>Ga0172380_10005525_pt1 | contig 15273 bp, 16 predicted proteins | sample Leawe162metaG_FD_119747 | JGI IMG/M metagenome (GOLD analysis project Ga0172380, IMG submission 119747) | Leachate microbial communities from a municipal landfill in Southern Ontario, Canada - Leachate well 162 metaG | ecosystem: Engineered > Solid waste > Landfill > Unclassified | place...
GTCGGCGATGACGTAGTCGCCGCGGATCCAGGTGGCGAGGTCGTTGCCGATCAGCGGGATGGCGGAGAACAGGCTGAGGATCACCTGGGCGCCCCAGAAGGACATCTGGCCCCAGGGCAGCAGGTAGCCGGCGAAGGCTTCCGCCATCAGGCACAGGTAGATGAACACGCCGAAGATCCACAGCAGCTCGCGCGGCTTGCGGTAGGAACCGTAGAGCATGGCGCGGAACATGTGCAGGTAGACAACGATGAAGAAGGCCGAGGCGCCGGTGGAGTGCAGGTAGCGGATCAGCCAGCCCCAGGGCACGTCTCGCATGATGTACTCGACGCTGGCGAAAGCCACCGGCACGCCGGCGGCGTTGAGCGAGGCGTCCGGCTTGTAATGCATCACCAGGAAGATGCCGGTGACGATCTGCATCACCAGCACCAGCAGGGCGAGCGAGCCGAAGAAGTACCAGAAGTTGAAATTCTTCGGCGCGTAGTACTCCGACAGGTGGCCTTTCCAGTTCTCGGTCAGCGGGAAGCGGGCATCGACCCACTCCAACAGGTTGCCCAGCAGGGAGCCGTCGGACTTGATCTTCTCGTAGTTGCTGCTTGCCATGTCGTGCGTCCCCTTATGCCTTCTTGTCTTCGCCGATCAGGATGCGCGAATCGGACATGTAGTAGTGCGGCGGCACTTCCAGATTGTCCGGCGCCGGCTTGCCCTTGTACACGCGGCCGGACAGGTCGAAGGTCGAGCCATGGCAGGGGCAGAAGAAACCGCCCGGCCAGTCGGCGGCGATGCCGGATTCAGCGCCGGTCTTGAACTTGTCGGTGGGCGAGCAGCCGAGGTGGGTGCAAATGCCGACGACGACGAGGTATTCCGGCTTGATCGAGCGCTCCTCGCCCTTGATGTAATCGGGCTGCATCGGACGCTTCGACGCCGGATCGGCGACCTGGTCGTTGATTTTCTTCAGTGTTTCGAGCATTTCCTTGGTGCGGTGGATGATCCAAACCGGCTTGCCGCGCCACTCGACGCGCATCATCTCGCCCGGGGCGAGTTTGCTGATATCGGCTTCCACTGGGGCACCGGCTGCCTTGGCACGCTCGGAGGGCGCCATGCTCGCCAGGAAGGGCACTGCCGTCGCAACGGTGGCTACGCCCCCCACGGTCGCAGTGGCGAAAACCAGGTTTCGCCGGCTGCAATCCACTTTCTTGTCACTGCTCATGGCCTCGATTTCCTGAAGATGAAGAATGTGAATCCAAAACGGGGTTTCAGTGCAGGCTAATGCGTGCTGCAAGCGGGCGCGTTAAGCCGGGGCTAAAAACCGCAAGATTATACAGAATAATCAAGGGGAAATGGAAGCAAAACGGCGGAATGCCGCGCCAGTCCTGGGTTTCCGGCTGGTGACCCGGAAAATACGCAATCTGGCCAGGCAGCGGCACACAGGCAAAAAAACCCTGTTCAAGCAACGGGTTGATGAAAAACTACAGGATGCGACGCTCGATCAGGGCCTGGGCGATGGTGCCGGCGTCGGTGTGCTCAATTTCGCCGCCGACCGGCAGGCCGCGAGCGATGCGGGAAACCTTCAGGCTGCGCGCCCTCAGCATCTCGCCGAGGTAGTGGGCGGTGGCCTCGCCTTCGTTGGTGAAGTTGGTGGCGAGGATGACTTCCTTCACCAGGCCGTCGCAGGCACGCGCGAGCAGGCGCTCGAGATGCAGTTCCTTCGGCCCGATGCCGTCGAGCGGCGAGAGGTGGCCCATCAGGACGTAGTACATGCCCTGGAAGGCGTGGGTCTGCTCCATCATGTTGAGGTCGGCCGGCATTTCGACGACGCACAGCAGGGCGGCGTCGCGCCGGGGGGAGGCGCAGCGCTCGCAGACCTCGTTCTCGCTGAAGGCGTTGCAGCGGCTGCAATGGCGCAGCACCTCCACGGCATGCTCCAGGGCCCGGGCCAGGCGCTGGGCGCCCTTCTGGTCGCGCTGCAGCAGGTGATAGGCCATGCGTTGCGCCGACTTGGGCCCGACGCCGGGCAGGCAGCGCAGGGCTTCGATCAGTTCTTCAAGGGAGGATGGGGTCGCCATGGTGTAGGTCGGCCTTCAGGCCGACATGTCGGGCTGAAGGCCGACCTACGAATCAAAAGGGCAGCTTCATTCCCGGCGGCAGGTTGAGCCCGGCCGAGAAGCCGCTCATCTTCTCCTGCACCGTGGCCTCGACGCGGCGTACGGCGTCGTTAACTGCTGCGGCGACGAGGTCCTCCAGCATGTCCTTGTCGTCGGCGAGCAGTGAGGGGTCGATGCTGACACGGCGCACGTCGTGCTTGCAGGTCATGAGCACCTTGACCAGGCCGGCGCCGGACTGGCCCTCGACCTCGATGGTGGCCAACTGGTCCTGCGCCTTCTTCATGTTCTCCTGCATCTGCTGGGCCTGCTTCATCAGGCCGGCGATTCCGCCTTTCATCATGGCTGTTTCTCCGCTAAAGGGGCTTGATGGATTGTTCGTTGATCGTGGCGTCGAAGGTCTCGATCATGTCGCGTACGAAAGCGTCTTGTTCGAGCGAGGCGATGGCGCGATTCTGCCGCTCGTTTTTGGCGTGTTCGGCGCGCTGTGCCGGCGTTTCGCCGTTCAGATCGCCAATTTCGATCGACAGCTTCACGGGCCGGCCGAAATGCGTCGCCAGGGCGGCCTGCAGCTTGTCCTGCGTCGCCTTGTTCATGAGCAGCGACTTGTGCGCCGGGTTCAGGCGCAGCTTTATCGCATTATCGGTTTGTTCCGTCAGCTCGCAGTGGTGGGCCAGCTCACGCACCATGCCGCCGAGCTTGAGACTTTCGAGCAGGCCGTGCCAGTCCCCATTCGCCGGGGGCAGAGCAGCGGCGGGTGCCGCTGGCGGGTTGGCGGGAGGTGCCTTTGCCATCGGGGCGGCCTGAGTGGCCTTGGCCGCCGGCGGCACAACGGCACGCGAGACGGTTTCGGACGGCGTGCCGGCACCCAGCGCCGGCGGCGTTTCCGGATTGAAGGCCACCAGGCGCAGCAGCGTCATGAGGAAGCCGGAGTATTCGTCCGGCGCCAGCGCCAGGTCGCTGCGGCCGTTGATGGCGATCTGGTAGCAGAGCTGGAGGAATTCGGCATCGAGATGCTGCGCATAGCCGGCGAGGCGCGTTCGCTCGACCTCGTCAACGATGGCTTCGGGAGCGAACTGTACGAGGGCGATGCGATGCAGCTGGGTGGCCAGTTCCTGCAGTGCCGAATCGAAGGACAGGCTGCGCGCATCCATCTCGCCGGCAACGGCCAGCATGGCCTGCACGTCGCGCGCGGCGAGCGCATCGAGCAGCGCAAAGAGGTGGTCCTCCCCCACCGTGCCGAGCATGTCGCGCACGCCGGCCTCCTCGATGCGGCCGGCGCCGTGGGCGATGGCCTGGTCGAGCAGCGAGAGGGCGTCGCGCATGCTGCCGGCGGCACCTTTGGCGATATGGCGCAGGGCGGCCGGCTCGAAGGGCACCTGCTCCGCCTCGAGGATGCGCGCCAGGTGCTCGACGATGTGGCCCAGCGGCATCTGCTTGAGGTTGAATTGCAGGCAGCGCGAGAGCACCGTCACCGGGATCTTCTGCGGATCGGTGGTGGCGAGGATGAACTTGATGTGCTCGGGCGGCTCCTCCAATGTCTTCAGCATGGCGTTGAAGGCCGAGGTGGACAGCATGTGCACTTCGTCGATGACATACACCTTGAAACGGCCGCGTGTCGGCGCGTAAGTGGCGTTATCGAGGAGCTGGCGCATCTCGTCGACCTTGGTGTTGGTCGCCGCATCCACCTCGATGAGGTCGATGAAGCGTCCGGCATCGATTTCCTGGCAGGAGCTGCAGGCGCCGCAGGGCGTCGAGGTGATGCCGGTTTCGCAGTTGAGCGCCTTGGCCATGATCCGCGCGATGGTCGTCTTGCCGACGCCGCGCGTGCCGGTAAAAAGATAGGCATGGTGCAGGCGCTGCTGATCCAGCGCGTGGGTCAGGGCGCGAACGACGTGCTCCTGGCCGACCAGCGTGGCGAAGGAACGGGGGCGCCACTTGCGCGCGAGGACCTGATAGCTCATGGCCGGATTTTAGCAGAGGGGGCGGAGGGGAAGATGGAGGGCGGCGAGCCTGACCCCCGGCACTTGCAGACAATGGCTGTGGCTGCTTCCTTCCGGACCTGACCAGATTTACCACCCTGCAATGCGGGGAGACCCGCCGCAACGCATTTTACCGCAGTTCAGCCGCCGCCCCGGGCAAAATACAGGTCGAAGCGCCGGAAAAAAGCGGCGATTTCATCGCTACCGTAGCCGCGGAAGGTAAACACCACGCGCTGCCGCGGCAGGCGGATCAGGACGATCGCCAGATCCGGCAGCGGCGTCAGTGTGATGCGCCAGCCGCGGCCGGCTTCGCCGTGGAAGAACTCGCCGCCGCTGACCGTGAAAGTCGCGCCGTCAACAGCGGCGGGCAGCAGGCGCAGGAACTCCGGCTGCGAGATCGTCATCTCGCAGTCGCGCGCGACAACCTCGTCAGCCACCGGCAATCGGTGGCCAAATGGCCAGCACGTCGTCCTCGTTGAGCACCCGCCCCGCCCGCTCGGCCGGCGGAATGTAGTTGCCATTGACCAGGACGAGGTGCACCAGCTTCGGCGGCAGGTTGAATTCATCTATCACCTGCCCGACCGTGCGGCCGATCGGCACGTCGAGCGCCAGTGAATTCGTCTTGCGCGCATCGTCCGGCAGATGGTCGGACAGCATGGCGTAGAGCTTGAAGGTAATCCTCATCAGATAGGGCGCGTCCCCAGATAACGCGTCTCGCCGCCCTGGGCGCATGCGAGATAGGCTTGCATGATCTGCGACGGGTCGTCGAGCAGGCGTTCCTTCCAATCACCCAAACGCACCCGGCCCATAGTCAGTCCCCGCAACACGCCGACGTGATCGGTCAGGCCGATGCTGGTGGCGCCGATCAGCACGTCGCCCTTGAACTGCAGGCTGAGGTACTTGAAGCCCTTCTCGTCCACCTGCTCGACCGACTCGCCGCCCGCCTCGCCCCACCACTGGCCGAAGGAGGCCGAAATCAACCCGAGCGTGTCTAGCACATTGATGGCCATGCTGCCCGGCAGGGTCGCCTGCCCGCCCGCCATGTTGATCGCCGCGATGCGTGCCTGGTCGGCGGCATTCGGCTGGATGGCGTTGAGCGTGCGCTTGCCGCTGATGAAGTCGACCGCCTCGGTGACATCGCCGGCGGCATAAATGCCGGGCACGCTGCTCTGCATGGCGGCGTCGACCAGGATGCCGCGCTCGACGGCGATGCCGCTGCCCTTGAGGAAATCGATGTTGGGCGCGACCCCGGCGGCGCAGATGACGAGGTCGGCGGCGACCTCCTCGCCGTTGCTCAGTTTCGCAATCAACTCGCCGGCCTTGCTGCCTGCGCGCAGCGACTCGACCTTGGCGCCGGTATGCACACGCACGCCCTGCTTCTCGCACCACTGGCGGATCATGCCGCCGGCCTTCTCCGTCATCATGCGCGGCACCATGCGGTCGCCCATTTCGACGACGCTGAGCTGCGTGCCGCGCGCGGCGAGCGCCTCCATGATGATGCAGCCGATGAAGCCGGCGCCGATCTGCAGCACGCGCGAGCCGGGTTGCGCCAGCTTGACGATGGCGCGGGCGTCGTCCAGCGTCCAGCAGGTGTGCACGTTGGGCGCGTCCAGGCCGGCGATCGGCGGCTTGAGCGGATGCGAGCCGGTGGCGATGAGCAGACGGTCGAAGTCGAGGCTCTTGCCGTCCGCCAGCTTGACCTTGCGCGCCTTGGCGTCGATGCCGGCGGCGCGGCCTTTCAGCAGCTTGATGCCCAGCGCGTCGAAGTGGTCCTGCTCCTTGCGCAGATGGGTACCCGCCTCGCCGATGTTGCCCATGAGGAAATAGGGAATTGCCATGCGCGAATAGGGCGGCTCCGGCTCGTCGCCGACGAGGATGATGTCGGCCTTGACGTCCGACTTGCGCAGCGTCTCGGCGGCAACCACGCCGGCGGGGCCGTTTCCGATGATGATCTGTTTCATGGATGTACCTCAGACAAAAACGCCAAGGCGCCGGCTGCACCGGTCGCCTTGGCGATATGGAGGAAAGGCTACAGCCCCAGCCGCTTCGTCGTGTCCTTGGTCGGCACGCCGTCCGTCGTCCAGCCACGCACCTTGTAGTACTCCGGAATCATCTTGTCGATGCCGGAGACCATGCCCTTGGCCGGGCCGGTCTTCGCCGGCTCGGTCTTCAGGCGCTTGGGCAGGTCGTCGTCCTTCGCCGTCAGGCCGGCGGCAAGGTTGTACTGGCGTTCCATGTTCCAGATGCGCTCGCCCACCTCGGCCAGTCGCTCCAGCGTCCAGCCGCCCTCGCAGGCGGCGTCGAGCTGCGGCGCGAGGTCCCCAAGCGTCCACGCAAAAGTGGTGAAGATGCAGGTGCCGGAGGAATCGAAGGCTGCCGTCGCATCCTGGAAGGCCTTCACCAGATCGGGCTTGCCGTCGGTGGCCAGCGGATCGGTCTTCACCGGCACGCCGAGGATCTCCGAGGCGACGGTATAGCTGCGCAGGTGGCAGGCGCCGCGGTTGGAGGTGGCGTAGGTCAGGCCCATGCCCTGGATGCCGCGCGGATCGTAGGCCGGGAATTCCTGCCCCTTCACCGTCATGGACAGTTCCGGATGGCCGTATTTTTTCGTCAACCGCGCCGAGCCGAGGGCCAGCTCCTTGCCGAAGCCGCGTCCTTCCGCCGTCATGTGGGCCATTTCGAGCAGGGCCTGGGCGGAGCCGAAGGGCGATTCGATGCCGATCTGCTCCTTCTTCAGCACACCCATCTGGTACATCTCCATCACCGCGCCGACGGTGGCGCCGAAGGTGATCGGGTCCATGCCGTCCTCGTTGCAGATCATGTTCGCTACGGTCAGGGCCTCGAGGTCGTCGACGCCGTTGGCGGCGCCGAGTGACCAGGCGTTCTCGTATTCGAGGCCGCCGGTGGCGCCCCAGTACTTGGGACTGTTGACCACGCTCCAGTGGGTCTTGTCCACCTGGGAGACACGGCCGCAGGCAATGGTGCAACCGAAGCAGGCGGCGTTGGTGATGAGGTTCGCCTTGCCGTCGGTCGACCGCTTCTCGTGCATGGCTTCGGCGGAAATCTTGCGGGCGCCCTCGAACTGCACATCGTTTGCGTTGCGCGTCGGCAACGCACCGACCTCGTTGATGACGTTCATCAGCACCTGGGTGCCGAACTTGGGCAGGCCCTGGCCTGTGACGGCATTATCGGCCAGGACCTTCTTGGCCGCCGTGGTCGCCTGCAGGAAGGCCTTGAAGTCGCGCACGTTGCCAACACCGACGGTGCCGCGTACCGCCACCGCCTTGAGGTTCTTCGAACCCATCACCGCGCCGACGCCGGAACGGCCGGCGGCACGGTGCAGATCGTTCACCACGCAGGCGAAGAGCACCTGGTTCTCGCCGGCGCGGCCGATCGAGGCGACACGGATCTGCGGATCCTGGTGCGCCGCCTTGATGGTCTCCTCGGTGTGCCATGTGGTGGTGCCCCAAAGATGACTGGCGTCGCGCAGCTCGGCCTTGTCGTTCTCCAGCCAGAGATAGACCGGCTTCGGCGACTTGCCCTCGAAGATGATCATGTCCCAGCCGGCCATCTTCAACTCGGCGCCGAAATAGCCGCCCGAATTGGAGCAGGCGATGGCGCCGGTGAGCGGCCCCTTGGTGACGACGGAATAACGCCCGCCGGTTGAGGCCATGGTGCCGGTGAGCGGCCCGGTGGTCATGATCATCTTGTTTTCGGGCGAGAGCGGATCGACCTTGGGATCCGTTTCGGCCACCAGGTATTTCGTCGCCAGCCCGCGCTGGCCCAGATACTGTTGCGCCCACTCCATGTTGAGCGGCTCGGATGCGCAAGTGCCCTTGCTCAGGTTCACGCGCAGGATTTTCTTAGCCCATGCCATGATGTCTCTCCTCTCAGGCGCGCGGTTGGGTGTCGGTCTTCTCGGCCCACTGGCGCATCTTGCCGAGGCCGGTCCAGTCGGATTCGACGTAGGTGATGGCGCCGGTCGGGCAGGCTTCGGCGCAGGCCGGCTGGCCGCCGCACAGGTCGCACTTCTGCACCTTGCCGGTGTCGGCGACGTAATTCACCGTGCCGAAGGGACAGGCGATGGTGCACACCTTGCAGCCGACGCAGGTACTTTCGAACACCACCTTCGCGCCGGTGGCGGCATCGATGCGGATTGCATCCACCGGGCAAGCGTGCATGCACCATGCCTCGGCGCACTGGGTGCAGGTGTAAGGAACCTTGCGCCCGGCGCTTTCGAAATTGAAGACCTTGATACGCGATTTCGAGATATTGAAAGCACCGTAGTTCTCGTAGGAACAAGCCATCTCGCACTGGAGACAGCCGGTGCACTTGTTGGGATCGATGTGCAACGACTTCTGCATGACGCCTCCTCCGTTACTGAAACATCTTTTTGAAATGCGCCCGTCGCTTGCTATTGCCCAGCGCTGAAGCGCACGATTGACTGCTTGCGCGGCCATCATGGCATAGCCATGATGGGAAAAAAACTGTATCAGAATGGGACAGCACGGCCTCCAGAGAAGGCAGCCACAATGGCTTGCCGCGATCCGTCGGATAAAGTATTTTTAGCATAAACGAGGTGAAGATGCTGAATCCGACCGTCCATGCGGAAAGAAATGCGCTGCGAGCCCATGATCTGATGAGGCAAAGCGGCCAGGCGCCCCGCGGGTTGGTGCCGGCCGTCATCGAATCCTCCTGGCGACGGTGCCTGGAAGGCGGTCTGGGCCTGGAGGGCAAGCCCCAATTCGACCCTGTCCGCGGAGACGCCCTGGATATCATGCGGCAGCGCAACATCGAATTGATCAGCCATGCGCTGCCAATCATGGAGACGCTGTACGAGCAAATAGCCAACACCCAGAGCATGGTCGTTCTGTCCGATGCCACGGGATATATCCTGCACTCCCTCGGCGACGACGATTTCCTGGCCAAGGCCCAGCGGGTCGCTCTTTCACCGGGCGTCGAATGGTCGGAAGGCAGCAGGGGAACCAATGCCATCGGTACCGCCCTGGCCGAGAAAACCCCTGTGGTCGTGCATGGCGCCCAGCACTACCTGCCCTCGAATCATTTCCTGACCTGTTCCGCGGCACCCCTCCTCGACCCCTACGGCGAGATCGTCGGCGTGCTCGACGTCACGGGCGATCACCGCGGCTTCAGCCCGCACACCCTGGCGTTGGCCAACATGTCGGCCAGGATGATCGAGAACCACTTGTTTTGCCATACCTTCTCGAATGCGTTTCTGGTCCGCCTGCATGCCAGGCCGGAATTCCTCGGCACGCTGTGCGAAGGATTGGCGGCTTTCCGGGAAGACGGATGGCTGCTGTCTGCCAACCAGAGCGGCTGCTTCCAGTTCGGCTTGTCGGGCCCTGTCTTGCGCGAGCAAACTTTTGCAGCCCTTTTCGGCATATCCCTGGACGAAGCACTCGATCTGGCGGCGCAAACCGCCCCTACACCCTGCCCGTTGCTGCTGCACAACGGCATCCGCGTTTTCGTACGCATCGAATCGATGGCACGAAAATACCCCTCAGAGAAGTGCCTCCCGACGGAAGTGCTCGACAGGATAGAGCAACCCGTGTCGTTTCCCGCCGAACCGGAATTCCAGACGCTCCGGCAACTTGCCGGGCAGGCTGTCTCGCGTTGCACGCCGCTGCTCCTTCAGGGAGAGAATCCTGCAGTTGTGGCATCGTTTGCGGAATGGCTGAGGCAGCGCATGCCGGAGGAGTCAGTCTGGTTCGAAATTGACTGCAAGTGCGCGACAGACGAACAGTTCGAGGAACTGCTGCGGAGGATCATGAGGCGGTCGCCCCTCAATGTCCATGATGCGCTTGGAGTGTTCTTCCTGGGCGACATCGATTGCCTGAGCCTGGCACGGCAGTCCAGGCTGGTTATCGCCCTACAGACCGGATTGCAACCGAATGGCACCGAACGTTGCCGGGCCATCATTGCCACCGTCCGAGGCAAGCTGAAAGGGCGTGTCGCCCTCAAGGCATTCCGCGAAGACCTGTACTACCGGCTGTCCGGCCAAATCATCACCCTGCCCCGGCAAGAGCGCATGGCATCCGAAACGAACGGCAACCTCGAAACCATCACGCGCCAAGCCATCGAAGCCGCCCTGGATGCACATTGCGGAAATATTTCCGCAGCTGCCCGCCGTCTCGGAATCAGCCGCAGCACCCTCTATCGGCACCTGCGCGGCAATTGAACCAGCCTGCCCTTCTTCTGCTAGAATGCGCGCCTTCCGGAGAGATGGCCGAGTGGTCGAAGGCGCACGCCTGGAAAGTGTGTATACGGTAAAACGTATCGAGGGTTCGAATCCCTCTCTCTCCGCCAGGTTTCCCCGACCCGGACGGGTCAACGAAAAAGGGCCGCTGAAAAGCGGCCCTTTTTCCTGATGCGGATTGCCCGTGCGGCTCAGTGCTCGCCCAGCACCGATACGGTGATGTTGACCAGCACGTCACTGTGCAGCGCTATCTGCACCTGGGCGTCGCCGACGAGCTTGAGCGGGCCCTGCGGCATGCGGATGTCGGCCTTCTCCACCTCGTGGCCCAGCACCTTCAGCGCCTCGGCGATGTCGAAATTGGTAACCGAGCCGAACAGGCGGCCGTCGACGCCCGCCTTGCGGGTGATCTGCACCATCATGCCCTCCAGCTTGGCGGCCTTTTCCTGCGCGGCGGACAGCTTCTCGGCCTGCTGGCTCTCCAGTTCGGCGCGGCGCTTCTCGAACTCGGCCAGATTCTCCGGCGTGACCCGCTTGGCTATGCCCTGCGGGATGAGGAAGTTGCGCGCATAGCCATCACGTACCTTGACGACGTCGCCCAGGCTGCCGAGGTTGACCACCTTTTCCATCAGAATCACTTGCATGGTCGTTCCTCTCTCAGTGCAGGTCGGTGTAGGGCATCAGCGCCAGGTAGCGCGCGCGCTTGATGGCGGTGGACAGCTGGCGCTGGTAGCCGGTCTTGGTCCCGGTGATGCGCGCCGGCATGATCTTGCCGTTCTCGGTAATGAAGTCCTTCAGGATTTCGACGTCCTTGTAGTCGATTTCCGCAATCTTCTCGGCGGTGAAGCGGCAGAACTTGCGCCGCTTGAACATGCCGCGCGAGCCCTTGTCGTCCTTGCGCTTCTTCGCGTCCTTCGCATTTCTCGGTTTAAACGCCATGATTCATTCCTTCCGTAAATTCGATTCGTTCCACATGCAGCACCGGCTGCATCGACTGTGTGCTTTTCGCCGCGAGGAATCCGGTCAGCCTGACGCCGTCACCCGGCTTGGTTCCCTTCAGCAACAGCGCTGTCTGACCCAGCGCCACGCCCTGCAATTCGCATTCGGCCTTGCGCGGCAGTCCGGCTTCGATCTGTTCCGAGGCATGAGCGATCCTGAAATTCAGCACCGGCACGCCGGCCGGGGTATAGCGCAGTTGCGCCAGTTCGATGATGCTCCCGGTGATTGTCAGCAGGTTCTGCGGCGCCGTCACATCAGGCCGCGGGTTGCTGCTCGGTCGGTGCTGCCTCCGCCGGTTTAGCCTCTTCCACCCGGGCGCCCTCGGCGGCCGGCGTCAGCGACTTGGCTTTCTCCTCCTTCATCATCGGGGAGGGCGTCGCCACGGCGTGGCGCATCTTGATGGTCAGGTGGCGCAGCACAGCGTCGTTGAACTTGAAGGCGTGCTCCATCTCGGCGAGGGTCTCGGCGTCACACTCGATGTTCATGAGTACATAGTGCGCCTTGTGCACCTTCTGGATCGGATAGGCCAGCTGGCGGCGACCCCAGTCTTCGAGGCGATGGATCTGGCCGGCGCGGCCGGTGACGAGCCCCTTGTAGCGCTCGATCATCGCGGGCACCTGCTCGCTCTGATCCGGGTGGACGATGAAAACGATTTCGTAATGTCGCATGCAATCTCCTTCTGGGTTATACCCCCCGCCATGCGTTGCGGTGGGGCAAGGTTTTGAGAGCCGGGCATTTTAACTGCACAAGCACGGAAAATCAAGCGCTTGTGGCGAATCGGCGTGCCACGCTTTACGCCAAGCCTCTCTGGCGTCGCGCTTCGAAGAGGCAGATGCCACTGGCAACGGAAACGTTGAGGCTTTCCACGCTGCCGTGCATGGGGATATTCACCAGGGCATCGCAGGTTTCCCGCGTCAGGCGGCGCAGGCCGCTGCCTTCGGCGCCCAGAACCAGGGCCAGCGGCACCCTGAGGTCGACGCCGTAAATGTCCTTGTCGGCCTCGGCGTCGGCACCGACCGTCCGGATGCCGCGCTCCTGCATCTCGCGCAGGGCCCGCGCCAGGTTGGTGACGGTAACGTAAGGCACGCTGTCGGCGGCGCCGCAGGCTACCTTGATGGCCGTGGCGTTGAGTCCGACGGCCCGGTCCTTCGGCGCGACCACGGCATGCGCCCCGGCCGCGTCGGCGACGCGCAGGCTGGCGCCGAGATTGTGCGGATCCTGTACGCCATCCAGCACCAGCAGCAGAGCAGGTTCGGCAAGGGTGTCGAGGACATCGTCCAGCGTGACGTGGCGCTGTGTAGCGGAGACGCGCGCCACGACGCCCTGGTGGCGCGCCGCCTTGCCGTCGCCGCCGGCCATGCCGTCGAGCCGTGCCGGGTCGGTGGCGATGACGCGCACGCCCTGTGCCTCGGCCAGCTTGACGAGGTCGCGCGTGCGGCCATCCTGTTTGCCGGTAGCGAGATAGATTTCCTGCACGCTGCCGGCGCTTTGCCGCAACCGCGCATTGATTGCGTGAAAACCGTAAATGAAGCGTGTCTCAGCCACGGCCCTTGCCCTTGGCCACAGCTTCATCGGTCAGGCGAAAATCGATCTTGCTGCTTTCCATGTCCACCCGGACCAGTTGCACGCGTACACGGTCGGCCAGCCGGAAGCGGCGACCGGTGCGCTCGCCGACCAGCTGGTGCTTGGCGTCGTCGTAGTGGAAATAGTCGCTGCCCAGGTCGGAGATGTGCACCAGTCCCTCGATGAAGACGTCGTCCAGCGCGATGAAGATGCCGAAGGACGTGACGGCGGAGACGCTGCCGGCGAATTCCTCGCCGATGCGGTCCTGCATGTAGTAGCACTTCAGCCATGACTCGACGTCGCGCGTCGCATCGTCGGCACGCCGCTCGGTCTGCGAGCAGTGGATGCCGATGTCCTCCCAGTTGCCGGGACGGTATTTTTCGCCCTGCAGCACCGCCTTGATGGCGCGGTGGATGACCAGGTCGGGATAGCGCCGGATGGGCGAGGTGAAATGCGTGTACGACTCGTAGGCGAGGCCGAAGTGGCCGACGTTGTCCGGGCTATAAACCGCCTGTCGCAGGGATCGCAGCATCACGGTCTGCAGGAGCTGCATGTCCGGCCGGCCCTTGATTTGCTCCAGCAGCCGGGCGTAGTCCTTGGCGTGCGGCTCGTCGCCGCCGCTCAAGCCGAGGCCGAATTCCTTGAGGAACTCGCGCAGCTTTACCAGCTTCTCCGGCGTCGGCCCCTCGTGGATACGATAGAGCGCGGCATGCTCGTTCTCATGCAGGAAGCCGGAGGCGCAGACGTTGGCCGCCAGCATGCATTCCTCGATGATGCGGTGGGCGTCGTTGCGGCTGACCGGGATGATGCGCGCGATCTTGCCCTGGTCATCGAAGACCATCTGCGTCTCGACCGTCTCGAAATCGATGGCGCCGCGCGCCCAGCGCGCCTTCACCAGCACGCGATAGAGCGCATCCAGGTTCCTGAGATGCGGCAGCAGCGCTTCGAGCCGTCCTGCGGCGACTGACTTTTCCTCATAGAGCGCCTCGGCCACCTCGTTGTAGGTGAGCCGGGCATGCGAGAACATTACCGCCGGGTAGAAACGGTAGCGCTTGATGACGCCGTTGGCCGCGATGGCCATGTCGCACACCATGCACAGGCGCTCGACCTGCGGGTTGAGCGAGCACAGGCCGTTGGATATCTTCTCCGGCAGCATCGGGATGACGCGGCGCGGAAAATACACCGAGTTGCCGCGCTCGTAGGCGTCTCGGTCGAGCTCCCGCTCTGCCTGCACGTAGTGGCTGACATCGGCGATGGCGACGACAAGGCGGAAGCCGCCCTTGCCGTCCTTGCCCTCGCGCTGGCAATAGACAGCGTCGTCGAAATCCTTTGCCGTCTCGCCGTCGATGGTCACCAGCGGCAAGCTGCGAATGTCCTCGCGAACACCGCCTTCCCATTTCCAGTCGCTCTTGCGCACCGCGTCCGGCAGCTTCTTCGCTTCGGCCAGGCTTTCCCGGGAAAACTCGAAGGGCAGTTCGTGTTTCCTCAGCGCAATCTCGATTTCCATGCCGGGGTCTGCATAGTTGCCGAGCACCTCGACCACCTTGCCGATCGGCTGGGAGTGCTTTGACGGCTGTTCGATGATCTCGACCACCACCACCTGCCCCGCCACGGCCTTGGGCTTGGCACCGGGCGCAAGCATGATGTCCTGGCTGATGCGCCGGTTCTCGGCCACCACGAACAGCACGCCGTGCTCGTTGTGTACGCGGCCGACGAGGCGGTGGTTGGCGCGTTCCAGCACCTCGACGATCTTGCCCTCCGGCCGGCCACGGCGGTCCATGCCGACGATGCGCGCCATGACGCGGTCGCCGTGCAAGGCCTTGTCCATTTCCTTCGGGCCAAGAAACAGGTCAGAGCCTTCCTCGTCGCGCACCAGGAAGCCGTAGCCGTCTGGATGCCCTTCGACGCGGCCTCGGATGAGGTCGGCCTTGTCGGGAATGAGATAGTCGCCGCGGCGGTTCTGCATGATCTGGCCGTCGCGCTGCATGGCGCCCAGCCGCCGCTTGAAGGCGTCGAATTCCTCCGCCCGGATATCGAGCAGCGCGGCCATTTCCTCGAAAGGCAGCGGCACGCCACGCTCGACCAGTGTGGAGAGCACGTACTCGCGGCTCGGCAGGGGATTCTCGTATTTCCCGGCCTCACGCTCATAGTGCGGATCGCGCTTGCGCGCCTTGCTCGGTTTGTTTGACAAAATCGATCTTTCCTTTAAAATTGCGCCCTCTTTGCCCAGATGGCGGAATTGGTAGACGCACTAGGTTCAGGTCCTAGCGGTGGCAACACTGTGGAGGTTCGAGTCCTCTTCTGGGCACCAGGTACAATAGAAAAAGCCGGTCGCTGACCGGCTTTTTTTGCACCCGTTACTTGAACGGGTGCTGCAACACAATGGTTTCCTCGCGATCCGGACCGGTCGAAATCA
>Ga0172380_10005526_pt1 | contig 15272 bp, 7 predicted proteins | sample Leawe162metaG_FD_119747 | JGI IMG/M metagenome (GOLD analysis project Ga0172380, IMG submission 119747) | Leachate microbial communities from a municipal landfill in Southern Ontario, Canada - Leachate well 162 metaG | ecosystem: Engineered > Solid waste > Landfill > Unclassified | place...
CGCAGCTCCAACGGGGCGCCGGCCAGCGTTATCATTGACGGGGCCGGCACAAGCCGCTGCGTCAACATCGCCTATGGCGTCAATACGACCAACCGGTTTGTGGTGTCGGGCCTCACAATTTCAAATTCGTATGACAGGGGCATTCTGTTTTATTCGCCCAATAACAATATTTCCTGGACCGGAGCGGTTGAAAACTGCGTGGTCGTGGACGGCAAAAACGGGCCGGGCATTTTCGACAATCACTACCACAGTGCCCGGACCATAATAATTTCCAATACGGTGGTTTCCCGCAATGAAGGACAGGGTATAATAATATATTCCACGCTGGGAACCGGCAACCCGTCTTCCCTGGTTGTGGATTGCGTTGTCGAAAACAACACTTCTTCAGGCTTGTCGTATCACAATGGCACCCACACGATATCGAGGACCATAATCAGGGGCAACAGGAGCTCTGCCAGCAGCGGCGGTTTCAGCATGGGTGCCGGGACCTATTACATGTATAACTGCCTTGTATGCAACAATACGGCCGCGGGCATAGGCGGCGGCATATACAAGTGGAGCGCCACCGGGCCGCTTTACATATACAACTGCACCGTTGTAAGCAACCTGTCCACGGTGACGGGCGCCGGCGGCGTGCGTTCCGCGGCCGCCAACCCGATCGTGAATTCGATTGTATATTCAAACTATTTCAACGCCAGCGTGGACAATATCTTTGGCTTTGGCGGCACAATCCTGACCAATACCTGCACGTCTTCCACCAATGCCTTCCCGGGTCCCGGCAATATAACCAACAACCCGCGCTTCAAGGATTTTGCCGGCCAGGATTTCCGCCTGGGGCCGGATTCGCCGTGTGTCAACCGGGGCTTGAATCAGGGCTGGATGGATGGCGGCCAGGATGTGGACAAACGCTCGAGAAAAGACGTTTTTTCGGGTGTTGTAGATATGGGTTGTTATGAATATCTTCAACAGGGCATGGTGTTCAATGTGCATTAAAATCATTTGGCCGGGAATGGCGGCTTTGGCGCTGGCCGTTATTGCATCGGGCTTGGCCTCGTGCAAAACAGAAAAATCATTCGCCGGCAAGCCGTTGCAGCTGGCGCTGGATGGAAGGACCGATTACGCGATAGTCCGGCCGGCAGCGCCAACTGACGTGGATGGATACGCCATTGGTATTCTCACCAATTACCTGTTTTTAAAAACCGGGGCGTCGTTCCCGGTCGTCAATCCCGACCAGCTGCCGCCGGAGGAAAAATGTATTTTCGTGGGGCTCAGCGCTCCGGCCCTGAAACGGGCGGGGAAAAATCCGCTCGCGTTGATGGCAGACCAGGATCATGTCGCGCGCAGTGTGGGCGCGGATATAGTTTTATACGGCAAGGGCGTTCACGGCAATCTCTATGCCGTGCTGGACTTCATGGAAACCGAACTCGGCTGGCGCTGGTTCAGCCGGTCTGATAAACCGGTGTGCATTGTCGAGCGCGAATTAAACATCAAGCCGTTCGGCAGAATTAAAAGCGTTTCCTTTCCCTATCGGCGGAGTTTTTACAACGCTACTGAATTCTGTTACCAGCACGGCATGAACGTGGGGTTCAGCTCGATCAATGAGCTTTGCAGGGCTCGGTATGGCAAGGACCGATTCCCGCCCGGGGTGGTCTCGGCCCTGCCGCGGAAGGATTTTATCGGTGTGCATTCCCTACACCAGTATATCCCGCCACTGCCTTCGAGCCATATCTGGGAAGAATACCAGTGGATTGAAAAAAGTAATTATTTTGAGACCAACCCGGAATTCTTCACGATGGATTCGCAGGGCAAGCGCGTGCCCAACCGCCAGCTCTGCTTCAGCTGCCCGGGCCTCCGCAAGGAGCTTGCAAAAAACATCCTTGAGCACGCCCGCCGGCAGGGCGCGGATGCCCCGATTTCACTTGGCGCCGAGGACGGCGCCCAGCCGTTTTGCGAATGCCCGGAATGCCGCGCGCTGGAGAAGAAATACAGCAGCCCCGGTGGACCATTGTATGATTACCTGCTGGAACTGGCCCCGGTCATGCAGCAGGAGTGCCCTTCGAATGTTATCAAGGTGTTGTCCTACCGGCGCATCCAGACCCAGAAGCCGCCGACCCTGGCTCCCGGAATGAAATTGCCCGATAATGTCTACGTGGTTTTCGCTCACATAGACGACGGGGTCAACGTTGACTGGAATAATCCGTTTAACCGCTCCACTTACGAGGATTTGGTCGCCTGGGGCAAAATTACCAGAAGCCTCTGGACATGGTCTTATCCGCTGCCTTCCGGCAAAGGCACTTTCCTGCCGTTCAGCAACACGCGGCGCCTGGTGCAGACCATGCGGGCCATGAAAGAAGCGGGGGTGGAGGGCGTCTACCAGGAATATTACAGCCTCCGGGTGAGTTACGGCTACGGATTTTCCGACCTGCACATTTACCTCTATTACAAGCTGGCCCGGGATGTCAATGCCGATGAAAAGGCGATCATCCGCGAATTCACCGACTGCCAGTACGGCGCCGCCGCGGAACTCTCGCGCGAGTACCTCGAAAACCTCGAAGATGCTACGGCAGCCATGCCACCGATTCAGCAGTGCCCGGTAAGCTACGATGACTTTCCTTGCCTGACCGCCGAAAATATTCACCGCTGGCAGGTTTTATTCGACAAGATGGAAGCGCAGGTTGCCGGCGATGACCGGCGCCTGGCGAACCTGCGGCGCCTGCGCCGCGAGGTTGACTTTGCCGCGCTGCTTAAGTGGTTCGACCTGGCCAGGGCTTATCCGGAATATTTCACGGATTATAATGTTTTTGCGGGGCGGATCACCGCTGCCGGGAAAGGGGGGGAATCCGATTTGAACGACCTTCTGACGGTTATCAAGGGCGGGGGCAAAGTCAAGCCCCTGCCGCCGGAATTTGATGGCATCCCGCCGGAAAAAATCAGGCAATTTGTTCCCGAGAACAAGGGCCAGGGGAAGAATGCCTCGAAACATAAAACCATACTTGACCCCGAAGCCGCGTTCGGGTACGCGGCCACGGTCTACTTTATAGATGACCGTGATCTTCCATTCGCTTTCGGCTTTTTCCAGAACCGCATCGGCGCCACCGAGTCGCCCTGGGGCACGGCCGGTGCCCAGCGCGAGCTGAAGCTGGAAGACATTACCCCGGGAGTTTACCGGGTTTACAGGCTGGGAACCATAGAGGTTACGCCTAGCTGCCGGATCTGGCTGCAAGTCAACCAGGGCTGGGCCACAGTTCTGGACCTGGGCGAGCGCCTGCATAATACCACCGATCCCAGCGCCGCAGCCAACCGATGGGAGGCGCATGTGTCGCTTAAATTCGACGGCCACGCCTACGGCGGCAAGGCGGCGGAAAATATTGTACTCTGCGACCGGATCATTTTGGTGAAAAAATAAATAAAACAGCAAAGGAGGCTATGAGAATGAAAGTAACGAATGCGCTGCGAGCCATGCTTTTTTCGGTCACAGTTATGGCGGCGGCCATGCTATCGGCCGGCGAGCTCGTTTTGGGGGTGGAGGGCCAGAGCAAGCACCAGGTCGTGGTGCCGGAAAAGATCGAAAATGAGAAGCTTGCGGCCAGCGTGGATGCCGCCGCCAAACTGGTTCAGACCGCCTTTGCCTCCAACGGCATTGCCCTGAAAATCGTGAAGGAATCTGAAAAAGATCCGGGGCTGCACGGCATTTACCTTGGCGCGACGGAATTCGCGAAGAAAAACGGCGTTGACTTTTCGAAGATCCGCGGTGGCGCATTCGTTCACAAGGCAGTTGGCAAGGACGTGATCGTGGCCGGGGCGGACCTTGACGAGCCCCTTTCGCGGCGCGGCGCAAAGATCGAGCAGGGCACCCTCTTCAGCGCCGGGGAATTCCTCTACCGCTACGCCGGCGCGCGGTACCTGCAGGCGGATGCGGATGGCATTGAATTCCTGCCGAAAAAAATAATCTATATTCCCGACGACCTCAACATGGTCAAAGAGCCCTTTTTCAAAGAGCACCTGCTCTGGGGCAGTGTTCCAGGAAACATTTATTTTTACATCCTCCAGCACGCCGACTCCTGGCGCAGGATCGGGGGCTCTTCGCACCACATTATCAGCGTCATCACGCTTGAAAAATACGGCAAGACCCATCCTGAATATTTCGCCATGCACAATGGCTTGCGTGTGCCGGAACAGGGTAATGCCAGGGATGTGCAGGTCTGTTACTCGAACCCCGAGGTGCGCGAGCTGGCTTACAAGGATATCCTGGAGCAGTTCGACCAGGGCTACGAGATTGTCGCCGACGGCCAGCCCGACGGATATTCACCCTGCCAGTGTAAGGCCTGCGAGGAGCTTTACGGCGTCAAGCCGGCTACCAAGCCCATAGACGGCATCAACTACCTCATGGACCCGGCCTGGGGCGAGAAGCTGTGGATCATGCACCGCGAGTTCGCCGAGCGCCTCCTGAAGGACCGGCCCGGCAAGAAATTCATGATAATCGCCTACGGTCCGGCCGTTCATCCGCCGACAACCTTTGACACATTTCCCGCCAACACCCTGATCCACATGGCGCACAGCGACGCAGAAAATTTCGAACGCTGGAGCAAGATCAAGGGGGTGGCCGGCTACGCGGTCTATTATTATCCCTTCAACGGAACGGGCTATATGCCGAAAAATACCGTCAATTCTTTTGCGGAGGACATGGAGCGCTTCGTTAAATATAATGCCCGTATCATCAATATTGACATGCCGCCGCTATCAAGCCGCACCACTTATATTGACGGCCCGGCCCACTACGCCTATTACCGGCTCGGGATCGACCCGGAATACAAGACGCCGCACGAGCTTTTCGATGAATACGTGGAGGCGGCCTTCCTGGAAGCGGCCGACCCGATGCGCAAGTTCTTTGCGAACCTGCAGCTGCGCGTGGACGCGCGCCGCCAGTTTGCCACTTACATGAAGAGGGCGCCGGCCGGCTGCGATTCCATGTTTATCGTTGGTGCATTCTGGCCCGTGGATTACATCGTTTCCCTCGATGAGACGCTTTCGAAAGCCGAGAAGGCCGCCGTGACTCCGCGTGTACAGCGCAGGATTGCGAAGGTGCGAGACAGTTTCGATTACCTCAAGCACGTTTCATTCGTCATCCACGAATACCGCGGCTACCTGAAAGACAGGGACAAGGCGTCGCTCGACAGGCTGATCGCCGCGCTTGAAGCGCGCAACGCGCAAATTGCGGCATTGGCCGGTAAAAACGAAGAAACCAGGAAACGCCTGCTGATTGCCGATAGAACCTTGGACCGCGCGCCTTTCAACTGGGATCTTGCAAAGGTCAAGAAGGAGGGGCTGGTTGAGGATACTGACAAGGACCTGGAGGTGGCGAGGGCGCATGAAAAGCCGACCCTGGATTCCAAATGCTGGGACGGATTGGAAGCGGTTCCCTTCGTTGAATCCAAGAAGTACGCCAAGGGCAAGATCAACGCGCAGACATCTTTCAAGCTGCTTTACGACGACGACTCGCTCTATGTGCGCGTCAGCGCTGAACAGCCCAAGGACCTGATGCAGTTTGTCAATCGCGGGCGCGACGCCGAACTCTGGCACCAGGAATGCATCGTGGTCAACCTCTCGCCCAAGGCTGATAAGAGCCAGTATTATTACTTCACCTACGAGCCACTGCCGGGATGTTTCAACGACGCCCGGCACGGGTTCATCCTCGACCAGAACCATCCGCGCTTCGGATGGAACGATGAAAGCTGGAACGGCGAATGGACCTATGAATCCAAGTTGCTGCCGGAAGCCGGGCGCTGGGAATCCATGGCTGTGTTTCCGTTCAAGACTCTTGGGGCTGCGGCGCCGAAAACCGGCGAGGAATGGAACGCAAACTTCGGGCGGGTTCATTATTTTACGGATGAAAACGGCAAAAAGGGCCGGGAGCAGCAGGTGTGGAACGGGAATCTGAACATGTCCCAGATAACAGGGGACGCCTCGATGGGGATCATAAGGTTCAAGTAAGACCGCTGGCGTCACAGAGTGACGCCAGGGCTGTAGCAGATTAAAACCTTAACCATGAGAAACTATGACGAAAAACAAGAAAATTGTTGACGATGGTTAAGAAATTCGAAATTCGAAGCGCGAAATACGAAACAATATCGAAATTTAAATGTTCAAAATTCAAAACAAAGATGTTTTCCTGTATTTTGTCATTGATAAGCTCTTGGTCATTTGAATTTGTTTCGGAATTCCCTGGCCGGAGCTCGGGCGAAGCGATATTCGGATTTCGAATTTGGGTTGCGGGTACAGCCCGCGTTAGACTGTAGGCTGAAGGTGAGGCATGGCAATATCTCCGGCAAAGCAGTTGGTTGTTGTGCAGCCAACAGTCTTCAACCTTGGCTTTTCTGCGGGATGCGGATGAGAAAAAATAATATTACAAAGCCTGCATATATTGTTTCAGCGTTATTATTTCTGCTGGCGGCGCTTTCCGTTTCCGCCCAAGACTGGCGGAAGCTGGAGGAGGAAAAGCGCTATGACGAGGCGCTCGTCGCCCTGGAAAAGCTCGCGGCCAAAGATGCGGCCCGCCAGGCTGAATTCATGCGCTCTGCCATGGAGATTGTCTTGAACCGGCTGAAAAAACCGGAACTTGCGCGCAAGTACATCGAAATGACAAAAGACGAGGACTGGCGCGCGTTTTTCTTGTTTTATTTTTACAATGCGACCGGTCAGCCCGGGGAAGTCCTGAAAAGCCTGCAAGAAAAGGGCATTGCGGATTTTCCGACCACGGTCCAGACCGAAGCGTACACCACGATCGGGAACATATACAAGGCGCGGAAGGAGACGGATAAAGCCCTGGAGGCATATCGTAATGCGGTTGAAAGCAAGGGCGGGGCCATACTTCCCTGGAGCTGGGCATGCAAATATGCGGCCGATATTTACATGGAGAAGGGCGAACCAGACAAGGCTGTTGAAATGTACAAAAAGTGCCTCAAAAACGAGGTTTTCCTGGCCTCGCGAAATGAGTGCCTTTTCAACTATGCGAATCTATTGCTTAAGGAGAAAAAAACCGCCGAAGCGCTGGAGCTGATCGAATCCGAAAAAAAGTTCTTTGATAAAACCGGGAAGGGCTACTGGAAAGCGGTGTTTTACATGGAATACGCAAAGATCCTGAACATTAACGGGATGAGGGTCAAGGCGATCGACATGTATGGCGTGGCCGAAAAAAGCGGGGCGACCGAGACCATGCGCAAGCAGATTGAAGAAAAGCGCGGCGCCATTACTAAACAGATGATTTCGGAGCTGTGAAGCCAGCCGTCTTAGAGGAATTTGACAGTTAAGATAAATTGAAAAGTTGCCACAAAGACGCACATAATTCACAAAAAGAAATTAATTATTTTTTGCCTGATAACTTTAACCACGGATGGCACGGATAACACTGATTGTTACCGGTCGCCAGGCAACCAGCAATGGCTTCACCATCCGTGAAATCAGTGCCTGTAATCAGTGGTTAATTTTTGGGTTGTGGGCATAAGCGCGTTGGCAAGAAAGGGTTAATAAAATGAAATTTCCGGAAAAATTCACATGGGGCGCCGCCACCGCCAGCTACCAGATCGAGGGCAGCCGGGGGCTGAAGGAAGGCACGATCTGGGACAAGTTCTGCGAGTATCCCGGCGTAATAGCGGATGGCTCGAACGGCTCGGTGGCCTGCGACCACGTCAGCCGCTACGCCGAGGACGTCGGGCTGATGCAAGAGATCGGCATCCAGGCCTACCGTTTCTCTCTTTCGTGGGCGCGGATCATGCCCGGGGGCGAGGGGAAAGTATCTGCCGAAGGGATCGGCTTTTACGACCGGCTGATCGACAAGCTCCTGGAAAACAAGATCGAGCCCTGGGTGACACTTTACCACTGGGATTTGCCGTACTCGCTCCAGCTCCAGGGAGGATTTATCAACCGCTCCATCCTTGAAAAATTCCGCCGCTACGCGGACGTGGTCGGGAAGCATTTTTCCGACCGGGTGAAACACTGGGTGACGGTCAACGAGCCCATCAACATCATTTCATGCGGCTACCTCGGGGGCAACCACGCCCCGGGCTGGCGGCTGCCGGAGCACGACGCGATGCTCTGCTGGCATCACCTGCTGCTGTGCCACGGGGCAATGGTGCAGGAACTCAGGAAGCACGGCGACTCTGCCACGAAAATAGGCGGCGCCATCACGGGCTGGGGCTACATCCCCGACCATGACGACAACCCCAAAGAGATCGAGGCCGCGCGCCGCCTGACCTTTGACTGTTTCCGCTTTCGCCACATCAACTGGTTCGCCGACCCGATGATCTTCGGCGAGTATCCCGAGTCCGGCATTAAATATTTCGGCAAGCACATGCCGAAAATCGACCCGGCGGACATGAAGGAAATCGCCCAGCCGCTGGACTACTTCGGAACCAACATCTATTTCAGCCACCGCTGCGATGCTGCCGGCACAATCATCGAGCCTCCCAAGGACGCCCCCCGCACGCCGGGTGACTGGGTGGTGACGCCATCGGCGTTGCGCTGGAGCCCGCGCTTTTATTACGAGCGCTATAAATTGCCGATAGTCCTCCTTGAAAACGGGGTCTGTTCCGACGACCGGGTCGGGGAGGACGGCTGCGTCCACGACACATTCCGCATCGAGGCCATGAAAGGTTACCTCAAGAACCTGGCGCTCGCGATCGCGGATGGCGTCCGCGTGGACGGGTATTTCCACTGGAGCCTGATGGATAATTTCGAGTGGACCCAGGGCTATAAAATCCGCTTTGGCCTGGCGCACGTGGACTACGCCACCCAGAAGCGCACCCTGAAGGATTCCGCGCGGTTTTATGGAGAGATCATCAGGTCAAACGGCAAAATATTATAGTAATGATGCGCAAGAATGGAATTTTGAAACCGTTTCAGTGTCATCCCGTAGGATACAGGTTAATAGACTGTATACTGTTAGGGGAAACGCGAGGGAAACAGGATAGCCTGCCAATATTATATAAACAACTGTTCAATTCTATTCATCTTGAGGAGTAAATAATGCCTTTTACCGCCTATTGCCTGGATCATGGAAATTTTACCGTCATTCCCCGCCAGATGCGCGACAGTTTCCGGGACATGCGCTCCTGCGGATTTGACGGGGTGGCGCTGAGCTTTTCGGAAAGCGAAATGCGCTATTCCCGCCGGGCGTTTGAAATCCAGGTGGCCTGCGCCCACGAGTGCGGGCTTAAAGTGCATGTTATTCCCAGCCGCATCGGGGGCCGCTTCGCGGGTGCGCCGTTGCTGTACTGCAACTGGCTGGTGGAGCATCCTTCCAGCCAGACGCCGGAAAATCCAGCCATGGCCTGCATCCAGGACGCGGAATTCCGGAAATGGGCCCATGAATACATCCATACCCTGTTTGCAGATTACGAACTGAATGGTCTGATCTGGGACGAGCCCAAAAGCTCCATGGTGTTGACCCGGCATCCCGCGACAACGGCGAAATTCGGGCCCGACCCGACCCCGGAGAACATGGCGGACGATTTCGCCCTGTTCATCGAGGAAATGACGGCGACGGCCCGGGCCGCGCGGCCGGACATCGCGGTGACGCTGTTCAACATGCCTTCGGTTAACGCCTTTTTCACATCGCGCTGCGCGCATATCAAGGGGCTGAACTATCTCGGGTTCGATGGCGCCTGCTGCCGGCAGAGTTATTTCCGCGAGCCGCCCCGGAAACTCAAGCATTATTTCTCGGAGACCTGGGACCGGACCCGGTCCGAGTGCGCAGCCGGCGGCAAGAAAACCTTCGCGCTGGTCGAAAACTTCATGGTTCCGGAAGGGCTCGTGCCGGAATTGCGGGAGGGGCTCGCGGCCTTCTTGAGGCAGGCCAAACCGGATCACCTGTCCTGCTATTATTACGGCCTTAATAATGCGGAACCGGAAAAAGTGCACGCGACCGTCATCGAGATTATCCGCGAGCATTACCTTGTGCAACGGCCTGTAAAATCATAAAACCATATACAAATATGAAAAAAGGAGATTGTACAATGCGTGTCATTAACATGGTGTTTGGTGCGATTTTAGCTTGTTCTGCTGCTGCCATCGCGGCGGATAAAACGCAAATGCTACTGACGGAAAAAGGCGCAAGCCATGCGCCGATTGTTATTGCGCCGGGAGCATCTCCTGTTACGGTGCAGGCGGCCGGGGAGCTGGCGAAATATATCGAGAAAATAAGCGGGGCCCTGCCGCAGGTAACGAACTGGGCCGGCGGCTCCCTTCCGGAGAGCGCGGTTTGGGTGGGGATCCAGTCCAACGTGCCCGGGCTGGATGCCGGTATAAAAGTTGAATTCGAGCATCCGGAAGAAATTCTTCTGGCCTGTGATGGTAAAAACGTCATCATCACAGGGCGTGACCGGATGGCCGGGACCAACCATGTCGAATTTGGCACCGCCAACGCGGTCTACACCTTTATCGAGGACAAGCTGGACGTGCGCTGGCTCTGGCCAGGGAAGCTCGGGGAAGACATTATCACGAACGACACGATCTCGATTGCCCCCTTTGAGTACCGGTTCCATCCGCCTTTCCGCCAGAGGATCTTCTGGCCGCGCCAGCCGCGGGACTGGTACATGCACCAGCGCATGCTGTATGATTCCTGTGACCGGCAGGGCGGGCATGCTTTCACCGACTGGTGGGACAAGTACCATGAAGCCCGCCCGGAGTATTTTGCCCTCCAGCCCAACGGCACGCGCGCTGCGCCACGGGAGGGCTCGACCGTCAAGATCTGCATTTCCAACCCCGGCGTATGGTCGCAGTGGCTCGATAACGCGGAGCAGAAAATCATAAAAGATCCTTCCCTCATGATGCTCAGCGCCTCGCCCAACGACGGGCCGTGGCATTGCACCTGCACGAACTGCCGGGCCTGGGACCATCCCGGCGCGCCCCCGGAAGTATTGACCGAACGGCATGTCAAGTTCTGGAACATCCTTGCCCGCGGGCTGCGGGAACGCTTCCCGGACCGGGAGGTTTACGTGGGCGCCATGGCCTATGCCGCCTACGGCAAGCCGCCGGTGGCCGAGCCCCTGGAAAAAAATATTGCCATTGCCCACGTAGGTTTTTTTCCGCTGACCTCCGAAGAGAGCCGGGAACAGCAGAAAAAGGAGTGGCGGCAGTGGGCGGACAAAACCACACTCATGTTCTACAGGCCGAATCTCTGGTACTGGTCCGGCGGGGTCTGGAGCCTGCCCGAGGTGGCTTTTGAAAAGACGATCGAGGACTTCCGCTTCCTGGCCGACAACCGGTGCACGGGAATCTCCGTGGACACCGTGCGCGGGCACTGGGCAACCCAGGGTCCGCAGTATTACCTCATGGCGCAGCTGGCATACAACCCTTGCCAGGATGGCGAGGCGGTGATGAAGGATTATTACCGGCGCGGGTTCGGCCCGGCCGCGCGCGAGATCGAGTCCTACTGGAAGATGATGGAAAAGGCGCGCGACACGATTGCGGCCCAGCCGGACTTCAAGCTTGGATCCTCAAGCCGCTACAAGCTTCCGGCGATATTCCAGAGGGTATACGACGATGATTTCATGGCCAAAGCCGACGGGCTTTTGAAGCGGGCCGAGGCCAGGGCAGCGCGGGGAGATGACATTTACCGCAGGCGGGTGGCGTTTGTGCGCGCCGGGTATGATTTCGAACGGCTCTTGATCCGGACCATCCCGCTCATGACCACTGTCCGCGAAGGGCAGGGCAAGCCCGCGGCGGAGGCAGCCGTTCAGGCCCAGGCAAACTGGAAGGCCATGGAGGACATTGCAAAAAAGGCTGAGCCATTTGCCATAGCGTTCAAGGCCCTCCAGGGAGCGATCCAGGGAAAAGGCTACCAGGGCGGCATGCAGGATTATTTCGGCCCCCCTTCCGAGGAGATGATTGCGGACCAGGCAAAGGGCGGCATCCAGCTTCGCCAGGCAGAATGGAAGCCGGCTTTCTCCGACGATTTCCGGCGCTCCGAGCCCGGGCCGGGATGGGAAATCATCCAGGGTAAATGCAGTGTTGAAAACGGCTGCCTGGTTGTTAACGGGGAGGCGCGTTTGATGCTTTCAAAAACCTTTTCCGGACTGCAGAAAATCACTTTCGACGCCGTCGCCACCCCGAGCCCGGGCCTTTCGGATGTGAGCCCTTTCATCCATGCCGGGACGAACGGTTTCGGATCCGGCTACATGCTCCAGTTCGGCGGAGCTTACAACCAGCGCAGCGCCATCCACAGGATGGGCAGGCTCCTGCTTGAGACAAAACGCGTCATTGAGCCTAACAAAGTTCATTCGGTTGCGGCCGAGTATGACGGGGTGATGGTGCGCCTGGCCGTAGACGGCAAAACAGTGCTGGAATACGCGGAAAAGAAACCGCTCCTGGGCGCGGGGCACGAGCGGATCGGCTTGTATGTCTATGAGGGCATTGTTAAAATAAGCAATTTGAAGGTGTATACGTCCGAAGCTGTACAAAAAACGGCTTCGGCCGACGGGGCCGGGTTTGAATAAGGGGTAAAGATGAAAGGGTTCATTCTTTTGGGGATGACTCTTGCCTGCTGCCTTTGCGGCGCGCGGGCCGATTATTACGCCGCTCAGGGCGGCCAGGCCCCGGCTTATCCCTACACGACGTGGGCGACGGCGGCCAGCAACATACAGGACGCTGTCAACGCGGCATCGCCTAACGCCACGGTCTGGGTGGGCGCCGGGCGCTACACCGTACCGACCAATGCGGTTATATCGGATGGCGGAACCAATGTAATCTATCTCGACAAGCTCCTGACACTGCGCGGCTACAGCGGCATCCCGGAGGACACTGTTATCGACGGCGGCGGCAGCAACCGCGGAGTGGCGGTGTATTACAACCGCGACAATTTCACCAACTGCTTCGTGCTGAACGGCTTCACGATCACCAACTGTTTCGCCAAGTCGGGCGGCGGGATTAAACTTTCGCCCAACACCATGACCTGGACTGCCACGGTGCAAAACTGCGTCATCACGCACAACACCTCGACCGACGGCGACGGGGCGATAGATATCTACAACGCCTGGAACAACAAGCCCTGGACGCTTGTCGCATCCAACGTGGTGATCCGGGACAACGGCGCCGTGGGTTTAAACACATATCCATATTTTGGCGAGAACGGCGGCGTGCGTTTGACGGATTGCCTGATTGAGAAAAACCTGGGCGGTTTGAACCTTTGGCGGGGAAGCAATGTTGTCCGGAACTGCGTGATAAGGGGCAACTACAAGACCGCCGTGGGCGCCGGGATGTATCTGGCTTACGGCAAGCATGTGTTCATAAACTGCCTTTTTTACAATAACGCCGACGTAGCGGCGACGCCGGCGATTATCTACACTTCTTACAGCGTGCCCGAGTTCTACAACTGCACCATCGTTAGCAACAGCGGGCGCGGCCTGCATGCCCAGACCGATAAAATCCTGGTCTGGAACAGCATCGTCTATTCAAACAGCGCCGCGAATTTCACGCTCACTGTAAATTTCACAAACTCCTGCGTGACGCCGACCAACAGCACCACCGGCCCCGGCAACATCACCAATTATCCGCGGTTTGTGGATTTTGCCGGCCAGGATTTCCGGCTTGCAGCGGAATCGCCATGCATTAACAGGGGCTTGAACCAGGACTGGATGGCGGGCGCCGAAGATTTGGGCGGACGCACCCGGAAAGACAGGTTCTCGGGCGTGGTCGATCTGGGGTGCTATGAATATCATCCGCAGGGACTGATGTTCATTGTGCGTTGAGGATAATGCGCCCGGCCCGGGATGCGGAACATTTACAATTCAAAAGAGGGAAAAAATGAGATTTTTATGCCTGTTCTCACGCCTGCTTCCATTGCTTTGCCTGCTGGCATCCGGTTGTGAGGGGCAGAAAATGATTATTACGGAGAAAGGGGCGGCGCGGGTTCCGATTCTTGTCGCGCCCGGCGCCCCTCCGGCGACGGTGCAGGCGGCCGGGGAGCTGGCAAAATATATCGAGAAAATAAGCGGGGCCCTGCCGCAGGTGACGAACTGGGCCGGCGGCTCCCTTCCGGAGAGCGCGGTTTGGGTGGGGATCCAGTCCAACGTGCCCGGGCTGGATGCCGGTATAAAAATTGAATTCGAGCATCCGGAAGAAATTCTTCTGGCCTGTGATGGTAGGAACGTCATCATCACAGGGCGCGACCGGATGGCGGGAACCAACCAGGTCGAGTATGGTACCGCCAACGCGGTCTATGCGTTTCTACAGGATAAACTTGGAGTGCGCTGGCTCTGGCCGGGGCCGCTGGGGGAGGATATTGTCAGGCATGACACGCTCGCGCTCGCGCCATTTGAGTACCGGTTTAATCCCCCTTTCCGCGTGAGGCATTTCTGGCCGCGCAATCCAAGGGATTGGCACCAGTTTCAGAGGACGTATCTCTATTCGTTAAATATCGGGGCCGGCCACGCGTTTACAAAGTGGTGGGAAGAATACCACGCGGAGCATCCCGATTATTTTGCGCTGCAGCCCGACGGGTCGCGGGACGCTTTCCCCAGCCCGCAGGATGTCAAGATTTGCGTATCTAATCCGAAAATGCAGGCCCAGTGGCTGGACAATGCCGAAAAGGCTTTCAGCGAGCATCCTGAAAAAATCATGTTCAGTGCCTCGCCAAACGACGGCTCCATGTCGGGCGAGTGCGTCTGCAAGAACTGCCGTGCCTGGGACAACATGAACGGCGCGAAGGTTATGCTTTACGGGAAGGGCGGCTCTGCGGAATACGTCGCCCTCACCGACCGCTACATCCATTTCTGGAACATCCTCGCCCGGGAGCTGAAAGAGCGTTTCCCCGGCAGGGAAGCCATGGTGGGCGCCCTCGCGTATGGGCCTTACATTACGCCTCCCGTGTCCGAGGTGCTGGAAAAAAATATCGCGATATTTTACGTGGGCCATTTCCCCCTGGCCGGCGACGAGCTGACACAAAAAGAAAAGGAAAGATGGAAAGGGTGGGCTGAAAAGGCTTCCACCATGGTGTTCCGCCCGAACCTCTTCCATTATTCCGGCGGCTGGCTCGGCCTGCCGACCATCGCCACGCGCAGGACCATCGAGGACTTCCGGTTCCTGGCCGAGAATAAGTGCGTGGGCATTGAAGTCGACACTTTGCCGCGCTGCTGGGCGACCCAGGGGGTGCAGTTTTACCTGATGGCCCAGCTTGCGTATGATCCCATGCGGGACGGGAACGCCGTGCTGAAGGACTATTACCGCCGCGGCTTTGGAAAAGCCGCCGGCGAAGTTGAGCAGTATTTCAGCCTAATGGA
>Ga0172380_10005527_pt1 | contig 15272 bp, 6 predicted proteins | sample Leawe162metaG_FD_119747 | JGI IMG/M metagenome (GOLD analysis project Ga0172380, IMG submission 119747) | Leachate microbial communities from a municipal landfill in Southern Ontario, Canada - Leachate well 162 metaG | ecosystem: Engineered > Solid waste > Landfill > Unclassified | place...
ACACTTCCGCGCGAAGATTTTAGAACATAGATTCAACTTCGATCTGATGATTGATTTAACGATCTCCTGCTTGTTGATCCATTCATCCTCGAACACATGAAGTAATTGAATGCCTTTCGCTTGACACTCTTCGGTTTTTGATAGATGATAGTCCTTGCCGGTACTTCCTACTATTTCGGAATGCCAATATAATCCATCAAATTCTATAGCAAAGTTATTAGAAGCTGCATATATATCTAATTCTTTTTTACCTTCAATCATTTTTGTAACATTAGACTCTGCTGAAACGTTACAGACATCTGTAATGAAATAGAAAACTTCTTTTTCTCCAAATGAAACACACTTACCTTTCTTTGGAAAACATATCGGACATCTGGGGAGATGCCCATTAAACAAATGATCCTCAAACTTCTCACCACATCTTGAACAAATCCACGGATATTTTACATTTCCAGTCGGGTACTGTCCAACTCCTTTATAATCTTCAATAGTGAAATCCGGTACGCATAATTCCTTTAATCTATTTGATTGAAAAAGTTTCTCAAAAAATGTATTAAAATGAGATTCTCTGGCTTTTTCTTTATATTCATCTGTTTGTGAATAACTCTCTGAACCATATCTTTGTTCACATGTTTCTTTTATCTTATCCTTAACAGATTCAGATTGAAAAGAATAATCAACTCCTCTTCGTTCTTGATTCGTTTGTTTGACTTTTTCTTTGATTTCAGGAGATTGACTTGCATAATCATGCCCAAATTTCTTTTGACTTGTTTCTCTTCCTTTTTCTCTAAACTCTTCTAACTGCATAGGGCGTCTAACACCAAAACGTTCTAAGCAGGTTTCTTCAAATATTCTCTGAGAATTTTCGGTTTTTGCATAATGCGTTTCACCATATCGTTCTAGACAAGTATCTTCACAACGTTTTCGTATTTCAGGACTTTGTAGTGGAGAATCAACCGAATAATGGTTTTGAAGTGTTTGCCTTTTCTTTTCCTTTATTTCTGCTACTTGAGATGGATTATCCACTCCGAATTTTGATTGCATTGCCGCTTTGATTTGCTCTTGCCTTTTTGGAGATTTGTTACAGCATGAAGTTGAACAAAATTCAACATATCCAACATCAATATTTTTAAATCTAGTAGGTTTACCACAAACACATTGCCCTGGCTGCCCTATGAATTTTAGATAATATTCTTCCGCTGTCATCTTGTGTTTGCATTTCAAGTGTCCGCACAATTTTCTATTGTTATCAAACTCTTGTTGACAAATTATACACGTTAACATTATATTCTCCTGTATATCAATTTTGGAATTTTTAAAAACACGCAATATATCCTACTAGAAAAAGAAACGTTCAAAAACAAAATCAAATTGCTGTCAAATGTACTGCCGTCATAAGATTTGCAAATAAATCTTTAACAGGATTCATTCTAGTAGCTTTGAAATTAGTTGAGCCCGATTGTATAATCTCTGAAATCATTTCGTTTTTAGTAGAATGATCTGCAGATAATGGTCCAAAGAATTCATCTACTAATATAGGACAATCCCATGCTAGTAAACTATAGAAGTCATATTCTCCCATTTTCTGCCCTCCGTCTCTTTTCCTACCTGCACTAGGCGCGGATGTCTTTCCTACATATGGCCCAACGCCGCGAGAAGCAATCTTTTTCTCTGAAATATGCTCCAATTTGACAACATATAAATATCCAACAGATACAGGATCTGTATCAACATTATATTCTGGAAGATGAAGAGAATATCTATGACTTAATCCCAAAAACTTTAAAGCATCCCCAATATTTTCTCTTGGAGGAGATTTAAAAGGAACAAAAATCAATGAAATGAAACCATCTTTTTTAACATGCTCTACTAGATTTCTATATCCCACGTCCGATAACGCGGTAACAGCTTTGACAATATTCCTACTGTATTCTTTATTGGTTGTTCCATCTAACATATCAATTACTTTGAAATAGGTTTTTTGGAATTCATCTCTCTGCATCGTAGAAATTAACTGCCCCAATTTCCAAGATATTAAACCTGTATGGAGTTCACATAATTGTCCCGTATTCATACGATTTATCACAGAAAGTGGATTATATATGATTTCAATTCTTTTTCCCCATGGCGTAAGCGGCATATCCTCATCTTTTTCGATAATCGCTACAACACCCTTATTAAACATTCTGTTGTTGATCTTGTCTCCGCGTTTTAGAGATAATGCCTGTTGAATAACGAATTTTATTAATATCCCTTCAAACTTCTCATCATGCTCTTTAAACATACCTACTGGATAATCGCCTCGAATCAGTTTATAATGTATTTTGAACTTCTTATATATTGCCAACAATGGTTTGGGAATTTCGTCTTCTGGAATGTTTGAATAAATCTCGATATTAACAATCTTCCCCCCATCAGATCTTAAATGTCTGTGAGATTCCACATCATGCAGAGCATTTGAATAGGTTATAAGTATTCCGCCCTTCTTTACTTCTGATCCGATATCCGTAATGAATTCAACATCTTCATCTGGCTTTAGATACACCGTTTGTTCTTCCACGTGAAGAGAGACGAATTTCTTAGCCACAGACTCGCACACAACCATTCCGTCTTCAAAGTTATATCCTTTCCAAGGCATAAACGCAGCGAGTAGATTTATTCCATTTGAAATCAACCCCTCTTTAATGTTTGATCCTTCCGCAATAATTTGATCTTTCTTAACAAACTCACCTACTTTAACAATGGGCTGAAATAACCCTAATCCGTTTTTACCTTGTCCGCTTTTCAATATGGTAGGGGTAACATCCACAGTATGAATTTTACCTGTGATTGTGTCTTTTACCAATATATCTCTTTCCGTCACCTCTTCAACTACTCCATCAATAGGAGCCTTCTTTATAAAACTGTCAGATAGCAATGATGTAAATATACTTTCAAACCCTGATTGAATCATTGGCTTTTCTGGTGCTTGAAGAGGAATTGCTTGTTTTATCTGTCCTGATGCCATTGTGATTCTAGCACCTTCATTAGACTCTACAAATGGAATCATTGCAGGGCCAGTACTCAATATATCAGTGGGATGAATCTCTGATCTGGTTCTATCCGAAAATGTTCCTCGAATATTAGTGATGGATGCACCGATTGTCAATTGTTGTTGAACACCTACACCTGCGCCGTTTGGTGTTTCCAATGGATCTATGTTTCCGAAATATGTTTCATGCACATTCAACGCTGAACCTGGTAGCGCATTTTTATCTGGAATACCTCCAATTCCCACAGGCGTCACACGAGTCATCATTGACAATTCTTCTAGTGGATTGATATTTTCTAATGCTTGAACGTTCTGAGAATTGATTACTTGAGAATATGTTTTCGTTGCATTGATTCTTAGCGTTGCTGTATCATCTCCCGAGCGTTTCTTCATTTCGTATTCATTGTATGCTGCAAGAATTTGTTTTTGTAATACAGAAATGAAAATTTCACTTGTACGGATTCTCTGTCTACCTAATCCGTTTCTATCATCAACTCGGCCTGACACAATTTCCTTACATATATAATGGATAATACCTTCAATTGTTGTTGGATCTCCTCTAGATTCTAGCAACTTAATTTCTATAGGCGTAACAACATTGGACCAAACTTGATCTAATGTGTATAAACAATTTCTATTACCTACAAACTCTTCAATTGTTTCTCTCCAAGTATCTTGGCTATTTAAATCAAACTTGCTTTTAGGAAGGGCAGTGACTACATATTGCAGACATGCAGCCATTTGTTCTCCAACATCATCTTTCGTCTTAAAACTGATATATTTACCATTAGGAAGATATACCGTACCTGGAAGTTTCTTATCCCCTAATGTATATTCAATTCCGTATTCTTTCATAACATTGTCGAATCCAAGCTTATATGAAAGATATAGAAGCAAAGGAATCTTATATCCACCCATATAACAAATGAAGTATGAAGCTTTTCGGAGCATTTTGCTATGGATTTTCACAGCGGAATAGGATGACATAAACATTCCAAAATAAGCTTTGAAAAAGAAAATCGGATAGGTAACAATCTGATTAACAATTACCTTCTTTTGTCCATTAACCATGAAGGTTCCATCTTCAGTTAGATGAGGAAGTTCTACTTGAACAGTATGCATCTTCTTTTCTTTGTCAACGAGTTTGATTGTATATCTATCTTTAATTGTTTGATCTAATTCGCTGGCAGGAGATTTCATTGTTTTGATATTAACACTATGAACTTTCATAGACAGATTTTTGGTATTTAATGTTTTGAATGCATCAATGATGTCTTCAACCAATGTATCTTTGAAATCTGATTTTCTTTTTTCTAATATGTGTTTGGGATTACTTCCGTCTGTTAAATCTTCTGGTTTAGAGGCTTTCACTAAAGGATCTCTGGACACACTTGATACTTTTATACTTGGAATTATTAATGCCCTATGAGAATCAATGATTTCTCTTTGTAGTTTCTTGGGAGACATAGAAAGCCGCTTAGCAAGTTCTTTGGCTTTGAATGCGTCTCCAATTGTGTTAGAAAATACCGCCGCTGAAACGATTTGCTCTTTGTCTATATTATCAGGCGGTGTACCATCTTCGAATCCGGTTAACGCTGGATTCATACGAATATATTTTCTGACAACTTCTTTCATTTCTTCTTTGTCTGATTCAGGATAATCTTTTGTAATCTCAGAAGTATCAGCAATCTCATCAGAAGTTTCATCTACAGCTTGATCAATCTCCTCATCCATTTCTCCCATTCTCATGGATAAAAGAATCTGCTTAACTCTTCCTATGCTATTCTTCTGATTTCTATCAAACAACAATACATATTTACCACCCAACTTTGCACCATAGAAATACATTAGAATTTTGTCGAATGGTAACTGAGCAGTTTGATCTTTTGTCCATTCCAATAATAACATATAAAGAAGGAAACTACGGCGGTTCATAATTTTAGGAGAAAGTGGTTCATCCAAAGATACACAATACAAAAGTGTTCTCTCATATTGATCATCTGGAACACCACTTACCGCACTTAGAAGAGGATATAAAAACTTACCGGCTTTAGGATCTGAATAACGTTTGATGGTATACTTCTTTACCAACCCTTCTATCTGAGCACTAAAATCTATGAAAAAGTTTTGTCCATGCACCAATATATACTCACCCAATTGCCCAGAAATGGACTTCAAACCAAAACCTAATAGAACTTTCTTGTACTGAGGTGTTAAATACGTCCGAACTGGTTTGGTAATTCTTGGTACAAAAACATAACGCATATAAACCGGTTTAAGATTCAAAAATTTGTAAACTTGTGGAAAGGTTACATTTTCCCCGAAGAATCCAAAACATACATTCTTTCCGTCGATCCCAGCGGGTGGAAGAACTATTGAATTTACCGGACGATATAACTTTAATGCTTTATACTGCATCTGGTTGACTCCATGAATAGATTGCGGACCCACAATCCCAAATACGATCATAACCATTCAACTGCATGTTTTCCCATTCCGAAAGAACTGGATCAAAGATTGCTAATTTGTTCTGAAGAAGATGCTGCTGGACGTCCTGCTGATGTATTCTTTGCCACGACTTTATATAATGAAATGCCGGTTCTGTAATACCTATTGCATCATCCAAATCCACATAAAGAGATTGTTCATTTAAATGTCTTAAATCTACTTGTATTATGACATCCTTTTTTTGATAATGTTCAGCCGCATAAAAAAGAAGCATATCCATACTTCCGTGAACATCTGTGTAAAGTTTATTGCAAAATGAAATTGCTTCAATTGAATCTTCGTGATTTAAACAGGTTAATATAGATACTAATTCCCCATCTGAATATAATCCGAAATAAATGCCATCTGAATATCCTTGAATGCAATTATCATTTAGGAATAGACGAGCAATATCATCTGAAACCATTTGAATATCACAATCTATACAATTGATAGACGCTTGAAAAATTGATAGACTCGAACTGATTAGGGCTTTGACGATCTCTTTCTTATTGAGCCACTCATCCTCAAATATATGAATTAATTTGATTCCCTGCTCTTTACACTTTAGAGTTTTATTAAGATGATGATATTTATTGGTGCCCATTGATTCGGAATGCCAGTAAAGGCCATTGAATTCGATGGCGAGATTATGAGAAGGAATATAGATATCCAATTCCTTCCCGTGCAAAATTGATCTATTGTTTTCAATTATTTCTACGCCAAGGGATGAAACAAACTCGGAAATAGCTTTCTCCATCTTTGAAATTCCTAGATGTTTTGGATAACAGTGAAAACATCTTGGGGTGTGCCCACACATCAAATGATCTTCAAAAACATTTCCGCATTTAACACACTTAAACGGATATTTTGTAGAATTGCTACATACGCCATGATAATCCGCTTCTTCAAATAATGGAATGACTACATCCTTCAATCTGCTTTCATCTGACATTATCTTTTGATAAAATGCGGAAAGATTTACTTCCCTCAACTTCTCTTTCGTGCTTTCTAACGATGAAACATTGTTTTTCCCATATCGTTTCCTACAGGTATCAATGATTTTTAATTTGTATTCGTTTGTCATTGCAAAATTTGGTTTACCAAATCTCTTCATGCATGTTTCCTTGTATTTTTCTTGAATCATTTTATTTTTAAAGGCATTATCATATCCATACAGTTTTAAACATGTATTCTTCATCTTTTCTTGAACAATTTCGGATTGAGCTGGATGTCTCACACCTAATTTACGAAAAACCGATTCCTGCTGTTTTTCTTGAATCTCCTTGACTTTCATGGGAGAAGTCTCTCCGTATTTTTTCAAACACGTTTTTTGACTCCTCTCCTTATATTCTTCTGTCTGCGTATAATGCTCTTTTCCATATTTTTCTTTTGTGGTTGCTTTACTTTTCTCTTTACAAGCATCAGTCTTTGATGCACTGTCCACTCCATATCTAGAGATATTTGTTTCTCGGATTGCTTTTTTCACTTCTTCTGCTTGAAACGCATATTCAGTACCATATTTGTCTAAACATGTTTGTTTTTTCTTTTGTTCAACTAAAGGAGAAGATGATGCACACTCGCGGGAACAATATTGCTCATATCCTCTACCCAAACTTAAAAAGTTTGTTGACTTACCACAATTCTTGCAGAAACCTTCTTGTTCATCTGTTCTAAAATGTTGGTTGTAATACGTTGTTAACTCATATCTGTGTGTGAGTCTTAAATGAGTTGCTAATGATATAATATTCTTGCATTCTCTTTTACAAATCTCACAAATGTAACTCATTTTTTCCTCGTTTTAGGTTGATCCAATCCAGACAAAGAATCTCCAAAAAGAACCTTTTCGATTGAAGACGATGGTGCTCTGTCACTTGTCATTCCCGTTGCTATAGCCTTTCCAAAATTTTCAAAGGCTATAGCAAGCGGCCAACTCATAATCCCTGGTAATTTCTTTAGGGAGAACGTCACAGGATCGTATGGAAATTTCATTCTAGCCGGACTCTGCGGATCTTTTCTATCACGCAGAATTGCAGAAACGATCACTTCAAGATGAACTAAATCCCATCCTCCAAATTGCTTCAACAATTTAAAGAACATGGTAAGCAAAGATTCTGGATTAGTCCAAGGAGATTTTCCTCCTACTAATTTATCTACCATTCTTGCCGTTTCTTGTGCAGACATAACAGACGCATCCAAAGTAAAAATCTTATCACCTTTACCATAAGTCAAGGTAATCATTTTATCTGCACGTTCTTTTTCTTTGACATGAACAAGGGTTTTCTTTTCGATGGTTACAGGAATTGTAAATCCGTCAACATCTAATGTAAAATGTCCCACCGGTAATTCAATTAACGTATCTGAATCAACATCGATTATCAAATATGGATCTTTAAAAATGTTCTCGTCTATTCTCATAACTACAAATTCAGAATTTGAGTAAAGAGTCATTTCTTGTTGATTAAAACCATTTTTAACAATTGGTACATAAGAATCTTCTATATTTTCGGAGAGCATAGGAACCATGTCGGGGACAGACATGGTTGCTATGCCTCCAAGATGAAAACTTTTCATAATTTTCTCACTTAGACTTGTGCATTGCATAGCAGATATGATGCCACAGTGTTTACTTTGTAATTGATATATTAGTTCTCCATAGCATCTAGCACAGATTTTTTCAGTTCTACAAAAAATTGGGCTTCTCAATTGAATGAATTTGCCCACATAATCTTTTGTAACTGGCTGTAATTTTCCATTTACAGAATGATAACGTCCGGACATCCGTTTAAACAATTCGTCCGTCAATTTTATATTGAGAAAATGCTTTGTTCCACAATCTAAAATGGTTTCATCACACTCTGTACTACCCATAACATATATCATCTTTCGATATGTATAGCCTCCGTCGCTAGTACTAAGTGCCCTGTCGGAAACCCCCTTTCTGGCTCCATGGGAGGCATTGAAGTATTCCTCGGGTGTGTAACCGTCGTTCATCGCCTTCGCAATAGGAGGAAGGATATTGCCGTCGGAATCCGTAACCAGTCCTTTGGACACCATAATCTGCCGGATTTGATCTCCGCCTTTCGCAGCACCAGAAGCAATCTGTTGATACAAATCCTTATTATTATTCTTAAGGTGATCCATTAGCATTGACGTCATCTTGTTAACAATTTCATTTTGTTTCACAACATCTTTTTCATTCTTTAGTTCTGTATTCAACGCCTTAATATTATCAGGCACTGTCATAAGATCTAAGCTAACTGTTCTAGGATAGATTGTACACATCTTAAATCCTAATTTCATAAGTCTATCCATTGTATGTGCAAACTCTACTCTATCCTTATTGATAATCTTGGAGAAAATTCCTTTTAATTGCTTCTTGTCAATTGGCACATTCACAAAATCATACCATTCCGGCAATTCTTCATTGAACATAACTCGTCCGGCAGTAGTAGCTATCATTTCTCCTTTGATTTTGATCTTGACTTGTGTGCCTGGATGTAATTTTCGAGCATCTTCTATATTCTTAATTTCAACTGGAACATTCTTATTATCTTCTATGGTGATTGTGTACAACCCAGTCAATGTTTCTTTGCTCAATTCAAATGCTGGATCGTTCTTACTACTGTTCGTAACAGCGGACATCATTTTATCTTTAGCTTCTTGCTGAGCTTCTTCAGAAATAGGAACCATAATGCCCATGGTGTCGAACAGAAAAATTCCAGTATCTGTGGTAAATGTTGCAAAATCCTCTACTGTAAAATCATATCCGATCGTTTGATTGGGATCTAATTTGATATCTAAAGCAGAACACGGGATAATTTCAATCTCTTCATTTTCTTGCATATATAATAATTTTTTATATACGCCTGAAATATCAAAATTATCTATAACCTCTCTGGGTATTTGAATTGATTTCTGTGTATAATTAAATCGTCTGACAGAATACTTGGCATCTGCTGTAAATTCTGATAAATTATCTAAACCGCATATTGTTCCTTTTTTACCTAAAATTTCATTAGGTATCCATTTTAATCGAACAACTGTAGCATGATTTCTATTTAAGCACTCCTTCAGATTTGAAACTTTTTTAGGATGTTTCATATATTCCAAAAGACGAATAAAAACACCACTTGTCTTCTGATTAATAGAAAAATACAGAGAGTAATATTCTAAACATTCACCTTCTTCCAAAGCGACATAAGTACCATATGGTCCAAGTTTACTAGTTCTCTTATCTGTAAAAAATGATCCTCGAATTCCGAATTTCCAATTAAAAAGAAAAATCACATCATTAATTAAATCTCGGGATTTTGATTGTATATCTATTGTAGATGAATGGCAATTAACAGATCCATCAGTATCTATGTAACCAGCCAATAAACCAATTGCAAAATCTTCTGTTGAATTAATTACCCATTCTGGAAGATGCTTATCGTGACACTTATGCCCAAATTGACTGAAATCTATAGGTCCGAGACATCTAGAACCCCACAACCCAGCCGTTTTATAAGGTTTTCCATCTTTTGATATAAGATCATAGGGATGAGCTTTTACATTAGGATATATTAAGTCTCTTATAATTTTATTTTCATTTTTATAAACTTTTTGAATCAAATCTGAAAAATACATACCCATTTCGAATGTAGCAGAAGACAACATTGGCAGATTTCTAGATATATCTCCATCTCCTAAAAGTGCTCCTATAATATAACCTAACTCTCCTTCACTGGCAGAATCTTCTTTCGTTTTTGTATAAAGAAAATCAGATGCGTTATATTGTTGTTTGCTCTTTTTGAGATTTCTAATTAAAAAGAACCTAGACGGATTTTTTAAAATCTCCTCGGGTGTCACTTTTTTTATCGATTTTTCTTCCATATCAATACACACAACTGAGTGATTATCTGATACCCACAAATCTCGAATATCCGAAATTTGAGATCTTTTTTTCTTTCTAGATATTGAATACATATTTAAATTAGAATGGGTCGACCAATTTGTAATTCTCTTTTTTTCAATTGATCCATCAGCGGATATTGCATCCGCATAAACAACATCCTTCACCAAATAATTATCTACAACCTTTTCACCTGTAATTTTATGATCTATTAACTCACAATCAAAATACCTAGAGAATTCGGAAATATGCATACGAATAGGAACAAATTCCCCGTCGCATGACTTGTATATTACAATATGAGAACAACATGAGTCCCCATCGAAGTCAGCCCCAAATTGTCCCACCATTCCGGGGTGCATATCAAGGCATTCTCCTTCTATCACCTTCACCTTCACAGCCTGTATTCTTCCACGATCAATATTCGGATCACGTTTAACCAGTACCACTTTTCCGGTATCTTCTACTTCACGAACAGCCACATCGAATATCACATCGTGGATAATCTTTGGGACTTTATATCCCTTACTAACAAATGCAAGGATCTTTCTAAGTTCGTCGATATTCGCCTGTTGTGCCATATAATTCACCTTTTCAATAAGAATTGTGTATTTGTCCTTAATGAATCTGGATTAAATCGTGAAAATCAGAGAAGTGCAATCCTTTGCACTTCTCCGAAATTCCTTCGTCGATGAATAATCAGCAACTATTTCTTTAGGGTCAATCCTACGAGGCTTCCGTCAACTTCCGAAAGAAGCTGAGACGTCTGCACGTAATAGCCTTCTACCAACTTCGCATATCTCTTCGTCGGATGTCCTAATAGTTCGTTCCGTTTCTCTTGGAAGTATGCAATCTTCTTCGCGAGGGCCAACTTAGAAGCTTCCGAAAGTTTCTTCCAATTGGAAGGGGGAGCAGATTCTACAACCGCTTTGTAGTAATCGTTAAGCATCGTCTTATAGTTCTTGGAGCTAACCGATTTTCTATCAAGGTATGACAATAGAGAAATCTCGCAAAGGTTCAAGAACAGCGCGTTTACCGCACGGGTATAATCTTCTTTCGTATGGATCATCGTACTCTCCGCAGTTTTGTTACCACCTGGTAACACATCATCACCCATCAAAGTATCAACACTTGAATCAGCCTTGGAGTCGTTTGCCTTCGAGATCTGGCTAACCTTCGCCATACCATCCGCAATGGGATCTTCCTCATCTGCGTTTGGAGTTCCAAGCACCTCATCTTCTTTGCCCACCGCATACGTATCGCCGTGAGAATTTTCCGCTTCACTCTGTTCCCGTAAAAATTGCTCCATAACACTACGCTTCATTGTACAATCCTCCTTAATGGAATCCGTATCAGTTAAGAAATTCTTTATATACTCCGAACTATGACATTCACTTGCTCTCAGCGGGATTTTCTCCCTTCCACCAACCAAATCGAAAATATCCATGGGACTCGAGTTATTTTCTTCAACTGGATCCCATAAGTAGTCATCAATAATTTTTCCTCGAGATGAACTCTCAGAAGGTAGCATTTGATCTCCCGGCTTATCCATTGCTCTTTATCCTTTCCTGTTCCAAAGAGTTGGCATATTTAACTTTTGCATCAGCCAATTGATTTGCAGCAGATTTAAGTTGTCTCTCTACTTTAGATACACAACGTTTGTCCCCACGACACTCCGACTTAAACTTATTAATTTCTCGAATCATTGCTTCAATTGTACGCACTCTACACTGTAATTTTTCCTTGCCTTCAAAACTGTTGCACGCTTGGATTCTATTCTTTGTCAAGATACGAAGAGCCAGTGCTGTTAATGCTTGTGCTGCAATCATTGGACCCATTACGTTAGCTATATTTCCAACCGTTGTAATTGTATTTCCATGGACAAAAACATTTCTAGCCATATCAAATGCTCTTTGTGCCAATGATACACTATCAGTAGACTGAGCGGCAGCAACAACTTTAGAAGCGTTTGATAACGCCCCTGTAATCTTATTAGCAACAGCATGTCTCGACATTGCCACACCAACACCTGCCGCAGTTGCAGCAACCGATCCGAACACTTCCTTGCTTGCTTCTCCTAATTTGGCACCTCTATTATAAGTTGTTCCATTAGCATTATTCATAATTGCCATTCGCTGTCTTGCTTTATCTATCTGTGCTTCTATTCTCGCCACAGCTTTTTCAACTTTGGTTTTGCACATCTCTGGATTTTCTTGTTGGGTACATTTTCCTTGAGACGCTCTTAGCATTGATTTGACACTAGCAAGAGCAGACAATTGACATCTCCACTTTCGTTCATCTTTAAAATTTCTACAAATGCCAATTCTGTTTTCAATTGAATGATAACTTATAAGGAATGACAACGGCTGTAAAATGGCACCGATTACATTTAGCATTGGAATTACCACGAATTCATTTAGGGATTCTACTTGTCTTAAAGCATTCTTTAGATATTCAGCATCTTCATTTATCATTAAATTGTATCTATGATTCAAAAGAACAGATGCAGTATACACATAGAATTCTTGCATTTCTTCATCAAGAGTGTCCCATAACAAAGGTGTTGTACCATCGACAATCAATTCAAAAATTGATTCTGTAATTTCATCTTTATATTGATTATTTGGAAATCTTCGTGAAACCGTTATCTCACACAAAGAATATGTCAAGCAATCCAGATCTATCATATAATCTGTATTAGAATCCGATATCATAAATCGTCTCCTTGCCCAAAAACTTCTTAACTTCATCATGAAATTCTTGAGGAATATCTTTTGCTGTTTTAGAATTAACCAAACCGTACAACATATTCGGTTCAAAAATCTCGCAGACAATTCTTAAAGGAACGCCCACATATCCAATTTCAAGGTTCGGATTTGGGGAGATAACTGTTCGTGCTGAAAAGTCTACTCGTTTTCCTAACATATCTTTACGGATGATTCCTGTCTTTTTAGCAACTTTCAATCTGACAAAATCATATAGTTCTTTGATTAAAAGTTGCATACGATATGAGAGAACATCAAAAAGTATTCCTGAAACACCTTTCAATGAATTAGACAGTATAATAACTCTCTGATAAATTTCATTTAATTCATCGGGCATTACTTCATCTTTATCTTCAATAATTGTTACCGGCCTTGAACTTGGCGGAATCACGATAAGCTTATTCATGAAGAATGTTTCGCTGCTCATATTTTTGTATAGCATACCAATGATTTTATTTCTATCCGTCCCCTCTTCACCTTGTCTAAATTTCCATTCTTTTCTTTTTTCATAAAGAGAAGTCATTCCTGTAATATAACCTGTTTCATCCTCTTGCAACGCACCATCTTTATCAAATGAATACATTTTCTCACCTGACAACAGATACTCAATTTTCTTTTCAATTTGTTTTTGTATAATATCATACAGGGAAGGATGGATCACATGGCAATTTAGTTCAATCCATGAATATGATGAACTTCTTTCTGGGGAACCATCAATTCCAAAAATTTCTTCGCTTAATAATCCGTCTGGATGAAGGTTATATGATTTTCCTAAAAACAATTGAGATGAAACTACTGGACCGATAGAATTTTGTTCATTAATAAATGTATCTACGTCTATAACTTCAATCATTACGATATCTCCAGATTAACAAAACCTGTACGAATTTTAGTAGTTGGTACAATACTGGAATCGTTAGAAAATGTCCAAATTCTTTCAACTACGGGTGTTTTGATTGGCGTTACTTTATCGGCAGTAACCAAATCCATTACTATAGATCCTATTGGATATGACATAACGGTAGAATTGTATTGAAATGTGATTGCTGCTCTATCATATGAATACCAAACAAATGCAAGATTTGCTGCAGATAGCACATCATTCATATCATTTCTTGTAAATTCTCCTGCACTATATACAAAACTTCCATTTGCAACTTTTTTTGTAGTAGATTCTACTATATAGTGTGCTTCTTTATTTGGCAGATTTATAGTTTTCACTAAAGGAACATCTGATTCATAGGATGATTCAATTCTATATCTCAGTAATTCATCTGTTTCTATGCTAACAGTTGCATAAAAATCGTTATAATCGTAAATTGAACTTGTATCCGAATATGAATCATCAAATGTTCCGTTTGCTTGAATATGATTAGGTTCTGTTTCATTGTATATAGCCAACTCATCCTCTGCAACATGCAAATAACCGCTAGGAATTCCTAATTGCCTTTGTAATTTATCAACGTATCTAAATGCTCCATCTCTCCAGATAAACATAAATGGTTTCATATACATTCGATCTGTTGTATTTTCTTTGTAGGGAAGGAGTTTATTAAAGGATTTTCCATTGGACCAAATTGTTGGAGTAGCTGAATTTACGCTTAATTCTCCCGTTTCATAATCACATTCCACCCAAATATAATGCCCACCGGGATTTGCCCAATTCCAATCCATATCTAACTGATATTTCTGATACACATCCAAAAACTCTGATCTGTGTTCAGATCTATATGCATCTCTCTCACTATTATTAGTTGTTCCCGACGGTTGTTCATAATCTGAAACATCTGAAAAATCCCATCCTGCTTCAAGTCCAGTACCACGAGCTATGGTAAAACATGTTGTGATTGGTCCACCTATCACATCAACAATATCATATTTGGGAAACACCTCGGTGGAATATACAATATCATTTTCGTCTCCTGAAGGAATTGATATATTAAATTGCAACTCATTTGCTGGAATAATTCCTTCAGAAATTTGTATAGATGAATAAGACATTGAAAACACATCTATCGATAATGTATCGTTTGTTCCAATGCCTATATGCCAACCAATTCCAAATTTTTGATGAATGAGGGCATTTAGTATA
>Ga0172380_10005528_pt1 | contig 15270 bp, 15 predicted proteins | sample Leawe162metaG_FD_119747 | JGI IMG/M metagenome (GOLD analysis project Ga0172380, IMG submission 119747) | Leachate microbial communities from a municipal landfill in Southern Ontario, Canada - Leachate well 162 metaG | ecosystem: Engineered > Solid waste > Landfill > Unclassified | place...
AGAAAAACCGGGCGCTGACCCTGTTCGCCACGCACTACTTCGAACTGACGCTCTTGGCCAACGAATACCCGGCGCTGGCCAACGTGCATCTGGATGCGGTCGAGCACGGCGAGAAGATCGTCTTCCTGCATGCGGTGGAAGAAGGCCCGGCCAACCAGAGCTACGGTATCCAGGTCGCCGCGCTGGCCGGCATCCCCGGCTCGGTGGTGCGGGCGGCCAAGCGGCAGCTGCGCGAATTCGAGCAGCGCGCCTCGGTCAATCCCCTGCAGCCCGACCTGTTCACCAGCAGCCCGGCGCCTGAGCCTGAACTGCCGATCGCCAGCCATCCGGCGCTTGAGGCGCTGGCTGATATCGACCCGGATTCGCTGACGCCACGACAAGCGCTTGATGCGCTCTACGCGCTGAAATCCCGGTTGGCTTGAGGCAGCACTGAGCGTGACGAAACACCTGCTGTCGCTGCTGTTGATGCTCGCCGTCGGCAGCGCACACGCCGACACCTGGCGCATCGCGCTGATTGGCGACACCCCCTACAGCGATTATGAGCGGCAGGAATTTCCCAGGATGCTGCAGGCGATCAACGCCGAGCACGTCGACCTCGTGGTCCATGCCGGTGATTTCAAGCACAGTCGTGACGCCTGCAGCGACGCACTGTTTGCCGACCGGAAACAGTCCTTTGATGCCTCCGCAGCCCCCTTTATCTACGTGCCGGGCGATAACGAATGGAGTGACTGCAACCGTGTCATCGCCGGCCACCATGACCCGCTGGAGCGCCTTGATGCCCTGCGCCGCATTTTCATGGCCGATGACGAATCGCTGGGTCAGCACCGCCTCCCCCTGCAGCGCCAGACCGGAGCGTATCGCGAGCACCAGCGCTGGCGTCTGGGCCCGGTGCTGTTTACCAGCCTGAACGTACCTGGCGGCAACAATAACTATCTGCTGAACGGCCGCCCCAGCAAGGAGGCGGAAGCACGCATGCCGCAGGTGCTGGCCTGGCTGCGCGAAAGCTTCGCGCTGGCTCGGCAGGAAAATCGCCGTGGCGTGGTCGTGGTGATGCAGGCCAACCCGGCCTTCAAGACCTTCCGCACCGGCATCGGTCACGGTGGCTACCGCAGCCTGCTCGAGGCCCTGCGCACGGAGACGCTGAACTTCCCAGGCCAGGTCTTGCTGGTGCATGGCGATACGCACTGGCAGCGCGTCGACCAACCGCTTCGCCACCCGCTCACCGGGAAGAAAATGGTCAATTTCACCCGCGTTGAAACCTTTGGCTACCCCTACATGGGTTGGGTCAAGGCTTTCATCGACACGGAATCGCCGGCGCTCTTCCGTTTTGAAGCCCGCAGCTGGCCGCAAGGCAGCCCCTGAGCGGCTTTGCCGGCGCCTACTGTGGAAACTCCGTAGTGGAAACTCCGGATGGACGAAGCCGGCGCCGAATCCTAGATTGCCTCCTCGATACCTATAAGGAGGAGACCATCCATGCTGCACATACTCTCGCGAATCATCGCCACTGCCACCGCGCTCGCCTGCGCCACGCCGCTTCTGGCGGCCGATATCGTCATCGGTCAGGTCGGGCCATTTTCAGGGCCGCTGACACCGACCGGAACCCACTTGCGTGCTGGCGCTCAGCTCTACTTCGACGCCATCAATGCTACTGGCGGCATTCACGGCAACAAGCTGCAACTCGTCAGCAAGGATGATGGCTACAAGGTTCCGGAAACAGTGCGCCAGACCCGCGAACTGATCCGCGAGTCACAACCACTGGCGCTGTTCGGCATGGTCGGCACCGGCAATGTCGAAGCCGTACTCAAGGACAAGGTGCTTGAAGAAGCCGGTATTCCGCTGGTTACCGTGCGGACGGGTGCTTCCACGGTGGTCAAGAGCGGCAATCCGTGGGTTTTCATGACCCGCGCCAGCTACGCCGAGGAAATCGACAAGATCGTGCAGCAGTACGAAACCATCGGCTACAAGCGCTTCGCCATCTTTTACCAGAATGACCCCTTCGGGCTGGATGGTCTGGCCAGCGCAGAAGCATCGATCAAGGCAGCAGGTGGCACGCTGGTGGCAAAAAGCGGCTACGAGAAGAACACCACCGAGGTTGCGGCTGCGGTCAAGGCGATTGTCGCCGCCGAGCCACAAGCGGTGATCATGGTTTCCAACACCGCTGCCAGCGCAGAGTTCGTCAAGCAGTCACGCGCAGCGGGCAACCTTGCACAGTTTGTGGCCCTCTCGGTGACCGACGGGCCACAGGTGGTCACCCGTATCGGCAAGGATGCAGCCAAGGGCCTGGCGCTCACCCAGGTGGTGCCTGACCCGAATGGCCGCTCGGTTCCGCTGATCCGGGAAATCCAGGAGAACTTCGAGAAATTCAAACCGAAGGAAGTGACGCTGAATCACACGTTCATCGAGGGGTATCTGGGAGCCAAGATCCTGGCGGAAGGGCTGCGCAAGGCGGGCCCGAACCCGAGCCGGAAAAAACTGCGTGACAGTATTGAGCAGTTGACCGACTACGACGTGGGCGGCCAGTACATCGGTTTTTCGGCCACCAATCATGTCGGCGCCCACTATGTGGACATCACCATTCTCAACCGCGAAGGCAAGCTGCTACGTTGAGCGTGAAATGAAAACTGGCACCCCGGCTTTCACCGGCGTGCCAGTTGCCTGAACCTGTTCCGCAGTTAGTGGCAGTGGCCTTCGTCACCCTCGTCGCCATGCACGTGGCCGTGAGTAATTTCCTCGGCACTGGCCGGGCGAACCGAAGTGACAGTGCAGGTAAAGATCAGCGCCATGCCGGCAAGCGGATGGTTGCCGTCGAGCACGACCTTGTCTTCTGCAATGTCGGTAACGCGGTAGATAACAAAATCTTCGTCATCGGTGCCTTCCGGAGCACCTTCGAACTGCATGCCGACCTGAATTTCCTTGGGTAAGGAATCACGCGGCTCGACCTGGATCAGCTCTTCATCGTATTCGCCAAAAGCCTCGTCAGGCAGCAACTTGACCTTCACCGACTCGCCGACGGCCTTGCCCTGCACCGCTTCTTCGATTTTTGGAAAAATGTCGTCGTAGCCGCCGTGCAGATAGACCAGCGGTTCCTTGCCGGCATCAACCAACTCGCCATCCGGATCGGTGACGTTGTAGTCGAGGGTAACAACGGTGTTCTTGGCAACCTGAGTAGTCATTTAATGTAGATCCTTTACCGCGCGCAGCACATCCATCGCGTGGCCTTTGGCGTTGACTCCGTAAAGCACGTGGCGGAGCACGCCGTGTTTATCGATGATGAAGGTGGAGCGGACGATTCCTTGCCGCCTGACGCCATCCACTTCCTTCATCTGCAGGACACCATATTGCTTGCAGACCGTGCCCTCGGTGTCGGAGAGCAGGCGTACTGAAATTCCGTGTTTATCGCGAAAATCCGCATGGCGGAGACAATCGTCTCGACTGATCCCCATGATCGTGCACCCATGCCGCTGGAACTCGTCCTCGTGATCGGAAAAATCCGTGGCTTCAAGCGTGCAGTGCGGGGTATCGTCCTTCGGGTAGAAAAAAAGGATGAGGTTGTTCTTGCCCAGATATTGCGCCATGTCGACTTCCTCCATGTCGGCATCCGGGAGGATGAAACTGGGTGCTGCCTGGCCCGCTTTAAGCATGTCGCCTCCTGAAAGACGTCCCCTTGTTTGCGTCCAAGGTTGATGGATTCTACACACACTTTTTGGCGGCTGACTACAAGCATGCGCAGTTCATTTCAACCTTTACTCGCAGCAGGTTCGCAACCTATGATGACATGGCAATTCAGCGTTACCGGTTGTTCAAAATAATCAATCACGTGACCTGACGGTCAACGTGTGAGGAGACAAATGATGAACTGGTTCGACAATCTCAGTCTGCGTGGCAAGCTCATCCTCAATTTCTTCGCCAGTGGCGGCGTGCTCATCGCCGCCATTGTCTTCTGTGTCCTCCAGATCAACTCCGTCGGAAAGAGTACCGATGAAATCGCCAAGAACTGGTTGCCCTCGGTACAGCTGGCCGGCGAAATCAGTCAATTACGTTTGCGCTACCGCGTACGCAGCCTCGAATACATGCTGCCGGGTAGCGATGCCGAAAAGGAAAAAATCGAGAAATCCCTGCAGGAGCTCGACGCGTCGCTGAGCGCCGTGCTGAAAAAATACGAGCCTCTGGTCACCACCGAAGAGGAAAAAAAGACTTTCCAGGAAGCACTCAAGGCTGTTGCAGCCTACCGGACAACGGTTGCCGAGGCGATCAGCCTGAACAAGGCCGGAAAACCAGAGGAAGCACAACAACTGCGCAAGACTGCCTGGGTCAAGGAAGCCAACAATGTCCGCGACCAGACCGATGCGCTGCAGAAGATCAACAGTGCCGGTGCGGCGAAGGCGTCGGCCAATGCCACCAGTGATGTCGAAGCGGCAGTCAAGGGCGGCACGATTTCACTGATTGCAGGTATCGTGCTCGCCTTTGTCGCCACGTTCCTGATTTCTCAGCGCATGTCGACGCGCCTCGGCCATGCGGTCAGCGCCGCACGCGAAATTTCCAAAGGCGACCTGACTGGATCTATGCCCGCCGGCAGCAACGACGAAGTTGGAAAACTCATTCTCGCCATGGGCGAAATGCAGCAGGCACTGCGCGCGGCTTTGCGCGAAACAACCAACAGCGCAGGTTCGATTCTCGAAACTTCCCGACACCTCAACGAAGCGGTGCAGCAAATGGATCAGTCGGCGACCATTCAAAGCACGGCCGCATCGGCTATAGCTGCCAATGTCGAGGAGCTGACTGTTTCGATCAACGTCGTTGCCGACAGCACCAGCGAGGCCGCCCGGCTTGCTGCTGCCTCCGACGAACAGGCCGGCGAAGGCCATACCGCGATTGAATCGCTGGTCGGCCAGATCGGTGAAGTCGCCAACGTCGTGCGCAATGCGGCGGAGCAGATTGCCCAGCTCAAGGATGAGTCGGAGAAGATTTCCGACATCGTCGCTGTCATCAAGGACATTGCCGACCAGACCAATCTGCTGGCCCTGAACGCCGCCATCGAAGCCGCCCGTGCCGGCGAGCAGGGTCGCGGTTTTGCCGTCGTCGCCGACGAAGTACGCAAGCTGTCAGAGCGGACCGCCCTCTCCACCGGGGAAATTGCCGAAATGGTCAGAGCCATCCAGCAATCGACCGGCCAGGTCGTTGCCGGAGTCGGCCAGGGAGTGGAACTTGCCGACAGCAGTGCTGCCTACGCGGAGCAGGCCGGTGCAGCCATTGCTAGGCTGCGCGAAATGGCGCAGCGTGTCTCGGAAATTGTCGGCGACGTGGATGTAGCGCTGCGCGAACAATCGGCTGCATCAACCGAAGTGGCAAAGAAAATCGAGGATATCGCCACCCAGTCGGAGGAAGCCAGCGCCATCGCCCACGAAACCTCCCGCGCATCCGACTCAATGACCGATACGGCCCACAACATGCAGCAACTGGTGGCACGCTTCCGGGTCTGAGTCACAGCCTCGGGCGCCGCTTTTTTCTGCGGAAAACACTTCCAACCAAACGTCGATCCCTGGATCGCAAGGAGTCCCGGATGCACTGTCGTAATCGCCAACTATTCTTTGTACTGCTTGCTGCACTGACCTTTTCTGCACAGGCCGCATCGCCATCTCTGACAACAACGATTGACCTGAGCGCCGAGGCCAGCCGCCCGGCCGCCAACGATCTGGCGCGAGCCACTGTTTTCGCTGAAGCCACCAGCACCTCACCGGGAGAAGCGGCGAAGAAGGTGAACCCGCTCGTTGCCGAGGCTATTGATACGGCAAAAACCTATGCGCGGATCAAGGTGCAGACGGCAGCGACGCATACCTACCCGGTGTATGCGAAGGGTGGGAAGATCGAAGCTTGGCGGATGCGTTCGGAGATTGCCCTGGAGTCCACTGACACGGCGGCACTGTCGGAACTGCTGGGCAAGTTGCAAGCGAATATGGGCGTTTCTGGCGTGACGCTGAACCCCTCGCCGGAAACACGCAAGAAGGCGGAGAGCGAGGCTACGCTGGAGGCCATCGCGGCCTTCAAGGGGCGCGCAAAACTGGTTGCCGATGCACTTGGAAAGCCTTATCGCATCAAGCATCTGGCAATTGGCGGCCAACAGTACCGCCCACCGGCGCCGATGCTGCGTGCCGCGCCTATGGCGGCGATGGAAGCGGCACCGATGCCGATCGAAGCCGGGGAATCATTGATCACCACCAGCGTCAGCGGCCAGATCGAGCTGCTTGACTGAAGGAACTACGCATTCATCTTTGTCGTGAACAGGCTGGCGGCAATGATCATGGCGCCGCCGAGCCATTCCTGCAGGCCGAGCAGTTCTCCGGCCAGCAACCACGACGATACCGCCGCAAAGCCGACCTCAGAAAGCATGATGACGATGGCCTGATTAGCCGGCGTATTGGCCAGCCCGAACTGAACAACCAGGTTGACCACCAGCAATACCCCCCCCACCAACAGCAGCAGGAGCCAGGCACTGGCGGGTGCAGCAGCAGTCGCTGGCAATTGCATGCCGCCAAGCAGCAGGCCGATGACGATCACGCCGGCAAATGACACCATGACGCGTTGCTCGACCGGCACCGCGCGGGCGCGGCGAGAAAGCACATTGAAGAGGGCAAAGCTGAAGCCGGCCCCCAGCCCCATCCAGTCAGCCGCATCGCGCGGTAGCGGCCAGCCGATTTGCGGGCGCCAGAGCATGGTAGCAGCCCCCACCAGTGAGAGGAAAATGACGAAGAATCCAAAGCGATTGAGTCGCTCGCCGAGAAGCAGACGCGAAAGCAGGACGGTCCACAAAGGTGCCAGGTAGAAGAGGAGAAGCACGCGCATCACCTCGCCGGTGAGCGTGGCCATCACGTAACCCAGATTGCAAGCACCGGCAGCCAGGGCCAGGAAAATCATCAACCACGGATGCGCTGGCCGGGTCGGGCGTGGCCGCCAGACAATAACGGCCAGCACGAGGGCCACGGCGTAAGTGAGTGTGGTTGCCGGGATGCAGCCGATACCAGCATCGCGCAGGATGCGGTAGGGATACCAGATAACGCCCCAGACGAGCGCCCCGGTGACCAGCGCAGCCACAGCCGCGTGCTGCTGGCGCACCGCTACAGCAGCGACCGCTCCGTCGTTGCCTTTGCCGCCGCCGCTGCCGCCACTGCCTGCGCTGTCGTTTCCTTCCGCCACCCGGCGATGCCCCTTATAATCCTCGGTTCAACAAAACCACAAACCACCCCGAACGCAAACTCGCCCCGTGAACCCCAATCTTTCCAAGCTACACCCCTACCCATTCGAGAAGCTGCGTCTGCTTTTCTCGGGAACCACGCCCAACCCGCAATTCCGGGAAATCAAGCTTTCGATCGGCGAGCCGCAGCACGCGACACCAGCCTTCATCAAGGAAGCTCTGACTGCCGGCCTGGGCGGATTGGCAAACTATCCTACCACGCAGGGTCTGCCTGCCCTGCGCCAGGCAATTGCGGCGTGGATGGACCGCCGCTACGGGCTGGCCGGAATCAACCCGGACACCGAAATTCTGCCGGTCAATGGCTCGCGCGAGGCGCTGTTTGCCTTTGCCCAGACGGTCATTGATCCGTCGAAAGGCTACGTGCCGTTGGTTGTCAGCCCCAACCCGTTCTACCAGATCTACGAAGGTGCCGCCTATCTGGCCGGGGCCGAGCCGCGCTTCATCAACACGCTGCCGGAAAACGACTTCGCACTCGACCTCGATTCGCTGTCCGACGCCGACTGGGCCCGGGTGCAACTGATGTACGTCTGCTCGCCCGGCAACCCGACCGGCAAGGTACTGAATCTGGAGGACTGGAAGCGTCTGTTCGCGCTTTCCGACAAATACGGTTTCGTCATTGCCTCCGACGAGTGCTATTCGGAAATTTTCTTCGATGAAGCCAATCCACCCATTGGTGGCATGCAGGCAGCCAGGCTGCTTGGCCGTGGCTTTGAGCGACTGGTGATGTTCTCCAGCCTCTCCAAGCGCTCCAACGTACCCGGCATGCGCTCTGGCTTCGTTGCCGGGGATGCCGCCCTGCTCAAGCAGTTCCTGCTCTATCGCACCTACCATGGCGCAGCCATGAGCCCGGCAGTGCAGACCGCCTCGGTCGCGGCCTGGAACGACGAAGCGCACGTGCGCGAAAACCGCCGCCTGTACGTCGAGAAATTCAATGCCGTCACCCCGCTGGTCGCGTCGGCGCTGAAAACCGGCATGCCGGATGCGAGTTTCTATCTCTGGGCACGCGTAGACCAGCACGTGCCGATCACTGATACAGAGTTCGCCCGCCGGCTGCTCGCTGAATATAATGTGGTCGTTCTGCCAGGCAGCTATCTTGCCCGCGAAGCCAACGGGGTAAACCCCGGCGCAGGGTTTGTGCGCATCGCTCTGGTGGCCTCGCTCGCAGAAACCCTTGAAGCCGCTGACCGCATTCAAAAATTTGTTTCAAAACTCTAGGAAGAACAACATGCAGCAATTCCAGCAGATTATCGAAGACGCCTGGGAAAACCGGGCCTCCCTGCAACCTGGCAGCGCCCCGGCCAAGGTCGGCGAAGCCGTCAACGCCGTGCTTGCAAAGCTTGACGATGGTTCGATGCGCGTCGCCGAGAAAATCGATGGCGACTGGGTGACCCACCAGTGGCTGAAAAAAGCCGTTCTTCTCTCTTTCCGCCTCGAAGACAATCAGGTGATGGACGGTGGCGCGATGCGCTATTTCGACAAGGTGCCAACCAAATTTGCGAATTACGATGCCGAACAATTCGCACGCGCTGGAATCCGCGTTGTACCGCCGGCTGGCGCACGTCGCGGCTGCTACCTGGCAAAGAACGTGATCCTGATGCCCTCCTTCGTGAACATCGGCGCCTACGTCGATGAAGGCACCATGGTCGACACCTGGGCCGCCGTCGGCTCCTGCGCCCAGATCGGCAAGAACGTGCACCTCTCCGGCGGCGTAGGCATCGGCGGCGTGCTTGAGCCGCTGCAGGCCAACCCGACCATCATCGAAGACAACTGCTTCATCGGCGCCCGCTCAGAGGTCGTCGAAGGCGTCATCATCGGCGAAGGTTCGGTGCTGTCGATGGGCGTCTACATCGGTCAGTCGACCAAGATCTACGATCGTGAAACCGGCGAAGTCACTTATGGCCGCGTCCCCCCGGGCTCGGTGGTCGTCTCCGGCAACCTGCCTTCGAAGGACGGCTCGTACAGCCTCTACTGTGCCGTCATCGTCAAAAAAGTTGACGCCAAAACTCGCGCCAAGACCAGCATCAACGATCTGCTGCGCGGCGATTAAGCCACTACCACCCAACGCGGAGAACTGAAGATGATTCTCGACAAGCTGTTCCAGCTGATGGCCGAAAAGCAGGCCTCGGACATCTTCATCTCCGCCGGTGCGCCGATTCATATCAAGATCCAGGGCGCCACGGTTCCGGTGAATCAGCAGATCATGGACTCGGGGATGATCGAAAAGATCGCCATGGAGTTGATGACCGAAGACCAGACCAGAACGTTCGAGGCGACGATGGAGATGAACCTCTCCTTCGGCGTTCCAGGGATCGGCAATTTCCGCATCAACATCTTCCGTCAGCGCGGTTCGATCTCGATCGTCATCCGCTACATCCTCGGCAATATTCCGACCATGGAGTCGCTGGGGCTGCCGCCCGTGCTCTCGGAACTGATCATGGAGAAGCGCGGGCTGATCCTGATCGTTGGCTCCACCGGCTCCGGCAAGTCGACGACCATCGCCTCGATGCTCGATCACCGCAATGCCAACCGTTCCGGCCACATCCTGACCATTGAGGACCCGATCGAATTCCTCTTCAAGCACAAGAAATCGATCGTCAACCAGCGCGAGCTGGGCATGGATACGCTGGACTGGGCCAGCGCATTGAAGAACGCCATGCGCCAGGCGCCAGACTGCATCCTGATCGGTGAAATCCGTGACAAGGAAACCATGCAGGCCGCCATTGCCTACGCACAAACCGGCCACCTGTGCCTCGGCACGCTGCACGCCAACAACAGCTACCACGCGCTGAACCGCATCATCAATTTCTTCCCGCTCGAAAACCGTACCTCACTCAACCTTGACCTGTCGGTGACGCTGAAGGCTATCGTCTCGCAGCGCCTGGTGCGCAAGCCGGACGGCAAGCGCATCCCGACCTGCGAGGTGCTGCTCAACACGCGCCACGTTGCCGAGCTGATCGAGCGCGGCGAGGTGCAGGCGATCAAGGAGGCCATGGAACAGACGCTGGCTCCGGGGTCGCAGACCTTCGAGCAGGATCTGTTCCGCCTGTACAACGAAACGGTCATCACGCTTGACGAGGCGCTGGCCAATGCAGACTCTCCCACCAACCTGTCGTGGCTGATCAACAACTCCGAGTTCGGTACCGAAAAGAAGGAAGACAAGCGGCCGGAATCACCGCTGAACTTCGGTGCAGAAGGTGAAAGCGGACCGTCCTTCAAGGAGTTCACCCTCAGCCTTTCCGATTCCGAAGAAGACGAAACCAAAGATGCCTCATGACCCGACGCTCGGCCTTACCGAGCAGCTGATTTCCCGCCGCTCGGTAACCCCCGAGGACGGCGGTTGCATGCCCCTGATTGCCGAGCGCCTCGCGCCCCTCGGTTTCACCTGCGAATACATCAACCGTGGCGGTGTCACCAACCTGTGGGCGCGCCGCGGCACTGCGGCACCGCTGCTCTGCTTTGCCGGTCACACCGACGTAGTGCCGACCGGGCCGCTCGACCAGTGGTCTTCCGACCCGTTCGTGCCGAGCATCCGTAACGGGCTGCTCTACGGCCGCGGCGCTGCCGACATGAAAGGCTCGCTGGCCGCCTTCGTCACTGCCACCGAAACCTTTGTTGCCGCACATCCGCAGCATGCCGGCTCAATCGCCTTCCTGCTCACTTCCGATGAAGAAGGTGATGCCACCGACGGCACCGTGGCCGTTACCGAAGCATTGAAGGCGCGCGGCGAGCAGATGGACTGCTGCATCGTCGGCGAACCGACGGCGGTCAACACGCTTGGTGATACGGTCAAGAACGGCCGCCGTGGCTCGCTCTCGGGCAAGCTGACGGTCAAGGGTATCCAGGGCCACATCGCCTACCCGCACCTGGCGAAAAACCCGATCCACATCGTCGCCCCGGCCATTGCCGAACTGGCCGCCACCGTCTGGGACAAAGGCAACGCACACTTCCCGCCGACCACCTGGCAGATTTCCAACATCCATGCCGGCACCGGCGCCAACAACGTCATTCCCGGCACGGTCGACATCCTGTTCAACTTCCGTTTTTCGACGGCCAGCACGGCCGAAGGATTGAAGGCCCGGCTGGAAGACACGCTCAAGCGTCATGGTGTCGATTACGACATCATCTGGACCCTCGGTGCCAGCCCTTTCCTGACGGCTGAGGGCAGCCTCGTCGATGCAGCACGAAGCGCCATCCGCGACGAGCTCGGCATCGATACCGAACTGTCCACGACTGGCGGCACCTCCGACGGCCGCTTCATCGCGCAGATCTGTCCGCAGGTCATCGAGCTTGGCCCGGTTAACGCCACCATCCACAAGATCGACGAATGCGTCGCCGTAGATGCCCTCCCCAAGCTCTCCGGTATCTACCGCCGCATTCTCGAGAAACTGCTAGCGAGCCAGGCATGACCGAACAAGCCCACACCGAACTCCAGACCCTGCGCGACCTGCTGCGCTACGCCGTCAGCCGCTTCAACGAAGCCGGCCTCTTCTTCGGTCACGGCAGCGACAACGCCTGGGATGAAGCCGTCTATCTGCTGCTGCATAGCCTGCACCTGCCGCTGGATCGCCTCGAACCTTTCCTCGACGCCCGCCTGACCGCGCCCGAGCGCGACAGCGCACTCAAGGTTATTGACCGCCGCGTTACGGAACGCCTGCCAGCCGCCTACCTGACGCATGAGGCCTGGCTCGGCGAGCATTGTTTCTATGTCGACGAGCGCGTCATCGTGCCGCGCTCCTTCATCGCCGAACTGCTCTCCGAACAACTGGAACCCTGGCTGGACGATCCCTATGCAGTGACCCGCGCTATCGACGTGTGCACCGGTTCCGGCTGTCTCGCCATCCTGACCGCGCTTGCATTCCCGAATGCGCGGGTGGATGCCGTCGATCTTTCGCCGGATGCGCTGGCAGTGGCCAGGCGAAACGTTGCCGATTACGGCATGGAAGATCAGGTACGCCTGATCCATTCCGACCTCATGGCCGGGGTTGCCGGTGAGCGTTACGACCTGATCATCTCCAACCCCCCCTACGTCAATGCCGAATCGATGGCCACCCTGCCCGAGGAATATCGGCGCGAACCGGAAATGGCGCTGGCTGGTGGCGAGGACGGACTCGATCTGGTGCGCATCCTGCTGCGCCAGGCGAAGGAACAGCTGAATCCCGGCGGCCTGATGGTCGTCGAGATCGGCCACAACCGGGAGGCGCTGGAAGCCGCATTCCCGCAGACACCATTTACCTGGCTGGAAACGAGTGCCGGTAACGAATTCGTTTTTCTGCTGCGTCACGACGAACTACCTTGAACCAGGGACAATCTGGAAATTCCCGGTATCCCCATTCAGGCCAGAAGTGATAGCCTTCAACTTTCTCACTGCAAAACATCACACTCATGGTCGATAAAACTGCGCTCAAATTTCTCGTGGTGGACGATTTTTCCACTATGCGCCGCATCGTCCGCAACCTGCTCAAGGAAGGCGGCTTCAACAATGTCGAAGAGGCTGAAGACGGCGCCATTGCCCTTGGCCGATTGAAATCGGGCGGTATCGATTTTGTCGTTACCGACTGGAACATGCCGAATATGGACGGGCTTACCCTGCTCCAGTCGATCCGCGCCGACCCGGCGCTGAAGAGCTTGCCGGTACTGATGATCACGGCCGAGGCCAAGAAGGAAAATATCATTGCAGCAGCGCAGGCGGGAGCGTCCGGCTACATCGTAAAGCCATTTACAGGAGCAACGCTTTCAGAAAAACTCAATAAAATTTTCGAAAAAATGGGGATGTAAATGGCAACCAAACCAACGAGCAAAACCAAGTCGGCCCCTGTGCGCCAAACCACCAAGACCACGGCCAAGCCCGCACCCAAGAAAACCGTACGCAAGACCACTACAACGCGAAGAACAGACAGCAGCCACGTCCTCGATGAACTCAAGGGGCTGGCACGCCAGTTGAAGGATGCTGCAAAGGGCCTGAACAAGAAAGCCGCGCAGAACCCGCGCGCCGTATCGGGCATTCTCGGTAGTGTCGAGCGCATGACTGCCGACGCGGCAAACAAGTCCCTGTCCGAAGCCGAAGCTGCCAAGTTGCTCGTTGGCGCAACACTGGATTCGCTTTCGAAGAACTGGAGCCGTCAGGACATTGAGGCCAGCCTGAAGCTGATCAGCGGCCACCTCACCAACATCATCGTCGCGCAGGAATTCCAGGACCTTGCTGGCCAGTCGTTGCGCAAGGCGATGAAGGCCCTGGTTGGCGCCATCATCGTCGTCGAAGGCGGCGGCCCCACCGAAGAGAAACGTCTGTCGCAACTCGAAATTGACGGTCTGCTCAACGACCTGATGCCCTAACAGCACGACGTCCGCTGCATGCAAATGGGCCGCGACTGCGGCCCATTTTTTGTCCCGAGAATTTAAGTGAACAAACAAAAACGGCGAGTGATTTTCATCACTCGCCGTTCCTGCACAGCTGGGGCGACATACCGGGATCGAACCGGTGACACCTGGAATCACAATCCAGTGCTCTACCGACTGAGCTAATGCCGCCACTGTTCTGGCGCGCCCGGCGAGACTCGAACTCACAACCCCCGGCTTAGAAGGCCGGTGCTCTATCCGGTTGAGCTACGGGCGCGGGTTGAATCTCTCCAGACAACAAATACCAATTTGCTCGGTAACTACTCAGTTACTACAAACTGCATGCGAAAATGAAACTTCGCTGTTTGAAATATGGTCGGGGCGGTGGGATTCGAACTCACGACCCTCTGCTCCCAAAGCAGATGCGCTACCAGGCTGCGCTACGCCCCGAGGAAGGGCGCATTATAGAGAGAGCGCCTGTAACGGTCAATTGTATTGCGGCGTATTTTTACAATTATGTGAGCTTGCTTGCACCCCTTTTATATTTCTGCTATTAAAGCAGCTTTTCCAAAACGGACGCACTCCGAAAGACCCCCCGAAAATGGCTGAAGACCTGCTCCACAAACATTTCACCCCCTACGCTCCCAAGAAGGGCGAGGAGTACATGAACACCAAGCAACTGGCGCATTTCCGCAAGATTCTGGAAACGCTCAAGCAGGAGTTATCGGAAGACATCGAACGCACGGTTCACACCATGCAGGACGAGGCGACTGTCTTTGCCGACCCCAACGATCGCGCCAGCCAGGAAACCGACATGGCGATCGAACTGCGCAACCGTGACCGTGAGCGCAAGCTGATCAAGAAGATCGATGAAACACTCGGCCGCATCGATAGCGGTGACTACGGCTACTGCGACAAGTGTGGTGTTGAAGTCGGTATCAAGCGCCTGGAAGCCCGCCCGACGGCCACCTTGTGCATCGACTGCAAAACGCTGGAAGAACTGCGCGAACGGCAAGTCGCCAAGTAAGCAGCCCTCGCCCACCCCGTTCGGCTGAATCCAACCGGACGGGCAAATAAAAAAGGACGCCGAAGCGTCCTTTTTTGTTGCCTTGAGTTTTTCAGGCTCAGGCTTGCGGAGCGGCTTCCGTTGCCGGAGCGGCTTCTTCGGTGGCTAGACCCTTCATCGAAAGGCGGACACGCCCCTTCTCGTCGGCTTCCAGCACCTTCACGCGCACTTGCTGACCTTCCTTGAGCTTGTCGGAAACTTTCTCGACGCGCTCGTTGGCGATCTGCGAAATGTGCAGCAGGCCGTCACGGCCCGGCATGATGCTGACGATGGCACCGAAGTCGAGCAGCTTGAGTACGGTACCTTCGTAGATCTTGCCGATTTCAACTTCTGCGGTGATGTCGCTGATGCGCTTTTTGGCAGCATCGGCGGCTTCGCCGGAGACGGAGGCGATGGTGATCGTGCCGTCGTCCTGGATGTCGATGGTCGTGCCGGTCTCTTCGGTGATGGCGCGGATGACAGCGCCGCCCTTGCCGATCACATCGCGGATCTTTTCCGGATTGATCTTCATCTTGATCATGCGCGGCGCGTAGGTGGAAACCTCGCCGCGCGCTTGCGGCATGGCCTGTTTCATCAAATCGAGAATATGCATGCGGCCTTCGCGTGCCTGGGTCAGGGC
>Ga0172380_10005529_pt1 | contig 15270 bp, 10 predicted proteins | sample Leawe162metaG_FD_119747 | JGI IMG/M metagenome (GOLD analysis project Ga0172380, IMG submission 119747) | Leachate microbial communities from a municipal landfill in Southern Ontario, Canada - Leachate well 162 metaG | ecosystem: Engineered > Solid waste > Landfill > Unclassified | place...
ACCACCACCACCCGCCCGGTCTTTTCCACCGAGGCCATGATGGTGGCAAAGTCGAGGGGGACGATGGTGCGCGGGTCCACCACCTCCACCTCAATGCCCTCTTTGCCGAGATGTTCGGCCACGGCGAGCGAGCGTTGCACCATCAAGGAAGTCGCCACCACGGTGACGTCGGCTCCGACCCGTTTGATCTCCGCCTGGCCAAAGGGGATGGCCGCGTCGTTCTCCGGCACGCCTCCGACGCACTCGAAGAGCAGCATGTGATCGATGAAGAGCGTCGGGTTATTGCTGTTGACCGCGGTCTTGAGCAAGCCTTTGACGTCCCGCGGCGAAGCGGGAAGGACGATTTCCAATCCCGGACAGTTCCACAGCATCGCTTGCGGACTTTGCGAATGCTGGGCCGCACCGGCACCGCGCAGTCCGTGCAGGAGATGGAAGACAACCGGCGCCTGGGTCTGCCCTCCCGACATATAGCGGGCGTTGGCCGCCTCGTTGATGATCTGGGGCCAGGCCTCAAAAGCAAAACTGGCGGTGATGAGATCGACCACGGGCCGCAGACCCGCCATGGCCGCACCGATGGCCAGCCCGCAAAACGCCAGCTCCGAGATCGGCGGAGAAATGACCCGGTCGGAAAATTCCCTGGCGATCTCGGCAAAGCGCACCCGGTGCGGGCTCAAGCCGAGAAAACCCGTGCCGACATCCGAAATGAAATGAACGCTTTCATCGGCAGCAATGATCTCTCGCAGCGCCTCCAGCTTCGCTTCGTAGTATGCCAACTGCCTCATGGGCTCGATCCTCTCAGGCGAACACGTCGCGCAATGCTTCTTCCGGCTCGGGGTAGGGACTGGCCAGGGCGAATTGAATGGCCTGGGCAATATCCGCCATGACTTTTTGCTCGACCTGCACCAGTTGTTCCTTGGTGGCAACACCGCCGGCGACGAGTTCCCGGACAAAGATCAGCACCGGATCGCTGGAGCGATACCAGTCGCGCTTGCCCTCTGGAAGCGAACTCAGGTCCCAGGCCAGATTGACGCGGGTGGCCACGGGAAGCACCGGCCAGTTGCCTTCGCTCCCTGGCCAGCGCACGGATTGCGCCTCGATGAACTGAGGGCCTTCGCCGCGGCGGATTTTCTCTGTCGCTTCGGAAACGGCGCTGAAGACGGCACCGGTGTCTGTGCCATCGACCTGCCTGGCGGGGATCTTGTAAAGGCTGGGCAACTCGGTGAGCGGATAGACTGCCATGCTCGTCGACTGGGCGGCGCCTACGGCTCTATTGGCACCGTATTTTCCGTTGTTCTCGCAGAGAAAAAGGACCGGAAGTTTCCACAGCGAGGCGATATTGAAGGCCTCCGGGGCTGCTCCTTCCTCCATGGCGCCATCGCCGAAAAGACAAACCGCGAGCGCTCCCGTCCCCCTTTTCTTGGCGGCGTATGCCGCACCCGTGGCCAAGGGGATGTTCCCGGCAACGATTCCCGTCGTGTGGAAAAATCCCAGGCCGGCGGCCGCGATGTGGAAGGTCCCGCCCTTGCCTTTGTTGTAGCCGTCGCGGCGGCCCAGGATCTCGGCATACAAACGCCCGGGGTCGGCTCCTCGGGCCAGCAGGTGGCCGTGATTTCTATGGGTGGCAAAAAGGGAGTCGTCAGGCCCGAGATCTGCGATCGCCGGCACCCCGGTCGCTTCCTGGCCGATATAGACATGATAGTGGCCGGTAAAATGTCCCTGTTCATGGAGGGCGACCAAGGCCTCCTCGAAATGGCGAATGAGGAGCATCTTGCGGCAAGACTCGATTAACCATGCTTGCGGTTGGGTAGGTAAAATGGTCTCGCTCCTGTGTGTGGAAACGGGGCTTAAATTATCACCGGCTGGCGCAACATAACACAGTTTTCCTGAAAATTAACAGACGACGCATGAATATTCCGCCCCCCGCAATCCCCCTCAACGCGGGGGCAGCAGCGGCGTCTGGTCCTCATGGAGTTGCTGGTCTATCAGGCACAGCATGATCGCCGTCATTGCGTAATTCGCCATCAGGGCGACAAGATTCAGCAACCCCGTTTCGCCGAAGATAGCCATGGCGCTGGCGTAAGTCTGCGCGCTGACTTTCTTCGCCCCGAGCGCTTCGCGGGCGAGTGTGATGATCGTGCCTTCCTGCTCTGGTAACTCTGCCACCGGCTTGCCGGTTTTGACGATATCGATGATTTTTTCGGACAACCCCTCCTTGCGTGCGACCGGTTCGTGCAGTGTCCACTCGAACTGGCTGTCCATTTCACGCGCCGCGGCTAGGATTGCCAGTTCGCTGAGGCGCGGATCGAGGCCTGTTTCACTGCGCAGCAGACGCGTTGTTTCGTTAATATGCCCGCCGACTCCGGAAAGGCGCAACCACACGCCGCCTGGGCCCTGAATACCCGCGAGGGTCTTGCCATCGCCACGGGAAAGTGCATCGTAGTTTGCCCGTCCTTCCTCGCTCAGGCTTTCGCGGAGGAGGGGGGCGAGGCGCGACAAGGATTCCTGGCAGACGTCGGCAGGGAGAATCCGCTTCTGACCCCGGCCCGGATTATTTTTCGGCGGTTGTGCCATCGTTCTTCCTTTGTGAGGCATGTTAATGCGAGCCCGGGGTTGACCGCAACAAGCACAACTGCGGGATTTTGCGTTACCATTCACGGCGAAATTACCCACAACCCAGGAGATGCTCCGTGAACAAAGCTGAATTGATCGAAATCACCGCCAAGGAAGCCGACCTCAGCAAGGCCGCTACCGAGAAGGCGCTGACCGCCATCATTGCTGCCGTCGTCAAGACCGTTGCCAAGGGTGACACCGTCACCCTGGTGGGCTTCGGAACCTTCAAGTCCTCGAAGCGCGCAGCGCGCATCGGCAGGAACCCGCAAACCGGCAAGGAACTCAAGATTGCCGCAACCACTGTGCCGCGCTTCACCGCCGGCGCCACCTTCAAGGCGGCAGTTGCCGGCAAGAAGGCTGCCAAGAAGAAGTAAGGAATGATTGTCCGTTGTCAGGATCCGAGTACCGCGGATCCTGACAATGAATCGCCGCTGATGGATGGCGATTCCCCTGCCATTCTTGGCGATGACTCTGCCATAAATGGCAATCTGTATGCCGACCTCACAGGCGCAGCAGAGGAACGTTTCGATACCCTGCTTGTCCGCCCCGGACTGCGCATCGAGCGCATTGTCTCAACGGGTCAGGCGAGTCCTCCAGGATTCTGGTACGAACAGGAAAGCGCCGAGTGGGTGGTTCTGCTTTCGGGCGCAGCGCTTTTTCGCTTCGCCGACGAGCCGGATGCCCGCCGCTTGGCAGCGGGCGACTGGATACATATCGCAGCGGGCAGGCGTCACCGCGTGGAATGGACGCAGGCCACACCCCCGAGCGTCTGGCTCGCCGTCCATCATCAACAATCCCTGGGCTGAAGCAAGGATAGGAACGCATTAGCGCAGCGACGCGGCAGAGTACTCTTGCTGTTCCGCAGCGCTTTTCATGCTAGATTCATCTTTTGTCCGATGTGAATTGCCGTCCCGGAGGATTACCGTGGAACACTCTAGTTTTCTTTTGCAACTGTTGATCATCCTGCTTGGCGCGCGGGTGTTCGCCGAGTTGGCGACGCGCATGAAGTCGCCGTCGGTGATCGGCGAACTGCTTGCCGGTGTGGTGCTTGGGCCCAGCCTGCTGGGCTGGATGGAGGTCGGCGAGACCCTCCGCCTGCTGGCCGAGATCGCGATCATATTGCTCCTCTTCGAGGTCGGTCTGGAGACGGATGTGCCCGGCATGGTGCGCAGCGGAGGCAAGGCGATCGTGGTGGCGGCGGCAGGCTTTGTCCTGCCCTTCATCTTCGGCTTCGCGGCATCCTATTGGGGCTTGGGTTTTCCTTTGTTGCCCGCGCTCTTCGTCGGCGGAACGCTGACCGCGACCAGCATCGGCATTACCGTGCGGGTGCTGGCCGATCTCGGGCGTCAACGCAGCGTCGAGGGGCAGATTGTGCTTGGGGCCGCAGTTCTCGACGATGTCCTCGGCGTGGTGCTGCTTGCCTTGCTCTTCGAGTTCTCCGTCGGCGGCGGCGTGAGCTTCATCGGCACCGGCAAGGTGCTTCTCTTCGTGGCATTGTTCTTCGCATTGTCGGCCCCGGCAGCCAAGCTGATATCGCTGGTCATCAAGCGCTTCGACACGGTGAGCGAGGTACCGGGTTTGGTGCCGACCACGATAGTCTCTCTCGTGCTGTTCTTTGCCTGGATGGCACGCCAGGTGGGCGCGCCGGAACTTCTCGGTGGCTTTGCCGCCGGCCTGGCACTATCGCGGCGTTTTTTTCTGCCATTCGGAGCGGCCATGCATGCCGACGCGGATTTCGCCCATCAGGTCGAACGCCAAATGAAGCCCATTGTCCATTTGTTCACGCCGATATTCTTCGTGATGGTGGGCCTGTCTCTGAACCTCAGGGAGATAGACTGGGGTTCGGGTTTAATCTGGTGGTTATCTGCGGTGTTGTTGCTGGCCGCCGTGCTGGGCAAGCTCATCGGCGCGATGTTGATCAGCGAATCCTGGCCCGTCAGGTTGGTGATAGGTACGGCGATGATTCCTCGCGGCGAGGTCGGCCTGATCTTTGCGGAACTCGGCCGGGAAGCCGGCGTCTTCGACAACCAGGTCTATGCCGGCTTGGTCATCGTCATCGCCTTGACAACCCTGGTGCCGCCCTTCGTGCTGAAATTCCTCTACCGGCGCTTTTTCGCGGCGGGGGTGGCGGAATAATGGCCGCTCCCGTCGTCTCCGGGTCGTCAATATCTTGTCGCTAGGCAGGGCTTTCGCGTATGCCTGCAGCCTGGCCTGGTTTGTCCTGGCGCAGGGAGCTTTCGCGGCAGTCGCTGGACAAGCCTTTGTCTATGACGTCGAGCTTCAAGTGCCTCCTGCCCAGCGCAAACTGCTCGAAGACAATCTCGATCTCTACCGCTGGCGCGGCAGCGAGCGGATGAATGAGGTTCAACTGCAGCGCCTCATCCGGTTGGCGCCGGGGCAGATACGCGAATTACTCGCCACCGAGGGCTTTTACTCGCCCACGGTCGAAGCCGAAATGGACCGCAACGCTCCCGGATGGGTCGCCAAGCTCGTCGTCAAGCCCGGCCAGCCAGTTGTCGTGACCGGCTTTACTCTAAAGGTCATAGGCCCCTTCGCCGATGGTTCCGCAGAAAGCCGTGCGCGCCTGGATGGTCTGAAGGCCGAGTGGGCCTTGCCTGCCGGTGCGGTGTTTCGCCACGACGACTGGGAATCCGCGAAGCGCAATGCGCTCAAGGCGCTGCTGCTCGATCGATATCCGACCGCGACGATCGCCGGGAGCAGCGCCACGGTCGATCCGGAAACCAGGAGCGTCGAACTGCAGCTTAGCCTCGACAGCGGGCCAGTCTTTACGCTCGGCACCCTGGAAATTCAAGGATTGAAGCGCTATCCCGCCAGCCTCGTGGAAAGCATGAATCCCATTGTCGCGGGCCAGCCCTACTCGCAGGCCAAGCTGCTGGACCTGCAGTCCCGGCTCCAGGATAGCCCTTATTTCGCGAGCGCTGCCGTCAGCGTGGACACCGACCGCAGTCGGCCGGGTAACATGCCGGTGCGCGTCGCAGTCGGCGAGAACCCGTCGCGGAAACTGGGCTTAGGCCTTGGCATGAGCACCGACACCGGCATGCGCGGCCAGGTGGACTATCGCGATCTCAATCTGCTCGGCCATGCCTGGCAACTCGGTGGTACGCTGAAGCTCGAACAGAAAACCCAGTCTTTCGGCGGTGACTTTCAGTTGCCGTTGAGTCCGGAGCGATACCGCGACAGCATCACCGCACTGAGCGAGCGCACGGATATCTCGGACGTGGTGACAAAAAAGATCGTCATGGGGGCGAAGCGGACCTTTGTCCGCGGCAAGACGGAAACAGTCTACGGTGTGCGCTATCAGACCGAAAGACAGGATGTCGCCGGGTTGATAAGCACCCAGGCGGCGGCGCTCAGTCCGTTCATTTCCTGGACGCTGCGCGAGGTCGATCATCTGCTTTATCCGACCCGCGGTTATCTGCTCAATGCCCAGGCCGACGTGGCTGCGCGCGCACTCCTTTCCGACCGGAATTTCGTGCGCGGCTACGGCAGGGTTGTCTATTTCCATCCGCTCGGCAAGCGCGACCAGTTGATCCTGCGCGGCGAATTGGCTGTGGTGGCCGCCGGAGGCCGGGATGGCATTCCCTCCGATTTCCTGTTTCGCAGCGGCGGCGATCAGACGGTGCGCGGCTACGCTTATCAAAGCCTCGGCGTGGCCGAGGGAAGCGCCGTCGTCGGTGGCCGCTACCTGGCGCTAGCCAGCGCCGAATATGTGCATTGGCTGACGACGCAGTGGGGGGCTGCCGTGTTCGTCGATGGCGGCAATGCCGCGGACTCCTTGACCGATCTGACGCCAAGGTATGGCTATGGCCTGGGTGCCCGCTGGAGGAGTCCGGTCGGCCCGCTGAATCTTGACATCGCTTATGGCCAGCAAATGCGCCAGCTACGCCTGCATTTCTCGGTCGGATTCAAATTCTGATGCCGCCCGTGAGCCGCAAGCCGCTCGGCATCGCCCTCGCCCTCGCCCGCCTTCTGCTCGGCTTGCTTCTTGTCGCCGCAGTGATCGCCGGGTTGGCGGGAACGGAATCGGCATTGCGCTGGGGCGCACGGGAGGCAGAACGCCTGAGTGAAGGCAGACTCGTGCTGCACGGTGTGCACGGCTCCCTGTATGGCCCGCTGCGCATCGAGGCAATCCGCTTGGAAACTGAGGAGAGACGCTTCGCAGTGAAGGATGTCCGGCTGGACTGGATGCCTCTTGCCCTGCTCTGGGGGCACCTTCAGGTGACACAGTTAGCCTTGCAGGAACTGCGCATGACCGAGGGCCAGGCCAGTAAGCAAACCGGGCAATTGCCGGAGAGCCTGGCTCTGCCGCTGAGCCTGTCTGTACCGATCAAGGTGGACAGCGTCGTGCTCGAGAGTGCTGAAGCGCAACACGTGTTGCACAGCATCGACCTCGGGCTGGAAAAATCCGCAGACAGCTACAGGCTGAATCTGCGCAGCCTCGTCAGCGAGTGGGGCAGGGGAGAGGGCGAAATAAAGCTTGGCGAGAGGCGTCCTTTCGCTGTCTCGGCACATATCTCCCTGCAGCAGACGGAGTCCTTGGCCTATCGCGCAGAGGCCGATGTCTCGGGGAGTCTGCAACAACTGCGGGTCAAGGCCACGACAGAGGTCATGGCCGGCCAGGCAAATATCACGGCCAGCCTCATGCCCTTCGCGGACATTCCGCTCGGCGAATTGCGGGTGGAGTTGCAGGGCATGAATCCCGCAATGCTCGGCAAGGGTCTGCCGCAAGCCGATCTCGGCGCGGTCATGACCTTGGCGCAAAAAGGGGTGGATAGCCTGGAGGGTGACATCGTGGTGGAGAATGCGCTGCCCGGCACATGGGATAATTCGCGCTTGCCGCTGCGCAAGATGTCGCTCCACCTCAGCGGTTCCCCCGGCCATCTCGCGTTGAGCGCGATTCATCTGGACCTGGCCGGCGCTGGTGATTTCAAAGGCGATGGTCAGTTCAGGGACACGCAACTGCAACTCGATCTGGCGACCGCCAACTTCAATCCCCGGGGAGCGCACAGCAAGATGCGGCGCATGGCTCTTGCCGGCAACATCCGTCTCCAGGCGGGGGCGAAGCGCCAGGAACTGCTGGCCGACCTGCACGACCAAGGCTTCCGCCTGCACCTCGATGCGCGCCGTCTGGATGCGGCAGTCGAGTTCCGCGAAGCATCTGTGCAATCGGCCGCCGGCAGGCTCGCGCTTCACGGCACGCTGGACCTGGAGGGCCAGCGTCAGTTTCAATTGGCCGGCGCGCTGCATGAATTCAATCCGGCCGATTTCGGAGACTATCCGGCCGCCAAGGTCAATGCCTCGCTTTCCGTTGCCGGGCATCTCGCGGCGGAACCCCAGGCCACGCTGGGATTTGCCATCAGCGACAGCCACTTCCGGGATCAGTCGTTATCCGGTCAGGGCAGTTTCGACGTTTCCGCCGTGCGCATCTGGAACAGCGACCTCCTGCTGCGCCTGGCAAGCAACCGATTGGAGGTCAAGGGTGCCCTGGGGGAAGCGCGCGATCGTCTCACCTTCCGCATCGACGCCGACAAGCTCTCGATGTTCGATCCGGAACTCGCCGGGCAAGTAAGCGCCACAGGCAGCTTGGCGGGGCGCTTTGCAGCGCTGTCAGGGAACTTCGCTGGACAAGCCAAGGACCTGTCCTGGGGCAAGAAGTACCGCATCGCCAGCCTGCAGGCCAGCGGCCGCCTGGACCAGGGTGGCGACGGTCCGCTGGCCCTGGATGCCAATCTGCAGGGGCTTGTTGCGCCGCAGTTGAACATCGATCAAGCAAGTCTGAACGGGCAAGGGACGCGCATCAGACACGCATTGCAATTCCATGCGAAGAATAGGCGTTTCGCAGTCGAGAGTCGAGTTGCCGGCGGCTGGCACGACGCAGGATGGTCCGGTCAGCTGACTCAGCTGGTCAACCGTGGGCCTCATGCCTTTGCCCTCGACGCTCCCGCGAAACTTGAAGTGGGCAGGCAGCACTTTCTCCTCAGCGATGCCCGCTTCGACTTCGTCGGAGCCCGGCTGGCCTTGCAGGAACTTGCCTACAATGCCGGACAGGTCGACAGCCGTGGCCAGTTCAGAGGCCTGGCGCTCGCTGATTTGCTGGACTTGGCGGCGCAGCCGAGTGCCCTGAAGACGGATCTCACGCTCAGCGGCGACTGGCAGTTCTCGGTGCGCGACAAGGTCAATGGACATCTCGCGCTAAATCGCGAAGGTGGCGACGTTTCACTTTCCGACGCGGCCCAGGCCGCATTGGGTCTGGAGCGCCTCAGCCTGAGTGTCGATGCCCGGGACAATCGCTTGCAGGGCCGGCTGGAGGCCGCCGGCAACCACCTGGGCAGACTCCAGGCCGACGCGCAAAGCATGCTCTCCCGTCGCGACGGTGCCTGGGGTATCGCCGGCGCCGCACCTGTGAGCGGGAACGCGGAACTGTCCAGCGAGTCCCTGGCCTGGATGGCCCCACTCATCGACAGGACGGGCGCGCTGGCCTTGGACGGCGCCGTCAAGGCCAAGCTGAGTGCTGGCGGCACTTTCGCACAGCCCGAGGTGACCGGTAGTTTCTCCGGGGAGGGCTTTACCGTGGCATTGCCTGACCAGGGGTTGCGTCTCACGGAGGGCGCTTTTCAAGCGGAATTGCGGGACCAGGCGGTCAATCTCGAGAAACTTACGGCACGCGCTGGCGAGGGGACTCTCAAGGGTCAGGGCCGGTTGGCCCTCGAAGGCGGCTCTCCGCTCATGCAGCTATCGCTTCAGGCCGACAAACTGGAAGTGCTCTCCCGTCCGGACCGGCAACTCATCCTGAGCGGCACGGGTGAGGCATCGGTCGCCGCGAAGAAGCTGCGGGTCGTGGCCAAGCTCAAGGCGGACAAGGGTTCGATCGAACTGCCCAAGGGCGATGCCCCCACGCTCAGCGATGACGTCATCGTTGTCGGTCGGAATACGGTCACCGCGAAGCCCGGCCCGGCCATGGGCTTCGCTCTCGATCTGGACCTGGGCGAACACTTCTTCGTCAAGGGCCGTGGGCTGGACGGGCAAGTGACCGGTGCGCTTAAACTGACCAGCGTCGATGGCGCTCTACCATCCTCGCGCGGCAGCATCCGCGTCGTAAAGGGGACTTATGCGGCTTACGGGCAGCGGCTGGAGATCGAGCGCGGCATCCTCAACTTCCAGGGTCCTGTGGAGAATCCGGGCTTGAACATCATCGCCCTGCGCAAGAACCAGCCAGTCGAAGCGGGCGTAGCCGTGACCGGCACGGTGCAGTCGCCGCAAGTCACCTTGGTCTCCATTCCAGTCGTACCCGACAGCGAGAAGCTATCGTGGCTGGTACTGGGCCATGGCCTGCAGGATTCCAGCGGCCAGGAATTCAGCGCTCTGCAGGCCGCCGCAGGTGCGCTGCTGGCGGCGGGCGAGTCCGTCCCCCTGGAACAACGGATCGCTCATGCGGCAGGCCTGGAAGAAGTCAGCCTGAAGGGCGCCGGCGGCCTCGAGAGCACCGTCCTCGCCCTGGGCAAGCGGCTATCTTCGCGTGCCTACCTCAGCTACGAGCAGGGACTCGGCGGCGCGGGCACCCTGGTGAAGATCAACTACACTCTCACCAAACGCCTCTCATTACGGGCGCAAGCCGGAACGGCAAACGCGGTCGATCTTTTCTACACCTTCAGTTTTGACTGAACGTCATCGGCAAGGACAGAGGCAATTTCCGTAGAACCGGCGTTGCCGGAAAGAAAATTTCGGCCGCAGCCTAAGATGAGACTTTTCCGGATTTCCGCAGCCTAAGTCGAGACTATTCTGCCGTGACGCTACGCTGCATATAATAATCTGCCATGTGGCTGGGCTTGAAGTTGAGGTGAGCCGTATGAAAGTGGCTCCAATATGCCGGTCGCGGACAGAGGGGTGGCTATCTGGCACTTTGCCACCGCCAGGAGGATCTTTCGTTTAGACAGGCGCCGGCCGGGTGCCGAGATTCATGACTCGCTGAAATTACCGAAATGAACGGCAGCAATCGTCACAGGTCATAGGCCAAGAATGTGTGCCGAACGGCAGCTTCGACCTTCTGGCTACGGCAGGATCGTGCCCAGAGCCGTCGCCGGAGCAATTTGGGAGCGGCCACTCGGCGTGAGAGCCCTGCGCTCATAAGCCGCCGCTCGTGATGCGTGAGCATCGCTTATTTCGGAAGATTATCCCTATCGGCTGCGATACATTGCAGCAGGTTGTTGGGGCCGCACAAATCGTCCCGAGCGCGGAGTAAGGTGACTAACAGGCGCGGCGTCAGGGAATCGAGATGGGGACGGATAAGCCAGGATTTTCGCTGTGTGCCGTCGCCCCCACTCTGGCCATACGCCTTTACTTCTTCTTGGCAGAGATCCCTGATGTCATTAAGTTGAACTCCGGTACAGGACGTGTCTTTATCTTCGTCGTAAATATTGTTCCACGGCCTTTCCTCCACACGCCGCCGTTAACAAAAAACGTCATCGGTAATGCTCGCAAATCGGCTCCTCCTTCACGACCGTTTCGCCATCTCCTGCCACAATTGCCTGACATCGTGCGGCTTCCACCAGGGGGTGAGGCCTAGGTCCTCGGCGATCACCTTGGCCGAGTTATATCCCGGAGCGCCGGTGATATTGCCGCCTGGGTGACAGGAGCTGCCACAGAGGTAGAGACCGCGGATCGGCGTCCGGTAGCCGCTGCACTCGGGAAACGGTCGGTTGTGCAGATACTGTTGTTCGCTCATTTCGCCGACCATCCAGTCGCCGCCAACCATGTTCGGCAGGTGCCGCTCCACATCGAATGGGGTAATGCCGAATTTGTCCACGATGGAGCTGCGCAACTTGGGAGCGTAATGGCTCCAGAAGTCTATCCTCTCCTCGAGGAATTCATGCCGAATTTCATCCCAGCGCTCTGGTCCTCCTGCTTCGGGCGCCAACCTGCCGGGAGCGATCTGCCACATGAACGCGGTCGCGCCGCCCGGCGGGGCCTGGGTCGGATCGTGCTGACCAGGTGCGGCGCCGATGAGCGAGGGTTTGCGCGGAATTCGGCCGGCGTGGCAGTCGTCGTATGTATCCTGAATGTCCTGCATGGTCTCTATGCCTAGGATGATGTACCAGGCACGCCCGATGTCCGGGTCGAGGGCCTCCGCCTTTTCGTAGCGCGGACGATCGTTCAAGGCGAGATGGGTGGTGTAAAGCGGTGTCGTGACGGAATAGCTGAACTTCTCGACCTTAGCCGCAAACGCCGGGGCTATCTTGTCGCGACCGACCAGGTCGAAGAAGGTCTGCTGCGGGTTGATAGAGGAGGCGACGAATTGCCGGGCGTAGAGCCGTCGCCCATCTTCGAGTTCGACACCCTTCGCTTCGCCGTTCTCGACGATGATGCGAACCGCCGCCGAGCTCTCGTAAATCTCGCCGCCGGCCTTGACCACGGCCTTGTTCAAGCTGTGCGCGAGCCTATGTGAGCTTCCCCGCGACATCTGGGTGTTCACGCCGAGGGCGATCGACGCCGGGACGACATGGCCAAATCCCGGCTCGTCCATTTCGAAACCGCGAATCACGGAGAGGAAGGTGACGATGGAGCGGACCTCTTCGCTCTCGAACAGCGTCTCGACCGCCTGCCGGATGCTCATGGAGCGCCATTGCAGGTAGCGGCGACCCGCTTCGCTTCTCTCGAGCAGGGCAACCTTCTCGTCGAGCGGCAGCGGCGCATTGTAGATCTCGCGGGCGAACACCAGGCTGCCCATGTCGGCATACTCGCGCTGGACGTCGAGGAAAGTCCGGGCGTCGCGCCCGGAAAACTTGCCGAATGAAGCGGCCGTCTTGTCGTGCTCGGTGTTGTACCAGATGGCACTGCGCCCATCGCGCAGTATCATCGCCACCGAGACGGGCAGGCGGATGTATTGCTGCCCCATCCGTTCCAGCTCAAGGTCCTTGTACCACATCAGGTCGCTGACGCCGCGATGGTTGTTCGAATGCACGTTGTGCCAGTAGCCGGGCACCCGCGGGTTCTCGTGCGAGTCGAGTCCGCCGCCGAGCTCGACGTGCCGCTCGACCGCGATGACCTTCAAGCCGGCACGAAGGAGGTAGGCCTGTAGAATCATTCCGTTGTGTCCGGCACCGACGATGATGCCGTCGTATTCTTCCCGCATTGAATGCTCCCTGATAATTTATTTTGTTCCCACCACGACGCATGATCCCAGGTCTTCCGCCACCAGTCTGGCGGCGATGACGCCGGGCAGACCCGGCAGGCCTGCCCCCGGCGCCATCGATGAATTGGCCAGGTATAGCCCGGGGATTGAGGAGCGGTAGGATAGTTCCGAGAACGGCCGGGCGAAGAGCGCCTGGCTTCCGGCATTGCGGCCGCCGAAAAGACCTGGCTTCAGGTTCGGCCACTTTTCGACGAGCAGGTCCGGCGTGTGCGCGACCGACTCGAGGATAGCGTCTGAAGTGACGTTCGGCGCCCAGTTGCGCAACCGTTCGATCAGCAGGGCGGCATAGCTGTCCCGCACCTCGGCCCAGCTGCAGCCGCCGGCCAGGTGGCGCGGAACGAGCTGCCAGATCGTCGTATTGCTCATGCCCTTGTGCGCCTGCGATGGGTCCCAGATGACGGTCGAGAAGACGGTCATGCCCGCCTGCTGCGGCAAGGCCCCCGCCCGGATCTCCTGCCAGAGCGCATGATTCGCGGCAGGCGAAGCGACGCCGAGATTGATCCGGAAGGCACGTCCGGCATCCTCATGGGCGAAGCGCGGCGGCTCGCGTAATGCAAGGTGCACTGCGAACAAGGAATATTCGTCGGCAGCGAAGTCGCGCACTCGCTGGGCGAGTGTCGCGGGGACCTGGGCCGCATCGAGCAGTTTGAGAAACGTCGCCTCGAGATCGATGCTGCTGATCACTGCCCGCGCCCGGATCTGGCGCCCTCCGCTCACCTCGACGCCGACCGCGCGGCCGTCCTTGACCAGGATGCGCGTGACGCTGGTCGAGTCCCAGACGTCGCCATCACCGCGAACACACGCCGACCAGAGCACTTGGGCGAGTTCATGGACACCGCCGGCCGGAAGATGGTTCTCAGCGGCGAGCCCGATCGCCAGCGGCACGATGGCGCCGGTGCCTTCGTAGTCACAGGCGATTCCGCGCGGCACCGCGAGATGCATCAGGACGAGGGCCTTGACGGCATCGCTCTCGAAATACTCGTCAAGCACCTCGGTTGGCGTCTTTCCCGCCGCCGCCGCGGCGATCTTGCCGTAGCCGGTGCGGTCATAGTGTTCGTGCGCCGGGTCGCCCGGCTTCGCTGTCAGGTGGGCGCGGATTGCCGGAAGATCGGCCTGGAAGAGCTCGACGATGGTTCGCCATCGTTGCGCATCGCGCGGAGAGATCGCAGCAATGCTCGCGACGGTGCGCTCGAGGTCGGAGTAGATTACCAGCCATCTGCCATCCGACAGGGCAAGCGATGACTGGACCGTTGGCATGATCCAGCGTCCGTTGTACTGGGCAAGTTCTAGATCCGTCAGAAAAGGGAGAATCGCCGCTACGTCTTGAAACGGGTTGCCGGTCGTGTGCCAGAAGCCATTGAGGGCCGGTTCCTCTCCGGTCAGGCCGCCGCCGGACTCCAACCGCCGCTCGACGACCATGACGCTGAATCCGGCGCGCTTCAAATAATTCGCGGCAATCAGTCCATTCTGCCCAGCTCCGATGACGACAATATCGATGCTATTGGTGAAGTAATCTGCCAATTTTCCTCCCATGCATTGATTCGTTGCCGACGAGGCCTAAGGCCCGGTGCCATGGAAAGCAGGGCTCAAGTTGTTAATGATGAAGTCTAGCAGCAAGCTTGCCGGGCAACAATCCAGTTTAAGCACATCGAGAATTGTTATTGAGAACCCAATAAAATATGAGAAATGACAGCCCAGTCATTGTCGACATAGCAAGTCTCGGGAAATCGGCGTCTTCGTTCTAAAGAAAATTATTACGTCACTGCCCAGCCCGGATCTGGGAATATCAAGCGGCAACCTTTTGGAGGTCCAATAGTTGCCAACGACTCCTTCAGCAAGGATTGACGCGGGTTTCGGCTGGAAGTCCCTGGAAATCCGCTCCACTGCTGGCAGTCGAGTCTCGACTTAGGCTGCAAAAGTCTCATCTTAGGCTGCGGCCGATAGAAAATTTCGCCCCGGCCCCTTGAAATAGCATGCCTTGGCCCTTATCATTAGCACTCGTCGGCAGTGAGTGCTAATAACCTGCCTCTGCTCCGATTAACCAATGATGGCTTTTCCGCCATTATCCGTAAGTCGCCAAAAAGGAGATATCCCTATGAAAATACGCCCTTTACATGACCGCGTGATCGTTAAGCGCCTCGAAGAGGAGCGCAAGACAGCCTCCGGTATCGTCATTCCCGATACCGCCGCCGAAAAGCCCGACCAGGGCGAAATCATTGCCGTCGGCACTGGCAAGATCCTCGAGGACGGCAAGGTTCGCCCCCTCGATGTCAAAGTCGGCAACCGCGTGCTGTTCGGTAAATACTCCGGCCAGACCGTCAAGGTCGATGGCGAGGAACTGCTGGTCATGCGCGAAGAAGACATCATGGGCGTCGTTGAAGCCTAATCCAGAATCAGCTAGGAGATAAAGATAATGCCTGCAAAAGAAGTCAAGTTTGGTGATTCCGCCC
>Ga0172380_10005530_pt1 | contig 15265 bp, 29 predicted proteins | sample Leawe162metaG_FD_119747 | JGI IMG/M metagenome (GOLD analysis project Ga0172380, IMG submission 119747) | Leachate microbial communities from a municipal landfill in Southern Ontario, Canada - Leachate well 162 metaG | ecosystem: Engineered > Solid waste > Landfill > Unclassified | place...
ACCACTTCATCTGGGGTCATTGGCATTTTATTCTCCATCAAATATTCCTTCCATTTCTTTAAGCGTTTCTTTAGACTTATAATCTTCACAACCCAATTCGCTTATTGTTATTCCTTGGGCTTGACATTGACTATTTCCCGCATAAAGACAATCTCTTTCGCAATAAACAGTAGGATTTTTCATAGGTTATTCTCTATTATTCTTATCATATTAAAAATCTTTTTTACTAATGGAACTACTACGGAATTTCCAAGTGATTTAATGCGTTCATCTTTATGTTGTGATTCTGACAATTCAAATCCGTCCATCCCAACGGGTAACCCATCATCCATTCCACAAAGTTTGGTTGCAACTTCAAGCCAGTTTTTATCCCAGCCTTTAATCGTTGTCCATAAGGTATTACTTCTTTGAGATTTGCAAAATTCGTCCTGCCTTTCCTTGTTACATTTATTTCCTTGTGTATCGCTTTTTCTGTTTTGGGTTTCATAAAATCCATCCGTTGTGGAGTGGGCAAGAATCCATACCCTATCTCTGCGATGTGGGGCGCTGACGGCACAAGCTGGAATAACAAGCGGTTGGACCTCATAACCGATACTTTCCAAATCAGAAAGCACTTGCGGGAGTGCCAGCTTAATGATTCCAGCAACATTTTCACCAACAACCCAAGTGGGCTTACACTCTTTAATAACTCGCAACATTTCCGGCCAGAGATAGCGGTCATCGTTCGTGCATCTTCGCTTCCCAGCTGAACTGAAGGGTTGGCAAGGAAAACCTCCCGTAATAATAGAAATTTTCTCAATTTTTCGTCCACTAACATTTTCTATACCTCCTAATGGGATTGCTTCGGGAAACCTTTTTTGATATAATTTAATTGCAAACTCATCTATCTCCGAGAAATAACATTTGTCTATTTTTATACCTGCTTGCAAAATACCTAAATGAAAACCACCAATACCAGAAAACAAATCAAGATAATTCATTTTACCTTTTCAATAAAAAAATTACATTTATAAGACATAGGATTAAATCTATCTTGTTCATCATATATTTTTTTGCTTTTTTCTCGGTGCTAAAATGTCTTGTTCTAATAACTTTATTATCCTTATTTACGGTTACTTTCCACATCTCAACTCTCCTATCAGTTCTGTGATTAATTGGTTGCGACCGATTGCTCTTTCAAAGTTTATATTTTGTAAGAAATTATCTTCCTTAGGTTTATAATCTACTTTCATCTTCTTCCCCTCCAGCCATTTTATAATCAAGGAGGTGAGGGAGGAGGAGGCTTGGGCTTTATAATTATCAACATTTAGATTAAAGGAATAAATAGACTCTGCACCAGCAGTAAATCTTAATTCGTTATTATGGAGTCTTCCTCTTAATTCTTCCAATATCTTCTCTATCTTAGTTTTTAACATGGAAAACACTCCTATATTCCTCTTCTGTTTTAGTATGTTTTTTATAATTACAAGGTTGGCATGCTACCGCTAAATTATTGTATTCGTTAGTTCCACCACGGCATAAAGGAATTTTATGTTCCAAATGGTCTTTACCAAACGGAATCAGTTCAAGACAAAGATAACAAGTTAGCGTGCCATATTGCTTGATATTATCTTCGTAAACCAACTGAACAGTATTAATTTTTAAATCTTTATCTAATGCCCTTCTTCTCGCCTGCATTGTTTTTTTATATTCTTTTGTTTTACTTATTCCAAATTGTGATATAAAAACCTTACTTATTCCTTTTGAATGTCGCCAATTTTTAAGACGGTTATTTACATGTTTCTTATGATTTTTCAACCATCTTCTAGTTATAGCACTGCTCTTTTCTTTATTCCTAGATAACCACTTATCATGATATTTATTCAACTGAGGTCTGTGATTTTTATTATATTCAGCAAACTTTTCTTTGTTTTCCCGATAATATTTCTTGCGATGTATTGATATGTATTCTTTATGAGAGTCCCTCCATTTTTTAGATGCTCTCTGCTTAGGGGTTAATCCATCCAATAAACTGTTCATCTTTCCTTCCTCAATTCTTTAGCTGAAATTTTATAAACTTCTTTTCCGCCTGCTCCGTGCAATCTCCAATCAGTTCCATCAAAACTTGCGACTAATCCTCGTTCCCAAAGTTTTTGTGCAGGAGTTAGATTATATTTATATTTAGTATCTACAAAGGTGGCTACGTAAGCCCCGACCGAAGCCCAGACCGAATCCCCGACCGAATCCCCGACCGAAGCCCTGACCGAAGCCCTGACCGAATCCCAGACCGAATCCCAGACCGAAGCCCTGACCGAATCCCCGACCGAATCCCCGACCGAATCCCACTCTTTTAATAACTTAATATCTGCTTTGGTAACTTCCAAAGTTTGACTATCTTTGAATGGATGGATAATAGGTTTGATTTTTAACTCCGGCACGATTGTAGTCCAGTCTAAGTTATCGCAGAAGTCTTTAATCTGTTTGGAATCGTCTTTTGCCCCTAAGTGGTCAATCTCAATCTTTTTAGTCCAGACATTGTATTCATATTTATTGAGTTTATCTTCATCTAAACCTTTGTGTCCAAAGTAATCAGCGATTGAGGTATGAGAATCAGTTGATTCGTAACTAACACCATTAACTTTTTCCTTTGCGATAATCTGCTTGCGAATCTTTGCGTCAAAATAAAGTGGTTTGCCATCACCTGTTGAGACCAAACTCATAAATTTGCACATCTTATCCTCCTTTTTACCTTATCCATTTATCTGCCCTCCAATTTTAGGTGGCTAAACATATGGTTTTTTAAATATCTCATAAACTCCTGGGGCTACCTTTTTATAGCCCAACCATCGCATATGCCCTTGAAAAATTAAGTGTTCTAATTTATTTAAAAACATTTCTTGTAATTGTTTTGAGGTAATTCTTTGAGTATAATCTTCTCTTTCCCAATGTCCTTGGTCCAATTCAAATGGTGTTCTACTCATCTCCCTACTCCTCTCTATTTATCCGGCTGGGATTGGCAGGATTTAGGATATTGACCTGCTGTTGTATTCTTGTCTTCCCTATTTAGCCATCGACTCAGTCAACGCCAACAACCCCAGCCAGTTTATTTCTTCAACATTTCTAAACAAGCATTCATAAGATCCGCTTTCTTATCCAATACTTTTAATATAAAATCATTAGGTATAATTCCTTTTAAAATTTTCTTATGGCAATCGTAGCATGCCGTAATTCCATTATTTAAATCATATCGTAATTCAGGACAATCTTTCCAAGACTTAACATGATGTGATTCTAATCTAATAGATTTTCCTCTACCTTTATAATTTCTATCTCCACATATTCTACAAGTATAATTGTCTTTTCTTTTTATTGCTTTACTCCAATTACGTGCGGCCATTTGGGATCGTTCCAATGCATTTATTTTAGTTATTCCGCCTTTCCATCGATAACTTCTTGATCCGGAAGTTCGTTGTTGCGTATATTTAATTCTGCATTCTTTGCTGCAACACTTACCTCTGTTCTTTTCTTTAAGAAGTCGTGAAACATACTCATAAAATTTCTTATTGCAAATAATACAATATAATTCTTTTTTAGGTGCGTAATAATGTCCATAAGTTTTTTTACCTAAACAACTTTGGCTACAAAATTTACCATATCCTCTTTTAACCACACAAGGATATACTTTAAATTCTTTACCACAAGTAATACATATTCGTTTAATCTGACCACCACACCAATGAGATGAATTTTCTCCTATATTTACTTTTTGATAACAAATACAACTGCAATATTTTCTCCCTCTTGTAAAAGAAGAAAATGGTTTTTTACAATATAAACAAGTATATTTATATGCCATTTTGATTTATGCCTTTTAACATATTAAGGCATGCTTCTGACAAATTCTTTTTTCCACTTACTGCTTTGTAAATTACTTCATCTATTGTATCTTTTGCAAGAAGATGAAAATAAGTTACCTTTTGGTTAGTTCCTATTCTGTAATTTCTATCGCATGCTTGACCGTATTCTTCATAACTATATGATAAAGAAAACCAGATGGTGTACCCAGCGTTTTGCAGATTTAGCCCATGTCCACCAGATTTAGGATGTGCAATTAAAAAGCGTTTTTTCCCTTGTTTAAATAGTTCAATATTAGATTCTTTTTCTTTTTGAGGTATTGTTCCATTTAAAATAACTGCTTCATCACCTAACATTTTTTTAATTTCATTAGACTCCCAGTGGTATTGTATCCAAATTATTGCTTGTTTATCTTCCGGTATTTCTTCAAGTAACTCTTTCAATACATTAATCTTAGAATCACTTATCTTTACAGGCAATCCTTGTGTTGTAATTACAAAACCACCTGTGATTTCACGCAATTTACAAATCTTAGCCAATTCATTCGCGCCTAACGTAACATGGCCCTCGAACTCCAGAATGTTCTCTTTTTTCATCATATCGTAAGCATTCTGCTGCGCTTCGTCCATGTAAATATACCGAGTTTCAAACACACGATCCGGGAGATCTAAGCAATCCGCTTTTCTGATTGAGAATGCCTGCCGGCTGACTTTATCCATAATCGCTTCTTTGGCGCCTTGGTTCGGTTTGTATTGATATCCACCATATCCTGATGCATGAAAATAAATATTCCTAAATCTATAAAAATTACCCATTATGATTACCTTTCCATTTAGGTTTAATATATTTTTGAGCTATTTCTTTCCATTCTTGAGCCGTAAATAAATTACTTTTTGATAAATTACAGACAGGACAAGCAAAGCACATATTGTTAAACTCATAACCTTTATTATTATCCATTCTATCAATGGTAAATCTTTTTGTTTTCTTTACTTTAGCAATAATATCAATACTTAAATCTTCTAAATCACAGTAATAACATTTATGTGGTTGATTTTTAAACCATACATAAAAATCTTTTTTAGTTAAAGTAAAATTATAACCAGATGCTAATGCACGATTTCTAATTAAAATATAAGCATATACCCATGGATGATTTTCTCTATATTTTTTATGACTTTTAAATACATTAGTTTTATTTCTTAAATAACTTCTATGTTTCATTTCTTTATATTCTTTAGTTTTTCTTTTTTCTTTAATTTTGTCTTGATTTTTTAAGCAGTAATTCTTCCAAGATTCTTTTATTTTTTCTTTATTATTTAATCTATATTTCTTAGCTGATAAAAGTTTTTTTTCTTTATCTTTATACATTAAAGTAATTCATCATTAATGAACTCCATTTGACCCCAGTATTCGAGTAATGAGTTAGGGCTGGGCGTCCCACTTAATACTAATCTATGTGGAATATTATTCTTATATTTTAGTATTGTCTTAGTAATTTCCGACTTTGGATTTTTCATCTTACTAGATTCATCTATGATTAAGCATTGAACTTTTTTCTCAATCGGTACTTTTGACTTCTGCGATAATATCTTAAACTGTTCATAATTAATAAGATAAACATCGAAGTCCTCATCAAAATCTTTTAGGTTTTGCCATAGTATTGTTGCTCTTAGCTTCGACCACTTATCGATTTCTCGCTTCCATACAGATTCTATTGTTGACAAAGGCGCAACTACCATTGCCGGAACTTTCCAATACTCCATAAGTTTTATGGCCACTAGAGTCTTGCCTGTTCCGGTTTCCATAAACAATGCATAGGAATCAAATAAGGAAGCCAGATGAAATGCTTGTATTTGGTGTTTATAGCAATGGTTTAATTCTATGCTTTCTGTATATGGATATTTACCGGCCTTAATAATATTCGCGGTATTAATTAATGAATGAAGACGTTGACGATCTGTTCTTAATTGCTGATAAATCCCTTCTGTTTCAGTGCTGTAATTTATCCTTAAATTTTCAATAATATCTACAAGTTTTTTTAGAGGAAATTCCCATGTGAAGTTTGACTTATTGAATTTAAAATCTCCTATGGCCTTTACAAGTTCTTTTTCTTGATAAGTACACTTAACAATAGCTTTATTTCCTTGCGTCCAGACTTCCATTTTAGGTACTCCTTAAAAGTAAGAGTTCGAAACTGTTTTGAGCTTGTAGCCGGTAAAACCATCTGAATTAACGTATGATTCTACCTATACCAAAAAATTTATCCAAATATCTTATCAATGATACTGCAAAGGTAAGGCGCGGTAATTTTAAATTCTACATCTTCTTCTTGTTTTTTCTTACAATAGTCAATTACTTGGAAGAAATATGCTGCATCTACTCCGGTTAATTGTTCTTCCAGAACATTAATATCCTCAAGGTTCAATTTGCTGATTTGAAAGCACATCTTTAATAACTGCCCGGCATTGATATGCCAACCTTGTTTTAAGAATTTACGTGTCCTGATTACTGAACATATTGGATATAATGATCCTTGATATATAAGCGTTTTAGTTAGTATGCTTTCTAATGCATTTGGTTGTAAAACTAAATGCTTATCTTTTGATGTCCAATAATTCGTGCAATGTGTAAAGTCGTAATTCTTATGTATATCTTCCGCAGGTCCATAGAAACGGATAACTAACTGTATCTTATTTGCCAATGTTATAGCATTGGAAGACATATAAACTACTCTATATTTTTCTTTCTGTTCTTCTAATAAAGGATCAACAGGAGTTTCATCGGCTTCGATAATTACTTTCTCTACAAAATCTTCTGATGTTTCATCTGGAAGTGATTCAAAAAATCCATAATCGCTTGTGTCTTTTTCAGAGGCTATGCCGGCCGAAGGAACATGAATTTTTATTCTACCGTTATCATCTTCTTTAACTATTGGTTTAGTCATATTGGTAGAAGTTTTATAAACTTTGTCTTGGTGTTCTGTATTAAATTTATTTACGAAATATTCGGCTACTGCTTTGCATGTTTCTTTATCAGTAAAATAATAATCAAAGTCTTTTACCTGTTCATTCAATAATAAAGAAACAATTGACCCGCCTGTAATAATAGAGTTCTTATCTACCATTTTACGGATTGATTCATCTTCTATTGATTTTAAGAAATCAATGTGTTTCCCTGTTAAAATCTTATTGATGGTTTTGCGGTTCATCATAACCTCCTTTTAGTTAGTAATAAATAAGTATTCCCTGATAGGAATACCGGAAGAATTGGCTAAAAGGAAGGAGAGAATGCTCGATCCTATTCCTATCAGGGATTAAAATATTTGTTAGTATTTTTTGTGTCATTTTGTTTAACCAATTCTTCCGTAACTGATAGCATTATCTTACTACCATTTTTTCTTATGTCAAGCATTTTCTTTTTACTTGCGTAGCGGTATAACGCATATAACGGTTACTTGATATCCAGCATTGCCGGATCTGCCATACTGCGCCGCGTTAGCAACCTAAGTATTGCTGACCGCGAGGATAATTCCGGTACTTCCTTATTAATCTTTCTGTCAAGGAATTTGATCTCCGGTTCTTCAAGCATTACCATAATACTGATTTTGCGTTCAAACTTCTTTGCCATTTCTTTCACCTCCTTAATTGCCGGGTAAATGTTGAGTAGGTGGCGTATATTGAATCCCTTTTTTCTCGAGTTCTGCCATAAATGCGTCCGCCATTTTCCGTATTACATATTCATTACCAAAAGGCCCATGGACATGAACTGATCCTTGAATGCTCATAACCATAACAAGATGTTCTGCTGCATTATCGAATTCTTTTATATCTTCTTTGTTACCGCAGTTCTTAAACGGACATTTCATTTTGATCCTTTCTGTTGAGCCGCATTATCTGCTAGTTGAATAAGTTGCCTAGGCACCCATTGAATATGGATATTCTTCCTGTCTTTTACAAACGATAGAAATTTGGTATAAAGCGGTTTAATATTATCATGCTTTACTTTCCAAATTCCAGTTGCCTGTTTCACAACTGTTTGGGCATCAGAAAATATGTACACTTCTTGATCTGGTGTTGAATTAGTATATACCCAATCAACAGAAGATTTTAATGCCTCCCACTCTGCTTCCATATTGGTTTTAATCCCAATATCTCTATGGTAATGATGAGTTGGTTTTATCAATTTAGGATTATTTCCTCTTTCCCAAATGATAATACCAATAGAAGCCGGCCCGGGATTGCCTTTGCTTGAGCCATCACACATGATTACAATCATTAAACCTCCTTTGCTTTAACTATTTTAATTGATAGATATTTTTTCATATCTTTAAACCAACCTACTGTCTTGCCAATGCATATTATTTCCCCCTGAGGCATTAACAGAACTTCTAATAGACATACTGTTATTTCTTTAGGTTGTTCTTTCATTTCAACATCTCCTTAGGTACTTTGCCCTTGCAACCTGAGGCGAGCATTGTTTTAATAATCTCATCTTTCTTGTCTTTCCACACAAGGCTTCCTACTTTGAGTTTTAATTCTTTAGCCAAATGCGATAACCCGGCTTTAGAAAATTTCTCTAAATACTCTTGTGTAATTACAAATTGCTTGCCAATATTCAACCCGGCCTCATCACCAAACGCCTCGAGTTCTTCTGTTGAATAATCTTGAAGATGGCCAAGAACTAATGCTTTAATTAATTCCTGTGCTTTAGTATGGGTAAGTTCTGCTAACCTTTTGAAATCCCGGCATTGCCAATTTGCTTGTTTCTTTAATCCTAGCAATTCTGAAATGGTTTCAGCATTACCTTTTTCTAATTGGAATAACAAATGCACAAGTAATCGGCTTGCTTGAACTTCTTTAAGAGAATCCTTTAAATTCTTCATATAGAAATCTCTTTTGGTTAAATCAACCCTTGATTCTTTTTTCTTTAACTCAAAGCTGATAGAAGCATCCTTTTCAAGATCACCTGTTTTCGGTAATGATGTTGCTTTTCTATCACTTGCTTTGGCCCTGCGTAATGATTTGTTAAAGCAATCCTCATTCATGCATACCATTTTTACTTGGCCGAATGGATTAATAATGGCCGCGAAGGTCTTGCAAGTTTTACTGCATTCTGTTTCGTATTGCTGTTTATCAAAACCCTCAGCATTATAACCGCTGAAGTCCTTGCATTCCTCTAATGCTTTATATTCTTTCGATCCCCACTTCGGTTCTTCTTTCATTACAATAACTTGAATTCCTTTTTTCTTAAATTCAGCTTCTTTTAATTTCTGGAATTCAAATACTTTCTTAAAGAAACAATCAAGATTCAAGCATTGTCCGTTAAGGTCATTATCCTTATCAAACATATCCTTCATTGTGGATCCGTTGAAGGTACAGCTTTTGCATTGTGTCTTATCGAAAGCGGCATTGGTTATATTCTTGGAATACCTTTCCAATTTAGATTCTGCTTCTCTTGGGCTAAGTTTCTCTCTTTTAATTTCAGTAGCCAATGCTTTTTGCGATGCTGTATTATGCAACTTGGCAATCACAACTCCATGTTCCTCTGATAACTCCCGGTTCTTTACCAATTCTTTTACTTCAGCGCATAAATTCAATAATGATAATATGCGTTTAATCCGGTATTCAGATTTTCCGGTGATTACCATTAAATCAGATGCTTTGTATTCCTCGCCTAATCCTTTATAGGCCAGGGCTTCATCAATAGGATTAATGTTCTCGCGTTGAAGATTTGCGATTAATTGGGTTTCAATCCTATCATCATCCTTGATCTCTTTAATCAATACCGGAATTTCAATATCTTTTAATTCAGCATACTTGGCCGCATTAAACCTGCGGTAGCCATCGATTAATTCAAATTTTTCACCCTTTGCTTTTACAAGCAACGGTTGCAGAATTCCTCTATCCTTAATTGATGTGATTAAACTGGCCAATGATTCTTTGGTAATGTCTTTTCTTATGTTATCCCCAGGCACAACCTGTTCAATTTTTAACATTGTTAAATTCATTTTACTCTCCTTATGCTATGCTTATTTTTATTGAAATTGGTTTCTCTGTGAAATACTTCTTGTTGATATAAACTTGTTCCGGATAAAACTTAACATTAGGTTTATCCGCTTTATTCATATCCTTCTGCGTGAAAACATAATGGTTTGTAGTATCCTTGAGATAAGTGAATTCTAATTCCACTATTGGTTTACTCATCTTTTACCTCCTTTCTTTTGATACTCTCTCCAAATAAAGAGAAGTATAATTAATATAATTGAAATAGTAATACACCAAATTCTTTCATTCATACACACCTCTTACGCAAGAGTTAAATAAGTATGTACTCTCGCTTCTCTTGTTTCAAAGTTGCATTGTTTTAGCGCTTCCAAGATAACATCAGCACTAATCCTATAATGCTTTTCATCCCTGCCTGTCAACTCTATGCAGTTATGGTCATATCTGCTGCCGAGAGTCCGGGCTCCTGTCAATTCTTTACCTGACAACAATTGGATCACCTCCTTATTCTTTATTTGTTAAATCCTTTAATCTTTTTACTACTTCTTTCTGTATTTCAAAAGCATCTTCAACTTTTGGCGCTGCTTCGATACAGTCAGTTGTAATGCGTTTAAAATACTTCTTTGTCAATGTTTCTACAATATGTTGCCTTGTAGTTAATGCCAATGGTATCACCTCCTTTATAAATTTTCCTTTTCACATATCCAATTTGGAATAAGAATATGCAAATATCCATAATCGTCAACAGACATAATTATCCTTGACTTAGGCAACCAAACTTCTTTGTTGTCTATCACTACTTTAATTCCAAGCAATGTTGAACTCTTTACATTAATCGATGCAATTTCAAAATGTCGCATATTACCTCCATTCTCTGCTGTAAATCTCTTGGTAATTAGTATTTCCATATACTGATGGATAATGTTTGAACCAATGCAAATGCGTAAGCGCGGCCTCGCAGAATGTTTTGTAAGGGCCGACATCTTTTAATGCTTGAGCATCCTCATAATAAAACATTCCATGCCCCGAGATCGTTTCGGCTACTTGTTGCGCCGTTTGTTTCCATGATAAACCTTTGAATGTTAAGTAATAACCTTTATCCAATACATCAAGTTCAACATGGTGAAAGTTTAAAAGGTAATTCAATGTCCGAATAACAGCGGATAAATACTTTTCACTGTTATCATGCATTTCTTCTTGCTCTGCTTCATCACCTTTTAATTCCGCGACTTCATCAGAATGGCCGTTTTCTACTGCTTGTTTGATTGCGTTACTACGGATCTCTGAAAGGTAATCCCAACCATTTTCTTCGAAATCTTCAATGGTATCAATATCTAAACTCATTACTCTTATAAGCATATCCAAAGTATCGAAGTTCTTCTTGCCTAAGAATATTGATTTACTACGGTCAGAGAATTTAAGTTTATCGAACTGAATATTTGCTTTCTTGCAATTCTCTGCGACTTGGATCTTCTTTCTTAAATCATGCGGACTTAATGCTTTCCCATGATTAGAAATATAAATCTCAATCCAACCTCTCTGCGTTCCGCAACCATGTTTTAATTCTTTGACTGTGGCGTTGATTGCTTTGATATACATTCCTACCGGAAATTCTTCTGATATTCTTTTGAAATAAGCGTTGTGGCTATCCTGAACTTCTTGTTCTTGAATATCGCGGATCTTCTCTTTGAGTTTCAAAAACACATCTCTTTTACCTGCCTGCCGCGCTGTTTCTGCTTGTGTTTCTAATGTCACTATTTGTTCCATGTAGATCTCCTTTCAATGATTATCTGGGTGTTCAGGATGTCTATCTGCATCTCTGTAATTATCTTCATCATACTCTCCTTCGACTGTCGGCCATTCAAACTCAATCTCAAATGGTTTATTCTGCGGAAGATTAGCAATCAATGCTCGCTTAAATTCTTGATGTTGCGCTACCGCAATCCCTTTATCCCCAATTTTAAGCAATATTGCTAATGCTAATTGAGCGCAACCAGAACCTAAATAACCATAAGAAAAACCATCAGGCGAATGATTATATATCCCCTGACTTTGTTTTGGAGATAAATACTCTCCATCAAGATAAACTACGCTGCCACCCGAAGATGTTTTCTCTCCTGTACTTTTTAATATGTGTTTCATCTCAAACTCCTTTCTGCAATACTAATTTTAATGCACTTAATTCATTTTCAGTTAACAGCCATTCTTGACTATTGTTAGTTGCAATTTCGCCTTCTGCTATTTCCCATGCTTCATCTGTGTCTTCTGCTTCAATAGAATGCAAGGAAAATTGTTCTTCTGGTTTAGCGGACATAAAGTCGCGCCGTAACACTGTGAACTTTTCCATATTTTACCTCCTTTCTATTTGCGTTTCGGCCTTCCCATTTTTCTGGGTCTTAAAAAATGCATTAACCTCGCGCATTCATTGCGAGATATAAATAACGGATAGCATCTTATATCCCCGTGTTTTTTGTGTTGTTTTAAACTTCTGATTATAAATCGTTTGCGGTTAAACATTTCGCATAATCTTTTATCTAAAGATTGCATTCTTTCCAAGAGTAATCTAAGCTCATGATTGCTATTCACAAAAGTCTTGCGTTCTTTGCATCTAATCTTCCAGTAGTGTTTCATCTCCGCAACCTCTTGGGCAAGATTACATAAACGCTTGCTGAATAATTTTAATGTGTGCGGCATTTTTTTATACATCTTTCACCTCCTTTCATCTCTCATCAGTTATTGATTAACAATAAGACTCCAAGATAAATAAGCCCGGCAGAATATAATTCAGATACACTTATACTTATGACTTGCTCAGAGCAGTAGTAAAAGTCGCTAAGAAGCGTTATCTTGAAGTTTCGAGATTAGTCTACAATGTCTTCAATATCATCTGCTTTAACTTCTACGGATCCGTCGTAAGGTTTAGCGTCAAGCAGTTGCGCTTTATAATGGAAACCTTTGACATCTTCAACAATTGATACTACTTTCATTTTAACAGTAATGAAAGTTCCTACTTTTAACTTTTCCATTCAGCCCTCCTTATCTTTTTACTTTGTTAATGATTGCACAATTTCCGCGGCCTGGCTTTCTTCAATATCATAAACCTGGCACATATCAGAGATTGTATCTGACATCATAGAGTAGTCAGACATATTAGAACTGTGAAAATGTGCGTAACCATAATAAATATCTTTTCCGGAAACAATATCTTCAATAATCTTTTCTGTTTTAGATAATTCTTTTATCATCTTAACCTCCTTTCATCAGTTAGTGGACTAAATATACGCTTTCCCTTATATCCAATATATGAATATCTTTTCCTTCAGATTCCCATTGTTTAATTCTTTTAAGCATAGTATTAAATAATTGTTTTTTATGGTATTGCAAAATAATAGGTTTATTTCCCTGCATTATAAAAACCTCTTTATTAAATAATTTTTCCATATTTCCTCCTTTCAATTAAATAATTAAACTCATCATCTACTTAATGTAGGACAGCGGAGATAAAGAGTATGACTTCATTACCATCAGTGCAAATAATCTCACCCGATACATAAGATTTTGCTAACAGCTCGCACTTGGCTTTAATACATTCTTGAGCTTTCATATTTTAACCTCCTTTCAGTTAAAGGTTGTCATACTTTACTAAATATCTTCTTGTTATTTCTGATAACTTTTTATTTTTTACCAAAGTGTTTATACCTGAATTATAACAAATAAGAATATTCCGATGCGTTACTGAAATCTTGAAGTGCCGAAGCATTTGCGGTATTCTAACTTCGAAATACCATTGAGCAATTGAAGTGTTAATTGAAGCATTAAAGAGTTGAAGTGTTGAATACTTTGTAGAATGAAAATTATTATATTCTTTTAATAAAATCGGAGTAATTTGATAAAGCCCAAGATCTCCGCCTTTTCCAATTGCTAAAGGATTATGAGAACTTTCAATATGTGCAATCTTCTGGAGATCAATTCTATTGCCGGCAAAGGCAGCAGAATGGAATATAAGCAGAAAGACTGATGTTAAGTAAATACGCTTTGATGTGTTCATACATCTCCTAAATTTAAAGACAATCTGCCAAAGAAAAGCTTATTTATTTTTTGATAATGTGTATTCCGCGTATTTTGACAATATCTCATTGATTTGCACTGTTGGAGATATTATAAAATATGCGGAGATTACAGCGTGAGCAACTTCGTGAATAATAACATTTTCATTATAATCTTCCAGAGATGTATAAATAGTTTTTTTATCCATAAGATAAAAACTCTTGGCGTAAGAACCGCTTGGGAGTTTAACTTTTATTATCTCTTGGTATTTTTGCGTTAATTCTTTCCGGTTATTTAAAACATTGATACTGCCGGAAAAAGATAATGCGGAAATACCGTAAAGATTACATACTTTTGTAAAAATTAAATCTGCGTTAATTATTTCAATGACCGCCGGCTTTTTTGAAAAGAAAGTATTGAATATCTTTTCAGAAGCAAAAGACATCTGCGGTAAAAAAATAATTAACGCCAAAAGTAAAGATGCAGCAAGATTTTTTTTCATAGTTTAATCTCCTTGCTTATCTTTTGGCAGATTGTCAAAGAACTCTGTGTATAAAGCTGTTAATAACTATCTTAAAGCGTTGAAGATAAATACTTTATGAATTGTTAATAACCTGTGTATAAATCTGTGTATAAGTATATAACTTATTCTATGCTAATGGTTTATGCTACGGAAATGAGGAGATTAGGAGCTACCGCCCTCTCCGCAATTCCTAAGCAATATAATACTTCACTCTTATATATATACTATATATGATAAGTATATCTATAATATACTATATATAAGCAGTGGCTTTTGAAGCATAAATAACTAAAGCGCATGGTCAAAGCATTATTGCTTTAATATAACTTAGAGCACTCAGGTCTTTGCAAATGTGCCTGTGGATATCCTGTGCATAACTTTATTATGAAGACTTATTAAATTATTTTATTAAGTAAAGTAAAAAAACAAAATTTATATTTAACAATTCGGGGATTGCAATTCTTATTTTGCTATTATGTTTATTTTGTTTTTAATTTATTTCAATTCCTTTTGCTTCTAAAAGCGTTTTCGCTTTGTATATGATATTATCAGCAATGCGATTTTCGCCGTTTATTCCTTGCTTCTTTAATTCTACTCTAAAATTGTTTTGCCAATTTACATTGGCAATATCAATTTTGATTTCCGTAATTCCTTCACGATTAAAAGTCAAAAAGTTTTTTTCAATTCTGAAAATATTTTTTACTTTCGGCAAGGAATGATTTTGCTTGTAATTCACGAATTCCAGAATTTCCTTAGCAAAAAGTTTTTCCGCTTTCAATGCTTTAATTCCCGATTTGAAAGTATTTTTTAATTCTATTGCTTTTTGCTTTACATTTTCCAGAATTCTTTCCGCTTC
>Ga0172380_10005531_pt1 | contig 15264 bp, 14 predicted proteins | sample Leawe162metaG_FD_119747 | JGI IMG/M metagenome (GOLD analysis project Ga0172380, IMG submission 119747) | Leachate microbial communities from a municipal landfill in Southern Ontario, Canada - Leachate well 162 metaG | ecosystem: Engineered > Solid waste > Landfill > Unclassified | place...
CATCTCCATGGTCATTGTTGTCATTAACCCATCGAAAATTATCCCAAGGACAGCTTTGTGCATGGGAGGTCAAAAGACCCGTGTCAACCATCACGCCATCGTTAATCGCAAAACCGCGTGAAACTCCCCAACCAGTGCTTTCGCTTTCGGTGCCAACAATCTGGTCGCTATTGCTGATACTCGTTGCCCAAGAATAAATAAAACCCGGCAATGCGCCCAGGTTTTGCATTGCACCATTTTCGTATTTGAACGCTTTGCCTCCCGATTGTCCGACAACGATTCCATTGTCATTGAGGTCATACCCATAGCTGGCATTGTAGCTACCCCCCAAAACTCCCAAATCCGTGACCACATACTGAGCCTGCCCCAAGCAAGCTGTCGAGAAAATCGCCAGAACCGCAACAATCACCAATGCCGTCTTCATATCCAATTCCTTTCAGAATAGGTTTTCAAGGTTCACCCCCAAATCGCCAACGTGGCGATTCTACCAAATTCATTTATTATACCCGCCTATCGGCGGACAGGCAACAAAACAACACGACTTGAAAAAGGCAAGGTTTGGGGGTAAAATAACAGAGCTATGGATAGGTTTAAGTTTATAAAAAATAAGGACTTTGCCAGCTTGCCGAAAACGGCCGGCGTTTATGCGTTCTATGACAAAACCGAGCCCATATATATAGGAAAGGCAATAAATATACAAAATAGGGTCAAAAACCACTTTAACCAGCCCAGCTACCGCGACGACTTGTTTATAGAAAAAGTAAACAAAATTGGCTACTTTGAAACAGGTTCTGAAATAGAAGCTTTGATTTTGGAAGCCAATTTAATAAAAAAATACCAACCAAAATATAATGTTGTTTGGAAAGATGGCAAAAACTATTTTTATGTTGCGGTAGAAAACAACAACAAGGGCATCCCGTTTGTATATATAACTCATCAACGAAATAATTCAAAAACCAAATATATTGGCCCATTTGTAGAAGGCACAGCCTTGAAAAAGACTTTACGGTTTTTGCGACGCGCATTTCCCTATTACACAAACAAAAAACATCCCAAAACAAAATGCACTTATTGCCACCTAGGACTTTGTCCGGGGCCGAACCCAGACTTGAAAGAGTATAAAAATAATATAAAAAAATTAATTTTGGTTTTGCAAGGAAAAAGAAGCGCTGCTTTCCGCGCGTTACGCGCAGAGATGAAACAACTGTCAAAGGACAAAAATTTTGAAGAGGCTGCAAAAGTGCGCGACAGAATGTTTAACTTGCAACAAATAATGGCGCATACACATGTTATTGGCGCAAGCGACATGGCCGGAAATTTTGCGGCCGCAAAAAACACGGCTACTCTGAAAAACATTATTGGGCTGGAAAAAGAAATAAAAAGAATAGAATGTTATGACGTTTCCAATATACAGGGTAAATTTGCTACTGGCTCTATGGCTGTGTTCGTAAATGGCGTGCCCGACAAAAGCCAGTACAAAAAGTTTAAGATAAGAATGGAAAACGAGCCGAATGATATTGCAATGTTAAAAGAAATCTTGAGCCGAAGATTTGCCCATCAAGACTGGCCTATGCCAGATGTTATTCTTATAGACGGCGGGAAAGGCCAGCTCAACGCCGCCGTCGAAACTAAAAGCCATAAGCTGACAGCTAAAAGCTTGCGAGTAATTTCTATAGCAAAGGGCAGACAAGAACTGTTTATTGAGGGTAGGCCCGAGCCAATTGCGCTAAAACTTTTGCCACAAAAAATTTATAACCTAGTTAAGCAACTCGACGACGAAGCCCACCGTTTTGCCATCTCGTATCATAAGCAACTCCGCAAAAAAAATCTGCTAAAATAGCAAAAAAAAGTCCGCGACTGTTGTCCCGGACTTGAACTCACGTTCCTGGCTACCGCCTCACTTACCCGACCTTTTCTGTCGGCGAAAAGTTCGGCGGCCCAGAGCAGTTGTCGCCCTTGGCGGTCATACTACCGGCCTCGAGGCGCTCCATGATAATCGGCTCCATGTCGGTTCCCTTGGTGCATAACCACTTGCCGTCGGCCATGCCCAAAAAGGCGCACGTCTCGTCTTGCTTTCCGGGCCGACACAGTTCGTTCACTTGCTTCTGCGTCAAGTCTGCCACGACGTAGCTCCTAAAAAGTGTACAATCTCGCACCGAGCGAGTATCACGGCATAGTCACCGCAATATAAAATTATACATTTTTATATAGCTTTGTCAATAATTTGATTCACGCTCATTAATTCTTGTATTTTGGGGAAAAATATGCTAGTATGGTTGAAGATGAAGAGATTACTCTCTCAGATGATTGCCGCAGGCGTGGGCCTGTGGGTTGCGACGTTGCTAATGCCCGAGATTATAATAAGGGCGTATCCAACGTCGAATTTTTTCGGTTTTCCACTTACAGCTGCCTGGGAAATTTTCGTGCTTTTAGGAATTGTTTTAGGACTACTTAATTACTTTTTAAAACCATTCCTAAAAGCATTGTCTTTACCGATAGAATTTATTACCCTAGGACTTTTTACAATATTAATAAATATGGCAATAATATGGTTCTTAGATTTAATTTTTGACGAACTATATATTCCAATATTCTTACCATTGTTATATACTTCCCTAATAGTTTGGGGGTCAAACATAATATTTGGACTTTTAATAGGAGGTAAAAAATAGTTAGAAAATTTATGAATACAATCTTATTTTATTCGCAAATAATCGTTTCTATAATTTTAGTTGTTCTGATTGTAGTTCAACAAAGAGGAGCGGCCCTGGGAGCTGGCTTTGGCGGAGGAGGAGAAGTTTACTCCACAAAGCGTGGCGCGCAAAAGCAAATTCACTATGCCACGATTGCGGTTGCAACCATTTTCTTGGTTTTGGGCGTATTGAACATATTAATCCCATAATAATACATTTGAAGTTTCCTAAACTTTCTCAGTGGAAACAATTTTTTAAGATAATAAAGGGAACTGAAAGAATATTTTTTTTATTCTTGGTAGTTTTATTTCTTGGGTCTGCAATTTATCTTATAAACAATTTTTACATAAACCAGACAAGGGTTGCTCCTTCGTATGGCGGTACTTTTACTGAAGGCGTTGTGGGTCAGCCGAGATTTATAAACCCAATTTATGGCGAAACAAATGACATCGACCGAACCCTGATTGGATTAGTCTACTCTGGATTGATGACCTACGACAAAGACGGAAAAGTAATAACCGATTTAGCAAAAAGCTATAGCATTTCAGACGATGGTAAAACATACACTTTCGAGTTGAAGGATAATCTTTTTTGGCAGGACGGCGCGAATCTTACAGTTGACGACGTAATATATACCATAAAAACAATACAAAACTCCGATTATAAAAGTCCTTTGAGGGCAAACTGGCTGAATGTCGGCATAGAGAAAACATCAAACAAATCAATCTCTTTGTATTTGAGTTCTCCATATAATTCCTTCCTGGAAAACTGCACGCTTAAAATAATCCCTCAACATATTTGGAAAAATATTCCAGCAGAAAGTTTTGCCCTATCTCCATATAATTTACAGCCAATTGGATCGGGGCCATACAGCTTTTCGGGTATCCAAGAAAACAACAACAGCTTTATACAAAGCATAACTTTGTCAGCTAATTACAAATATTACGACAAACTGCCATATATTTCTAAAATTTATTTTAGATTTTTCGAAAACAAAGATGACCTGGTAGCTGCAGCTAACAAAAAGTCTATAGATGGTTTTGCAGCTTTGGCGATTGATGACAGTCAGGCATCGGTTGAAAAGGCAATACATCAGGGCTGGTCAAGTAACGAAACTTTTTCTGTTTACAATTTTACCTTGCCAAGATATTTTGCGGTTTTCTTTAATGGACAAAGTTCCAGATTACTGTCCGACAGCAATATCGCCGAAGCCCTAAACTACTCTGTGAACAAACCAGAATTGCTTGGTAAAATTAGCGACACCTTTAAAGAAAAGGTTTCCCTGGTCAACTCTCCTATTTTGCCGGATTATTACGGATACCAAGAGCCAGAAACAACTTTTGACTTCGATTTAACTGCCGCCGGAAAACTTCTAGACAAGGCCGGGTACAAAGATGCGGGCAATGGAACAAGAGCAAAAGCAAACACCAAAAAACCAGCGTTCCAGTTTAGTAGCTACCTAAAAATTGGCTCTTCGGGAACCGAAGTTACAGAGCTGCAAGGATGCTTATCTAGATTAGATGATACTTTTAAAAACCTTTTGCAGAGTGAAACCAATGGAAAGTTTGGCCAAGGCACCGATGCGGCGGTAACAGCTTTTCAAAATAAATATTTGCCAGACGTGCCAAGCACTGGAGAAGTCGGCGCTGGAACCAGAAAAAAGTTAAACGAACTATGTCTGACTCCGCAAAACAATTCTGCTCCTTTGCAATTTACTTTGACTACGATAAACCAGCCACAGATGGTTATGATTGCCAATCTTTTGAAAGATTATTGGAAAGAAGTTGGCGCAACTGTTACTGTTAAAGTTGTTGAACTCTCTGAACTAAAAGATATTATCAAAAACAGAGATTATGATGCTTTGCTTTACGGCCAAGCATTGGGCTCAATGCCAGACCTGTATCCCTTTTGGCACTCAACACAAATTAATGATCCTGGGCTAAACCTTTCAGTGTTTCAAGATAAAAAGGCTGACCAACTATTAAAAGACGCCAGAGAAACGCTGGATGCAGACACAAAAGCCCAGAAATATGAGGCCTTGCAAGAAGTTATAATTGCCGATACACCAGCATTGTTCCTGTACAACCCAGATTATCTTTATTGGGTGTCGGGCAAAATAAAAGGCGTTGATACAACTAAGATTGTTGACCCAGCAAAGAGGTTTGAAAATATTGCAAACTGGTACATAAACACAAAAAGAATAATAAAATAACATGCAAACGCCAAATATAGACGTACAAAACAAAACACCAAAGATTAGAACGCTAAATGACATGAAAGATGTTGTTTATGATCAACAATGGTTCAACTCTGCAGAAAACGAGGACTTGTACTATATGTATGGCGACTTAGTTGAGGAAGGCATTTTAAAATATAGCGTCACAGTAGTGACTCCAAAAATGCTTGGCAAAGAGTTTAACAAAACAAAGGGCCACATTCACCTTGGAAAATTCCAGGAAACCTACACTGTTTTAGAGGGTAATGCAATTTACTTGATGCAAAAGACAAATGAAAATGTTGTTGAAGATGTTTACGCAGTAAAAGCTAACAAAGGAGAATCAATAACAATCCCCTCTGGTTACGGACACGTTACAATAAACATTAGTAACGAAAATCTAAAAACCGGAGATTGGAGAAACATAAACTGCAAACAAGACTATTCGTTGTTTGAAAAACTACGAGGAGCTTGCTACTACTACACAAAAGAAGGCTGGGTAAAAAATGAAAACTACCAAAACGTTCCAGAATTGCGTTTTGAGGAAGCATTAAAAAGCCTTCCAGAAAATTTAGACTTTCTAAAATAAAATAGCCCGGGTGGTGAAATTGGCAACCACGTACGCTTCAGGAGCGTATGCCGCAAGGCTTGAGGGTTCGAGTCCCTCCTCGGGCACAAAATAAATTAAACTAGCAAAAGATTGAACTCAATAAATTTTTTGCTTAAAAATAAAAAACTTATGATAATAGAAGAAAAGAATATGGTGGGCCAGCCAGCCCAACCAGTAAAACCCGAGGCCGCGCAAATCGCGCGAGCTAAGCCGGGCAAAAATAGAACCAACTACAGCAACAGGACAAAACCTGCGATAGGTTCGGAATGGCAAAATACATTCCCAGCACCAAAAAAAAATTGGAAACCAGAAAATAATTTGAAAATAATTCCTTTGGGAGGATGTGAAGAAGTTGGAAGGAACATGACTTGTTTTGAATATGGACAAGATATTGTGATTCTAGACATGGGCTTGCAATTCCCCGAGGAAGATATGCCAGGGATTGACTATGTTATTCCAAACATTGAATACCTAAAGGGTAAAGAAAAAAATATCCGCGGGGTTATTTTCTCCCACGGACACTTAGACCATATTGGAGCAGCTCCCATACTTTTGCCAAAATTGGGTAATCCACAAATAATTGGAAGACCCCTGACAATAGAAATGGTAAAACACCGAGTGGAAGATTTATACCACGGAGCCTCTAAAAAATTACGAACAGTTTACGTGAAAGACTTGCAAGAAAAAATGAATCTTGGAGCCTTTAAGGTCTCGTTTTTCCAGGTTGACCACGCGATTATGGACGCAATGGGAGTTATCTTGGAAACTCCGTCGGCAACCGTAATTCACCCTGGCGACTGGACTATTGAAAAAAGCCCGATTGGTAGAAAAGAAATCGACTATTCGCATCTTGCAAGAATAAAAAGACCGACTGTTTTGATGTTGGAATCTTTGGGAGCTACCAAAGCCAAGGAAGCCGTCACCGAAGAAGAAATGTTGAAAAACCTTTACGAGCTTATTACTGGAGCTCCAGGAAGAGTGATTATAACGACATTTTCTTCACAAATACAAAGAATAAGACAAATATTGGAGTTTGCCACAAAAATAAATAAAAAAGTTGCTTTGGATGGTTTTTCAATGAAGCTAAATATTGAGCTAGCCACAAAGCTGGGCTACATAAAAATTCCAAAAGGAGTAATAATTTCAGTTGATAAAGCACATACTTACCCAGACAACAAAGTAATTGTAATTTGCACTGGAGGACAAGGCGAAGAAATGGCGGCTCTCTCAAGAATTGTCGCCGGCAACCACAGGCACGTTAAAATTAAAAAAGACGATACTGTTATTTTCTCATCTTCTGCTATTCCAGGAAACGAGAGGTCTGTGCAAAGATTAAAAGACAATCTTTACCGACAGTCTGACAACGTATATCATTCAGATATTATTGATGTACACATTTCAGGACACAGCAACATTGAGGGCATAAAACAAATGATAAGAGACGTCAGTCCTGATTACTTTATGCCAGTATACGCAAACCACTATTTCTTGAAGGAGGCTGCAAAGATTGCCCGAGGTATTGGTTTTGCAAAAGACAGAATACTTGTGCCAGACAACGGTTCTATAATAAAATTTGATAATAGGGGCGCAGAAGTACAAAAAGAAAAAGCGCCATCAAGCTACGTGTTCGTTGATGGATTAGGTGTTGGAGATGTTGGAGAAATTGTCTTGCGAGACCGCCAAATGTTAGCTGAAGATGGAATGTTCGTAATTGTTGCTATAATAGATAAAAAGACCGGCCGAGTAAAAGGCAGTCCAGATATTATTTCCCGCGGATTCGTTTATCTTCGTGAGTCCAAGGATTTATTGTCCCAAACAAGAAAAAAAGTGATAGAAATTGTAGACAAGTCAGCCGGCCACGGAGGCGCAGTCAACTGGACTTATGTTAAAGACGAAATAAGAAACAAAGTCGGCGACTTCTTAAGCACCAGAACCAGCAGGCGTCCCATGATACTCCCTGTGGTTATCGAGGTGTAGAAGACCAACTTGTCCCGCGAAGCCTTGGCGAAGTGGGATGATACTCCCAGTCGTAATCGAAGTGTAAAATAGTAGCATTTTTCACTCGAGCAAAAAAACCAACCAAAAACGCCCTGACGTGCATCGGGGCGTTTTTTAATTACTTTCAACTTCTTTTCATTCCAATCCTTATTAGATCAACCAATTCAGACTAAATTAGTCTGATATGCGAATTTTTGGTTGTCATATGATAACCTGAATTTTGGAGATATCCAGATTTTGCGCAAAAAAAAGACGGCTTCGCGCAAACTGCACGCAAAGCCGTTGTTCGTTGTCGCCCTCGCCGAAGCGAGAGCCCTACTTGCCTGGGTCGCAGTCGATTAACGCCTCATGCACCAACGATGCAGCTTGTCCTTGATTTGCTTGAGAGACGTAAGCTCCTCTGCCTCATAGAATGCGACAACGATATTATCGCCAGCGGAGATTGCCGCCAGCGTGCTTTGGCCTTCTACCGGCAAGAGACCAAGCTTGTTAATCGCGTCTTCCAATGACTCTGCGTCCAAGATACCGAGATCGATCTGCCGGTCAGATGGCTTCTCTCGGTTATACGTTTTTACGTAGAGTTTCATGGTAATCTCCTTTCGAGATTCATTGTGTTGTTCGGGTGCTGACTTACGCTACTATATTGATTATACACCTTTTATAAATGTTTGTCAAGATTTACCCTGCCCCGCTGTAATGGTAGAATAAATTAATAAATTTAAAACTATGCGTATATTTTCTGGCATCCGCCCCACTGGCGGACTACATCTAGGAAACTATTTAGGAGCTATTAGGCAATGGATTGCTTTACAAGAAAGCAACGAGTGCATTTTTTGCATTGTTGACCTGCACGCCATAACAACTCCATACGATACAAAACAACTGCAAAAAAACATTCTAGACACAACTGCGGTATATTTGGCAGCTGGCATAAACCCAGATAAATCAGTCATTTTTGTTCAATCAGATGTGAAAGAACACGCCGAACTAGCGTGGCTTTTGGGCACAATAACTCCCATGGGCGAACTTTCCCGCATGACCCAGTACAAAGAAAAATCCAAGCAATACAAAAATTACGCAAATTCAGGATTGTTTACATATCCTGTTTTGATGGCTTCCGATATTATGCTGTATAAAGCCGAGGGAGTGCCGGTTGGCAAAGACCAAGAACAACACGTTGAGCTGACAAGAACTATTGCTAAAAAATTTAACTCAAAATTTGGTAAAGTTTTTCCAGAACCTGAAACAATTTTGCCAAAAACTGGCGCTAAGATAATGTCGTTGACCGACCCAAAGAAAAAAATGTCTAAGTCCGACGACCCAAAGTCATGCATTTCCTTGTTTGATTCTCCAGAAGATATTACCAAGAAAATAATGTCAGCGGCCACAGATTCTGGTAAAGATATTGTTTACAATGTAACAAAAAAACCTGGCATAACCAACTTAATTACTATCTATAGTTTATTAACCGATAAGACTGTGCCTATTATAGAAAAAGAATTCAAAGGAAAGGGTTACGGCGACTTTAAAAAAGCTTTGGCGCAAGTGGTAATTGACTATTTGGAGCCATTTCGCAGAAAACAAAAAGAACTCCAGACTAGGGACGTATATGTTAAAGAGATTCTCAACAAAGGCGCTTCTAGGGCCAGAATTATCGCAGAAACAACAATGCAAGAAGTGCGCTCTAAAATGGGACTCGCCTAGCCAAACGGCTCAACGCCGTTGAGCCGTTTACTAAAAAACCGCCGAGAGGCGGTTTTTTGTTAATCTTCTCCCCATAACGATGGGTCGGCGTCCGGATCATCTTGGTTCTCGCGGTACTTCGCGTCATATTGCTTAGCTTTCCCTCTTTTTTCAACGGCTTCTTGAACCGCGGGGTCTAAAGGATCACCCTCAATTGGAGCTTTTTTGGGCTTGGTCAGTCTTTTGTAGGCCTCATCCACCCTTCTAAACGCTGCTTCATTTCCGCCTGCGTCCACATGGGTTTCTTTCACTTTTTTACGATAAGCAACTTTAATTTCTTCCGGCGAAGCGCCTTCGGGTAATCCCAAAATTTCGTAATCACTTTTTGGTTGCTCTTCTTGTTGTTCGTGAAATTCTCCTGCCATATTATTTGGTAATTATTTTTTCTAATTCTTTTTGCTTTTCTGCCAGCAGTTCTTGTGTGTCGGCTTCAATGGTTAGACGTAGCAAGGGCTCGGTGTTTGATGGACGCACATTAAACCACCAATCTTTGTACTCAACAGTAACGCCATCCAAAAAGTCTTGTTTTCCATCAGCATACTTTTCTTTAATTTTTGCTAAAACCGCATCTTTTTCTTTTATTTCAAAATTAGACTCGGCTGATTTAAAATATTTATAAAACGGTTTTACTATTTCAGAAAGCGGTTGCTCATAAGAAGACAACAACTGAAGCAAAGTCAACAAGGCAATAAATCCCGAATCAGCATAAGAGTTGTCACGGAATGAATAGTGCGCAGAAAGCTCACCTGCCATAATACCGCCCTGCTCCTTCATCATCATCATAAGATTAACAAAGCCAACTTTTGATCTTAGTGGCCTCCCTCCCCATTCTTTTATTTTCTCAGGAACTATTTTCGAACAAATTGCGTTATAAACAATACCTGCTCCCGGCTCTTTGTCTAAAAATACTTTTGCCAGTAGAAGCAACGTCATGTCAGCGGGAACAAATTTACCTTTTTCATCAACAAAAAATAATCTGTCAGTGTCGCCATCAAAAATAACTCCAAAATCTGCTTTTTCTTTTACAACAGCTTCGCAAATTTCCTTTTGAGATTCTGGTAACAATGGATTAGATGGGTGCGCTGGAAAGTTTCCGTCTAGTTTAAAATTTAAAGGGATTATATTTAGTGGCAGGTTTTCGGTTAAAAGCGGAATAATTTTTCCAGCCATTCCATTGCCAGCATCCACAACAACCTTAAATGGTTTAATTTTATCAACATCAACGAAACTCAAAACATGGTTTATGTATTTTGGGATAATATCAACTTCCTGAACTTCGCCTTTTTTATCACCAACTTCTGCTGGTAAGTTTTTAACATCTTCAAGTAAATCAACTCCTCTCAACCACTCCATATTCTTCATTTCCATTTTAAAACCGTTGTATTCTTTGGGATTATGGGAGGCAGTAATCATTATTCCAGCTTCGTCTCCCAATTTCCCAACTGCAAAATAAATAGCGTCTATTGGCACCAAACCAATATCTTTAACGTTAGCTCCCTCGTCTGTTATTCCTCTTATAAGGCCTCTCTTAAGCACTGGCCCGGAAAGTCGCATATCAGAGCCAACCGTAACCGATCTTGCGCCAGAACGCCTCACAAATGCTCTACCAATGCAATAAGCAGCATCTTCATCGAGTTCTGAAGGGTAAATACCCCTAATGTCGTATGACTTAAATATGACTGGATTTGGGTTCATATATATTTATGATACAGACTTACATATATAAGAGCAAGACTTGAAATTTTTGGCAGTTTCTGGTATTATTATAACACAATAATATTAATGGCCAATCCACCGAAAGGTGCCCAAACAAGATTGGCAAAATACATGAAAACATACGAACTTACGTATATAGTTTCTCCGGAAATTACTTCCGAAGACGCCCTGGCTAAAGCCAAGGAAATAGAATCTGCCATACAAAGCAGAGAGGGAACAATTGTAAAACAATTGACTCCTGTAGCAAAAGCACTCTCTTACCCGATAAAGAAGCGCGCTTCTGGGTTTTTTGGTGTTATTGAGTTTCAATTAGAACCAGAAAAATTGCTTGAGTTGAAAGAAATTCTCGAAAAAGATGGCAATATTGTCCGCCATATGGTTATAATAAAAGAAGCTTTGGAAATGAAAAAGGAAAGAAGAACCAGGACAAAAACAGAACGCATTCTGACTGCTCCAGAGTTTAAAATTGAATCAAGGGTACAGAAAGAAGAAATCCCTGTAACTAAAACAGAAGAAAAACCAAAGGTCGAATTAAAAGATATAGAACAAAAACTAGACGAAATACTAGGTCAATAAACCATGAACCTAAATAAAGTATTCGTATTAGGAAACGTCACACGAGAGCCAGAAATAAGGTCTTTGCCATCTGGCCAGCAAGTCGCTAGTTTTGGAGTGGCAACCAATAGGTTTTACACTTCAAACGGAGAGAAAAAACAGGAAGCAGAGTTTCATAATGTTGTTTGTTTTGGTAAACTAGCCGACATCAGCCAAAGATATCTCAATAAAGGATCTTTAGTGCTGGTTGAAGGCAGAATAAAAACCAGAAACTGGGTAAATGCTCAGGGAGCCAAACAATACCGAACAGAAATTATCGCAGAAACAATGCAACTTGGCCCAAAGGGAGCCGGCTCAACTTCTGGATCTGGAAATAATGGCTACTCAAAACAATCTTCAATGGACCATGCGCCAGTAGAAACCTCAAAACATGATGAGATACCAATAATTGAGGAAAACTACACCCCTCAGGCTTCAGACACAGTCAACGAACCAAAAATCTCTCTTGAAGATGGCGCGGCCGACGAAATTGACGTTAAAGATATTCCGTTCTAACTTTTACTTCGAATAAACTAATTATTTATATACTTTTTTATTATGTGTTACTTTTGCCAAAAAAATCTCGATAACGTGGACTTCAAAAACACAGAATTGTTGACTAAATTTATTTCTGGATTTTACAAAATCAAAGCCAGGAAAAAGACAAATTTGTGTTTGTACCACCAAAAGAAAGTCGCCACCGCAGTTAAGCGAGCACGCCAGATGGGACTCTTAGCCTATATGCCCAAATAGCCAATCAACAAAAAAGCCCCACTCGGGGCTTTTTTAGTTATTTATTTTCTTCCGGTGACGGTCCCATTTTCGCCAATCTACCGAAATTTGCCCTCTCTCCATCGGTCAAGGGACGAGTTTTCAATATTTCTTTCAGTCTTTTACTTTCTTTTTCAAAAGCTTCTCGACGTCTTTCTAATATTCCCAAATTTTTTGCCAAATCGGCATCAACGTCTTTCTCGCTATGTGATCTTGCCTTTTCCTCAGCTCTCGCCATTATTTCGTCTAGCTCTTTTCTAGCTTCTACCAGTAATCCATCCAGCCTCACTTTTTCTGCTTTGTCTTCTGCTTTTTCCATTATTCCATCTAACTCTTTTTTAGCATCAACCAGTAATCCTTCTAATCTTTCTTTTTCTAATTTATCATCTTCCGCGGTTCCAGCTGGTTCATTAACAGTGTCTACTGGTTGCTCTTGTATCGGCTGATTCTCTTCCTTTGGATTAAATTCCGGATTAGCCATATTTTTACTCTTTTGCTTTTTTGATTACGGCCAGCTCCCCTTTCATAACTTCGGTCTTAATATTCTTCATTACCTCTGGATGTTCTTTTAAGTAAGCTTTTGCGCCTTCTGTTCCTTGCCCCATCTTTTCTCCGTTATAGGCAAAGTAACTGCCAGATTGTTTTATCAAGCCGCGGTCTATGGCAACCCTTAGCGCATCACCTGATTTTGAAATGCCTTCGTTATAATAAATATCAAATTCAGCGGTCTTAAATGGAGCTGCAACTTTATTTTTTACAATTTTAGCTTTTACCCTGTTCCCAATTATTTCGTCACCTGCTTTTATTTGGGCCGTTCTTGCTAGGTTAACTCTCACAGAAGCATAAAACTTTAAAGCCATGCCACCTGGAGTTGTTTCTGGGTTCCCAAAAACCATTCCAATTTTCATTCTGGTCTGGTTTAAGAAAATAATCATTGTGTTGGTTTTGGCTGCAATTGCCCCCAATTTCCTGCAGGCCTGCGACATCATTCTAGCCTGTAAACCCATATGCTGGTCGCCAATCTCTCCTTCTATTTCCACTCTTGGAGTTAAGGCTGCTACTGAGTCGACAACAATCACATCAATTTTTTCAGACTTTACTAAAGTCTCAACAATTTGCAAAGCTTGCTCGCCAGAGTCTGGCTGAGAAATTAACAAATCATTTACATTTACTCCAATTCTTTTTGCATAATCTGGGTCCATGGCGTGCTCTGCGTCAACAAAAGCGCACGTGCCTCCTTTTTTCTGAGCTTCGGCAATTACGTGTAAAGACAAAGTTGTTTTACCTGAAGATTCAGCGCCATATATTTCTATTATTCTTCCACGGGGCATTCCACCAACTCCCAAAGCCAAGTCCATTGCAATGGAGCCTGTCGGGACAACGTCCACATCAACTGCGTGAATTTCACGCATTGTCATAATTGCCCCTTCTCCAAAGCGTTCTTTTATCTCATTCACTACATTATCTACGTTTTTACTTTCTTTTTTTTCTGCTTTTTCTTTTGTCATATATTATGGTTCGCTAATTAATTGACATGTACTATTTATGCACTTATATACAGGGCAAGGAGCCTTGATGCACTTAATTTGCGGGCAATCGGAGTCTGTTGCGCACTTGCCGGTTTCTGACGTTCCTGTAAAAATCGTATATGTCGTATCACATGGACAAGTCCATTGAAGAGGCTCGTTCTCCCCTGAAGTCACTTTGCCAGGAGTTATTTTATAGCTAAGCACAACGTAATTACCTCCATTTTGATAACCTTGCTGGCTACCCAAAACTCCGTCGGCAGCAAAATTGTTATCAGTGGCGTATCCTATATCTTTTAGCTTTTGGTCGTAGTAGTCAAAAAACTTGCGAGCAGCCATATTATTATCTATAGTCCCAGTTGCTGTAATTTCATATCCATTAATTACCACGTTAGACAGTGGCTCGTTGATTGTTTTGGCAGTCGCTGTAGTATTACTCCATTTTAAATCAGAATAAGTTGGATAAACATCATTTAAAACCTGGCAGGCTTCTTCCCAAACTCGTAAGCATTTTTGTTTTGTTTCACACCAGCTATAACCAGCAGAACCAAGACACCCGTGCGCATCTTTATCTCCACCAACAATTGGTGAATCTTGAGGCTTAACCTGCAAAAGATTAATCCAAATTATCAGCGCGATGGCGATCGCCACAAGCAACACCAATAAAATTTTAGTAATGTTTTTCATGAAATTTATTTATATTTTTTTCCAGCTAGCGTCTTCCGCTTCGGGAATTTCTTCTGGGGTTATTTCCGATTCATCTGGACTAATTTCGGGGATATTCTTGATAGAATCAGATGTGGCAATTTGCCCCGCGCCCTCGTAGACCTCTCTTGGTTTTGCTCCATCAGCAGGCCCAACAATGCCCCTTTCTTCAAGTATATCAATAAGCCTAGCAGCTCTAGAATATCCTATTCTTAAGCGTCTCTGCAAGAAAGAAGCAGAGGCTTTTTTAGTTTCTAAAACGATTTTCTTAACTTCTTCAAACAAAGGATCATCGTCAGCTCCTCCAAAAAATTCTCCCCCACCTTCTCCACCCTTGCCATCAGCTGGCGCAGCTTCCAAACTCTCTTCTAAACTCTGGCTTAGAGCAGCTTGAGGATCTTGCATTTTCTTTCCTTGGTCAACAACAAAGGCAGCAACTTTTTGAACTTCTTTTTCAGAAATGTATGGCCCCTGAATTCTGGTAATTTTTGAAGATTTTGAGGATAAGAAAAGCATGTCTCCAGCACCAATAAGCTTTTCAGCTCCTGAAGTATCAATAACTGTTCTTGAGTCAATTTGCGAGGACACCTGAAAAGTAATTCTGGTCGGCACGTTAGCTTTAATTAAGCCCGTGATAACTTCCACCGATGGCCTCTGAGTGGCAAGCACAAGGTGAATTCCAGTTGCTCTGGC
>Ga0172380_10005532_pt1 | contig 15258 bp, 13 predicted proteins | sample Leawe162metaG_FD_119747 | JGI IMG/M metagenome (GOLD analysis project Ga0172380, IMG submission 119747) | Leachate microbial communities from a municipal landfill in Southern Ontario, Canada - Leachate well 162 metaG | ecosystem: Engineered > Solid waste > Landfill > Unclassified | place...
AGGGGTTGATGTCTCCGCCTTGAAGGTCATCAGCACCGAGAAAGGTGAGTATCTGGCGGTCACCAAGCTGGAGACCGGTCGCCCAACCTTCGAACTGCTGTCCGAACTGCTGCCGGTACTGATCGCCAACATCCCCTTTAAGAAATCCATGCGCTGGGGCGATCTGGATGCACGTTTTGCCAGGCCGGTCCATTGGATCGTGGCGCTGTTCGACGACATCGTGATTCCCTTCAACTTTGGCAACATCAACAGCGGCAATGTCTCCCGCGGCCATCGCTTCATGGCCAACCACCCCTTCCCGGTGCGGGATTTTGCCCACTATCTGGAGGAATGTGAACGCCATTTTGTGATTCCAGACCCTGAACGACGCAAGGAGATCATTCGCCGCGAAACACACCGCGTTGCCAAGAGCACAGGTGGCCATTTGCTGCCGGACGAGGAATTACTGGAACAGGTCACCTTCCTGGTGGAATACCCGAGCGCTGTGGCCGGCACCTTTTCCCCGGAATTCCTGAAGGTCCCCAAGGAGGTTCTGATCACCTCCATGCGCAGCCACCAGCGCTACTTCTCCATCGTGGACGCCGACGGCAAACTGCTGCCGGGCTTCATCACCATCAACAACACCCTGACCGAGGACCCGTCCGTGGTGGTAAAAGGGAATGAACGCGTATTGCGCGCCCGGCTCTCCGATGCCCGTTTCTTCTTTGAGGAAGACCAGAAGGTCAAGTTGGACGAACGGGTCGAGACCCTGAAAAAGGTGGTCTACCAACAGAAGCTGGGCACTTCCTTCGAGAAGATGGAGCGCTTCCGGGCCCTGGCAGTTGGCCTTGCGGAAAAGCTCAATCCGGCCGTCAAGGACCAAACCAGCCGGGCCGCCTGGCTCTGCAAGGCTGACCTGGTGTCGGGCATGGTGGGCGAATTTCCCGAGGTGCAGGGGATCATGGGGCGTGAATATGCCCTTTTGGAAGGAGAAGACGTTGCCGTAGCCAGCGCCATTGCCGAGCATTATCTCCCCAACCAGGCAGGCGGCGAATTGCCGGCCAGCGACATCGGCGCCTTTGTCTCCATTGCCGACAAGCTGGACACAATCTGCGGCTGCTTCGGCGTAGGGCTGATCCCGACCGGCGCTGCCGACCCCTATGCCCTGCGTCGGGCCACCATCGGCATCATCAGCATCATACTCGACAACGGCTATCGCCTCTCCCTGCCGGCACTGATCGGGCAGGCTCTGGAACTTCTCTCAGCCAAGCTGACCCGCCCCCCGGAGCAGGTTGCGGTCGATGTGCTGGAGTTCTTCCGCGGCCGCTTTGTCAACCTGCTCGCCAACGACTTTGCCGGTGACGCCGTGGATGCCGCTGTTTCAGCCGGATTTAAAGACCTGGTGGATGTCCGGGCCCGCATCGCCGCGCTGGCCCAGTTTCGGGACCATCCGGATTTCGAACCTCTGGCAGTGGCCTTCAAAAGGGTCGGCAACATCGTCAAGGGAGGCACCGACATCCCCATAGATCCGGCACTGTTTCAGGACCCTGCCGAAAACGGCCTGTTTGAAGCCTTCCAGGCAGTCAATAGTTCTGTAGAGACCAAAACCTCTGAAGGAGCCTATCAGGAAGCCCTGACCGGGATCGCCACCCTGCGTAGCCCGGTGGACACATTCTTCGACAAGGTCATGGTCATGGCCGAAGACGAAAAGGTGCGCGCCAACCGCCTGGCGCTGTTGACCGCCATTGCCCGGATGTTCGGGCGCATCGCCGATTTTTCCAGGATTGCCGGGTAAGGATATGATCGCAATCATCGACTATGGCATGGGAAACTTGCGTTCCGTTCAAAAAGGTTTCGAGAAGGTCGGCGCGGAAGCCATCGTCACCGCTGATCCGAAGGCGCTGTCAGAGGCGGACAAGGTGGTCCTCCCCGGAGTCGGCGCATTCCGCGACTGCATGGCCAACCTGGAACAGGCCGGATTCGTGGAACCGCTGCTTAAGGTAATAGCCGAAGGGCGTCCCTTTCTCGGCATCTGCCTGGGACTGCAGCTCCTCTTCACCGAGAGCGAGGAATTCGGCCTGCACAGGGGACTAAATGTTATCCCAGGGAGGGTATTGCGTTTTCCCGAGGGGATGCGCGCTGCCGGGGAAGAACTGAAAGTGCCCCATATGGGCTGGAACCAGATCAGCTTCAATAAACGGCACCAGGCCTTCGAGGGAATCAGCGAGGGCGCCAACGTCTATTTTGTCCATTCCTATTACGTCAAGCCGGACGATGACTCGATCATCGCCACGGAAACCGATTATGGCATCAACTTCTGCTCGGCCATCTGTAAGGACAACATTGTCGCCACCCAGTTCCACCCGGAAAAGTCACAGGATGTGGGGCTGCGGATACTTAAGAATTTTGCTGAAATGAAATAAAGGCGTTCAATGAGTTTCATGTGTTTTATGAGTTGAACACATCAAAATCACAAACTCATAAGACCGCCTGAAAGGTTCCCATGCTTGTCATCCCTGCAATAGATCTGAAAGAAGGAAAATGTGTCCGCCTCGAACAGGGGCTGATGAACAAGGACACCGTCTTCAACAACGACCCGGCAGCCCAGGCCCTGGAGTGGCAACGCCAGGGGGCCGAACTGCTCCATATCGTCGATCTGGATGGGGCCTTTGCCGGTGAACCGCGAAACAGGAGCGCCATCGAAGCGATTATCAAGGCCATCTCCATCCCGGCCCAACTGGGGGGTGGTATCCGAGACCTGGGCACCATCGAGGCCTACCTTTCCTTGGGGCTGTCGCGGGTGATCATCGGCACGGCAGCCCAGCGCAACCCGGAATTGGTTCGAGAAGCCTGCAGCAGATTCCCCGGCAGGATCGTGGTCGGCATTGACGCCAAAGACGGCATGGTGGCGGTGCAGGGATGGGCCGAAGTAACCGGTATCACAGCCGTGGATCTGGCAAGGAAGTTCGAGGACTGCGGAGTAACGGCCATAATCTATACTGACATCAGCCGCGACGGCATGCTGCAAGGGCCGAATATCAAAGCCACCAGCACACTGGCCGAAGCGGTCGCCATTCCGGTTATCGCTTCCGGCGGAGTATCATCCCTGAAAGACATCGAAGACCTCATGGCAATAGAATCCAGCGGCATCAGCGGGGTCATCACCGGCAAAGCGGTCTATACCGGCGCCATCGACCTGGCCAAGGCGATTGCAATGACAAAGGGGCATCCTGAAACATGCTGACCAAACGTATCATTCCATGCCTGGATGTCAAAGGGGGCCGGGTTGTCAAGGGGGTGCAGTTCCTGGAACTGCGCGATGCCGGCGATCCGGTCGAAATTGCCGAGATCTATGACCGCCAGGGTGCCGATGAACTGACCTTCCTGGACATCACCGCCTCCAGTGATGAGCGGGACATCATCATCGACGTGGTACGGCGTACCGCAGAACGCGTCTTCATGCCGTTGACCGTAGGGGGCGGCATCCGCACGGTGGACGATATCCGGCGCCTGCTGAATGCCGGCGCCGACAAAACCTCCATAAACACAGCTGCGGTGCAGCGGCCGGAATTCGTCAAAGAGGCAGCCGAACGCTTCGGCTCACAGTGCACGGTGGTGGCCATCGATGCCCGCCGGGTTCCGGGCGAGCAACGGTGGGAGGTCTATACCCATGGCGGACGCAAGCCGACCGGCCTGGACGCCGTCGAGTGGGCCGCCAAGATGGAGGCATACGGCTCCGGGGAAATCCTACTCACCAGCATGGACCGTGACGGCACCAAGGACGGTTACGACCTGGCACTGACGCGCGCCATTGTGGATGCGGTCTCGATTCCAGTCATCGCCTCGGGTGGGGTCGGCAACCTGGAGCACCTCTACGAAGGATTCACTGTTGCCGGCGCCAGCGCCTGCCTGGCTGCCTCAATCTTCCATTACCGCGAACACACCATCGGCGAGGCCAAGCAGTATTTGCGGGATAAAGGCGTGGCAGTGCGATTGTGATGTTTTCGTGCTGCTTCAGCATCCGTAAACCGAGTCCAACGCAGTATTCCCACAAGAGGAATTAAATGAACAGCCACATTCTCGACGCCCTCTATCAAGTTATCCTCGAACGTAAGGCAAATCCTGCGGAAACGTCCTACACCGCCTCGCTGATGCAAAAAGGGATCGACAAGATTCTGAAAAAAGTTGGCGAAGAGGCCACAGAGGTCGTGATTGCCGCAAAAGGCGGAAAACGCGAAGAGATCGTCTACGAATCAGCAGATCTGCTCTACCATCTTCTGGTATTGCTTGGGTATTGCGACATTCCTGTGGACGATGTGTATGCCGAACTGCGACGCCGCTTCGGCATCTCCGGCATCGAGGAGAAAAACTCCCGGGGGTCCTCTGTCTGCAACGAATAACATCACATCTGCAGCCAGATTTATTGCGAAATGTCGGAAAAGCGCTGCTCTGGAAAAAATCCCGACATAAGCATCATTTGCCTATTGACAAGACCTCAATTATTGGTATTATTGCAAGCTCACTAATTTACGCCACGGTGTCGTACACCATCTATGCAGTCACTTCACAATGGGGGGAGGGATAATGGATGCCGGGAGTAAAAATCAAGGAAAACGAACCATTTGAACTCGCCCTGAAGAAGTTTAAAAAACAGTGCGAAAAGGCAGGGGTTCTTTCTGAGGTCCGCAAACGCGAGCACTACGAGAAGCCAAGTATCAAACGCAAGAAAAAGGCCATCGCCGCCCGCAAACGCGCACTCAAAAAGCAACGTAAGATGCTGGACTAGGAAAGTTGCATGACACTTAAGGAACAGCTTAACGATGCGATGAAGCATGCCATGAAGGCGCAGGATTCCCTGCGCCTTTCGGCTGTGCGCATGATTCGCTCGACGGTGAAGAACCGTGAGATTGAATTGAAGCGCGAGCTGGATGATCAGGCGGTTGTCGAGGTTATATCGACCATGGTCAAACAGCGCCGGGAATCCATCCGGCTCTACAAGGAAGGCAACCGCCAGGATCTTGTGGAAAAAGAAGAGGCGGAGCTTGCCATTTTGGGCGGGTTCCTCCCGGAGCAACTATCTAATGAACAGATTACCAAGCTGGTAATACGAGTAATTGGCGAAAACAATGCCCAAGGTATCAAGGATATGGGCAGGGTCATGAAAATACTGACCCCCCTGACAACAGGACGCGCTGATGGCAAAACCGTCAGCGACATAGTCAGACAGCAACTTTCCTGAGCAAACTCCTGCACGGATATGGGGCAACAGCAGCTGCACACTTGAACCGGCAAAGGGGCTATCAAACTGATTGCCCCTTCTTTGTAATTGTCACAAGGCTCACTGATGAACCTTATTGACATCATTATCCTGGCAGTCCTGATCGTCTTCTCAGTCAAGGGATTGGCTCGCGGTTTTGTCAACGAAGCGGCATCACTTGCAGGTCTCATCCTCGGGGGTTGGCTGGCGTACCGATTTTATCCGGCCGCTTCGGTTCCGATTCGGAATATTCTGCACGTACCTGAACATGTATCAGCCTTTTTGGCTTTCATGCTGCTTCTGATCCTGACCGCCATCATCGCCCACATCATCGGCAACATAATTACTACCGCTGTTCGCGTCGTTATGCTGGGAAGCCTCAACCGTCTTGGGGGATTGTTGATCGGAGCCACTGAAGGCGCCTTGTTGTTGAGTATGCTGTTTTTTATCGGTACATCGAATTTCATGCCTGAGCAGCTACAACATAAGATACGGTCAACAAAGTCGGCCAACATGTTTGCACATGCCGGAGACACCCTGCTGACGGCGTTGCGCGGCAAGTCCGGCAAAAAACCATGATACCCGAGGAAAAGGTACGAGAGGTCGCAGAACGGATCTCAATTCTTGAAGTAGTATCAGACTACGTGCAACTGAAACGCTCAGGCGCCAATTACCTGGGCCTTTGTCCGTTTCACGCCGAAAAGACGCCGTCGTTCAACGTCAACCCGGCACGTGAGATCTTTCATTGTTTTGGCTGCGGCGCCGGTGGCAATGCTTTCTCCTTTGTCATGAAGATCGAGGGGCTCAGTTTTCCGGAAGCGGTCAAACTACTGGCCAGGAAGGCAGGCGTCGAGATCGAGGAGCGCCAGCTTACCCCGGCTGAGAAGCAAGCCCAGAGCGAAAGGCAGGTTTTTCAACGTATAAACGAACTGGCTGCCGATTATTTCAGGGAAGTTCTGTGCAGGAAGCCGGAAGGGGCGCCGGCTCGCCAATACCTTGGGGAACGCGGTGTTGACGACGATACATCAGAGGTCTATCGGCTCGGTTTCGCATCCGAGCGCCGCGATGGGCTTGTCCGGCACCTGAAAACACACGACGTCGGTCTGGACGCGGCACTAAAGCTCGGTATCGTGCGCAAGGGCGAAGGCGGCTGGTACGATCAGTTCCGCAACCGGTTGATTTTTCCTATCCGGGACGTTAAAGGGAGTGTGATCGCCTTTGCAGGCAGGGTTCTGGACGCTTCACTCCCCAAGTACATAAACTCGCCGGAGTCCGTGCTGTACCACAAGAGCAGTGTGCTTTTCGGCATGGACATGGCGCTTCCGGCCATCAGAACCGAGAACAGCGTCATCATAGTGGAGGGTTATTTCGACCATCTGGCTCTCTACCGGGCTGGGATTCGCAATGTAGTGGCCACTTGCGGCACTGCCCTGACCGCAACCCATGCCGGTCTCATCAAACGGCATGCAAGCAAGACCTTCACCCTGTTCGACAGCGATGCCGCAGGCCGCAAGGCCACCATACGCTCAATGGAACTGTTTTTGGAACAGCATCTGCCGGCCTATGTCATCTCTCTTCCGCCAGGCGATGATCCGGACAGCTTCCTGATGAAAAACAATACGGAGGCCTTCGGTAACTGCCTTAAAAAGGCCAGACCCGCTTTTGAATTTTTTGTTCGTTCACTTCTGGCCCAGACTCCGGCGGACAGCGTTGACAACAAGGTGCGTGTTATTGATGAGTTGGCACCTCGCTTCCGTAAGATTGCCGACCCACTGGAACGTGATTTATACGAAAAGGAGATCTGCCGGCTCCTGGGGATTTCCGTCCAGGGCTTCCGCAAGCGCCTGGGAGGAATGAACCTTGAATCGCGTGATCTGAATGTCGTCCGAAAAACCGGCGCGGCGCAGGGCGACTCGCTGCAGGAGACGCTGCTGGGGCTTATGGGAGGATATCCCGAAGCTCGTGCGGAAGCATTGAATTTTGGCATTGAAAAACTGTTCGACGGCCCTTACCTGGAGCTTGCGCGGCTAATGCTGGATGTCATGTCCGACACAGATGATGCCCAAGTACTGAGCCGCCTGACAAACAAAATCGAATCACAGGAGATCAGGACATTACTCTCCAGACTCCTGGTTTCCGACGAGTATCTGGAGGATATCAACTGGCGTACCGTTTTTGATAATTGCAAACAGAGTAGGGAAAAGCGCTCTCTCTTGTCTATTCGGGATATCGCCGCCCAGTTGGCGGTATTGGACCCCGACAGCGAAGAATATGCGACACTGCTGCAACAGGCAGATGCCCTGCGCACCAAAAAATCCAAACTACAGACTTGAAGGCTGCATTGAGGTGAATTGAATGGCCAAAAAAAACTTGGATGAAGTCAAACAACTGATCGACTTAGGCAAGGAAAAGGGTTTTCTGACCTTTGACGAGGTTAACGACATACTGCCCCCTGATATCGCAACCGAGCAGATTGACGATGTTATGGGAATTTTCGGCGACATGGATATCGAAATCGTCGAGACCGCGCAAAAGGTCAAGATTCCCAAGATGAAGATGGACATGGACGAAGAGGAAGAGATCGAAGGGGAAGCGGACGAGGTCGAATTCGAGCCCGGTTCCATCGGCCGAACCAGCGATCCGGTCCGTATGTATCTGCGCGAGATGGGGTCGGTTTCGCTGCTGACCAGGGAAGGCGAAGTCGAAATCGCCAAGCGCATTGAGGACGGTGAGCGTGACGTTGCCAGTGTTATCCTCAATACCCCCATAACCGTCAGAGAGGTTTTACTGCTGGGGGACAAACTCCGCAAATTCCAGATCGGCGCCTCGGAAATCAGCAAAGAAGTCGAAGAAGAGGAGCTTGAGGAGGATGAAGAGGATGTCCAGAAGCTGCGCATCCTGGAGATTATCGACGATATCGCTGCCCAGGACCAGATGCTGACCGAGATCAGCGATGAGTTGGAGGCAGCCAAAGCCGCTACCAAAAAGAAGGAACTGGAAAAGAAATACCGCCTGACCAAGGATCGCCAGGCAGAGCTGCTCAAGTCCTTGCGCTTGAAAGACCGCCATATCAACAAGATTGCCGAGCGGCTCAAAGAATTGTCGATAAAGGTCGACAAGCACATGGAAGAGCTTGTCGATATTGAAACCATGATACCGGCCGATAAAATCAGGCCGCTATTGGACAGGTTCCAGGTTGACGAGGACAAGGCAGCAGGTGAACTGAAGAAGCTTAAACTAGAGGCTGAGGAGACTCAGAAACTGGACAAGCGCCTGCGAGCCCTGGCCCGCAAGCTGCAAAAAGTCGAACAGGAATCAGGTTTCAAGGCCAACGAACTTTCCACCGCGCTCAAGGCAATCGAAGAGGGCGAGTGCAAGGCCCGTATCGCCAAATCAGAACTGATCGAGGCCAACCTGCGCCTGGTGGTTTCAATTGCCAAGAAATACACCAATCGCGGCCTGCAATTCCTTGACCTGATCCAGGAAGGAAATATCGGTTTGATGAAGGCGGTCGACAAGTTCGAGTACCAGCGCGGTTACAAATTCTCGACCTATGCCACCTGGTGGATCCGCCAGGCAATTACCCGCGCCATTGCCGACCAGGCGCGTACGATTCGCATTCCGGTCCACATGATCGAGACTATCAACAAACTTATCCGCACCAGCCGCCAGTTGGTACAGGAGAATGGCCGTGAGCCTTCGCCCGAGGAAATTGCCGAGCGGATGCAGCTTCCGCTGGACAAGGTGCGCAAAGTTCTCAAAATCGCCAAGGAACCGATCTCGCTTGAAACCCCTATTGGCGAGGAGGAAGACTCCCACTTGGGCGATTTCATCGAAGACAAGGGGGTTATTTCACCAATCGAGGCGGTCATCAAGGCCAACCTGTCCGAGCAAACCGCCAGGGTTCTTTCCACGCTGACCCAGCGCGAGGAAAAGGTATTGCGGATGCGCTTCGGCATCGGGGAAAAGAGCGACCATACCCTTGAGGAAGTGGGCCAGGATTTCGAGGTTACCCGCGAGCGTATCCGTCAGATCGAAGCCAAGGCCTTGCGTAAATTGCGCCACCCCAGCCGCAGCACAAAACTCAAGAGCTTCGTGGAATAGTATTCATGCGGTGCCGCTGGAGCACAAGATTCACGTTGTTGTTTCTGGCTGGGTTCATGGCCTATTTAATCCTCATGGCCATGCCCAGCCTTGCCGCGGAACTGGATGACTCCAGCCTGTTTGTCGAGGCCTTCAACGCCTACCAGAAAAAAGACTACCTGCTTACCATCGAAAAGATCGACCAGCTCACCCAGATTTTCCCTGACTCCCCCTTGCGGGACATATCACTATTGCTGCTGGCCCGAGCCGGACTTCATTCCGGTGACAACGAACTGGCCGCCAAAACCACCACTCAATTCAACGCCGAATTTGGCGACAGCCCACTCAACGCAACCCTGGAAGAGGAACTGCTGTCACTTGTGGCACGCCGAGGCAAGGGCGAAAAGCTCCTGCCGGACAAGCAGTTGCGGGCGGCTAGCCTCAAGGTGCGCAACGATCAGCTGGCCCTGGAACAGGCAGCATTATTGAGGGCCGAACAGGAACGGCTGGCTAAAGAGCAAGCTGAGCGCGAGCGGATTGCCCAGGAAAAGGCCGAGAAAGAGCGGCAAGAACGTGAGCGCATTGCCGCAGAACAACGGGCCAAGGAAAGCATCAAACTGGCGATAGTCATGCCGGCCCAAAACCAGCCGCTCGCTGTGGGCAAAAGCGGTCAGCTGCCATTCGAGTTGGTCAACAACAGCGCTAAACCAGAGGAGTTCCTGCTTACCGCAGAAGCCCCGCTTGAGTACGCCGCGGTGCTGGCAACTGTCGGCAAACCGTGTGTGGGGCTGGATCGGGTGACCCTGGCAGCCGGTGAAAGTATCCAGGGTGTCCTGGCATTCCTGATGCCGCTCGACAGGGTTGACGGATACAGGGCAACACTCCGGCTCAAGGCGATATCCGCCACCTACAACGACATCATGTTTTCAAAAGATGCCCAAGTCAACGCTTCGGCGCCACTGGTGCGTGCCGTGGCTAAGCCTGAACATAGCGCCGTTGCCAGGGGCGAGACCTTCAAATACCACATAGCGCTGCTCAATGCCGGTTCTCTGGCGGCCCAGAAACTTTCAGTGCGTATCGTCATTCCGCCTCAGCTTGAATTTGACGCCGCGGCAGGGACCGATTACAGCAAAGAAACGGCAGAGGTTGCCATATTCAGGGTGCCCGTCTTGGAAACCGGCAGCATGGTGGAATTCAATGTCAACGTGAAGGTAAAGGGAGACGCGATTGCAAGGCAGGAGTTGCGACTACGGCTGGAGGTCATCAACGGCCAACTCCAGCGGAAGGATACCTTTACCTCCAAAGCCGCCGTGGTAAAAGTCAGGTAATTATTTACAGTTGGTCCTGAACGGCATTGCAGCCGCTCTTGCCAGACCTCCCGGTATCATGAACCTGGAGGTTTTGTTGTTTTCAGAGCACTACCAGATTGTCGCGATGGATGATCACGTCACCGTAGCGGTAGCCAAGGATATCTTCGATTTCGCCGCTTTTTCTTCCTGCCAGGCGGGCAATCTCGCTGCTGGAATAATCCGACAGACCGCGGGCGAACTCCTTCCCGTCCGGCCCGCACAGGCGCACGCATCCGCCCCGGTCAAAGCGCCCCTCGACCTGCACGACCCCTGACGGCAACAGGCTTTTCCCTTTTTTGAGCAACACCTCGCGGGCGCCTTCATCGACAATTACCCTGCCGGCCGGCTTAAGTGTATAGGCGATCCAGTGCTTGCGCCGATTCAAGCCTGCGTCCAGCGGCATAAACAGCGTACCAACCTCCTCACCGCTCAGGGCAGCACTGATGATCCCGCTTTGCTTCCCTGCCACCAAGATGGTGGGAACACCATTTTTGCCGGCTTTTTTGGCTGCGGCAACCTTGGTTGCCATCCCTCCCGTGCCAACAGTGGAACCTGAACCGCCAGCCACCCGCTCGACCTCGCGGGACACACCCTTTACCAGGGGGATCAGCCTGGCATTCGGGTCCTTGCCCGGATCAGCGTTGAAGAGCCCCTCCACATCCGTCAGGATCAGCAACAGTTGAGCCTCGGCCACATTGGTGACCAGGGCCGAGAGATTGTCGTTATCGCCGAATTTGATCTCATCGACCACCACAGTGTCGTTTTCGTTGATCACCGGGATGATGCCAAAGCCCAGCAGGGTGTCCAGGGTCGCACGGGCATTGAGAAAACGTTGCCGGCTGCCCAGGTCCTCGCTGGTCAACAGCACCTGGGCCGGCTTGAGACCATGGGGTGCCAGCCCCTGTTCATAGGCATGCATCAGGCGTGTCTGCCCAATGGCTGCGGCGGCTTGTTTCTGCGGGATGGTTTTGGGCTTTTCGGTCAATCCCAGTTCGCTGCGGCCAGCGGCAATGGCACCGGACGAAACCACTAGCACCTGCAAGCCCTTTGATCTCAGCACTGAAATATCGTCGCAAATCTGAGAGATGACGGCAACATCAAGGCTGCCATCGGCATCGGTCAAGACCCGGCTGCCAATCTTGACCACCACCCGCTTTACCTTGTGCAGCAGTTCCTGGCGCATCACCATTCCACCTCTGCCTTCCCCCACAGCCGGCGCGCTATCTCGTCCAGAAGCCTTTCGATCCCCTCACCTGTGACAGAAGAAATCGGAAAGACCTTGATCCCCCGGCTTTCGAACCAAGAGGTGATCTCGGAAAGATTCTCCAGTGTCTGGGGCAAATCGGTCTTGGTGATGACCACGGCCTGTTCCTTATTGGCAAGCTCAGTGCTGAACAGGGCCAACTCCCGGTTGACCGCTTCGTATTCGGCCAAGGGGTCGCGCTCGGGCATCCAGGAGATATCCACCAAATGCAGCAGCATGCCGGAGCGTTCCAGGTGTTTGAGGAAGCGGTGGCCCAGGCCTGCGCCGGTACTTGCCCCCTCGATGATGCCTGGGATGTCGGCCACCACAAATGAACGGTAATTTTTGTATTCCACCACCCCCAGGGAAGGAACCATGGTGGTGAAGGGATAATCGGCAATTTTCGGGCGCGCCGCCGAGATCTTGCTGATCAGGGATGACTTGCCGGCATTGGGCAGACCCAGGAGCCCCACATCGGCCATCAGCTTCAATTCCAGGCGAAGCTTGCGTTCCTCTCCCGGTTCCCCGGGCTGTGCGAACTTGGGAGCCTTGTTGGTGGCAGTGGCAAAACGGGCATTGCCCTGTCCGCCACGCCCACCTTTGAGCAGGATGACATGCACCCCCTCATCGGTCATATCGGCCAATTGCTCGCCGGTGTCGGCGTCGGTGATGACCGTGCCGACCGGCACCTTGATGACCAGGTCCGCACCTGCCGCGCCGTGGCGGTTTTTCCCCTGACCGTTGTGTCCCTTCTCGGCCTTCTGGTGCGGCCGATGCCGCAATTCCAGCAGGGTTGACAGGCCGGAAGTGGCGATAAGGATCACATCCCCTCCACGGCCGCCGTCACCACCGGAAGGCCCGCCGAATTCTATGAATTTTTCGTGGCGAAAGGCGATGCAACCGGCGCCGCCGTGGCCGGAGGAGGTGAACAGGGTTACTTCATCGATAAACTTCACTTGACACCTCTGTTGTTCTGGTTCCCATAGGTCCAATAAATCCTATGCGTCCTACAAGACTTATTTCTTTACTTCCCGTCCAGCCAGGCCTGGATGGTCTGCATCCGCGCGTTCCAGGCTTCGCTCAACCTCTCCTTCAGAAAGGTTACGAACAGGCTGTCGAAAAGCTGCACTCCCTGTTCCAGCAGGAACATCCGTTCGTAAAAGGCTGCTTCGCGCTCGCTCATCTCATCCACCGTGGCGTCACGCTCAATACGCACCTGTGGGCACTTCAACGAGGCAAAGCCGAAGGTATCCCCTTTCAGCGTAAGCTTCCAGATGTTTTCATCCTTTTCCATGCAAAAAGTGGCACTGGTAATTTTCTTACCGCTCTTCAGGGCCGAGATGGCCTCCAGATAGCTGTCCTGAGAGCCGGATACCGAGACTTTCTGAATCCCCCCCTCTTCGCCGCCACCCTGAAGCTGAATGCGGTCGTCGATCCAGGCCGAAAAACGTTCACCAGCGCTGAAATGACCGGGTGTGCCGATATTGAAATCACCCTCTCCACTCAGACCGCGCTGGAGCAGCCAGGGCATAAAGTCCCAGCCCAGCCACTGGTTATCGCGGATCAGCGCCACCACCGAGTCGGAACCGGCCTGGTTGGCCTTTTCCAGACATTCAAGCATCTCCCCTTCCAAGAGCTTCCTGGCACGCGCAAACGGATGTATCGCCACCGGGTGCAATCCCTCGAAGGTTTTGCGGAAAATATCCTCGAAGCGCTCCACAACTTTGCTCCCCAGGCTAAAGAGGGTCAATACGCCGCTCTTCTGGTCCCAGACCACATCGACCGTAGATGGAACCGGCAGGCACTTGGCCATGAGCCGCAACTGTACCAGTTCCTTTATTTCGGCCCGCTTGTTCTTGGGAGTGCGCCGCATGTTCGGATGCTCGGCCAGAAAAGCTCCCTCTTCCCGGCCGGTGTGTGACTTGAGCACCGCGGCCGGGATTTTGCGCTGATCACGGCGTAGCGAGAAGAGCACGTAGTTGTCGCGCCAAAAATCCGATGGTGCTTCAAAGGCGGCGTTATCGGGTTGGTCAATATGGGCCCAACCCTCGGAGCTTTCTTCGGCCGAATTCTCGATGGACTGGAAGCCCCGACCGGCCAGCTTCTGTGAAAACCAGGCAAACTGGTCTTTCTCGGGCAGGTCGCCGGTGATGTTGAATTGGGTCACGCTAACGGTGTTTGAATAGACGCCCATGGATAGAATTGATTCCTTTCGGTTAATTGCCTGCATCAGGGAAGTTAGGCGCGGTTATTGTTGTTAATGCGCCTGACAGGAATGGCGAGCTTGATCGAATTCACTGCTGGTGCTGCTGATTACACAACCGGGGAGAGACGGGTTGAACCGCCCCTCCCCTGGGTCTTCGGGACTCAATCCGCACTCATGGCCACGTAATGCACGCTGCCGTCCTGGCGTCGCAGCAGGAGTCGCACCACATCGCCTTTTTTGATTTTGGCGACTGCCGCGTTGAATTTGCTCAGGGTATCCGGACGCTGGCCATTGATCTCAATAATGATGGATCCCGGCATCACGCCCGCTTCCTCGGCAGAGGAACCAGGCTTCACTTCGGTGATAACAAGTCCCTTGCTGTCCCTGATGCCCAGCTGTTCCGCCATCGCCTTGGTCAGCTCCTTGACGGTGAGGCCGATCTTCTCGCCTTCATTGACAGTGCTGGTTGTTGCTTCCGTATCTCCATCCTTGAGCTTGGTCACGGTAATATTCAACTCCAGACGCTTGCCATCCCGGAAGACCGTGATCTTGGTCTTTTTATCAACTGGCGTGGTTGCCACCATGCGTGGGAGTTCGTTGTATTCGTTGATCTTTTTGCCGTCGAACTCCAGCACGATGTCACCGGCTTTAAGACCGGCCTTGTCAGCCGGGCTACCTTTGACCACATCGGCAATCAGGGCGCCCTTCTCGGCATCCAGATTGAAAGATTTGGCCAGTTCCGGCGTCACTGACTGGATCTGCACGCCCAGATAGCCGCGCACCACCTTGCCATTCTCCCGCAGTTGGGTAATGATTCCCTTGGCCATGTTGATCGGGATGGCAAAATCGATTCCCTGGCCTCCGGCGATAATGGCGCTGTTGATACCTATCACCTTGCCGCTGGTGTTGAAGAGAGGGCCGCCCGAGTTGCCGGGATTAATGGAAGCATCGGTCTGGATGAAGTCGTCATAGGGTCCGCTGCCGATTACCCTCCCCTTGGCGCTGACGATCCCGGCGGTAACCGTCTGCGACAACCCAAAGGGGTTACCGATGGCCATGACCCATTCCCCCACTTCCAGAGCATCGCTGTCACCCAGCTCGGTAAAGGGGAGTTTGTCCTTCTCGTTGATCTTGATAAGGG
>Ga0172380_10005533_pt1 | contig 15253 bp, 18 predicted proteins | sample Leawe162metaG_FD_119747 | JGI IMG/M metagenome (GOLD analysis project Ga0172380, IMG submission 119747) | Leachate microbial communities from a municipal landfill in Southern Ontario, Canada - Leachate well 162 metaG | ecosystem: Engineered > Solid waste > Landfill > Unclassified | place...
CTCCCGGATGGAAGGCGGTGATCTGGTTGTCGTCGAGATCGGTGGTGATGAAGGCCTGGGCCGTGAAGCAGTCGGGAACGTCGCGCACGTGGCGGGTATCGAGGCCAAGATTGCCGAGTCGATGGCGGTAGGGACCGCTGTCATCGCCTATCGTGGCCATGATCAGCGGTTCGCCGCCCAGCAGCTTGAGGTTGTAGGCGATGTTGCCGGCGCAGCCACCGAATTCGCGCCGCATGTCGGGCACGAGGAAGGAGACGTTGAGGATGTGGATCTGCTCCGGCAATATGTGATTCTGAAACCGATCGTGGAACACCATGATCGTGTCGTAGGCGATGGAACCGCAAATCAGCGTGGTCATAAATGTTTACCGGCGCATACCGGCGCCCGTCCTGTCGCCGGCGTGGTTTTCTGTCGTGTGCGCTCAGGCGAGCGCGGCGATTGCGGCATCGTAGTTCGGCTCTTCCTTGATCTCCGGCACCAGTTGCGCGTAGACCACCTTGTCGTGTTCATCGACCACCACCACGGCGCGCGCGGCGACGCCGGCCAGGGGACCATCGACGATCTCGACGCCGTAGTTCTTGAGAAAATCCCGGCCGCGCATGAGCGACAGGGGAACCACGTTCTTCAGTCCCTCGAGGGTGCAAAAGCGACCCATGGCGAAGGGCAGGTCGGCCGAGATGACCAGGACCACGGTGTTGGGCAGATTGCCGGCGCGCTCGTTGAACTTGCGCGCGGAGGTGGCGCAGGTCGGCGTATCGAGACTGGGGACGATGTTGAGCACCTTGCGCTTGCCGGCAAAGTCCTGCAGGCCCTTGTTGGAGAGGTCGGTGGCGACCAGGGAGAAGGCGGCGGCGCTTTGGCCTTTTTGCGGGAAATTGCCAGCCAGGTTGATGGTGTTGCCGCCCAGGGTAACGGTGGTCATGAGCTTCTCCTTGTCGATTGGTTCAGGGGTAAAACAAATAGATTCTATATCCTGCCGCGCCGGCAGCGCTCGTTTCGAGAGCAAGGTTCAACGCGAGTTCGCCGTTGGCGGCGAAACCGGCACTCGTGTCGACGCCGGGCGGCAGATAGTCCGCGGGTGCGAGGACCTTGCGCAACAGCGCCTGGTCGCCGATGTCGGTCAGCGTGAACTCAAGGTGCGGGTAGGCTTGGAGGAAAGCGGCGCGGTTCTTCAGCGTCGCCGCGAGGACCAGTTGTGCCCCGCTTCCCGGGTGCAGGTCGGATGTCTCGATGCCGAGCAGATCGGCTTTGTGCGGCAGGGGTAGGTCGAGGCCGAAGAGGGCGCTGCTTTCCCGCAACAACGAACTGGCCTCAGGGAAGCTCAGCGACAATTCCGTGCGAAAGTGCAGCAGGGCCTGCAGCAACAGGAGCAGCATGGCGAGGAAGGCGGTGCTACCCCAAAACCAGGCGTGGCCGCGGCTGGCGCGGGCATAAGCCGGCGCAGCATAGGCGTCGTCGACATAGCTAGGCCAGGGCTGCTCCACCGGCGCTTCGGTGGCAGGATAGAGGGGGAATGGCGCGGGCTCATCGCTGGTGCTGGGCGCGTCTTCTGACTCGACCGGCGCAGTGTCTGCGGCCGGCGGCGGCTGGTCAGCAGGTAGCGGAAGCTCGATGGGCGCTGGCGCCGGCTCGGGCTCATCCACCAGGGTGGTCAGCGCATTGAAAACCTGTCGGCACTGACCACAGCGGACCCTGCCCTGTTTGATCTTCAGCTGTTCGGCGGAAACGCGGAAGGCCGTCGCACAGCTGGGGCAGTGGGTGAGCATCATGGGGGCATTCCCCCCGGCCGCTGTCCTTCCAGCCTTACCCAGCCTTCGGCCGTAGCGCCGACGCTCAGGCGCAGATAGGGGGCGTAGGCGGCGACCACCTGCTCGGCCTGGGTTTCCAGGACGCCCGAAAGGGCGATGCGCCCTCCCGGCGCGACGCGCTCTGCGAGCAGGGGCGCCAGCACACAGAGCGGATTGGTGAGGATGTTGGCAACCACGAGATCGAAGCGCTCGTCCAGAACGGCCTGCGAATGGCGCAGCTCGATCTGCGCGGCGTTGCGCGCGGCGTTGTCGCGCGCTGCCTCCAAGGCGCCGGCATCGATATCGACGCCCAGCACCCGGCTTGCGCCGAGCTTGGCGGCGGCGATGGCCAGAATGCCCGAGCCGCAGCCGTAGTCGAGCACGCGCTCGCCGCCGCAGACTGCGGCGCACAGCCATTCCAGACAGAGTTTGGTCGTCGGGTGGGATCCGGTGCCGAAGGCCATGCCCGGGTCGAGGATCAGGTTGAGCGCGGCGGGGTCGGGTGCGGTGTGCCAGCTGGGCACGATCCACAGGCGATCATTGATGCGTATCGGCTCGAACTGGGCCTGGGTCAGCTGCACCCAGTTCTGCTCGGCGACGTCCTCGAATTCCAGTTCCGGCAGATCGTCAAGCCCCGCCGCCCGGACCGCTCGCGCGACGCGGCCGACAAGATCGTCGCTGGCGGGGAACAGCGCCACTATCCGGCTCTCTGTCCACAGAGGACTGTCCGGGGAACCCGGTTCGCCGAACTGAGGTGTTTCCTCCGGCGTTCCGGCGAGGGCGTCTTCGACGCCGACCGAGAGAGCGCCTTGCGCTAGCAGCGCATCGGAGAGCGCATCGACCTGCGCGGCGGCGACGCGCAGGCTTACGTTACGCCACATGAGGGATTCATGGTTTGCCCTTGGTCGCCTCTTCCTTCGCCGCGAGCTTTTCTTCCAGGTAATGAATGTTCGTGCCGCCTTCAATGAAGCGGGCGTCGTGCATCAGTTCCTGGTGCAGGGGAATGTTGGTCTTGATGCCCTCGACCACCATCTCCGACAGGGCGATGCGCATCCGGCGTATCGCCTGCTCGCGGCTGTCGCCGGTGGCGATCAGCTTGCCGATCAGGGAATCGTAGTGCGGAGGCACGGTGTAGCCCTGGTAGATGTGCGAGTCTATGCGTATGCCCGGGCCGCCCGGTTGATGGTAGGTGTCGATGCGGCCTGGCGACGGCGTGAACTTGAACGGATCCTCGGCATTGATGCGGCACTCGATGGCATGTCCCTTCAATACCACGTCGCGCTGGCGCAACCATAGCTTCTCGCCGTCGGCGATGCGGATCTGCGCTTGGACGATGTCCACGCCGGTGACGAGTTCGGTCACCGGGTGCTCGACCTGCACGCGAGTGTTCATCTCGATGAAGTAGAACTCGCCGTTCTCGTACAGGAACTCGAAGGTCCCGGCGCCACGGTAGTTGATCTTGCGACATGCCTCGGCGCAACGCTCGCCCACCCGGGTTATGGCACGCCGGTTGATGTCCGGCGCCGGCGCTTCCTCGATCACCTTCTGATGGCGGCGCTGCATGGAACAGTCGCGTTCGCCCAGGTGCACAGCGTTCCTGTAGGCGTCGGCGAGCACCTGTATCTCTATGTGGCGGGGATTTTCCAGGTACTTTTCAATGTACAGGGCGGGGTTGCCAAAAGCCGCCGCCGCCTCGGCGCGCGTGGTGGTGACGGCGTTGAGCAGGGCCGCCTCGGTATGCACGACGCGCATGCCGCGGCCGCCACCACCGCCCGCGGCCTTGACGATCACCGGGTAGCCAGTGGCGCGGGCGATCTTGATGACCTCCTTGGGGTCTTCCGGCAACTCTCCTTCGGAACCCGGCACGCAGGGTACGCCCGCCTCGTTCATTGCCCGCTTGGCGTTCACCTTGTCGCCCATCAGGGAGATGGTCTCGGGGCGCGGACCGATGAAGACGAATCCGGACTTTTCGACCCGTTCGGCGAAGCCGGCGTTCTCGGAAAGGAATCCGTAGCCAGGGTGGATGGCCTCGGAGTCCGTGACCTCGGCCGCCGAGATGATTGCCGGGATGTTGAGGTAGCTCCCGCTAGCAGGCGCCGGACCTATGCACACCGATTCGTCCGCGAGCTTGACGTACTTTGCCTCGGTGTCCGCGACCGAGTGCACCACCACGGTCTTGATACCCAGTTCGCGACAGGCGCGCTGGATGCGCAGAGCGATCTCGCCACGATTGGCTATGAGGATTTTTTCAAACATGGAGGGACGTGTGCTCAGCCGATGATGAAGAGGGGTTGTCCGTATTCGACCGGCTGCCCGTTTTCGACGAGTATGGCCTTGATCACGCCGCCGTGGTCCGACTCGATTTCATTCATCAGCTTCATGGCTTCGATGATGCAGAGGGTGTCGCCTTCCTTGACCGCTTGGCCGACATCGACAAAAGCGCCCGTACCCGGCGAACTCGATCGATAGAAGGTCCCCACCATAGGCGCCTTGACGACATGCCCCTCCGCTTGTTCTGCCAGTTCCGCCTCTGCGGCCGGAGTGGGCAAGGCCTGACTGGGGGGAGGTGCCGACGGGGAGTGGCCATTGAGCAGGAAAGTCTGGTTTGGCAGGCTATTGACGGCGTGCTTGACGATACGAACCCGCTCTTCTCCCTCGGTCACTTCCAGTTCTGAAATGCCTGACTCCTGGACGAGGTCGATGAGCTTCTTGAGTTTTCTCAGATCCATAGTGTTCTCCTGCAAGTCGGCGCGGCCGGAACCGTCGCCGGTAGCTCAGGATGGGCGGGAATGTGACAGTCCTGCGAGGGCCGCTTCGAGGGCCAGTTCATAACCCTGCGCGCCAAAACCGCAGATGACGCCGACGGCGATATCGGAAAAAAAAGACTTGTAACGAAAAGCCTCGCGGGCGTGGGGATTCGACAGATGGATTTCAATGAAAGGGATGGCCACGGCCAGCAGGGCGTCGCGCAGGGACACGCTGGTATGCGTGTAGCCAGCAGGGTTGATTATGATGAACCGGACGCCCTCGCTCGCCGCGGACTGTATCCTGTCGATCAACTCGCCTTCGCTGTTGCTCTGGTAGCTTTCGACGAGCACGCCATTGGCGCGCGCGCGGGCTTCCATGCGCGCGTGAATCTCGGCCAGCGTGGTGTGGCCGTAGATGTCCGGTTCACGGCTGCCGAGCAGATTCAGGTTCGGGCCATGCAAGACGAGAATGCGGCGCTCGGGTAATCCGTCCTGCGTTTGGGCGCGTGTTTGCTTCACCATAGTTGCAAGTTTGCCGCAAATCCCTACAAGTTGTCCACTTTACTTGGTCAGCGGGGGATTGCGGCAAGAAACTTTTCCAGGTCTGCCTCGTTCCACGCACCCAGTCTTGTCGCGAGCAGACCGCCTTTTTGGTCAAGAACGACGGTATAAGGCAGGCCATCGCTGTGGTTTCCCAATTTTCGCGCAACGCCCAGGGTGTCTGCGGCGCCGATCAACAGCGGATACGAAATTGGCGCGTAGGCTGCAAAATCGCGGATTTTTTCCGGAGAATCGATGCCGATACCTACAAATTGAACGCCTTTTTCCGAAAGCCTGCGTTGCAGGCGGGAGAAGCCGGGCATCTCCTGCAGACAGGGGGGGCACCAGGTCGCCCAGAAGTTGACCACCAATAGCTTTCCCTGCCACTGCCGCAGGGCTTGCGTCTTGCCACCCGCATCCTCAAGCGACAACGAGAGCAGTTCTTCGACTGCGGCTGAATCCCGTGCTGTGACATGCTGCGCCCTGCTGATCAGGTAGCCAGCGCCTAGGGCTAAAAGCGTTACGAGCGTAAAGACGATATTGCGTGCGAACGGGGTCATGTCTGTCCTAGCAGTGCGGCGACGGCTTCGGCGCGGGCGCGCCCGGCCACCTGTCCGGTGCGCGGGTTGCGCCGGCGATTGCGTTCCAACGTGATCGGGTAAATTGACAGCAGCAGCATGGTCTCGCCGCCGTCGAGGCGTAGCCTGGCCTCGGGGCTGTCCGGTCCGTTGCGCTGGTTGCCCACCTGCTCAAAGGCGAAACCCTTGTCGAGCAGGAAGATTTCCACGTCCTTGGCGCTGTCGGCGAACAGTTCGATTTCGGCTTCGGCGTAGCGACCCGCCGTGCCATCAAGCGCCGGTCCCGTCAGGTAGGGGTGAAACTGCTCGAGCTGGCGCATGATTTTCAGCGCGCTTTGGCGCAAGACAAATATCCGCTCGCGCAATTCCTCCTCCTGGAATACCGCTTGGTAGGCACGCAGCGCCTCCTCGACCTCTTGGTTGGTCGGTAAGGCCTCGCTATCCGGAGCCCCAAGATTACGCGCGGCCTTACGCTTCGCCAGTCCGTAGTCGGCTATCCCGTCTTCGGCCATCAGCCGGGCGGCGAGACTGGCAATGTCACGGCGCATGGCGTCGGCGTGCGGATGCTTGGAGCGGCGGGGCATGGCGGCGCGATCGGTTACAATCCACGACCATTGTACACGCCATTGCGGGCGACCCGCCATGCACCTGCACATTCTCGGCATCTGCGGTACCTTCATGGGTGGTCTCGCTCTGCTGGCCCGCGCTGCCGGCCATAGCGTCACGGGTTGCGACGCCAACGTCTACCCGCCCATGAGCGGGCAGCTCGAGGCGCAGGGAATCGCCTTGACCGAGGGCTATTCTCCGAATCAGCTGGCTCTGGCGCCGGACGTGTTCGTCGTCGGCAATGCTATTTCCCGTGGCAATCCCCTGCTTGAGGCGATTCTTGAGCGCAATCTCGCCTATGTGTCTGGACCGCAGTGGCTGGCCGAGAACATTCTCCGCAACCGCTGGGTACTGGGCGTCGCCGGAACCCACGGCAAGACCACGACGACGGCCATGCTGACCTGGATACTCGAGTATGCCGGTCTTACCCCGGGGTTTCTTGTGGGCGGCGTGCCTCTGGACTTCGGCGTTTCGGCTCGCCTTACCGAATCGCCCTTTTTTGTCATCGAGGCAGACGAGTATGACACTGCCTTCTGCGACAAGCGCTCAAAGTTTGTCCATTACCGTCCCCGGACGACGATACTGAACAATCTGGAGTTTGATCATGCGGATATCTTCGCCGATCTTGCTGCTATCGAAACACAATTCCACCATCTTGTCCGTATACTGCCCGGAAACGGCCTGATCGTCGCCAACGCGGGCGAAGCGTCCTTGCGCCGGGTCTTAGACCGCGCTTGCTGGACCCCCATAGAGTGGTTCAACAGCAACCCGGGCTGGAGCGCTGGAGACCCCACTGCGGGTGGCGAATTCAAGGTCAAGCTGGCGGGCGAGGAACTCGGCAGCACCCGCCTGGATCTACCCGGAGCACATAACCGCTTGAACGCATTGGCAGCATTGGCAGCGGCACGACACGCCGGTGTGCCGCCGGCGATCGGGCTGGCGGCGCTGAGGCTATTCAAAGGGGTCAAGCGCAGGCTGGAGCTGCGTGGCGAGGTAGGCGGAGTGAAGGTATTCGATGACTTTGCCCATCATCCGACCGCCATTTTGGCTACGATAGCAGGACTGCGTGCGGACATGGGCGATGGCGGTGGCCGTATCCTCGCGGTATTGGAGCCTCGTTCCAATACCATGAAACTCGGCGCCATGAAGGCACAGCTTCCCGCCAGTCTCGCAGGTGCCGATGCCGTCTATTGCTATGCCCACAAACTTGACTGGGATGTGGCGGCGGCCCTGGCGCCGCTTGCGAGCAAGGCCCGGGTGTTTGCTGACTTGCCCACGCTGGTGCGCGCCGTCGTTGCCGAGGCGCGGGCGGGTGACCAGGTTCTGGTGATGAGCAACGGGGGATTTGACGGTGTCCATGACCTGTTGCTTACGGCAATGCATGAAATGTATAGGTTTTAAATGATAACAGTTGAATATATGGCTTTCCTGTGATAAATTCCGCGTCATAGTCCGCCGATGGGGAAAAGGCGGGCAATAACAATATGTAACGCTGTATTGCGGCAGGCGTCAGTGGGCGAAATCAGCGGTGGGAATCGGCGGAAGATGCCGCGCTACGGCGGCCTTGGCAACGTGTAGGCGAGGGGGCTCGCGTCTGCCGAAAAGATATCCATAGCACCATAGCATCGTTGGCCCTGTGGTTCCTGTGCTGCAATCCGCCACCATTATCGGCGAGGGGATAGCTTTGGAAACGCATATCAAAACGGGGTTTATCAATATGACCAAGCAAGCACGGTGGACAGGCGTGCCTCGTCTGGCGGCATTGGCGGTTCTGACGCTGCTCTGCACGTCGGCAGAGGCCGCCTACGAAGTCAACTTCCAGCAGCCTGCCACCCAAGTGGCCCAAGAGGTCTACGACTTGCACATGTGGATGATGGGGATCTGCGCCATCATCTTCGTCGCGGTCTTCAGCGTGATGTTCTATTCGGTCATCAGGCATCGCAAGTCGTCGGGAGGGGCGCGGGCCAACTTCCACGAGAATACCCGCGTCGAGATCCTGTGGACCGCGATTCCCTTTCTCATCCTCATCGCCATTTCCTGGCCGGTCACCAAGACGCTCCTGGCAATGAGAGATTCCTCGAGCGCCGATATCACCATCAAGGTCACCGGCTATCAATGGAAATGGGGCTACGATTACCTGAATGGGGAGGGCGAGGGGATCAAGTTCATGAGCGTCCTATCCACCCCCGAAGATCAACTCGCCGGCAAGGCGCCCAAAGGCTCGCTCTACCTGCTCGAGGTCGATAATCACCTCGTCGTGCCGGTGGGCAAGAAGATCCGCATTCTGACGACATCCAACGATGTCATCCACGGTTGGTACGTCCCCGCGCTCGGCGTCCAGCAGGACGCGATCCCCGGTTTCATCCGGGATACCTGGTTCCGCGCCGACCGGGAAGGCGTGTTCCGTGGTCAGTGTGCGCAATTGTGCGGCAAGGGCCACGGCTACATGCCGATCGTTGTGGAGGTGCTGTCCGCGGAAAAATACGCCGCCTGGGTGGCCGGGCAAAAGCAGAAGATGGCGGCTGGCGCAGAAGACCCGAACAAGGTCTGGCAGCTCGCGGATCTGATGCGGCATGGCCAAGAGGTGTACGTCAAGAACTGCGCAGCCTGCCATCAACTGGGCGGCAAGGGTATTCCCCCGGTCTTCCCGGCCCTGGACGGCTCCAAGGTCGCCAACGGACCCAAGATCGCACATATCGAGATTGTATTGACTGGCCGTCCGGGAACGGCGATGGCGGCCTTCGGCCAACAGCTGTCCGATAGCGACGTCGCGGCGGTGATAACCTACGAGCGTAACTCCTGGAGCAACAAGACCGGGGATGCCATCCAGCCGTCCGAGATCAAGGCGGCGCGGCGCTGAACGGTCAGGTGCAGCAGGTTAATCAAATACAGGAGAACACGATGGAAGCTACGGCAATGGGGCATGCGGATGCCGATGCGCATGGTCACGGGCAGCAGCCGACGGGCCTGAAGCGTTGGCTGACGACGACCAACCACAAGGACATCGGCACGATGTACCTGTGGTTCAGTTTCGTCATGTTCATCGTCGGCGGTATCATGGCGCTGCTCATCCGCGTGGAACTGTTCCAGCCCGGACTGCAGTTCCTGGAGCCCGAGCGCTACAACGAGATCGTCACTCTGCACGGCCTGATCATGGTCTTTGGCGCGATCATGCCCGCCTTTGTCGGCTTCGCCAACTGGATGATCCCGATGCAGATCGGCGCCTCAGACATGGCCTTCGGCCGGCTCAACAACTGGAGCTTTTGGCTGTTGATCCCGGCCAGCCTGCTGCTCGTCACCTCGCTCTTCGTGCCCGGCGGCGCTGCCGGCGCCGGGTGGACGCTTTATCCGCCCCTGTCGATACAGATGGGCATGGGCATGGACCTGACGATCTTCGCGGTGCATATCCTCGGCATTTCTTCGATCCTCGGTTCGATCAACATCATCACCACCATCCTCAACTTGCGGGCCCCCGGGATGACGATGATGAAGATGCCGATGTTCGCCTGGACCTGGCTGATCACGGCTTTCCTGATCATCGCTGTGATGCCGGTCTTTGCCGGGGCGGTGACCATGCTCCTGACCGACCGCCATTTCGGCACGACCTTCTTCAGTGCCGGCGGCGGCGGTGATCCTGTGCTGTTCCAGCACGTCTTCTGGTTTTTCGGGCACCCCGAGGTGTATATCGTCATCCTTCCCGGGTTCGGCATCATCTCCCAGGTGGTTCCCGCCTTCTCGCGCAAGCAACTGTTCGGCTATACCTCGATGGTGTATGCCACCGCTTCGATCGCGATCCTGTCTTTCTTCGTCTGGGGCCACCATATGTTCACTTCGGGCATGCCGGTGGCCGGACAACTCTTCTACATGTACGCGACCATGCTGATCGCCGTTCCCACCGGGGTCAAGGTCTTCAACTGGATCGCCACGATGTGGCGGGGGGCGCTGAGTTTCGAGACGCCGATGCTGTTCGCGCTCGGCTTCATCTTCCTGTTCACCATGGGCGGCTTCTCCGGCCTGGTGCTGGCCATGACCGCGGTCGATGTGCAGATGCACAACACCTATTATGTCGTCGCGCATTTCCATTACACGATGGTGGCTGGTGCGCTGTTCTCGGCGTTTGCGGCAGTCTATTACTGGCTGCCGAAATGGACCGGGCATATGTACGACGAGACGCTGGGGAAGATCCACTTCTGGCTGACGATGATATTCTTCAACATGACCTTCTTCGTCCAGCACTTCCTCGGCCTGGCCGGGATGCCGCGCCGCATTCCCGACTATGCGCTGCAGTTCACGGACTTCAACCTGATTTCGTCCATAGGGGCGTTCGGCCTGGGCCTTTCCCAGTTGCTGTTCCTTTACGTTGTCATCGTCTGCATCAAGGGCGGCCCCAAGGCTGCGGCCAAACCCTGGGAAGGTGCGGTAGGCCTGGAATGGGATGTGCCCTCGCCGGCGCCGTATCACACCTGGGAAATCCAGCCGCAGGTAAAATGAAAAATCCTGTTTTCCTCGCCTGGTTGCTGCGACGATGAGCGCCGCCCACCGGCCCGGCAACCGCAAGACGCTGATCAAGCTCGCGCTGTTCTCGACCTTGATGTTCGGTTTCGGTTACGCCCTGGTGCCGCTCTATTCGGTGTTCTGCAGTGTGACGGGCCTGAACCAGGTCGGTTCGAGCGGCGCACCGGTCAATACACAGGTGGATACGACGCGGGTGGTGGATGTCGAGTTCGATTCAAACGTCCATGACTTGCCGTGGAAATTCCGTCCGCTGCAATCGCGTCTGTCAGTGCATCCGGGCGCGATGTCACAGGTCGAATTTGAAGTGGTGAATAGCGAGGACGCCGCGGTGACGGGCCAGGCTATTCCCAGCTATGGGCCGCCCGAGGCGGCACAGTACTTCCACAAGATCAGCTGTTTCTGTTTCACCAAGCAGACCGTCGCAGCGGGCCAGACCAGGCGCATGCCGGTGGTATTCGTGGTCGACCCTTCGCTGCCCAAGGACATCAATACCATCACCCTTTCCTATACTTTCTTCGAGGTCGAGGGCAACAAGCGTTTGGCGAACGGGGCGCTTCCGGGTAGATCATGAAAGCGCAGCCGACGGAACGAAGCAGCGGTATTGCCCAGGCGGCAAGAACGATCTTCTGGGCATTCTTCGGGGTTCGTCGCCGCCAGGAAAGCGAGTTCGATGTGGCCGACCTGAAGCCGGCGCAGATCGTGGCGGCGGGGATTCTGGGCGGTGCGGTGTTTGTCCTGGTGCTGGTAGCCGTGGTCAGGTTCGTCGTCATGGGCCACGGGGCAACAACTTGAGAGGAGAAGGGGAATGACCCAGCAAGGTAGTTATTATTACGTGCCCAGCCCGTCCTACTGGCCATTGGTCGGGGCCCTGGCGCTCCTGCTGCTGGCTTCAGGCGCCGTATTGTGGGTCAACGGCTATAGTCCGGGACCGTTGGTGGTGGCTGCAGGTTTCGCGGTATTGATCTTCATGATGGCGGGCTGGTTCCGCACGGTCATCCGGGAATCCGAGGACGGCCTGTACAACAAGCGGGTGGATACCTCGTTCCGCTGGGCGATGAGTTGGTTCATCTTTTCCGAAGTGATGTTTTTCGCCGCCTTCTTCGGCGCCCTGTTTTACGCTCGGGTGGTGTCGATTCCCGATCTGGCCAGCGGCAATACGCAGATGCTCTGGCCCGACTTCGCCGCTGCCTGGCCCAACGCCGGGCCGGGTTTCAAGGGCACATTCAGCCCGATGGAGGCCATGGGCATACCGGCCATCAACACCTTGTTGCTGCTCTCCTCCGGCGCCACCCTGACCTGGGCGCATTGGGGGCTGCTGAAGAGCAAGCGCAGCCAGCTCACACTGGGACTGATCCTGACCATCGCCCTGGGGGTGCTTTTTCTGACGCTGCAGGTGCACGAATATTCGTACGCCTATGCCGAGATGAACCTGAAGCTGACGACCGGCATCTACGGCACGACCTTCTTCATGCTGACGGGCTTCCACGGCCTGCACGTGACGATCGGCGTGACCATGTTGACCGTCATGCTGTTCCGCGTCCTGGCCGGGCATTTCAAGCCCGACCACCACTTTGCTTTCGAGGCGGTGGCCTGGTACTGGCATTTTGTCGATGTCGTCTGGCTGTTCCTGTTCGTGGTGGTCTACTGGATATAAACCACTGGTCTATCGATTGCTCAGAGGAGCCCGTGCACACTGTCCGTGCGTCGCCCGAGTGGCACCTAAGGCTGCCTGCCGATCAAGCCGAAGTGGTAGCCCGCGATCAACAGGAGGAACAGCAGGATCGAGAGGCCGACCCGGAGCGTCAGCGCCTTGACCGTGCGGTAGGAACCGGGCTTGTCGGAAAACAGGAAGAACAGCGCCGAACCCAGGCTGCCGAGTATGGCCAGAAGCAGCACGATAACGAGGATTCTCACGGGAAGGCCTTCTGTTGACAAAGCGACAGTCTAGCGCATCCGCTGGGCGCCGAAAGCGCTTCGCATCGCGGTTCTGGCCGTCCCTCGCCGCCCTCGTGGTGGCCGTCGTCACCGTCCTGATGGGGTGCTGGCAACTGGACCGGGCGCACATGAGGGAAGAACTGGCGGCGCGCTACGACAGCCTGGCGAAGTTGGCCCCCGTCGCTATCGGCGGCCAGCGGATTGACGCCGGAGCGCTCGATTATCATCGGGTGTCGGCACGGGGCCGCTGGCTGACGGAATACGGGATCTTTCTCGACAACCAGGTTTATCAGGGCCAGGCCGGATATGATGTTCATATGCCCTTGCGCCTCGAGGGCAGCGACCTCTGCCTTTTGATCAACCGCGGCTGGGTTGCCGCCGGCCGGGATAGGGCGCACTTGCCGACGATCAAGACGCCCGACGGCAGCGTCGAGGTTTTTGGGACGGTCCAGTTGCCGGCGCGATTCAAGGAGTTCGGCACCACCTATAGGGAGGGCCGGATATGGGAGAACGTCACGCTGGAGCGCTTCAGCGCCTGGTCGGGTCTCAGCCTGCAACCGGCCATCATCAGGCAGACCGACGATCCGGGGGACGGACTTATCAGGGACTGGCCGAGGCCCGATTCGGGAGCCGACCGGAATCGCGGCTATGCCGTCCAGTGGTTCGGCCTGGCATTGCTGACCTGCCTGCTGTGGGCCTATCATTTCTTTCGGAGAGGATCACCGGATGTCGAGTAATGGCCGTCGAACGCTACTGCTGCTTGCCTTGTTTTCCGTGCTTCCCCTGCTTGGCGCCTACGCCGTCTACCGGGTCTGGCGTCCGGAGCACCGCGTCAATCACGGCGAACTGATTGCCACGCACGCTCTGCCCAGTGCTCAATTGACGGATCTTGCCGGCAAAACGTTCTCGAGCGACGTGCTGCACGGCAAGTGGCTGCTGGTCACCATACAGCCGCCGTCGTGCGGCCAGGGTTGCCAGCGCAGCCTCTACCACATCCGCCAGGTGCGCCTGACCCAGGGCCAGAACATGAGCCGGATCGGGCGGCTGTGGCTGCTCTCCGGCGCCGGCGTCCCGGACCCCAGATTGCTCGCCGAGCACCCCGGACTCCTGGTGGCGCGCGCCCAGGATCCGGCCTGGCTGGCGTCCTTCCCTGCCAAGGGAGAACAGTCTGCACACATCTATCTCATCGATCCGCTCGGCAACGTCGTGTTGCGCTACGATGAGAACGTGGACCCGAAGGGAATGATCAAGGACTTGACGCGCCTGCTCAATGTCTCCCGCATCGGTTGATCTTGTGCGCACAGCGGAGAGTTGACGAAAATGGGCAGCCTTGGCTGCCCATTGCGCTCTCCGGCCTTGCTGCTTATGCCGCCAGCACGCCACGCATTTTTTGCAGGGCGCGTGCCTCGATCTGGCGTATGCGTTCGGCGGAGACGCCATACTCCGCCGCGAGTTCGTGCAGGGTCGCGCCTTCGCCTTCTTCAGCCAGCCAGCGCCGCGCCACGATATTGCGGCTGCGTGCGTCCAGCGCGTCCAGCGCCCCGCGCAAGCCCTCGCCTTGCAGGTGGTCGTATTCGCGGCGTTCGAGCACAGCCGTCGGCTCGCCACCGGCCTCAGCCGCCAGGTAGGCGATGGGGGCGTAATGTTCGTCATCCTCGCCCAGGGGCTCGAGCGAAACATCCTGACCGGAAAGCCGCGTTTCCATCTCGATAACTTCTTCGGGTTTGACCTTCAAATGCTCGGCCATCGCCCGGACCTCGTCCGGGCCCAGGGTGTTCAAACCCTGCTTGAGGCTGCGCAGGTTGAAGAACAGCTTGCGCTGGGCCTTGGTTGTGGCGATCTTCACCATGCGCCAGTTCTTGAGGATGTATTCATGAATCTCGGCCTTGATCCAGTGTATGGCGAAGGAGACCAGCCTGACGCCGCGCTCGGGATCGAAACGTTTGACCGCCTTCATCAAGCCTATATTGCCCTCCTGGATCAGGTCGGCGTGCGGCAGGCCATAGCCGAGATAGCCGCGCGCAATGGAGATGACCAGACGCAGGTGGGAGAGCACAAGCGCGCGGGCCGCTTCCAGGTCATCCTGATCGCGGAAACGCCGGGCGAAGTCCGTCTCCTGTTCTCCGGAGAGGATAGGCATCTTGTAGGCCGATTGGAGATAGGCGTCCAAGCTCCCGACTGCCATCGGCAGGGCCAGGACATCTGCTGGAAATGATCTGCTTAACAATGCGTTACCCATTTAGGTTTACCTCCTGAGTCTAATTCTAGCACTCGGCGAGTGAGAGTGCCAAGATCCCTGATGAGTTCCCGGGAAGCCAGCGATTTAAGAGTGCGTCCCTCCTGCTCAGGGTGCCGGTTCGCGCAGGTGGCGGCCTAGGGACAGGGCTGCGCCCAACCAGCCCAGCGTTGCCGAAAAAACAAGCAAGATAGCGGCATCGGCCAGGGTGACCGACTGCAGAGTGACGCCGGCGTCGTACAGCCCCGCCAACTCGCGCAAGGGATCGCGCAGGGCGAGACCGATGCAGGATACGATCAACCAGGCGCC
>Ga0172380_10005534_pt1 | contig 15253 bp, 9 predicted proteins | sample Leawe162metaG_FD_119747 | JGI IMG/M metagenome (GOLD analysis project Ga0172380, IMG submission 119747) | Leachate microbial communities from a municipal landfill in Southern Ontario, Canada - Leachate well 162 metaG | ecosystem: Engineered > Solid waste > Landfill > Unclassified | place...
CAGGAGCGGGACCAGAAGAGCTGCTGGGAACAGAAGGAGCATTGCTGCTTGCAGCCCCGCGACGACGAGATGATTGCCAGGCGGGCGTCATGCTTGGCCCGGTATTTGTAAATCGGCCACTCCACCAAGTCCCAGGCCATGGGCAGGCTGTCCAGGTTGTGGATGTAGGAAGCCGCAGGCGTGGCCTCGACCCCTCCGTCGCGCCAGAAGGCGATGCCTTTAACCTTTTTGGGGTCGTCGCCGGCATTCAGGCAGTCGAACAGTTCCACCAGCGTGACCTCTCCCTCGCCCCGCACGATATAATCGACGCTCGCGTGATCATGGGTCAGGATCTCATCGTAGCAAAAGGTTGCATGGACATTGCCCAGAACAGTCACAATTGAGGGGTTTATTTCCTTGGCCAGGCGGCAGAGCTTGATCGCGTCCACGATCGAGGCGGTGTAGGCGGTGGTGGCAATGGCATCCGGGCGGAACGTTTCGATGCGTTGCTGTATCTCCGGCCACTTGTGCCAGAGCGACATGGCATCGTAGTAATCCACCTCATAGCCCGCGGCGCGCAACGAGCCGGCAATGTAGACAAAGCCGATGTTGAGCCAGGTTCCGGCCGATTCCACGACGCCCGAGTGATATGGGGGCGTGATGAGGGCTATTCTTTTTATCTTCATTCACGGTCCTTTTGTCTCAGCCAACTGTTACTTTTGTCATTATAACAGGTATCCGGAGCAATTTCTTCCAACAGATTCACAGTCTGGCCTGGGAACTGATCTCCATGTCCCATCCTTCTTCATGATACTCTTCATCGGTATTGATTGACCATAGGTCATGGCGTTCGCCGCAGATGTTGCGCACCGCCAGGATCGCCGTGAGCATGGAATGGTCCATGTTGTTGTATCTGTGCATGCCGTTGCGCCCTGCTACCTGCAGGTTGGCAAAACGCTTCAGGTAGGCCCTGACAATGTCGAAGGCCTCGGGATACCCCTCGTCGTAGACCGGATAGGCCTTTGGCATCCGCACCACTTTCCCGTCGATTACCCGGTCCGGCTCTCCCAGCCCGATGGCGGCCAACTCCCCGGTTGCCAGCGCAATCAACTCCTGGTCTGCCATGCGCCACAGGTCGTCACCGGCAGTGCAGAAATACTCCATGCCCAGGCAGGTCCTGGCGGCATCGGGGACCATTGCCGGGCTCCAGTTCTTGAAGTTCTGGATCCTGCCGACCCGCACATTATCGTCATGGACGTAAATCCAGTTGTCCGGAAACAGGTCAGCTGTATCGATGATCAGGGCTACGGTCAGAAAATCGCGGTAGTGCAGGCGGGCAGCGGCGGCAAGCACTTCAGGCGGTGCCGGCGGCTGGAGGGCCTGGACCAGGTGGCGCAGCGGGATAGTGGAGATCACCTGTGATGCCGGCCAGAAGACCATCCCGCTACCCTGCTCCGATTCGACCGCCACGATCCGCTCGCCGTCGTGCACGAGCCGGGTCACGCGGCTTTCCAGGCAAATAGTGCCGCCCTGGGAGGTAATCGCCTCACGGAACGCCTCCCACATCATGCCGGGTCCGAGTCGCGGGTAGTAGAACGCGTCGATCAGCGTCCTGATCTGTTTTGTATTCGTTTTTAGCCATTTAGGCAGCAGCATGTTCAGTAGCGCGCTGCCCAGGGAGAGTCCCCTGACCCGCTGGGCAGCCCATTGAGCACCTATGCTTTGGCAAGGCATTCCCCAGACCTTTTCCGTGTAGGTCTGGAAAAAAGTCCGGTAGAGACGGCGGCCGAAACGGTTGGAGACCCAGTCGGCAAAGCTGACCTCGGGCCGGATCGGTGCGATTTTGCTCCTGAGATAGCTGAACAGTATTGCCAGGCTCTCCGCAATTCCCATGTTGCGCAAGGCGTTGATGGGTTTAAGGGGATAGTCGAAGAACTTTCCACGGTAAAAGATTCGCGACATCCTGGGCCGCACCAGCAGATCGTCACCCAGCATGGTCTGCCAGAGGCCGCGCACGATCTCCATCTTGGTGAAGAAGCGGTGCCCGCCGATGTCGAAGCGGTATCCCTTGTATTCCACGGTTCGCGCCAACCCCCCCACCTGGCAATCCTGTTCCAGGAGGACCGCCGGCACCCGGCGCCGCGAGAGTTCGTAGGCCGCGGTCAGGCCGGCCGGCCCGGCACCGAGGACGATGCAGGGGGCGTTTTGGGTATTGGTTTTATTCATCGGCTTTATGGGCATGATCTTGCTTTCATTCATGGCTCGTGGTCTGCCTGTACCGCCGCCACCTGACCCTGGCTGTTTCCTGCAGAAAGGCGGGCAGGTGGCTGGCGGTCAGGGAGAGGTTGGCGGTGCAGGTGTAGCAGCAGGGGGTTTCCCCGGCGCAGGCCCTGATCCGGTCGCGCTGGCCAGCGATGCGGCGCCAGGCCTCGGCCATGCTCTCCCGCCTCAGGTCGGCAAAGACCGGCTGGTCCAAGCAGACCGCCAGGCGGCCATCCACCCGCAGATCCAGGTAGAGTTCTCCGGCGTCGCACATGCCTGTGCCCTTGCCGAGCACGTAGTCGGCGGCCAGTTCGTAAAAGCCGCTGTATTCCCAGAGCGGCTGGCCTTCCCGCCGCAAGCGGGCCAGCTCGCGAAAGAGCGTCGCAATCTCCTCCCGCTCCGCTGTGGTGGCATCGAAAAGCGGATCAGCGGCGCGATGGGCAAAACCGTGGCCGGTGTTGACCGGGAACACCGACAGGTAAAAACCTCGCTCCCGGGCATATTCGAGGAGTGCCGGAGTCTCCCGGAAGTTATGCCGGCTCACGGTCTGGTTGAGCTTCACCGGCTGGGGCAGCCGGGCCGCCGCGATCTTGTCGATGTTGCCCAGTACCTGCGGCAGGAGGTCCCGGCCCCGCAGCCGGGCATAGACCGCAGGGTCGAGGGAATCGAGGCTGATTGCCAACTGCAGGAGCCCTTTCGCCTGCCGCACCCCCTCCAGAATCTCGGTTGTGACCACGGTGCCGTTGGTGGTGGTCGTGTAGAGGAAGCCGAGCCGATCCAGCAGGGCAAAGATCTCGAAGATATCGGGACGCATGAACGGCTCCCCGCCGGAGAGTTCCACCACCAGCAACCCGAACTGCCTGAGATCCGCAAAGATCCTTTCCAGGTCGGCCAGCGGCAGGTCCGGCCCCGGCTCGCGCCAGACCGCACACATGGGGCAGGCCGCATTGCAGCGGTCCGAGACGTTGAAGCTGACAAAGGTCGGCTCCTTGGCCCGCATGCGTTGCAGGATGTGCAGCAGTTTCCGGGCGCGGCCTATCATGGTCCGGGCCGCTCCTGTCGAGGGTGGGTAAGGTAAGGTTCTTTGCTGTAATGGGGTTCGTTGACAAACCTTTCCAGCAGTGTTGGGCCAACCAGTGGGAGTAATTCGCCTTTGCCGATAACCGGCAGATAAAGCGCAGCCGAGGTAACCGCAACCAATGACAGATAGGCAGCGGCCCAGCGCTTTCCTGCCGGTTTGCCCTCCAGGATATTCCAGACCAGGTACGCCACCGCCATCAGGGCAAAAGGGAGCACCGACAGGGCGGTATTGACCCAGATCGGCCGGCGGGTGATGACCAGCGGCAGGTAGGCCAGGAGAAACAGGGCCGCCGTGACCAGTTCGCCGGACGAGCGCCTGCCGATGCCTCGATAAACAAGCATCGCTACCGCCGGCAGGACGAGCAGCCATACCAGCGGATCTGCCACTGCCAGTAGCAGCGTCATCTTGCCATTTACGCTGTGTTCTTCGGAACCGGCTGTAAAATACAAATCGCGGAACATGACCGGCTTGATGAACCACTGACTCGCCAGATGATCTCCCACGATGGTCTCGTGGTATCCGGTGTGCAGCTTTGTTTCCAGGTACATGCTGTGCTGGAGGGCCGGCCATTCAGTCAAGTCATACCCTCGGCCGAACCAGGGGAGGAAGGTCAACAGATAGATGGTGCAGGGCAAGAACACCAATGTGGCAACGTAATAAGCGGTTCTGGCAACGGCACTGCCCGCAGCATCCACAACAGCGTGCCTGCTCTGCCAGAGCAGGTAGCATCCTGTCACGGTCAGGGGGAAGACGGCGCTCCACTTCGATGCCAGGCCGCACCCCCAGGCAAACCCTGCCAGGACGAGCCAGGCGGGGCGGTACTGATCCAGATACTTTAGAGTCAGGTAGATTCCCAGGAGCGGGAAGAAGGCGATATAGATGTCGTTGATCGCCTGCCTGGAAAAATCGATTGCCAGCGGCTCGATTGTCCAGAGGAGGGCGGCGGTCAGGGCGACCCGTTCGCTCGCCAGGAGCCGCCGAGTTATCGCCGCCAGCAGCGGGATGGAGAGGGTGCCGAACAGTACGTTCCATCCCTTGAGCCCCACCAGGCCGCTGCCGAACAGCTGCATGGCCCAGTAGACCAGGATATTGCGCAGGTCCGGATGGTTCCACATAGTAGGTCCCAGCTGACCGGATTCCATATAGTTGATGGCGGTGATCCCCACCATGTAGTCGTCAACGGAGACCGGCTGGGAGTGGAGCCAGAGAGTTCTGAGGAACAGGCCGGCCAGGGTCAGGAGCGCTACACGCAGGGCAAATCCCTTCATGACGGTTGCTCCCCTGTCGTTCTTCCAATGCTTTCCGGCATGCCGACTGCTTTTGCAAAGGCAGCCAGCCGCGCCCGTTCCCCTGCACTGACCCGCTCGTCGTTGGTCATGCGGCAGAGAACCAGGCAGTCGCTTCGGATTTGGACCCTGGCCAGGGCGTTCAGCAATGCCTCGGGGGTATGCTCGCGAAAGAACGAGGCCTCTACGTAGACGAGGACCGGTTCGGGCGGCGTCCGAAGATGGTTGAGCATCATGAAGGTCCGGGGCAGCCCGTTATAGGTGAGTTTGACTCCCTCGCCCGAAAAACTGGCGTTCTTGGTGGAGCGGGCCTGTTCTGCCAGGTGTCTGTAGATCCGGTCGGGGATGACCACCTCCAGGCCGCGCGCAATCCCGGTGACGGTTGCTATGTAGAGAAAGCTCGTCCGGTCCAGGCGCTGCTCCTCCAGTGCTCTGGCATAGGTGAATAAGTCCAGGGGGTATTGCCGTTCCTGCGGTACGTTGAAAAAACTTTCCGGTTTGATTTTCTCCCACTCTCCGACAAAACAAAGGAGCTTGCGGCCGTGCAGTCCCTTGGCCTGCCAATGGGCATAGGCCTCCTCAGGGGTATTGACTTGCACCCGGTCGATGGAGGTCGCGGTAACCGGGCCGAAAGCGTGGTAGGTGCGCTGTGACCGGCCATACCGGTCGGTGCCGAAAAACGCGGCTGCGCACAGCAGGGTCAGGGCGCACGAATAGGCGACGAGACGCTTGCTACGCGATCCGTTCACTTACCGGATTCCTTCCCGGTTACCGGCTTTTTCGGCATGTTTTCGCGGGCGTCCTGTTCCGACCCGGCAACGATATCCGTGATCAGCCAGCGGCCATCCTTTGCTTCCAGGGTATAGTTCACGTCGTAGGGGAAGTCCTTGACCTCCTCGTTCTTTCGGCCGGTCTTGATGTCGGTATAGGCGAAGTCCCAGATTTCATGGGTCTGCACTTCCGCTTTCCCGTCACTGGGGAAATTGACATGTACGAAGTTCATCTTCTTCAACTGCGAGACCATCCTGACCTTGCCCTCGCCGATGGCGGCCATGTGGCTATAGGCCTTTTCCGCCTGGAGCACCGACGCGACTTCTTGCAACGGGTTCATGTTGAGGTTTTTGTAACCTTCGGCCAGGAGGTAGTTGTAGCGCGCGATGACCTTTTTCACCAGTTCTTCCCTGGGAAGGTCCGTTTGCAAGGGAACCGGCGTGGCGGCCTTGGCCGGAGGCGCGGCTGACTCCTGCTGCCGCGAACAGGCGCAAAACAGCGCAAACAGCAGCAATATGGCCAGAACAGAGCAATGTGAGGTTTTCCGAATTTGGATCATTTGAAATACTCCGCATGGATCGACGATTCAAGTAACGGTGTAAAGAAGAGCGATATGAGGGTCAGCGCAAAACAGACGATGAACAGCCATGCGGCCTTCTCCCCACTCCAGTTGAAAAAGCGGCGCAGGTGGAGGTTCAGGCCGAACACCAGCCAGGTAATCAGCGACCAGGTCTGCACCGGGTCCCAGTTCCAGAAGATGTTCCACGACTGGTACGCCCAGATGGAACCGGCCAGCATGCCGATTGCCCAGAAAGTGAAGCCGAAACCGGTGAAACGGTAGGCTATCAGGTCGATGGCCGGCAGGTCGGGCAACCGGGTCAACCGTTGCAGACGATTCCGATTCTTCAGGAGATAGAAGATCGAGAAGGCGAAGGCGATCAGGATGGAGGCAAACGCGATCTTGTAGAAGATGATGTGGAGCACGAGCCAGAAGCTCCGGAAGGTGGGCGGGAGTTTTTTTATTTCCGGCCGGAAGAAGAGGCCCAGGGCGATCATGATGAAAGTGGCTGGAAATATGGCAATGGCCGCAGTTTTCAACTTTGGATAGAAACGAACGAACAGGAGAAATGCCGCCATCAAGACCCAGGCGTTGGAGGAAAGGACTTCAAAGCGGTCCATATAGGGACCGTGGCCGACGGTTCTCCACCACAGAAGGAGCCCGGCGCCATGAATAAGAAGCCCTGGCAAGGCAAGCCGATAACCGAGCCGTTCCAGGCGGTCCTTTTGAAAGATCATGCCGTAGGTCGTGGCAATGGTTGCAAGCACATAGAAAGTGACCGCGGCCCAGTGCAGGCCGGTCACCAGTGCAAAGGAGGAAGCAGTCATGTCAGATCACCTCGACAAAAAGCGAAAATTTCTTCTTTCTCGGCTGCATACAGATCAGGGAAACGCACGGTCCGCCAGCATACCCGGTAACCGTCGTCAGCTTGCCGGACCAGAACGGTCCGGGGCACAACGAAATAATTCAACACAACGCCGATGAGTATTAAGGCAAAGCCGGTGAAAATACCGAATGTCCCCCAGCTCCCTTCAAACAGGTAATCGGTCCACCAAGCAGTTTTGGCAAGGCTCACGACATATTCCCCCAGGACCGTGGATTGGCCTGGCTGTAGTGCGGTTTCTCCCACCATCCTCTCACCGTCGTACAAACGAAGCACCAGAAGGGGAGCCACCGGATAGATGTTTCGTTTGGCGGCATCGGCAAAATACTTGGCCTTGATAGTCAGACCACTGTCAGGAAGGGTGATGGTGCCATAACCGGCCTTGTCGCGCCGGGGCGGGCAGGGCAGAAACAGAGTTTCGGGGAACGGTTGTTGGTGGCCATCATCCATGGTGAGGAAGAACGCGGTTCCAAAGCTGTTTTTCTGATAAACGGTCATGCCGTTGTAATGCGCCTTGTCGTTGATCGCCACGCCGATGCGTTTCGTCTCGCCGGAAGCAGCGGTAAACAGGGTTTGTGAACCTAGTGCGCGCAGTTGGTCGTTGTCCCAGAAGTCCGCATCCAGTTTTTCCAGCCGTAAGGCCGTGGGAAAATCGATCCGTTTTGCGAGCAGGCCCTTTTTTTCGACCACCGTATCCGGTGTCGGATACACCTGTTCGCCCTCGATCAGCCTGACGATGGCCCTGTGTTCCGTGGCCACGTAAACCAAGGCAAACAGCACCGAAAGCGCCAGTCCCAGGTGAAGGGCAAAGTTACCCCAGTGCCCCCAGGGGTGTTTGACATACCTCATTGGCTCGGTTCGGCTTCCCATGGCAATATATCCGAGTTGCCGGGTTTTCTTCTGAAAATCGCTGAGGGGAACAACCAGGACTTCCCCTTTCGGAGCCGTTTCCTGAATCTCTCCCCAGGTTTTCTGTATTGCACGCCGGTATTGGTCATGGGTGGAGATCGCCAAGGAAAGCAGGAAAAACAAGGCCAGGATGACGAACCATGTCGTGGAAAAGACATGGTCCAAACCAGCCGCCCTGATAACATGATTAATCCAGGTATTGCCAGCAAGCCAGGACGCTCCGCTGGCCGGCGATTCGGTACGCTGGGGGATTATGTTCGCGATCAGGCAGCAGAAGGCAAGCAGGAGGAAGATGCAGAGGACGGTTTTTCGTGACGTGACACGTTGTCTAATGCGCATGTAAAGTTGGCCTGCCGGAGGATATCGATAAGAATATTAAAATTATAGACCAACTATCGAAAATTTCAGCAAAAAAGCCGGGTTGCCCCGGCTTTTTTGCTGAGCGTTCTGCCGATTACCAGGTATCGGTGCCGCCTGAGTGCTCGGAGCAGCCGACTCCGGAGAACGAACCGCGACGGCTGGAGGTCTGGGTTCCCTTGGTGTACTTGCTCAGCACTTGCTGGGTGCTGGTGCCGACCTCACCGCCGTTGCCGTTTGGCGCATATCTGCCGAGTACGGCCGCGGTGCCGAGCCGCAGCATGCGGCCGGTCTTGGCGCCGTGCGGAATGCGGATGTGGCAGGAGATGCAGGCAGCCCTGGCCGTGGACTTCCAACTGGTGTGCTCTCCGGATGTTGCGACGGCCTTGTGCACGCCATTGGTGCCGCTAATCACATGGCAATTGCGACAGAACAGGGTGTTCGGCGCAGTACCGGTGTTATAGGTGCCCAGCAGCCAGGGTGTGCCGGAAGCCGTGCCATTGCCGGCCGTTGTGGTGAAGGGCCAGGCCTGGTTGGTGCCGGTCAGCATCCAGCGCACGCTGGAGCCGTGGGGTCCTTTGGCACCGGTGCCGGTGGCGCCGTGGCAGTCGGAACAGGTCATGGTCTGGGTGCCGATGGCAGTCCAGGGGGCAACCATGTCGGTGGCCAGAAGCGCCTTTGGTGCAATGCTGCCGCCATAGTTATTGAGGCTGGCGACAATCGGATGGCCCGATTTGTTGTTCGGATTGAACTCCAGGCCAAGATCGGTCATCCGCAAGGCCCCAGCGGTGTAGCCGGTCGGTGCCGGGACCGAGCCGGCGTGGCACCTGAAGCAGATCTCGTATTCCTTGGTTGCGGCTGGCTTGGCAGTGTAGGTGACCGCCAGGGTGCCGGTGCCGGTCCAGGTGGTTGCCATGGTCGGGCTGGTGGCTGGCCAGCCGCCTTTGCCCGGAACGCCGTTCAGTACCGGGGCCATGGCCGAGTTCGGGCCGATCGTGTGCACGCCCGGCTTGGCAGAATGCGGGTCATGACAATCGGAACATTTCTCGGCCTTGTGACCGATGGTAGCCGACAGGTTGACGGCTGCCAGGATGGAAGGCGAGGTGACGCCGTTGGCAATGGTCGTGCCATGGCAGTTGTAACAGATGTTGGCCGTGGTGGTCATGGTGTCGTTGGCGTTGTAGGCATACTGCAGCATCTTGGCCGTGGCCGAGCCGTGGGCGTTGTACTTGGGTGTCAGGGTGTTGCCGGCCACTCCGGCCGAGTTGCCGTGGCAGTTGAAACAGGCCATGTTGGCGCCGTGGGCCTGTTTGCTGGTTGACCAGTCGATGAATTGCGGCCGGGTCGTGTCGCCGGAATCGGCGAACGGCTTCAGGGCGTTGGCGCCGAGCCGGGAAGCGCCGTTGGCGTCATGGCAGCTGTTGCAGGAGTTCTCCAGGTTGGCGGCCGTTGCGGTTGTCCCGTCATAGGTCAGGGCAGCTCCGGTATCCTGGTTGAACATCCCTACTGCCACATCGCCGGCTACCTGGTGACCGAAGACCGACTGCTCGTGGCAGACGGAGCAGGAGGCGGCATTGATCGTTGTTGCCTGGATGTGGTGGGAGGGCAGGACAGTGTCGGTGCCGACTACCCGGCGAGTGCCGGTTCCCTGCTGCGAGGCGTGGCAGGAGGTGCAGTCGCCGCCGCCGGTCGGGGTAAAGCCGGTAGTGGCGCTTGAGCCGCTGTGGGGATGGCAGCTGGTGCACCGGGTCGTGGAGTTGTGGCTGTCCCCGGCCGTGGTGGTGTAGTGGCTGGTAGTCGTATGACAGACGTTGCAGATGCCGTTGAATGGGGCCGCGCTCTTTGCATAGTCGGTGCCGGTCGGGGTGGCCGACAGGGTGAAGACTACGCTGGTGGCGCTCTGGGTCGTGGGTGCCCCGGTGGTAGCATCTGAGACAACGGCAGCTTTAGGTCGGATCATAAACTGGTTGGTGGTGCCGGTGCCGTGGGGATCATGGCAATCCCAGCAAAACTGCCCGCCGGAGAGCGCTGTCGAGTGCTTTGCGCCGTAATGGTACGACCCGACCTTGCTGGCAGCGGAGGCGTTCCTGGCTTGTCCGCCGACCGTGACGCCGGCCGAGCCGGTGGCGTGGCAAATCATGCAGGCGCCGTTCTTGCCCCAGGTAGCGTCAGCCCAGCCGCGGAGGCGGAACGGGTTGCCGGCGGTGTAATGGCCAACCGTGGAGTCGTGACACCATTCGCAATAATTGGTGATGCCGGCAAAGTTGGCGGGCGGATTGGCGGAGCCGGCGTAGTTGCCGGAGGCGGCCGGACGGCCATGGCCGGTGACGGCCCAGGAACCGGTGCCGGTCAGCTGGAATTTGGAGATGGTGCCGTTGTTCCAGAAGCTGGCGGCGAAATCGGCCACCGAGGCGCTGGCGCCATTGCCGTGGCAATCCTGGCAGTTGAGCGAGGCGCCGCCCCAGGAGACCGTGCTGCCGGTGCCGCCGTGGCAGGTCACATTGCCGCAGGCGCCCGAACTCTGGGTCCAGGTTGCGGTTGCCCCGGCCTTGGCTGCGTCAAAGGTGACGTCGATTACGCCGTTCAGATGCAGCGCTGACCCGGTGTTGATGGCGCTGCCGCTGGTGGTGGTGCTGGTGTGGCATTTCTCGCAGTCAGCCACCGAGGCCACATGTTTGGCGTGGCTGTTGGCCGAGGTGCTGGTGGTGCCGCCGTTGGCATAATCTGGGGCGCCGGTGGTGCCGGTCCTGCCGTGACAGCCGTTGCACCCCAATGATGCGGTCCCTGTCCAGGTTTTGCTGCCGCTCATGTTGACATAGGCGATGGCGCCGGGATTGCCGTTCGAATGGCAGTAGTTGTTGGTACAGGCCTTGGTGGTCGTGTTGTAGCGGGCGCTACCGCCGGCACGGGCGCCGGAGTAATCCTTGAGGCCATTGACATGTCTGGCAACAGTCGTGATGGTTGTATTCCCGCTGACGGTCTTGGCATGGCAGTCAACGCAGCCTAAGTTCGTGCCCAGCACCGTTGCATTGTTGACGTGGGCGCCATGTTTGCCGGTGGCGATGACGCTGGCGCTCCCCGCGGCGCCGCCATGGCAGCCACTGCAGTCCGTTGCCAGCGTGCTTCCCCAGGTGGGCGTGGTGGTAGGCAGGCCGCCGTTGCCGTTGCTGTGGCAATACATGGAGGAACAGGTCCCGTTGCGGTTGGCCGCGCTGGTCCGGCTCGGCAGATAGGTCGGATACGCCAGGTCTGCTGTCTTGGAGTAGGTTCCCCCGCTGTTGGGCGCGGCAGTGAACTGGAGGACAAGGCTGCGCTTGCCGGCACTGGTTGCATGGGCAAAGGGTTTTGCCTCAACAGTATGGTCGTTGTGGCACTTGATGCACGAGCCGGTGGTTGTGCCGTAGTAATCGCCGTGCTTTTTACCCGGCCCGGTTGTTGCGGGATGATTGCCGTCCGCAGGGGGGGCGCCGTGGCAGGCATTGCAGTTTCCGGGTGAGGCAAAGGCGGCCGAGCCCCAAGCCGGGGTGGTGTTCTCGAAATGGCAGTTGACGTTGGAGCAGGTGGCGTTGGTCAGGTTTGGAATGGAGGTCTGGTTGATGAAGACCCCCTTGTTGTATTTGGCCCGCAGCGTGGCTGAGGAGTAACCGTTCAGGCTGTTGGCCATGACGATGACACCGTTTTGATGGCCGAAATTGGTCGGGGCAACCGGTGCATGGCAGACACTGCAATCAGCGGCAGACGGGGCGGCCTTGAGATGGGCCTGGTGATTGCCGGGAAAGGCGCTCGACCGGGAGTTGAAGTGGAGGTTGGCCTTGCGGGCGCCATCACGGGGCGGCATGCCGTGGCAGTAAGTGCTGCAGGAGTTGAGGATTTCGGCCTTGACCGTACCGGCCGCACAGAACGAAAGTATCGCCAGTACGGTAATCCCGGCTGTCAAGTTCGGGTATCGACTTCTGCACGCGCGGTATCTTCCCATGGTTAGCCCCTTCTCTATGATCAGTAAGGTTTTGCGGTTGAAAAAAATTTAAATTCCCTCCCCTTTGAAAGGGGAGGGATGCAACTCTTTACGAAATTCCGTCTGTTGGTTAGTGGCTCGGATCCCACTTGGGTGTGGCACCGAAGTGGCAACTGATGTTGGAGCAGGTACCGGTCTGGTGCGAGGCGCCGTCCAGCCGGTTGGACGTGTATTTGTCCTGCTTGGCGGCCACCATCCGGTAACGCGGGCTGACCGTGACCTTGATGTTCTGGCTCGGCCTGAAGGCGATCGGGCTCATCTGGTGGTCAGCCGCGGAATGACACTTGATGCAGTTGGCAAAACCATCGGCGGGCTTGGCCAGCTTGCTGACATGGTTCTGGATGATATGGGCACCGCCACCGCCGGGATAATCCTCGATCCTGGCGCTGGACCAGTTGTTGTGGGTGCCGACGAAGCCGGCCGGGACAGGCGGATAGCCGTGGCAGGAATCGCAGGCACCGCCGGAGATCACTTCCAGCGTGCCGTTTATGTGCAGGGTCTTGTCCACGAAGATCGTGGCATAGCTGTTGCCGGTCGGGTTGATGTTCGCATGGCAACTGCAGGTGGTCCCTATGGAGGCGGTTGCCGGGAAGCCGGTTGGAATGGTCACGCTCGGATGGCCGGTGGCTGCCGCCGGCGGGAAGCCGTGGCAGGAGCCGCAGGCAGCCGCATTGATGGTCGCCGGCAAATATGCAGCATTCCAGACCGGGGTCCGGTTGGTGCCGCTGGTATCGCCGCCCGGCATCTTGGCGCCATGGCAGTAGACGTTGCTGCATGCGCCGGTGGTGGCGCTGTAGGTCGGTGCCAGGCCGCCGGTCTGTGCCAGGGCGCTCCAGGAGAAGGTCGTGACGCCGGTGATGTGGTTGGCCGAATTCATCGTGACCGTACCGTGGCAGTCGCTGCAATTCACTGCACCGGCCATGTTGTTGATCATGGCGACATGGGAGGTATGGGCACCGACCTTGGCATCGGTGGTAGCAGTGACCTTGGTTGGTGAAGCGGTGGAGTAGAACGGATTGCTGGCGGTCACCGCTCCGGCGGCGCTGCTGGCATGGCAAGTGCTGCAATCGTCGGTACCGACCTTGTAGAGGGTCCCGCCCCAGACAAGTCCGCTGGCGGTTCCATGGCAGGCGCTGGCGGAGCAGGTGCCCCAGGTACCGCCGGCAGGCATCGGCGATGCCTTGGAATAGGTTGTGGCCGCGCCGGCGGCAAACGTCAGCTCAACCTGCTGGTTGACGTGGGTAGGTACATTGACCGAGGTGGCGTTGTAGCCGGCATGGCAGGTGGCACAGGCAAGTTTTGGTCCGGTCGCGTTGGAGGTGCTGGCATGGGTGTAATGGCCGCCGTTGGGCGCGGCGCTGGCTACGGTGGACATGTTGGGATGGCAGCTGCCGCAGTTGAGGGTAGCTGCGCCCCAGACCGGCGAGGCATAGGACTTGGCCGAGTTGTTGGGGCCGCTGTTGCTGTGGCAGTAAAGATTCGTACAACTGCCGAATACCTGGGCGCCGCTCTTGCTGGGGAGATAGTTGGTGCCGGCGCCGGAGTAGGTGGCGCCGGTTTCCAGGCTGTTCTGCGGGTTGCGCAGATAGCCCTGGACACGCAAGGGCCGCCCGGCACTGGTGGCATGGCTGAAAACAGTGTAGCCGGGGTGGCATTTCTGGCAGTTGGTCGTTCCTGGGTAATAGGTATCGTGGCGGGCATGGCTGCCGGCCGTGCCCGTGGTCGTCCCTGAGGGCGGTGCCCCATGGCAGGCGCTGCAATCGGTGGGGGCGACAAAGGCGGCCGCGCCCCAGACCGGCGTCTTTTTCTCGAAGTGGCAGCTGACGTTGGAGCAGGTGGCATTGGTCAGGCTGGGTACCGAGGTCTGGTTGAAGAACACCCCTTTGTCATATTTGGCCCGCAGGCTGGCGGACGAGTATCCCTTCAGGCTGTTGGCCATCTCGATGATGTTGTCCTGGTGCCCGAAGTTGCTTGGCGCCACCGGCGTATGGCAAACACTGCAGTCCCCGGCAACCGGTGCGGCCGGAAGATGGTTGCGGTGGTTGCCGAGGAAGGCGCTCGACTGGGAGTTGAAATGGGGATTGCCCTTGCGGGCGGCATCCCGTGGCGGCATGCCGTGGCAGTAGGTGGTGCAGGAGTTGAGAAAGCTTGCTGCATGGGCAGAGTTTGCCCCAAGGCCCAGACCAACCAGCAGGGTTGCCAGCACTGCCATCATGATTGTCGTCTTTGTTTTTCCCCGTCTCGCGAACTTATCTTCCATGGTCGGCTCCCTTTTGCAAATATTTGAAATCAACCCTCTAAAGGAGTATTGGCTCATGACAATTAGCTTGCACGGTTGTTTAATGGTTCGGGTCCCACTTGGGGGTTGCCCCGAAGTGACAGCTGATGTTCGAACAGGTGCCGGTCTGGTGCGCGGTGCCATCCAGCCGATTCGACGTATATCTGGCCAGCTTGGCGGCCTCGAATCTGAAGTCCTGGTTGACGTTGACCCTGATATTCTGGCTCGGGTTAAAGGCAATCGGCGTCATATGGTGGTCGGCCGGGTTATGGCACTTGTTGCAGTTGGCAAAGCCGTCGCCAGGGTTGGCCAGCTTGCTGACATGATTGAGAATGATGTGGGCGCCGCCGCCACCGGGATAGTCTTCGGCCCTGGCGCTGGACCAATTGTTGTGGGTGCCGATGAAACCGGCAGGGGCAGGCGGATAGCCGTGGCAGGAATTACAGGTGCCGCCGCCGCTGACCTCCAGCGTGCCGTTTATGTGCAGGGTCTTGTCCACGAAGATCGTGGCATAGCTGTTGCCGGCCGGGTTGATGTTGGCGTGGCAGCCGCAACTGGAGCCGATCGGGGCGCTTCCGGGGAAGCCTGCCGGGATCGTTACTGCCGGATGTCCGGTGGCGGCCGCTGGCGGGAAGCCGTGGCAGGTACCGCAGGCCGCGGCAGTCATGGTGGCCGGCAGGAAAGCAATGTTCCAGGTCGGCGCCCGGTTGGTGCCGGAAGTGTCGCCGCCCGGCATGGCCGCGCCGTGGCAATAGACATTGCTGCATACGCCGGTGGCCGGGTCATAGGCCGGTGTCAGGCCGCCCTTCTGTGCCAACGGGCTCCAGGCGAAGTTCGTGGTGCCGTTCATGTGGGTTCCGGATGTCAGGGTGA
>Ga0172380_10005536_pt1 | contig 15251 bp, 12 predicted proteins | sample Leawe162metaG_FD_119747 | JGI IMG/M metagenome (GOLD analysis project Ga0172380, IMG submission 119747) | Leachate microbial communities from a municipal landfill in Southern Ontario, Canada - Leachate well 162 metaG | ecosystem: Engineered > Solid waste > Landfill > Unclassified | place...
CAACGGTGAAGCCACCTTGCACCCCGGCCACGACAAAGGTAGCATGGACTCATCGATCAAAGTAGCAAGGAGTTTATCAACACTTCTCCGCGAAACCAAGTTAAGCTTTTTATTAGCACTTAAAACAATTTTGCGATATGATTCAAGGAAGTTATCAACATCATAAATTTGCACACTCATGCTGTTAAATACCTATATATACAATAACATAAAAAAGATATGGATCACTTATTAACATTTTATTAACCGCAATGTTGAGAAGTTGTTGAGTGTTTGTCAACTACTTCAACACCCTGTTTTTTAAGGTGGATCAACAACACGGCAAGATCCGATTGAGTAACGCCGGGGATGTTCCCTGCCTGCCCCATATCCGAAGGCTTTATCAATTTCAGCTTTTCGAGAGCTTCCGACGAAATACCGCGGACATTTGCAAAATCGAATGAATTGGGTATTGATCGGGCTCGATTCCGCTTTAAATCCTGAACACGACTCTCTTGACGCCGCAGGTATCCTTCGTACTTAACTTCCGCCTCAACTCTTCTGACCAATTCCTCGCCCGAATCGCTAATCCACTCCATCACTTGCCGCGCAGACTCCCGGTTCTGTATCAGACTTAAAAGAGTTACTTCCGGGCGACGTAACAATTCTATTAATGGAGTAACCTGACTATCATCAATAATGCCCTTCGCTTCATTAAGGTAAGAGATGCATCCGGCGAGTTGTAATTCAATGGTGTCAAGGTAAGTTGATTGTTCGTCACTGATAAGTCCAAATGACGCGGCTTTTTCGGTCAGGCGCATACCCGCATTATCGAGCCTTAAATGCAGACGATATTCCGCACGGGATGTGAACATCCGATAGGGTTCATCCGTACCGTGCGTGATAAGATCGTCGATAAGTACGCCGATATAGGCTTCCTCGCGACCAAGTGTCAGGCTCTTTCCGGTTCCCAGTGCGGATTGCGCGGCATTGACTCCGGCAATTAATCCTTGAGCCGCCGCCTCTTCATAGCCCGATGTCCCATTAATTTGTCCCGCGAAAAAAAGGCCGCGAACAAGTTTGGTTTCAAGAGTCGGGAATAGTTGACGTGGCGGGAAATAATCATATTCAACGGCGTAGCCGGGGCGCGTCAATTCAACCTTTTCCAATCCCGGTATGTGCCTGATCGCTTTAATTTGAATATCGACAGGGAGACTGGTGGAAAAACCGTTGGGATAGACCTCATTTGTCGTTAATCCCTCTGGCTCCAGAAATATCGTATGCGTTTCCTTGTCGGCAAAGCGGAAGATTTTATCCTCTATAGAGGGACAGTATCGCGGACCCCTGCCCTCTATCCTGCCGGTGAATAGCGGCGATCTGTCCAGGCCGGACTTTAAAACGTCGTGAACTGCTTGATTTGTGTGGGTAATCCAACAAGGGAGTTGTGGTAATGGCGGGTGCTTCGATTCCCAATGGAAGAAGATCGGCTCGGCGTCGCCGTCTTGTCGAACGGTACGATTATAGTCTATTGTGTTGCCATCGAGTCGTGGCGGGGTTCCGGTCTTTAGCCTGCCGGCACTAAATCCAAGATCGATCAAACAGCGGGTCAGCCCGACCACCGGCGGTTCTCCAACGCGACCACCCTTTTCCTGACTTTCCCCGCAATGCATCAAACCGTTTAAAAATGTGCCACAGGTAAGAACAACGGCTTTTGAATGGAGCTTCCTGCCATCTTCCAGAACCACGCAGGAAATATTGTCGTCGGCAATTTCTACACCCTTGACCATTGCACCGAGAAGTGTAATTCCCGGGTACGATTCCATCAACGTGCGCATTTCGCGGGAATAGAGGTACCTGTCGCATTGTGCTCGCGGTGACCAGACAGCGGTTCCTTTCGACCGATTTAGAACGCGGTACTGAATCGCCGTTTTGTCTGTGACTATTCCCATAATCCCACCGAGTGCGTCGATCTCACGCACAAGATGTCCCTTGGCAATGCCGCCTATAGCAGGATTGCACGACATGCGACCCAATGCCGCAATGTCGCCGGTAATGAGAAGGGTGTTAGCTCCGGAACGTGCGGACGCGGCCGCGGCCTCGCAACCGGCGTGCCCCCCACCGACGACTATAACATCAGCGTCATAATTGTCTCTGCTCATTGGCTGACAACTGGAATAGTACCGGAATGCAACTGATTAAAATACGTCGGCAAACCACCCCGAAGTGTTTCTAAGTCGTTGACTAAGAAGCGATGCAAGACCTTTTAGTATTTGCACCGCAAGTCCTGGCTTCGACACCAGCACCTCGTCGAACACATCTTGCGACAACACCCATGCCCGTGTTGGCTGTACGGCGATAACGGTTGCCGAGCGAGACATGTGATCCACCAGTGACATCTCGCCAATAACTCCGCCCCGCTCAAAACGAGCAATCACTACCCGCCCGGAGCCATGAGATCGTTGCTTCTGTACCTCAATCGAACCACCACCAATCAAAAACAGCTCCCCACCGGGATCGCCTTCGCGAAATATCTCGGCTCCGGCGGCATACTGACGTTCGACCATCATGGCGGCAATTTCAGTCCGGTCAGCCTCACCCATATCATGGAACAGTGGATGCTCGGCCAATATCTGCAAAAGCTCCTGATTGGTTGACACTACCATCCCAACCTCCCATTGTCAAGATTACTTAAAATAGATCAAGGAATGTTCCACGTGGAACATTCACAAATTCACTTCCCGATGCAGTACTTACTAAAAATAGTGATTAAAATATCGTCAACTCTTTTCTTTCCAGTTATTTCATCAAATGCGCTCAGCGCTTCCCGCCACTCTTCCGCAATCATTTCACCCGGTAATGTCTCAACAACACCCTGCCTGCCCATCGTTAATGCCGCAATCCCTCGTTTCAAAGCAGTATAATGTCGCTCGCGATTAATAGTGGCACCGGTTAATTTAACACCTTCGGTCACAATGTCCAACAATTTCGCCTTTAATACTTCGAAGCCATATCCCGTTTGAGCTGAAACCGCAATGCTGTCCGGTATTTCAGGCAACTTGATATCACATTTATTAGTGATCTTTATTACCGGCACTTGATGTTCCCGGTTCGAGAATCCTGGAATATCAATGGATTCGACATCGACGATAATATCAGCTTCCCTGACTGCCTGGAGTGCGCGAACAATCCCCTCATCCTCAACTTCATCGGGATTGTCTCGCAAACCTGCCGTATCGAAAAATTCAAATTCAATGCCACCAATTACAATTTTCGCATTCAGCACATCTCGCGTAGTTCCGGGGGTTTTGTGGACTATTGCTTTTGCTTCACCAAGTAGCATATTATATATACTGCTTTTACCAACATTAGGAACTCCGGTTAAGACAACTTTCACTCCCTCCCGAAGCTTTCGTGACTGTTGGTATCCCGCAAGCATGGCATTCGCCGCACCAATCGCCTCATCCGCCAGACGCAATTTTTCCTGTTGACTTGTAAGTTCCACATCTTCTTCGGCGAAGTCTAATTCTAACTCAGCATAAACAAGTAAACGCTCGACAAGTACCGCAATCGCTTCACACGCCCTGCCAAGTCCGCCTTCAAGTTGATGCATTGCCGACTGAACGGCTTCCCGGCTTGAGGCATTGATAATATCGCTGACAGCCTCAGCCTGCGTCAGGTCGATTTGGCCATTAAGGTAGGCTCGTAAGGTAAACTCGCCGGGGGCGGCAGACCTCGCTCCTGCCTTGTAAAGAGCTTCCAACAATTCCGCAACAATGACCGGACTGCCATGCGTCGATATTTCGACAACGTCTTCGCCGGTATAGGAGTGAGGCTTGCCAAAAAGAGAAACCACCGCATCGTCAAGTGGAATCGGTTCTAGATCGCGAATAATTATTCGTCCGAACTTAAACCTGCCCGACTCTGGAAGTGGTTTATCGAAAAGCGCTGAAACTATGCGTAATGCGTCCGGACCAGATAACCTTACTACCGAGATCCCCCCTCGGCCGCGCGGAGTTGCTTCCGCGCATATTGTGTCACCTTCGCGATATCCAGTCACGCACACCTCATTCGAATCTATGAAGCCTGCGGAGCGGCTTTAGGCATCGGCGTGATCTTCTGTTGCACAAACGTCCAGACATTGAGTAGCGTGTAATAGAGGTTCAATCCGGATGGGAAGCCGTTAAAGAACAACAACATCATCACCGGCATCATGTAAAGCATTGCCTTCTGATTAGGGTCTGTCATTGTCAATTTGGTCTGGTAGAAAGTCGAAACAGCCATGAGTATCGGGAGAATTGCGAAGTGGCTACCGTAAATTGGTATCGCAAAAGGTAAACTAAATACATAATCCGGCAGTGAAAGATCATGAATCCAGAATGCGAACGGTGCCAATCTAAATTCAATAGTCGATCTGAAAACCGTAAACAACGCCCAAAGCAAGGGAATCTGCAACAACATCGGCAGGCACCCCCCCATCGGGTTAATTTTTTCTTCCTTGTAGAGCTTCATCATCTCTTTATTGAGACGAGCCGGGTCGCTTTTATACTTCTCACGAATAACAGTCAGTTGCGGTTGGACTCTCTGCATCGCCGCCATCGACGAGTACTGCTTGTGCGTGAGCGGCCAGATAATCAGCTTGATCAGGATCGAGAATATAATGATGCAGATCCCATAATTCGGGATCACTTTATACATCGCCTTCAAACCCCAAAGCGTTGCCTTGGAGAAAGGCGCGATGATTGCCCAACCGAAGTTCATCGTCTTTTTCAATGTCGGATCGACTTCGGCAACTAATTCGTCGTCGATAGGCCCGGCAAATAACCGCACAGGCGTTGTGATACTGCCTTGTGCGATGGGCAAACGCAAACCTACTCCAAGACGATTTAAGGGGAATTTTCCTCGGTAGGTAGAATCTGGCTGGCTTTCCATCCATCCGCCGACTGCCTCAGCGGATTCCGGAAGCATCGCCACAATAAAGTACTTGGTTCGTAGCGCCGCCCAGCGTACTTTACCGTCTGAAGGGCCATTAGTGGTGGGTTTGCTCTCGATTTTTTGTTCTTCGAGAACGTCTCCCGCAAACAATGTATAAGCCTTGGAAAAGGCGTTATCTTGCGCCGAATCGAGTTCGGTGTAACTCAAACCGCCACGCCATACCACTTCTGCGTAGTCGCGTACCCATAAGTCCGAAGTTCCAATCCCTTCCGCATTGCAAAGCATCTGGAATTTGTCACCGGTGAAAGTATAGGTTACGCGCAAAGCCCGCCCGTTGCCGAGTGAGGCAATTAGTCGAAGCGAATCACGTTGCGCTCCCGTCACCCGGAACGCATAATCGCCATCATTTTCATCCCCCTCAATCGCAAACGCCAGATCGCTTGTCTGAATCTGACCATCTTTTGTCCAGAATCTGAAGGCCGGTCGAGCACCTGGAGCATCTGGAATAAGCTCAACATTTTCAGGTAAGTATTTCTTATATGGCTTTAACTGAAGTGACTTAAACTGAGCCCCGTCAGTCGAAATCACCGCCCGATATCGATCTGTCTCAATCGTGATTAGCCGGCTTGGAACGGGTGCAATAGTGTTCCCGTATGCCTCCATCGAATCAATGATCGCCGCAATGTCACCCTCGACCGGGGACAGCGCCGGAGTAGCCCGGCTCTCTAAAGTCGGTCTTTCCGTTCCAGCGATTCCGCCTGATCGTGCAAGACTATCTGCAGACATGCTATAGAGATCAGCTGGCGCCGTTGGCGCGGGCGGATAAAGCCATTTGATGAAATCGCCATAAAAGAAAAGAATCAGGCCGATCAGTACAAAGGCGATGATGGTTCGTTTATCCATAGGGGCTAAAGTCGCGTCTAAAAGAAAAAGGGTTAATTATCTAATTATCTGTGTTATAGAGGGAGAAAAAATATGTCAATCTATAGGTAACACATTCTGAAGAAATGTCTGTCCTACAGTAAGATGTAGTCTCTCACTTAACCTGAATGGTGCCTGCCGCAATGGCAATCGGAAGCGGGAACTTCATCGATCCCGCCTTTACTCCACGGACCGCAACGAACAATTCGCCAGCACGCCAGGCTCCCGCCTTTCAAGACGCCATGGCGTTCAAATGCAACTCTGGCGTATTCTGAACAAGACGGATAGTAGCGGCAGGAGGGCGGAAAAAGTGGGCTGATAAACCGCTGATAGCCGGAAATCAGGAGTACAAACAGGTGCCTCAAGAGATCTTCCGGAGTTCCCGGCGTCGAAAGTTCTGTTCGGCTCGCTCCGCAAGGGCAAACATCTCATCCGAAACGCCGGTTTCATCGTTCGTTTTCTTAAGAATAACCAAAAGTACACCCATCACCGCTATCCGATTAGGATTCAAACGATAAGCCTCACGGAGTAGGCGTTTGAATCGGTTACGTCTGGCGGCAATGCCGGCATATCGGGGAGTCGTGATGCCAAAACGGCGTTCAGATCCGGGCAAAAAAAAACTTTCAGGCGAGGCGACTCCGCCCGACCACCATTACGGTAGATCGATCCGAAGAGGCTTCGCCCGGAAATACGACCCAGCCTTGGCTTGCTGTTAGTTACGGCTAAGCTCATCGCTGACTGTCAATTTATGGCGGCCTTTGGCTCGGCGGCGGCTAAGCACATCGCGCCCGTGTCTATCGGCCATTCTTTCACGGAAGCCGTGCTTATTGCGACGCTTCCTGTTCGAGGGTTTGTAGGTAAAGCTCATTGGAGTTTATCTCTCAGGTTTTAAATTATTTATTGTATAAACGTAAAACGCGTTGGTTAACCGTCGCGGTTGGCGGCACAATCAAAACATCCTTATGCCGGTAATGATCGATACTACACCGGCGATAATCACAACCGCAAGCACCATCTTACGGAAAAAAGCTTCTTTAACATGTTTGTGTAAAGCCATTCCGACAACGGTCCCGACTGCCATCGCCGGGAAGAGCGTAAGGCTCATCCTTAGTACATCGGGAGTCAAAAGCCCATTCATCGCATAAACAGGTAATGTAATAATATTTTGGGCAAAGAAAAAGAGTGTAATGCTCGCTCTGAAGTGAATCTTCTCAACTTCTTGATTCTGGAGGAACAAAATCACGGGCGGGCCGCTCATAGCAATAGAACCGTTGAGAATTCCACTGACAATCCCAATCGGGATCAGAACGCCCCGTTCCTTGCTTAATTTCCACCCTCCGGACGTGAGCAACGCTATCGCAAATACAATTATGACCACACCGATCCATACTTTCAGATAAGTTGGATCAAGTACTTTCAACAAATATACACCCACCGGAGTACCAATGGCTCCACCCAGAAACAACGGCCATGCCCGCCAGATCTGCGCATGCCGCCATGATTTGACAAGTATCGCGCCACCAAGAAACAAGCTATGAATCGTAATCAGAGGAACGAGCGTTTTCGGAGCGATCATCAGCGCCAGAAACGGCACGGAAAGTATGGCGTAACCAGAGCCTGAAATTCCCTGAACAACTGCGGCGATAGCTATGATCGGGAGCGCAACAAAGAGCATCCATGGTTCGGGCATCGGTAACCGCTGAATAGAATATTTTATTCAGGCGGACGTCCGCGTCCGCCAATAATGAGAGTGACCGGGACGCTGACGATGATTTCCGTGTGAATAGAATAAAAAAACTCATTCCTGTCCATCACCGATTTAAGGCGACCTATAATTTACGCTCTTCAAAGGAGAAAAAGAGCATCCATGGTTCGGGCATCGGTAACCGCTGAATAGAATATTTTATTCAGGCGGACGTCCGCGTCCGCCAATTAAGAGAGTGACCGGGACGCTGAAGATGATTTCCGTGTGAATTGAATAAACAACTCATTCCTGTTCATCACCGATTTAAGGCGACCTATAATTTACGCTCTTCAAAGGAGAAACGGAACTATTGGGAGTCTGATTCGAGGCGGGTAGGTAAAAAAGGCGGATATGGGCTGGGTGGCCCCACTTGCTCACAAGTGGGGTTTCAAGGCTTGATATCCGATTTTACAAGCAAATCGGGTCACACCGGCAGGTAGGGGCGCATTGCAATGCGCCCCTACCTGCAACCTTCAGACTTTCAACACGCCTTCGCTCTCGATCTGCTTGAATATGTCATGCAGGAAGTCCATATAGATCTCCTCACGCTTTCGCTCCTCCGGGTAGAACGGGTAGGCAACAATTAACAGCGATTCGACCCACTTCGTTAATGTTGCGTTTCGGGAATAACTGGCGACCAGTTTTCGCTCATTATTATAAAGATCGGCTGTCACCGCATAATACTGGAAGAAAGGCATCGGCGCCAGCGTCGCAGTGACGACCGCTCCCATCGTCCCAAGGAAGTAATTGGAAAATTTCTTCTTCGATTCGATCCGTATCTTCAACGTGTAGTCGTTTGCCGCTATCAACGAGTCTTTCTTCGCCCGTCTCTCCGGATCGTTCACGTCCGAAGATTCCTCAGTGTAAGTCGCATACTTACCAAGGTTTGTCAACTCACGTTGCGCATCAAGGAAAATGTCGTCGAAGCCGTTGAGTCGTTGATGCTTGTTTTGAAGCTTGGGAATGGCGTCAAGCCCCACCATCTGATGAACATGGCTGAATACAAAGGTGACCGAAACCGGCTTGGAATCGTTGCGCCTGGTTTCGCCTTTATATCGGTTGCCCAAGTCTGACCTAAACGTCGCACAGCCCGTATTCAGCCCAAGCAATACAAACATGGCGACGGTCACAAGGATGTGCCCGGGGCGGGGGAGACGTATCTCATAACGATAGAGCCAGCCGAGCAAAAAGAGGATGCTCATTATGAATAGCGGTCCTGAGATCATCGCGTAAGCCGTCCAATCGAATTTACCCCAAGCCATGACGATATAGAAAATGCCCAGTCCGCCAAAAACGACTGCCCCGATCCATTCCCGCTTCCACGCCCCCCAAAGCACAAGTCCCAACACAAAGGCGGGAATATTGTGCATGAACAATCCGACGGCGATCTCTTTAACGCTGTGAGCCTGCTCGAAGACGTCCAGCGAGAACATCATTATGAATGGAATGAAGAGAATGCAGAGTGCCCGGGGCGTCCAATATAGGGCTTTAGATAATTTTGGTGACATTATAGTTCCTGTTGATTTCGGTTTGACGATTTGTCCGAACTAAATGCAATGCCAATGCCAATAATATATTATGTTGATATATTTAATTTTACGAAAATATCGAATCGATTTTACTGTTCGATTTTGTAAACAGTCTGTGCGAAGTAAACAGAAGTGGCGTCAGACGAGGCATCTAACGCCACTTTGAGTTCATTCAGACTCATCCGGACACCGGGTGAAGCCTATCCTACTTCAGCCACTTCAACCACTCCGTCTCCGGTGGTAGGACCAGCACCGTAGTACTGTCGATGATCTTCTTGTAAGCTTCCATGCTACGGAAAAAGTCGTAAAACTCCGGGTCTTTACCAAACGACTTGGCATAAATGTCGATAGCCTTCGCCTCAGCCGCTCCGCGGGTCGTTTGCGACTCGCGATAAGCCTCCGCCATCAACACCACCTTCAGCGAATCTGCCGCCGCGCGAATCTTCAAAGCCTCTTCCTCGCCCTCTGACCGGTACTGGTTAGCGATCCGCTTCCGTTCGGCACGCATCCGCTCGAAAACCGATTTCTCATTCTGCGGAGGCAGATCGGCACGCTTGATCCGCACATCGACAACCTCGATCCCGTAAGCCTTCGCCGCTTCGTTCGTCGTGGCAGTCACTTTCTGCATCAATTCCTCGCGGTTGGTCGTCACCACCTCTTCGAGATTGTGCTTGCCAAGTTCCACCCGCAATTCCGAGTAGATAATATCGTCAAGCCGCGCCTGCGCCCCGTTCTCATCATGAACGCTAATGAAAAACTTCAACGGATCGATAATGCGCCACTTGGCATAATTATCCAACATCAGGTTTTTCTTATCCTGCGTCAGAATTTCCGTCGGGTTCGAGTCGTAGTCAAGCAACCGCTTATCGAAGTACGTCACCTGCTGAAACGGCCAGGGAGCCTTGATGTGCAATCCCGGTGTCGTCACTGTTCCAACCGGCTTGCCAAATTGAAGCACAATCGCCTGATTGACTTCATCAACCTGATAGATGGAAGTGAGGAGAACAATTATAACGATAGCGATAATGATCGCTCGTTTACCGATATTGACTTCTATATTTACATTGGTGCTCATTTGCCACCGCCTTCCAGATTCAAGAGGTTGATGAGCCCGCCGTTCTTGTCGCCTTTGACGATATACTTCTTCAGACCGGGAAGCACTTCCTCCAACGTTTCCAATAACATTCGCTTGCGAGTGACATCTTTCGCCTGACGGTACTGATTCAATACCTGCGTAAAGTTGGAGGCGTCTCCTTCGGCTTTCGATACGCGTTCCGAGGCGTACGCTTCCGCGCCTTTGACCATCTGGGCGGCTTTACCGCGCACTCGCGGAATAATATCGGAACGGTACGCCTCCGCTTCATTGATAAGCTTCTCACGATCTTCCCGCGCCGACGCCACGTCCTTGAACGCATCGACAACGGCGTCCGGCGGATGCACATCCTGAAGTTGTACGGCAACAATTTTGAGGCCGGAATCGTAACTATCGACAATCTGTTGGAGCAATTCCATCGTCTCGACCTGAATCTGCCCCTTACCACTGGTAAGAATTTCGTCGATTTCGTGCTTGCCGACGACCTGCCGTAGCGCCGCTTCGATTGGTCGGGACGTTGCCTCGATGTCGCGCACCTTGAACAGGAACTTCACCGGATCGACAATACGATATTGAATAATCAGATCGACTTTGACGATATTGAGATTGCCGGTCAGCATCTGCGACTCTTCCGGCATATCCCGATATTTGGCAGGTGGCCCCGGATCTATGGTTCGGAAGCCGACTTCCGCACGGCGAACATTGGAGACCCCAACCTTATCGACGCGCTCGATAGGCCACGGCAGACGGTAGTGAATTCCGGGCGAAGTTACGCGGGCAAAGGCGCCAAAACGTCTGATAACGCCTTGCTGTTCGGCGTTGACAATGTATATGCCGGTCAACAGCCAGATGCCGATAATGACGAAGAAGATGTTCTTTGTAGCGCCGCGCAATATCGCGCCAATATCGGGGATTTCAACGACTTCACCGTTGACTGTGATGTGCCGGGTGGGAATTTTCATAAATTTTCCTGATTATGGGATGCAGTAATATAATACATTCGACGCGCCAAAAGTGGTGGTAAATGAGAAGGATTCAAGAGAGAATAGGGTGGAGATATGTGGCAATACCCTGAGGGAATGCGTGAGATTTGCCCTTTTCGCGCTGTTTTGGGATTTTAAGGAGCCGAGCGCCTCAATTAGCCGTTAGAAAACGTTTGGGAGCCATTCGCGGAGATGTCGCCCGCGAGCCTGTTCGCGAACGAGAAACGAGCGCGGCGCGGCAAAACGACGGCTTCGGACTCGATTTCGGGCGATTAGGAATGCTTTAACAATAGAGGTGAACTCAAGGTATGAACGGGCGATAGCGGGAATTTATGCGGGAGGCTAATGGGCAACAAAATGCCCATTATATGGGGCATTTTACGAATCGTTATGCAAAGTGGGAAGCGCCATGTGCAGAATGCAAAAGTCGAGGGTCACTACCCAGCGGTCGGCGGGGCATCATACCCGCCTCCTCATTCCGGCGAAAGCCGGAGCCGAAGGCCGTGAGACAATCCAGTCACTCTGAATGAAGTAAAGAAAGACCTGGTAGCATCAAGCTATTTTCTCTGCTACCTCAAAAAGCATTCTGAAGGCAACACTTAGGTCCTTCTTGGATCTCAACCTAATTTTTACACCGTGGTCATGTCCTGTTCGAGCATCATAATCGAACAATAAGACACCTGATTCGATTGCCGCAAGGAACCTTTCTTGAGTAAAGGTCTGCAACATCCAAATATCGGTGTATCGAATATACTCAACTCCTCGCATAGTTTTAGTCTCAACCAATACGAAAAAGCAGTTTGTCCATTTAGTTCGCGCCTTGGCGTATACGTCGTCAAATCCCCAGTACGGTTGAGGTGACAATTCACCTAAACCGATATTTCGCTCAACATCCTTTAACCAGCTTGAATGTCGTGCCCCTACCGTTGTATGATCAAAACTGGTGATGATTTTCTTACTTTCCCGATCAACGGTTATTTTAAACCCCCGATCTGTCCGCGTATTTGCATTGAGTGTTTGGCGGAAACTCTTTTCAGTCTGAGGATATTTGGTGCCAGCTTCTTTGTGCCGCCACCCATAATTGACCACCAGCTGTTTCTGTAGCAAACTCATGCCAGTCGGTGAGGGGTTTGTGTGCATGAGAGTTAACAGAGAGCTTGAGCCGGTTCTCTTAGTTTTTAACTCCCATTCACCTGAATTAGGGATAGGTAAATTATTCTCTTCGATTCCTAAAATATCTTCAAGAACGTTGCCGGGAGAGCCATCGTTGCCCTTGCGATTATTTTCAATCCAACCGGAGGCCTGAATCTCGTTGAGGCGAGTAATGAGTTCTGGCTTTGTGTAGACTATCACGTTTTCTTCACCTTTGGTTTGAGTGGCGGTTTCCAAAAGTCGAGCAGATACTCAAATGTGACACCCATTGTTATGTAATTACTTGGCCAACCGAAAATTCCAATGTTATTGACGAGGTTAGTTCGATCCCAAATAATTATGTTTCTCAATTCGTAGCCTCTTCGACGGAGTTCCTCAATCAAAGAAACATGGATTGTAATTCTTTTATCGTCCATCCACATATCAGGAACGTTGATTACACAATGGCCCTTAGGACGTAGGTAAGGAAGAAGGTTTTCAAAAATATCTCCCATCGCATGAGAATAATCCTCAATTGACATCGTACCCAGATCCCGAGGGTCTTGGGAGTACTGTTCAACTTTACCCAATTGCTCGTTATCTCTATCTCTTCTGGATTTGTTCTTTCGCGGTCGATTTAGGAGATTTGCATAAGGAGGTGAAGTCCAAATCAAGGCAAGGCTATCAGGTTGCAAATACATTGGAATATGCTTTGCATCATCCTGAATTGCTATTTGAACGGAGCTCTCCAAAAGAGATCCCATTCTTTCGATTCTATCAGCACAGAGATTGACGTAGCTTTCTTGTAGGTCGAATCCAATGGCATTTCTTTGAGCATCTCGAGCCGCTACTAGCGAAGTTCCACTTCCTACAAAAGGATCAAGTACTAACTCTCCCTTGTGCGAAAACTGTTGAATCACTCGACGAGCCAAGGTAATAGGGAAGGTTGCCGGATGAACGTTCTTGTCTCTTATGTCGCGCGTCTCATAGTTAAATTGCCAAACGCCAATTTGACTCTTAAGCCATTCTTTAGCGGTCAGGCAATTTATGTTTGTCGCTCCACAATCGCAGATTCGTGAATGCGGGATTAGGAGCCGCTGTCTATAGTGTGGCGACCCGGGAATGATCCGACGAGGTGAATCTTCGACTTGCACAATGTTTGAAACCCGTGCGATGCTTGCTTCCATAATCCCTTTATTGATAATGTTGCGCTATGAAAGCGCACAATGATGGCTATTGACCGGTCTTAATCGCTCCGCGCAACACCTCGAGTATCTGGGTGTTACCCTGTCCCTCAGATTCCTTCGTAATATAACCTGTCGCAACGGGAGAAAAAATAGCCTCAGTCGATCGAAGTAACACTGCATCTTTCACATCACGTTGGTCAGATGCTTTCACGAAGGCCTGAAAAGTACTCAATGCGTTTTGCCGATGCTTGTTAACAACGGCATTGTGCCTGTATGCTCTATAGTTTCTTCCGGTCCAGATCAAGGCAAAGTATAGTATCGAGAATACTACCGCTTTCCCGAACAATAGATGAACTGAATGCGCCCAGTCAAGATTTTCTGCAAGGTTTGAGTAACTATAAAGACTATACAGTCCAAATAGGACGGTTAGACATCCAATAACTATTGCTGCTCTTAGCCATTTAGTGGATTCGTTAGCATTCTCCAATGCCTCGTCTTTGAAGTATATCGAGTGCTGAGAAACGCCCGCTTCAGCCGCAGCACTTCTCAGTGAGTTTAGGATATCTATAGATTCTTTTTGACGCTCGGCAGTTATTACTTCAGCCTCTGTATAAAGTCGATCGATTTCAGCCTTGACTTTCGTAGCGCCTTCGGCCACCTCAGCGATCTTCGCCTTCATGTTTTCAATCACACCGCTTTGAGATTGCGAGAATGCAATAATTGGCGAAAGAACATCATGAAGTTGGTCGTATTTATCTCGCATGCGCGTGATAATAGAATCTCTTTGATTTGTAGGATTACTCGGATGCTTCTGCAGAGAAAATTCTACAACTTCATTCAATATTTGTGCTATAATAATTAGTTCTTTATTTAAGGCCTGTAGCTTATTAAAGGATAAATCCCAAAGGATATCAGGATCAACACGCCTTATTAAGCTAAGGGTTCGCTCAAATACTTTTGCTCCATCGCGAAAATTAAGCTCGGCACCTAATTCGTCGCGATAAAGTGACTCGAGTTTTGCGCCAGATACGGCCATCAGATTTTGAGTTGCCGTATCCCTTATCTGTTGTTCTTCTTCAAATGTCGCCATTTGTGTGTGCCTCAGGTATGGGTATCTTGCAATTGTGCCATTTCAGGCACTCCTTTTCCGGCCACCACCGCCCCGGCATCCGAATCTCCCGCCCCTCGTACCCGCAGACCTGCTTCTGGATTGTCTCGTCCTTTGACTCCAGCAACCGTTTGGAGACCTTCACCCGATACTCCGGCGTCACGGTTATCAAGCCTCGGTCGAAGAGCTTGTCCCACGTCGCGCTCAAGCACAAGCCGTTCGTCGGGTCGGTGCGTTTCGACTCGTCAACCGCCCAAGGGATGATGTGCGACGCGACAAGGGCCTCGGGAATCCGTAAACCGGTGATGCAACAGGTGTTGTCGTAGCTCGACAGGATTACTCTCCGGAAAAATGACTGGTGGACACGGGCTTTGACAGTGGCGAAGCGTTCGGAATCGCCTTGGGGGAAAGTAGTGTCGACAATTGTCGACACTACTGCGTCCGCTGATTTCGCATTGTTTGGAACCACTGGCGCAAAGCCTTGCGCCACTACGACGGGCTCGGCGGCCAGTCCTACGCCAGACAAGCGGGACGCATATCCTACGCGAAGCTCAAATGCCCTTAGAGAAAGGCCGTTCCAATCGGCGTGGAATTCGTCCCAAACAAGGCGGTCACCTTTTGCGGAATTGGCTAAGCCTCTGATA
>Ga0172380_10005537_pt1 | contig 15251 bp, 11 predicted proteins | sample Leawe162metaG_FD_119747 | JGI IMG/M metagenome (GOLD analysis project Ga0172380, IMG submission 119747) | Leachate microbial communities from a municipal landfill in Southern Ontario, Canada - Leachate well 162 metaG | ecosystem: Engineered > Solid waste > Landfill > Unclassified | place...
CTTCCGCATGACTTACCTCGTATAAATAAATCAGATTCCCACCGTCAGGAAATTATTACAAATTATACGTGGCCTCATTCCGACGTGTTAATTCAAGTATCACAACACGTTTTTTATCATCGAAGACATCGTAAACTATACGGTATCTGCCTACACGCATCCGATAGGCAGTAACAGCACGTTCTATCTTCCTGACCCCGCGTGGTCTGGGTTCTTCGGCTAATTTATCAATAGCAGCAATTAAACGTTCGGAATCCTGACGGGATATTCGGCGATATAGTTTCCTGGTATCCCGCTCTGCTGCTGGCGAGAGCTCGATTTGATAATTTGCTGATCCCATCATGTGTCATCCAATTCAATTACGGCCTCTTTTTTCTGCTGCCAGATCGATTCAGTTGTTTCCGCACTTCACTCCAGGGGCGCCCACCCTTTGACTGATACTCTGCACGGGCGGCCTTAATCACGGACATAAGCGAAGCGTCTTCACGGCTTTCCAGCCACTCGGCTACGGCCTCCGCCACAATTTCGCTTGCTGTGAGCCGGCGTTTTACCGCTGCTACCTTCAAATCAGTATAAAGATCATCGCTATGAAATACTACTGTCATCCTTCTACTCATTAAGTTCCTCCATTCAGGCATACAGGCATACATACATATAGACGTACATATATTATAACAATAATTACATAACCCTGTAAGTATCGATTTCCTGTTTAATGAGAGTGGTAGATAGGTTTGCGCTTCTCGACGAAGGCTTTCAAGCCCTCTTTTGCGTCCGGCCCGTCCGCGCAGGCGCACAGCATCATCCTCTCCTGCTCGATCTGCGATTCAAAGTTGTTGGCAAAGGAATCGTTGAGAAGCTGCTTAACGCAGCCGTAAGAAATCAGCGACCTGTCTGACAGCGTACGCGCCATGGCGGTCGCCTCGGCCAGCGATTTACCGTCGTCAACCACTTTATTCACCAGACCCCAGGAGAGCGCCTGCCCGGACGATATCGGGGCATCGAAGGCCATGATCTCCAGCGCGCGCGCCAGCCCCACGATCCTGGGGAGTGTGAAGGTGCCCCCGCCGTCGATGCACAGCCCGTTGGAAGTGTAGGCCTGTAGCATGGTTGACGATTTCTCCATGACGCGGAAATCGCAGGCCAGCGCCAGAGAAAATCCGCCTCCTGCCGCGATCCCGTTGATGGCGGCGATCACCGGCTTGTTCATGCGGCGTATCTCCATCACGGCCAGGTGATAGCTGGCCGCCAGCCTGTGGAAACCTGCGGCCGGACCACCGGCGAATCCGCTGACCCACTTGAGATCGCCGCCGGCGCAGAAAGCCTTACCCTCGCCGGTTATGATAATGGCACGCACGCTCTTATCGACAGCCAGCTCCACAAGGGCACAGGCCAGCCCGTCGATCATGTCGAAATTAAAGGCGTTATAATGTGTCGGGCGGTTAAGTATCAACCTGGATATCTTGCCGTCTTTTTCAAGTCTGACCGTTTCAACCATATGCCTCACCTCCATTTATTGGCGTTAATTATATGGATGCGTAACCTGTTGTTCAAACATAATAAACTTTTCTACTCCCAAATACGTTTCTTATAGTGATTACATAATCGTACAGGGGGTAATATGTCTAAATTTTTAACAGCATTACTGGTTATGGTCTGCGCCCTGGCAATGGTCGTCTCAGCCGCGCCGGCCTCGGCCGACAGCGCAGAGATAACAGCCATAGGGGAGGCCACAACGCCTGCAATCCTGCCGGACTCGGGATTTAATTTCCTGAACGGCTGGGGCAGAAACATTCAGCTGGCGTTCGCCGGAAGCGAGGCCGAAAAGGCCAAACTGATGCTGAAGTACGCCGGCGAAGACGCGCTGGCCTTGAAGGCGATGTATGCGGCGGGCAAGTATGATGTCGGCGCTAAACAAACCGAACAGTATGCTCTGCAACTGCAGAACACCGTACAGGCCGTAGAGCAGGTCAGGGCCAGCCAGGGTGAAGCGGCATCAACGGAACTCGTCGCCAACCTGGAACAGAATTATCTTAAACAGCAGGAAATCCTGCTCTCAGTGCTGGAAAAAGCGCCCGAAGCAGCGCAAAGCGGCCTGCTCAACGCCATAGAGAACTCCAACAAACATGTCGCCACAGCGATCCTGGCACATGAAGGTGAGCAAGCACTGCTGCAGTACCAGACTCAGGTAAATCAACAGACTACTAATCTGGGAAGCGAGACCAGGTTAAAGGTACAACAAAAGCTGCAGGCCGTGCATGGACAGTCCGGCAACAGTGGCGGACAGGGCGTTCAAACACAGACACAAACACAGACACAAACTCAGACGCAGATTCAGGCCCAGACTCAGACTGGGACACAGACTCAGGCTCAAATCGAGGCCCAGACACCATCTCTGCTGCCGGTGCAGGTACAGGTTCAGGCTACCGTGCAGACTCAACAGCAGACCCAGCAGCAGACCGGACAGCAGAATCAGGGCAGTGGCTCTTCAAACGCCGGCGCCGGCGGCGGCGGTCAGGGCGGCGGCAACCAGAAATAGCATCTGAAACAAACGGTTTTCCTATTTCGATAATAATAGAGGGCGGGGCATCAGGCCCGCCCTCTTCTGTTTTCCTTGCTTCCGGCCCTGCCGCTATTTCCTGGCGCTCTCGGCCAGCTGGCTGCGCAGCTCGCGTTTGAGCACTTTGCCGATGGCCGATGTGGGCAGCTTGTCCATAAAGACGATTTTCTTGGGCACCTTGTAGGGCGCGACCCTGCCGCGCAGGTACTCGGTGATCTTCTTCTTCTCCTCCTCGCTCTGCTCGATGCCGGGTTTGAGCACGATAGCCGTAGCTACCATCTCGGAGCCGGGCCGGTTAGGATCCGGTATACCCACGCTCGCGCCCGTGTCGACATCTGGGAACTCGCAGATGATGTCATCGAGCTGGCGCGTGAAGACCTTGTAGCCCGACACGTTGACCATATCCTTTAGGCGGTCCACTACAAAGATGTAGCCCTCCTCGTCCATCTGGCCGATATCTCCCGTATGGAACCAGCCGTCTTGTAGCACCCTGGCCGTCTCCTCCGGTTTGCCGAAATAGCCTTTGGTGAACACCTGCGGACCTTTGATGATAATCTCGCCCGGCTCACCGAAGGGCACCGGCTCGCCGGTGGTGGTATCCACTATTTTAATATCGGTATCGGATATGGGCAGGCCGACCGAACCCGGCTTCTTCTTGCCGAAAAGCGGACCGGCCGTCACGATAGCGCTGGTCTCGGTCAGACCGTAGACCTCCACCAGCTTGTTTGCGCCCACAATGCTCTCAAACTCTTTGATATACTCCGGCGGGAAGGGCGCGGCGCCGCTGCAGAAATACTGCACTCCCGAGAAATCATAGGAACGGAAGTCGGGCTGCTTCATCAGCTCCAGGAAGATGACGGGCACATTGCCGATGAGATGCGGCCTGGTCTTCTTCATCCACTTGATAATGAACTTCAGGTCGCGCGGGTTTGGCACAGCCACCTGTGTGACCGCCTTGGAGAACATGGCCAGCCCCATCACCAGGCCGGCGATGTGGAAAAGCGGCATGGCCGTCAGCCCGACCTGCTCCCCTACCGGCGTATCCAGCCAGGTCGTGATCTGTATCATCTGCCGTACCAGATTGCGATGGGTCAGCTCAGCGCCCTTGGGCAGGCCCGTAGTTCCTCCCGTATACTGCATGGCACATGTATCATCGGGACCGACCTTGACCTCGATATTGTCGGCCGGCATCTTTTTCATCACGTCTGTGAACAGCCGGACCTCCCTGCCCTCGAGAGTCTCCACCTTGCCGGTGGGCACCTTCTTAGATAGCTTTGCCAGCGTTTTGATCGGCTGCGGTATATAGTCCAGTATGCTTGTGAAAACGCACAGTTTAAGCTCCGTCTCCGGCGCCATCCGCTTAATACGCGGAAACATTGCATCCAGCGTTAAGAGCGCTTTGGCGCCCGAGTCCTTGAGCTGGTATTTCAGCTCCTCCTCCGTCAACAGCGGGCTGACACCGCTCAGCACACATCCGGCCTTCTGGATGCCCAGCGCGGCAACAAAGTACGCCGGCAGGTTGGGCAAGCCCACACCGACGATGTCGCCCTTCTTTATACCTGATTTTTGCAGGAGCGCGGCAAAGCGGTTGGACATAGCATCGAGCTGGCCGAAAGTGAACGGCGTGCCCATGTACCACAGGGCAATGCGTTTGGGGAATTTTTGAAAAGACTCCTTGATGGATTCCCAGAATGTGAGCTCGGGATACTTGATAGTGGCGGGAACGTGCGGATCGTACTGCTTGAGCCAGGGCCTCTGATCGTAATGATCAGCCATCGTGCAACAACCTCCTCAGTTTTTTATGACAGCCGGAGCATTCCGGCCTGACCACCAACCGATAGCGCCTGCCCGGACAACCTCAGAAAACAGCTACCTTAATGGGAATAACCTGTGCCCATTGTATCAGATTTAAAAGAAAATGAAAGATGCTAATTTTCAAGGGCTTATTATTGCAGATCTCATATGCAACTATCGGCATGCGAGCTCATCCAGGAATTCACCGATGAACTGCCTCACCTCATCCGCCGGTTTAATCACGCCGTAGTGCCCTTCACAAAGTATATCCGCTTCAAATTGCATTATTCGCTCCAGCGATTTCGCCGCAAGCCGCGGGTCGCCTCCCCACATGGGCAGATACGGTCCGTGTATATCCTGCCCGAAGAGGACATTCTTCCCTTCCGATTCCATCGTCACCACCATGCTGCCGGGCGTATGTCCGGGCACATGAATGAAATTGAATTTTGTCGTACCTATGACCAGTTCATTCAACTGCCCAGCGAGTTTTTCATCCACCGGGCAGGGCCGGTAGCGCACGCCATAGTGCTCGGCGCCCACCTTTTTACCCGATTCTATGGCTGCGGAATCCTCCATATGGGCGATCACGCGGAGATTGAATTTGTCGCGCAGGTCCGCTGCGGATCCGATATGGTCGATATGCGCATGGGTTATGATCAGCGTAGTTAACTGCTCGGGTATGAAACCCAGCGCCTGTATATTGTCGATCAACCTGTCCGTGCTCCCGCCTGCCCCGGCATCGATCAGAACCAGTTCGCCGGCGTCGACCAGGTAGACGCAGCAATCCATGCCGCTGGAGATATCGGCGCTGCCGACCATGTAGACCTTTTCACAGACTCTAAATGCGCTCTGCATCTGCTTCCTACCTTTTTACAAGCTCAAGGAGGCAGTACTCGTAAGGCAAACCCTCGGGATTACGATGGAACTTGTCCTTCAACCTCTGATAAATCTCATCGATCTCTCCTTTGTCGTCGGCAGCAAGCCCTGTCTTAATGGAAGATTCGCTCCACGCCCGCACCACATGGGCCAGCGTATCGGCCAGTTTGGCCCTGGCCTGCTCGTCGTCAAGTCGATTTTTGAACTGCGTATAATAGGCGCAGGGGACGGTCATCTCTTGAAAGAATCCGAGGTTAAACGTTTTGGCCGGTCCGTCTTCCTCTATCAGGGACTTCATCTCCCGCGGGGTGGCAAAATAGTCGGGGACAAAAATAGCCTTCCATTCCGCTTCTTTTATCCTGCCCTCACGGCACAGCTCATGGCAGATATCGCGCAGGTTGTTATATCCCGCCGACGCCGGCCAGCGGTCGCCGCCGCGGTTGGTCAGATTGGCCATAAACAGGGCGCCGCCCTCGACCAGCTCAGTGGCGCGCTCCCTCAAAAATACTCTCCAATCCCTTTTCCATTTCTCCACGAACTTGCGACGGTCCTTCTCGGGCAGCTGGTTGGCCTGTATCTGCGACGGATGTTGAAAAAAATCGGTGCCCACGTCTCTGGTGTTCAGCCAGTGCAGTGATGTGGAGGAGAACCCGAGATGCAATCTCCCTTTTATCTCGGGAAACGCCTCATAGAAAGAACGCCGGATGTAATCAGCCTCCACACCGCCCATCTGTTTCAATCTCGAGTTTATCCAGAATTGATCGAAATAGTCCCGCACGGCTATATCGTTATAGACCAGCCTCATTCTAAGCGATGGATTTATGGCACGTATCTGACCGATGATATTTTCAAACAGCGCGCTCGAGTTCACTCCATCCGCGGCGCCGTAATCAGCTATGACGAAGGGCGTATCCGCGTCCATGCGTGTTATGCGCGGCGTGATGGACTTAATATAGGCCAGCATAGCGGGTAATATCTTGTAATCAATTGCTTTTGCAGTGTCGGAAATTCGGCTGTAATCCCCGGTCATAGTCGGCATATAGTGCTGAGATGCCGAGCCATTCTCTTTATGGTCTGCCACTTGTCCTTTCTCCTTTAGCGCTGCACGTGGAAATCTTACGTTTCAATATACCATTGAGAAAGCGGCGCTCACAACAGTCGCCGGTTGTGGAAGAGGGCGCCCCCGGGCGCCCTCTTCCCATAGGAGGTAACAGCGGTTAATAAGCCTGTGTATACAGCTGAATTATGTCGTTGGGATCACTGACGGGACGCCCGTTGAAGATAACGGCTGTATCTGCAATGGCGTGGAAAGCGCATATGGCCAGGTTCTCCTCGGGAACTCCCACATCGCGCAGCCTCATGGGATGTCCCACCTTCTGCATCAGCGCTTCCACTGCGTCCGCCGCCGCGAGGGCGGCATCTTTCTCGCTCATGCCTTTGATATTGACGCCCAGCGCATGCGCCACCAGCGCCAGCTTGTCGGCGGACGTTTCGACGTTGTAACGCATCACCTTGGGGAGGACGATGCCGCAGGCTGCGCCATGCGGCACGTGATGAAGCGCGCCGACTGTGTGGGCCATGCCGTGCGCCAGCCCGACCTGTGCGGTGGTAAAAGCCCAGCCGGCCATGGTGGCAGCCACCTGCAGGTTAATCCTGGCTTTCTCGTTCCTGCCATCCTCCACGGCCAGCGGGAGGTTCTCCCCGATCAATCTGATGGCCTGCAACGCCATGCCGTCGCAGATCAAGTTCGACATCGTGCTGGTCATAGCCTCCACGGCGTGAGTCAGAGCATCCATGGCCGTCGATACGGTCAGCGATTTGGGCAACCCCAGGGTGAAGATCGGATCGAGTATGGCCACATTCGGCGCGATCTTAGGATCCACGATAAACAGCTTGCGGCCGGCGGTGTGGCTGGTGAGTACGGCTACGCTGGTCACCTCGCTGCCTGTGCCGGATGTTGTGGGAACGGCGATGTGCGGCGTCTGCGGCTCGGTCAGCACCAGGAAGTTGAGATAATCGTTGGCCCTGCCGCCGTTTTTAAGGGTTACGCAGACACCCTTGGCGGTGTCCATAACACTGCCGCCTCCCACGCTGACGATGCAGTCGGCCTTTAACTCACGCGCCACCTCTGTGGCGGTATCCACAGCCTCCAGATCGGGGTCGGCAGGTATCTTATCGAACATGCCTACGCAGAAATCCGCCAGGGCATTCTTGACCAGGTCGGCCAGGCCGGCCGCCTTAACTCCCGGATCGGTCAGTATCAGCGCCCTCTTGCAGCCCAGGTCGACTATCGCCTTGTATATCGACGATAGCGCTCCGTGGCCGGACACGACGGTCGTGGGAGCGGAGTAGCTGAATCCGTCCACTTTCTTGTAGTCCGATATCAGCTGGAAGTACATATTGGTGTGGTTGTGGGCCATGGAATTTACGTGTATACGCTTGATCTGTGTATATTCATGCAGGCACTCCATGCCGAAATCGCGTCCAATTCCCGACTGCCGGTAGCCTCCGAAGGGGCAGAAGTCCGAGAAGATGTGGTAGTTGTTGATCCACATCGTGCCCGTACGTACCTGCCCGGCCAGGCGCTGGGCCCTGGCGTTATTGCCGGAGAACACGCCGCCCGCAAGGCCGTAAATAGAATCGTTGGCGATGGACAGCGCCTCCTCGTCGCTTTCGAACTTGATAACGCTGACCACGGGGCCGAAGATCTCCTCCTGCGCGATGCGCATTTTGTTGTTCACTCCGGCAAAGATGGTGGGAGCATAGTAATTGCCTTCCGGCATGCCGGGAACGTCGATGCGCCTGCCGCCCGTGATAACCTCTGCGCCCTCCTCTTTTCCGATTTTAACGTAGCGTTCGACGGTGGCCAGCTGTTCCTTGCTCACGATCGGTCCCATGTGTGAATTGGGATCCATCTGGTAGCCCACGCGCAGCATCTCGGCGCGCTTCTTCATCTTATCCAGGAACTGATCGTAGATTTTGGCCTGCACCAGCAGCCTGGTGCCCGATGAACATACCTGCCCCTGATGGAAGAAGGTGCCGAAGCAGGCGCCTTCCACCGCCAGGTCGATGTCCGCATCATCGAGTATGATATTGGCCGATTTGCCGCCCAGCTCCAGCGATACTTTTTTAATAGTTCCGGCGGCCAGTTTCATGATCTCACGGCCTACCTCCGTGCTGCCGGTCAGCGCGACCTTGTCCACGTCGGGGTGGGTGCATAGCACCTTGCCCAGTTCCCCGCCAGGGCCGGGTATGACGTTGATTACGCCATCGGGAATGCCGGCCGCTTTAGCGGCCTCAGCCAGTATGCAGGCGGTTAAAGGCGTCACCGACGCCGGTTTGATAACTATGGTATTGCCCATGCACAATGCCGGGGTTATCTTCCAGACCGCGATATACATGGGGTAGTTCCAGGGCACGATCCCCACGCATACACCCAGCGGCTCCCTGCGGATAAACTCTCGTCCGGGCGCAAAAGCATTGCCCGATACGGGTATCTCCTCCTCCCAGGGAAATTTGGTGGCCGCCGCCAGACTCAAATTGCGCATGTGGGTGATGGAGATGAGCGGCATGAACTTGGCCAGCGATATTATCTGGCCCGCATCCATCGATTCCGTAGCGGCCAGGCGCAGCCCCTGCTGTGCAACCTGGTCGGCGAAATCCTGGACCTTGGCCATGCGCTCTTTCACCGGCATCCTGCTCCACTCGCCCTTATCGAATGCCCTGCGCGCCGCCGCAATGGCGGCCTCGGCATCCTCCTTGCCCGCCTGCGCCACGGTGGCAATGGGCGCTCCTGTGCCCGGATCGATCGTCTGGAATGTTTTTCCGCTCCCGGCATCCACGAATTTGCCGTCGATAAAAAGTTTATAATGGTCCATTAACTACCTCCCTCCATATTTTTATTCCTTAATTGTCGAATATCTCTGCATCCGGATCATCTGCCCACCTGTTTTTTACCCTCACTCTGCATTTTCATCAGGAACGGTAACACTTTAAAAAACATATTTAACTTCTGCGCAGTGCTGCGTGTGTACATGAAGCGCAGCGCATCCATCAATCCCTGCTCGGCGCCCTCCATTGCCGGGTATTGATAGAACTCCTTTTTATTGCCGTTTTTGCATTCGGTGATCGACTTGACACAGGTAAACGCCCTGATACCGATCTCGCTGTGATAACAGCCGATGCCGGATTCCTTGACGCCACCGAAGGGCAAGCCCGGGACGGCAAAGGTGATCAGCGCGTCGTTGATATTCACCGAGCCGGTCCTGATCCTGCCTGCGATCCTCCTGCCCTCCTCCATGTCCCGTGTGAACACGGCCCCCGAAAGCCCGTAGTTCGTGCCGTTGGCTATTTTAATAGCTTCTTCCACATTGTCGTACGGCATGACCGGCAATAGCGGGCCAAAGGTCTCCTCCTGCATAACTTTCATATCTCTGGTGACGTCTGTGAGGACCACCGGCGGGTAGCACATCCCGCTTAGCTTGCAGTTCAAGACGCCCTCGGGCAGCAACTTCGCCCCTCCGGCAACGGCGTCTTCGACCTGCCGTTCCACGATCTTGTACTGCGATTCCATGGTCATGCTGCCGACCTCACCCGCTCTCTCGCCGGATTTAATATTCTTCACTATGCTCATGAGCTTCTCTAAAAAGGCTGCATAAACCGGACGTTCCACCAGGCATATTTCCATGCCGATGCAGGTTTGTCCGCAGTTGGTGAAGGCGCCCCAGCTGATTGCGTTGGCCGCTTTATCCAGATCGGCATTCTTTGTCACAATCGCCACGTCTTTTCCGCCAAGCTCCATAATGGCAGGCACCAGCCTTTCGGCCGCCTTGATATTTACACGGCGCCCGACCTCGGTGGAGCCTGTGAAGAAAAACATGTCGATGCCGGCGTTCTCTATCAGGGCCTCCCCGGTGATCGAGCCGTTTCCCGTAACGACGTTGACCACTCCCTCCGGCAAGCCGGCTTTCTCAAGTATGCGCTTCACCATCATACCGCTGGTGGTGGTCTGGCTGGACGGCTTTAAAACGACTGTGTTGCCTGCAGCGATGGCTGAAATCACCGGGCCCACACATAGGCCGAACGGGTAATTCCAGGGAGATATGACGGCGATAACGCCCCTCGGCTCAAAGATGTAGTACATCTTGCGGCCGGGCAGCATGGGATTGCCCGGCACCTTGACCGGCGCCAGAAATTTGGCCGCATTCTGCGCATAGTAATGCATGATGTCGCAGGAGGGATAAACATCCGCCATCAGCGCGTCGAACCTGGTCTTGCCGTTCTCATCGGAAACCCTTTCAGCGTAATACAGCGCGTTGTCAGCCAGTATCTCCGCAGAGCGCGCCAGTATCTTCAACCTGTCCTTCACTGGGGTGCCCGACCACTCCACCAGCTTGCTTCGGGCACGGATGACCGCAGCATCGACCTCATTTGCGTCCATCAACGGATATGAGGCTACTTTCTGACCTGTCATGGGGCTTACAACATCAAACGTCTTCATGGGACTTAATACTCCTCCTGTTTTTTAATGAATCCACCAGTGCCTGCAACATCGTTAGATGGTGTTAGGGCGAGAGCGAAGGAAGCGCGCAGGCCGCGCGCATAGACATAGCGAGACACGCGGAATGCGCGAAAGGGGATAAAAACGATGGGCGCTGGATATTTATTCCAGCCGTGTGTGATCTGGAACAGATTCTCGCTCTCCTTTCCAAACTTGGGAGGCGCCGCCGTTTCCAGCGACACCCTCGGGCTTGCGCCACCGGCCGGGTAAACAATGCCTTCGCGGTTTAGTTATCCGGCTCGAAGAGTTCGTATATTTATTTCACCTAAATTATCATGCCGGCGGCGACATGTCAATGTGAATAGGGAATACGACATACCTCCTCGTCTGTTTGACAAAAGCACGGGGGAAAACCCTATAATGCCGTATCGACTTGGAGCAGGCGGCGATGTAAAGTAGCGCAGCCGGGCTTACGCAGCAGGTGTGATTAATCCCTGCGGGACTGAGTTTCTGCAGGGCTTGCTTTTTATGCGAGGTTTATATGAGTAACAGGCTGATGAAATCGGCAATAGTAACGGGAGCATCATCGGGGATCGGCGAAGCCTATGCCCGGCTGCTAGCCTCACTGGGCTATGACCTGATCATTATCGCCAGGCGCAAAGACAGGCTGGAAACCATTGCCGCAGAGGTGGAGAAGGCATACGGTATTGCGGTGTCCGTGATGCAGTGCGACCTTTGTAACGAGAAAGACATTAGTGTAGTAGAAGAAAAAATCCGGAACACCGATAACCTGTCGGTGCTGATCAATAACGCCGGCTTCGGTACGCTGGGTCCATTCGTTGATGTCGATCTCGGCAAGTCTCTCAGAATGATCGACCTGCACGTTACCGCCCCTGTGCGGTTGGTTAAAGCAGCACTGCCCGGCATGCTTTCCCGCAGGGAGGGCGCCATCGTCAACGTTTCCTCCGCTGCGCCCTTCCTGCCGGTATTCGGAAATGTGATGTATAACGGCACCAAATCTTTCCTGATCGCATTCTCCGAATCCCTTCAGATCGAAGTTAAAGATGCCGGAATCAGGGTGCAGGCGCTCTGCCCCGGCTTCACCCGCACCGGCTTCCATTCTGTCGATGAATACAAAAATGTTGATTTTTCCACCATCCCGTCATTCCTTTGGATGTCCGCAGACAAAGTAGCGGCACTGTCATGGCAGGCGCTGGGCAAAAAGAAGGTCGTCTTCATACCGGGAGTCATCACGAGCCTGACCTGCACGGTTTTGAATGGATTATTCAGATACCTGGCCGGCAAAAGGCCTGCCGCACCGACCGCACGATAGATGCAGCATCCTGGCACAGGGAACTCCCAATCACCCAACATCTTGTATCTAATTAATTGTTAGAAATTACGTAGATAATACGTAGCTTCCTTAATCCGTATAAGCAGTGATACCTATATCCGACCGCGTAGTGGAACTCTATAATCTTCCCCATTGCACAGCCTATAGGTCAGGATACGTGTACATATTAAACATTAATAGGGAGCTTATTAAAATGAATCAGTACTCATGGTTTAAAAGTTACGATAAGGGTGTACCGCAGACACTTCAGCCATACGCAGAGAAGACGCTGCTGGACTGTTTTATCGAAGCAGTTGGAGAAAAGCCGGGCAATCCCATGGTTTTGTTCAAAGGCAGGAAGGTTTCCTACAGTGAAATGCACAGGCTGAGCGAATCTCTCGCAGCCGCTCTTATAGCCAATGGTGTTAAAAAAGGCGATGTGGTAGCCCTGGTTTTACCCAACTGCCCGCAAGTAGTGTATTGCCACCTCGCCATCTGGAAAGTTGCTGCGATCGCCTCTCCCATTAATCCGTTGTACTCGGCGTCCGAATTGGAGCGCTCACTGAACGAATGCGGCGCTAACGTGGTGATCTGTTTAAGTACATTTTACAGGAAGATTAAGAACATCCAATCAGCAACAAAAGTGCGGCTGATAATCAGCACGGAAATAAAAGAATATCTTCCATGGTTCCTTTCACTGGCCTTCACACTAATTGAAGAGAAAAAGGGCGGGCATAAAGTAAAACCGTACGCCGGGGACCTGCGCTTAAAAGATCTGCTGAAGCAGTATCGGGAGTCCCACCCCCCGCAGATGAGAATAGATCCCTCCGATCCTGCCTTGCTGTTATTTAGCGGCGGCACTACGGGTACGACTGAAGCCGCAGTCGGCACCCACCATTCGCTTTATATCGCCGGTCTCCAGCTCACCACCTGGGTAAAATCCATCATGGTGCTGTGGGAAGATATCATCCTCGCCACCATCCCCATGTTTCATGTTTTTGGAAATGTCGCTTTGATGAGTTCAGCCATAGTCAACCGCAATCCGCTGGCGCTCGTACCAAACCCCAGAGATATTAATGATCTTGTAGCCACAATAAAGAGAGTTAAGCCTACGTTCATACCGGGCGTCCCCACGCTTTTCTTTGCACTATGCAACCATCCAGCCGTCAAATCGGGCAAGGTCAGTTTCAAGAAAGCCAAGTTCTGCGTGGCAGGTGGCGCGCCGCTACTGACGGAACTGCGAGACCGCTTCTTCCAGGTGACCGGCGCGCGCCTGGTTGAAGGATATGCTCTCACGGAGTCAATGCTTGCCGCCGTGATAACACCGGTCGAAGGAACACAAAAAGATGGCGCGGTGGGGCTCCCGTTACCCGATGTAATTTTGAAGATCGTCGATGCCGAAACCGGTAATAAAGAAATGGCGACCGGTGAATCAGGCGAGATCCTCATCAAGGCGCCGCAGATAATGCAGGGCTACTGGCAAAGGCCGAAAGAGACGGCTGAAATGATCCGCGATGGTTGGTTATATACCGGGGACATCGGTTACCTGGACGACGACGGCTATTTATATATACAGAGCCGTAAAAAACAGTTGATCAAATGCGGCGGTTTCCAGGTATGGCCAAGGCAGGTGGAGGAAGTGCTTATCTCCCATAAGGCCGTGGTGGATGTGATCGTAGCAGGTATCCCGGACCCTTACCAGGGCGAAGCCGTAAAGGCATGGGTAGTCCTTGATGGTATACCCTGCACGGAGGAAGAGCTGCGAGCTTTCTGCAAGGAGAGGCTGACGGGATATAAGGTGCCGAGGCATATCGAGATAAGGGAGAGCCTGCCCAAATCAGCCGTGGGTAAACCCTTAAGCAGAATATTGATCGATGAGGAGAATGCCAGGAGCCAATAAATCTACGCTGCGGCGCCGTCGATGCTTGCCCTGACCTGCCTGATGAATTCGCCCAGCTCCCTGTAGGGCGGACCCTCTTTTTCCATGATCTGTATGATGCGGCTGCCTATTATCACGCCATCGGACAGTGCTGCCGCCTCAGCCGCCTGCTGTGGAGCGGCAATCCCGAAACCGATGCAAAGCGGTATGTCGGTAACCTGCCTCACCTTTGAGCTCACTTCCCCCAGGCCGGTGGAAAAGCCTTCCCGCACGCCGGTCACGCCCGTCACAGACACCATGTAAATGAATCCGCTTGAATGTTGCGCCACCAGGCGGATACGTTCCCCCGAGCTGTTGGGCGCCACGAAGTAAACGGTATCGATACCTCGTTCTTTTGCGGCAGCATCATATGCAGGCAGCTCGCCGGGCGGCAGGTCGGGTATGATCAGCCCGTCGACCGCCGTGGCAGCGCAATCTGCGCAGAACTTCTCCACGCCATAGCTCACAACCGGATTGAGATAGGTCATAAAGACCAGCGGTACATCGCTCTTGCTCCTGATGCGTCCGGCTATTTCGAAGCATGTCCTGGTGGTAACACCGTTGAGCAACGCGAGATGGCTGGAGTGCTGGATGGTCAGGCCGTCGGCCATGGGATCGGAGAAGGGAATACCCAGCTCGATGATGTCACAGCCGGATTCCGCCAGCATCAAAGCTGCCTGGACGGTGGCTTCTACATCCGGATACCCCGCTGTTATATAGGCGACCAGGGCTTTATGTTTTTTGTTTCGAAACACCCCCGATATGCGGCTCATAGCTGTACCCCCAGTGCGCCGGCCACGACCTGGACGTCCTTATCTCCCCGGCCGGAGAGGTTGACGACGATCAGATTACTCTTATCCATGTCCCGTGCCAGCTTAATCGTGTAAGCAAGGGCGTGAGATGATTCCAGCGCCGGCAGAATGCCCTCGAGCCTGCTGAGCAATTGAAAGGCCTCCAGCGCCTCTTCATCGCCGGCCGAGACGTATTTCACACGGTTACGATCTTTATAGTAGCTGTGCTCCGGTCCGACGCCGGGGTAATCGAGGCCTGCCGAGATGCTGTGCGTCTCCAGCACCTGGCCGCCGTCATCCTGCAGCAGGCAGGACCTGGCGCCGTGCAGCACACCCGTCCTGCCGGCGGCCAGAGTGGCAGCGTGTTTGCCTGTCTCCAGACCGCGTCCGGCCGCCTCGACTCCGATTAATTCGACGCCTCTATCCTCGATAAAAGGATGGAAAATTCCGATGGCATTGCTGCCGCCTCCCACGCAGGC
>Ga0172380_10005538_pt1 | contig 15250 bp, 11 predicted proteins | sample Leawe162metaG_FD_119747 | JGI IMG/M metagenome (GOLD analysis project Ga0172380, IMG submission 119747) | Leachate microbial communities from a municipal landfill in Southern Ontario, Canada - Leachate well 162 metaG | ecosystem: Engineered > Solid waste > Landfill > Unclassified | place...
AGGGTGCCGCCGCCGATTCCTATGAAATGGCAACCAGCCGCCAGCGCAGCATCACGATCATCCACGCCGTCGCCTACCATTACGAGTGACGACGGCAGCAACTGCTCATTGTGCAGTATGGCTTTCAGGTTTGCATGCTTGGCGCCGTGACCGCCATGGACTCCATTGAAAAAACCATCGCCGTACCGGCGCCGCACGAGCGAACGCAGAGGGACGGTCGGCGTCGCACTGTTCACATACAAGCTTAGCCCGGCGTGATGCAACTGAGCCAGCGCTACCGATGCACCGGGACGCTCCGGGCAGATGAGAATGCGTTCGTCGCACCATTCGCTGTAGCGGGCGGTTAGTTCGTCCGGGTCACCGCCCACCTCGTCGGTGAAGTGCCGGAAGATTGCGTAACGGTCTCCAGGCGGCGAGGCAAGAATACGTGCCATTCGTTCCGGTCCATCGGGCGATCCGGTAACTGCCGCAAAGAATCCTTCGCGCTTGATATCGTTGGAGAGGACTAGGGTTCCGTCAAAGTCGAATACAACGCAACGAATCATTCGCCGACAACGCCTTCGACCCGGACCGGCAACTGGAAACGCCCCCAATGGTCGACCACCGTTTTGCGTTCGTGACGCTGCAACTTGTTGATCTTCGCATCCTTGTACACGGAGTCGCTGTTGAAATGGGTCGTCGAGACCTCTTCGACAACGCAGCCGCCATCGGTCCAGAAAGAGTGCCATACGCCGGGCATGACTAGGCAAACGTCGCCAGGGACAAGTGCGCGGGTATGCCCGTCGACATTGACGGTGAGGTCACCGTGCAGCACTTGGAAGGTTTCCTCCTTCAGCGGATGGAAGTGCATCGGGTGCTTCTGCCCTGGCAATTGAACCAATATCTTCTTGCAGTATTCCCGGTTAATGCAGTTGATGATCACCGCCCCGAATTCGCGGAAACGGGAAATTCCATAGTGATGCGAATATTCGACCTCGAATTCGGAGTTGAGCGCGATGCGGGCCTCATTCAGGAGCGCCTTGACCTCGTGGACCGCGGCTTTCAGGACCTGATAGTCGGGGTTGTGCGGGACCATTGCCTGGCTCAGCAAAATTGCCCCGTCCTTCTTGATATCGGCTCCGGCAATGGTGCCGGCCTTCCAGTTGCCGCTGTCGAGTTGACCTTCCAGGTAAGGCATGGCGAAGTAAACCTGATCGCGAGCGATCTGCTGGCCCTTCTTGATCATCTTGCGCGCGTAGACGCCGCGGCGCAGGGAGTCGAGCGACTCCTGCTCGACGCTGCTGATCTGCCGTTCGGTCGAGCCGCACAGTTCCACTGCCTGCTTCCAGGCGGATATCCAGCGATCGGCCTGCTGCGGCGTGGACGAGTAGGCGTTCAGCTTGGTATCTGGGGTAGCGATGCCTACGTGGCGCTCGAACATCCGCGCACCCTTGCCCACGGCAATCTGAACCGGCACCGTCTCGTCGGGATTTTCATGGGTCGACCAGCCGATCACCTTGTTGCGGTAGCGATTGCATAGCACATCGATTTGGTTGAGATTGAACTTGTCAGCGGGTATCGGGTAGATCGACACGCAGTGCATGATGGCGAAGTCGGTTCCCCTGTGGTCAAAAAAACTGGCCAAGTCATCGATATTGTCCAGTTGAAGACCACCGGTGGAGAAAACGACCGGCAGATTGGCCTCTGCGACCTTTTCCAGCAGCGGCCAGTCCTTGGCTGAACAACTTGCGACCTTGAGGATATTGAAGCCCATGTCGGTGATCACATCGACCGATTCCTCGTCGAACGGTGTGCACATCGCCAGCATGTCCTCTGCGCGCACGGCGTCGAGCAGGGTCTGGAACTGGGGCCGGTCAAGACGCGTCGCGAGAAAGCGCGGGATGTGCTTGTTGTCGCTCTGCTTCTGGTGGACCGGATGGACAAAGGTATCGAGCTGACGGAACTGAAATTTGAAGGCGCCCCTGACACCCTGCTTACGTACGACCTTGCCGATCTCGCGAATGATGCCGAGAGCGTGCTCGACGCTCCCCTGGTGGTTGTTGGCCAGGTCGAAGACGAACAGGTCGCGAAAGTCGAAGTTCTCGTTCATGCCGGGTCTTTCTTGGGTGTGGTCCACTCTACGTCCTTGAAACGCGAAGTTCTGGTTCATGCGGCCTTGAGCGCCGCCTCGCAATAGCCAGCTGAATAGTCAATGGCGATCGCCCGCTTTTCTCGCGCCGACTTGTGGGCTGCAGCAACTACCAGCATCGTATCAAGCCCGCGGGAGATCGAGATGGGAGAGGCGGCGGCGTCGCTGCGGAGGCTGGATTCGATGTGCTGCAATTCCTGGATGAAGTCCGCGGGGCGGGTCTTTTCGACCAGGAATTCTTCGGCCAGTCCCTTGCCATCGCCACGAAGCACGGCATCGACGCCCGGACGGTAGCCGCAATGCCACTCGGCATAGCCGTCACGACCTTGTGCGCGAGCCCATTTGCGCGGCGGGCTGGTGACGACGTCCTGCACCACACGCCCAAGGAGGCCACTTTCGGTGCGCAGGTGCAAGACGCAGAGCTTGTCATAATCGACCTTGTCATCAGTGACAAAATTCATCGCGGCTGAAACTTCGATCACCCGGCCGGCGCCTACAACGTGCGCAAAATGCTGCCACAGGTTGGCGGCGTGTGAATGCTCTCCGCTGGCACCACCGCCTCGCTGCCAGAAACCCAGGTAAGTGTCGCTCGGGCCGGTCAGCCATGGATGTGCCGCAAAAATGCCGCCCCAGAACTCGCGGAACTCGACGTCCAGTGTCTCGATCGGGCCCAGGCTGCCGCTTTGCACGACCTCGCCGAAGCGATCGCTCGCCTTGCTCACTACGTGGTCGTAGCCGGTGAATATGGCGACCCCGTTCTTGCGCGCCAGATCGAACAGTTCCTGAGCGCCTTTCAAATCCGGCGTGCAGAAAGGCTTTTCGACGAGGACGGCCTTGGGCTTTTCCCTGACAGCTTCAAGAGCTAGCTGGATATGGCTGTCAGGCGGCGTACCGACCATGATCAGGTCGTAGCCTCCCTGCGGTGCATCCTTGCAGTCGAGCAGCCTGATCGCCTCGTCCCATTTGCCATAGCGAGCCGGGTAGATCTGGTTCTTGGTACGAGTCAGCGCGGCGGGATCGACATCGCAGAGATCGACCTGCCAGCCGAGGCTGCGCGATGCGTTGGATAGATGGTTGCCGATCGAGCCGGCGCCGAAGATTTTTACTCGCATTTCATTTCCACTTTCTCAACGAGCCTTGCCGATTTCATAGTCAAGACCGGCGATGGCGTAATACGCGGCTTTCACGTCATGTTGCGGGCGCTGGGCGATGAATGCGGCGCGGTCGCGCCCGAGTTTTCGCAATACCCGGTGCAGGCAGTCGGACGCACAAATATCTTCGAAGCCGACCATTCCCAGCCACGACAGTATGGCTCGCTTGCTCGGCAAATGGGTGACGTTGACACTGACGTGATGCGCCGAGTGCGTCGCCTTTGGCACTCCAAACCATATCTCGACGCAGTTTTCGTCGCGCAGATGCCGACGCCGCGCTGTTGCCGACTCGATCACCAGGACACCGCCCCTGCGCGTGAAGTCGAAAAGTCGCTTGACCATCCGCAGTTGCTCGGGATTATGATAAAGCACGCCGGTACACCACACGACGTCGAAGGGTTCAAGATCTGCGCACTCCTCGTCGTACATGATGTTGGCTATGGTCAGTTCGATGTTGGGTGCGGCCAATTCTGCGAGCCATTGCCGGACCCTTGCCTCCTTGTCAGGCAGATCCACCAGAACCAGAACGTCCGGGTTCAGAGTCAGTAGTCGTTTCGTGTCTTCGCCATCGCGTGGGCCGATTTCTAGAATTCGGAGAGGGCGCTTCCCCGCTAATTTGGCTCGCAGATCCTGAAACAACAATTCCCGATAATCGGGCCCGTGTCGACCCGTAAGCCGTCTCGAAACACGGGTGGCAAGATCCAGAAGGCTATCAATGGCAACTGAAGACGGCATGAAAAGGAGGGCACTGAACGGTATCAGTCGCCAGCTCGATCAAAAGCTTATGATTATATCTCATCGCCTGCTTTTTGCCCGTTGCTCAGCAGCTCGCCGGTCGTTGCCAGGCGGCGAAACAGTTCCGATTTTTCGAGAAGCTCGGTATGGCGTTCGGTGGCGCTGATCCTACAGGTATCAAGCAGCCAGATTTCATGACTGATCTGGACGGTACATACCGGGCGGACTATGCCATCGAATACCTAACAGACGCATGCCGCGCGTCCCGACGGCGCGTATCGACCGCTTGCGCTTCCTAACCGCTGTGGCAATGGCAATTTGATGAGGGTGCCTGGCGCATCTAAAGAGGCAGCGCTTCAGCTACCCCAACGTACAGGGTCAAAGATTGGGTTACCGTCGGGCTTCCGTACGCCAAACAAGTGGTAGGTCTGTGGCAGGCCCAACCTGTTGACCTTCTCGGCCTGACGATAATAGAAAGGCTCCAGATTGAGTCGCAGCAAGATCCTACGGGTTTCATCGCCCGTCGTCTGATTACCCATGAATTCGGAGCCCGGACAGAAGGTCTGACCGAAGACCAGATGCCCGCCCGGCCGAAGCACGCGAGCGCATTCTGCCAGGCAACTGCCCACGTTCTTGGCATAGGCCAATGTGGCCGACATCAAGATCGAGTCGAAGCTCGCGTCTGGAAAAGTCATTTCTTCCATGTTCATGACATGGATCTTGGGATGCGTTTGGTAGAGGTCGATTCCCTCGATCCCGTCCCACGAGAAGCCATACAGCCAAGCAAGATAGAGTTCTTGCACGGTACGCGGGCCAATCAGGAGCAGCCGCTCCTTGGTCAGGTCTCGCGGGGGAACACACAACGCTGCAAAAAGTTCCTCGGCACGTCGAGAGGTCATCACAGTTCTTGCCGAAGTGACCGAAGCGTTGTATGTCTGAACTCTTTGGTAGTAACTGTCATCGTCGATCGCAGTCTTACTCGTGCTCTCGAGGTGGCGACGCGAGTGCAATTGCATGACTGTCGATGAAACGTCGTAAAGCACAGGCAGCAACAAGAGTCGGCGCAGCAGAGGGACGGTCTTAAGCGGTGCTGCGGGATTTCTCACAGCCCTGACCAGATAGCGCAAAACGTCGATCAAGATCGAATCCTCAGAAGGCGGGGTTGGCAGGGAACGCGCCGGTCTTTGCTACTCCGGTATTCCTGTACTTCTCGTACGGCATAGGGGCCAGACTGGGGTAGATGTGGAAGACTATTACATAGCGGACATGACCTTCACTTGGAAAGCCGCCTTTATGGATCGTATTGTTTCGGAACGCGAGAACCATTCCAGGTTGGCCGGTGGGTTGCGAGACCAAAATACCCCGCGCCGCAATCTGGTCGCGGTACCAGGCGGTCAGAACCGTGCGCATTTCCATTCTTTGCAACGGCCTGCCGGCCTGAGCAGCAGCCTCTGGCAGCAATTTGCGCATCGCCGCCTTCTCCCCGGGAAATATCTTCTTTGCATCCTGCCAGCAAATGACCTCCATTGCGCCATTTTCCTTGGTTCCCTCGGAGAGGTAGAGCATGACGTTGGTGCAGGTGCCGGGGCCACCGTCGCTGTGCCAAAGTTGGGACCCTTCGGGTTCGGCGGATCTGCGTACTGACTTGTACAGCTTGGCGTAGAAGATCTTGGCATGGGATCCATAGATGGCCTCCACGAAGTCGTTTAGTTCAGACTTGAAGATCTCTTCGATCTCAGGGAATTCTTGCCAAGGGTCGCGCGTGAACATGTAGTCGTCGTTCCACGGACAGTGGCCGGCTGCTTCCAGAGCTTTGATCTTGCCGAGCATTGAATCCGCAAGGACTCTGTTGCGTTCGCTCCAGTAGGTGGCAAAGCCATCGATAGAGAAACGCTCCGCTGCGGCACTGAGTTGCTTGTCTATTGGGTGCGGCGTGTATGCAGTCCTGCACGCCTCGTAATGGGCAGCGAAAGGTGCAGCCAGTTTGGGGCCCATCTTGCTGCGATATTTTTCGATGCTTTGCAGGAACCAACGATCCGTAATCGCGTGTTTTAATGTGGAAAGCATTTGTTTTCCCAGAAACGAGTCACATTGTAGCTTGATGGGACGACTCGCCGGTCGTCGCCAAGCGGCGAAAGAGCTCCGATATTTCGAGAAGTTCTGCATAGCTTCCGGCGGCGCTTATCCGTCCGGAATCGAGCAGCCAGATTTCATCACAGCTCTGAATCGTGGATATCCGGTGGGCGATGACGATCAGCGTCACATCGCCATGCAGCAGGGTGATGGCCTCCTGGATCGCCTTTTCGGCGATGCTGTCGAGCGCGCTGGTGGCCTCGTCGAGGATAAGGATCTCCGGGCGCTTGTACAGTGCCCGTGCAATCGCAACGCGTTGCCGCTGGCCGCCCGACAGACGAATGCCGCGCTCCCCCAAACGCGTGTTCATTCCTTGCGGTAGACCGCCAATAACCGATTCGAGATTGGCCCGACGCAGACATTCGATTGCCAAGTCCTGATCCACTTGGTCGGGGCTGACACCAAAGGCGACGTTCGCCAGAAGAGTATCGTCCGTGACAAACGGTTGCTGTGCCACGTATCCAATGCGACGCCTCCAGTCTGCAAGGGGGATTCTCGTGGCATCGATCCCATCCACAAGCAAGCTCCCTTGTGATGGATCGAGTAGACGCAGCAGCAGGTCCACCAAAGTGGTCTTGCCCGCTCCCGAAGGGCCCGCGAGGCCATACGCGGCGCCGCGCCGAATAGCTAAATTGACGCCTGAAAGGGAGTCTGCTGCTGCCGCCGGATATCGATAAGCCAGATCGAGTATTTCCATCGCGCTCCATTGCGAGGGGAACGGCACTCCCGGGTCTGCAGGCCGGACTTTTGGCATTGTTGAAGACAGCGCAGCGCGTAGCTGATGTACGTTCTTCACATAGGGCAGGACATCCCACAGCACGCTGAAGTCGACGAATAATCTATTGGCCGCAGGCAGCAGGCGCGCACTGACAAGCGCCAGAAAAACCATTTGCTCGGCGATCTGTGAAACCGGACGCCCCACCCACCACAAAATACCGATGACTAGAATCATCGCCACCTGGCCAGCCAGGAGGGTGAGCACTGGCAACACCTGTCGCAGCGTATTACGCTGGGTTTGAACTTCGGTAATCCGTGTCATCGACTCGGTAGCCTGGTGGGCGAACTGGTCTGGGGTGCCGCTCAGCTTGACGTCCTTGATCCCGGCCAGGAGTTGCGTCAGACCTATGGTAGAGCGGTCAAGATTGAGACGCTCGACCTCGGTGTAGTGGCGCATGCGGGCGCGCGTGACCATGCTTAGCGCAAGGGCGAGGCTCAGCACAGCAACGGCGGTGATGGCGCCGGCGAGGGGGGCAACGTAAGCCACCAGCAGTGTGGCTACCGCTCCCAGGACGAGCGTTTGCGTGATACTGAATATTCTCCCGACAAAATCCTGACCCCAGCGCAAGATGTCCATACTCACCGCGCGGGTGGTCAGGGCGGAATTTGTTATCAGGAACCAGGAGTACGGTGCGCTCAGCAAGCGTTCGACTACTTCGTTGGTCAGACGAATGCGGCACCTGGCGTTGAAGGAATTGATCGCTCTGCGGGTGACCACATTCAGCACTGCAGCAATAATCAGCAAGCCGATGACGCCAGCGATCAGCGCCGCGACCATTGCATTTGCCTCAGAAGGCAGCAAAGGCGAGAGCAAGGAGCCGAACCGCGAGCCGGCGAGCCACGCGCCGGGGGCGACGATCGCCGCCATCATTGGCAGCAATGCCGACATTGCCACCATGTCGACCACTGCGGACGCCGCGACCAGTGGTAACAGACCAACGGCTTGGGCGCGCTCCTTGATTGACAGGAGCGAAAGACCGAGTCTGTATTCTGGAGGCAGGAAACGCCTCAGGAGAGTCTGGAAAATGGAGACATCCTCAAAGTGGAAGTACGAATGGTGACTTCTAGCCGGAAATGTTTGAAAGAGAATAATCCTTGGCCTGCTTCATTTTGAACGTGTGATACCCGTGCTCTCCCGCGATAATCCATTCCCTGATCAACCCGATTTCTCGGTGGATATACGATCCATTCTCTCCAATCTGGCGAGCCATCTGCTTCCTGAGGTGCGTCCGGTCGGAGTCGTCTGGCATTATTGCTTCAGCCTGCCAATCTGGTACGCAGAAGTACCAGCCGGCAAATATCTCGGCCCTGCGTCTTGCCGATCGAACATCGACCCGATTGAACCAGTCAGAGCCGAGCAGTTCCAGATAGTGCTCACGCGAGTTCGGGAACAAGGCGAATCCGCAGTCGTGATACCACCCACGATCGGGAATGAGCACCGGCTTCCCCTGAGCAGCGTACTCAATGGCCGCCGTTCCATGATAAGTCACGACCGCATCGGCCACGTTCATCACCAAGCTGCCGGGCCAGTTGTCGGGCACCAGCGTTATATGTTCAGGCAGGTGCGAGGGCATTGAGTCCTTTAGGGTCATGCCGCCATACCACTTATCGCAGGGATGTGCGCGAAACAGCCAGCGTACCGAAGGCGTAGCCAAAGCCACATCCAGGGTAGCTTCGATCCAGTCCAGAAAATCCCGAAAGCGAGCCATCCCTAGTGCGTGTGGAAAGTCGAACCAGTTACTTGCATAGATGGCGACTACAGGGCGACTGTCGCCAGTTGAGTGATCTTGAATGGGATCGGCGCTGCCCGAAAACGCCATGCGTCCGCCCAGATCGTTCGATCTGCCTGAAGTGCGTAGCTCCAGGTATCGTCGACCCACTTCCGCCAAGGCACTGGCTTGTGCAGCAGGTAGTTCGTCAAGATCACGCCGTCCTGGACAGTCCACACTTTGGCAAATATCTTCCGAACGATTCATACGCCAGAACCTTGGTACCCCATAATTCCCAAACAATGTCACCACTGGAATTCCATTTTGTGCCCCTAACCAAGCCATCGGGGTGCATTGGCTATTGATGACGTGGCTCATGGCAATCAGGTCTGGGTCGTGAGCCTCAATCATGGTCTCGGCGCCTGTGATCGATATCAGGAGTTCATGGATATCCCTTTCAATCAGAGGATCCTGGCCATCTACTGTTGCTGTTTCCTGACGCTTGAGTATTGCGTCAAAAAGGAAGGATGGTGGAATGTCATGGGGAAGACGCAATTCCAACACGTCCTCGGCTCGACGTACCATGCCGGCAAGCCGCTTGGCGTCACTTCTTAAGGTAGGTCGGCTGCCGTCAAACAGAGATCCAACTCTCGAGATACCAAGCCGCTGAAGAGTGTTGCGACATTGTCTCTGATTGTATTTCCAAACAAACGCCAATTCATTGCTGCCTGGCGTTCCCAGAGCCGCGCGCAGTAGCTGTAGGCGGTACCAATAGCCATAATTGTGAAAATGTCCGTCAAGAAGCGGACGCGCAGCTAAAGGAGGGTGTTGATTACTGACGGGAATGTTGGAGAGTAGTACCGCCAGTTGATTCTCTTCCCTGTAGCTTGACAGACCGCGCAGGGTCGTATGGGCGAGATTGGCCAGTGGTCGCAAGGTATTTCGAATATTCTTGATCATGCACGTGGCTGGAACATCAGGATTGATACTTGTAGGCGCCGTGCTTCAATTTTTCTTTTACACGTTGCAGATCGTCATTTGAGATTGGCTTGAAATACCTTCCGGATGCTTGGGGAGTGAAGTTGTCTTCTGTCACATTGCCGACAACCAAGTCGGAAACCGCGTCGGCCATCGCGGCGCAAGCTTGTAAGTATGTGGCAACTCTCAAGTCAACGTAGTCCTGATTGCGACCGACAACCACTTGTTTCTTGAGTAGGGTCGGCCCCTCGTCGATGCCTTCCGACATGCGATGAACGGTAACCCCTACTGGTTCATCAAGCAATACAGCCCATTCAACACAACTGCAGCCGCGAAACGCGGGGAGAAGACCGGGATGTGCATTGAGAACCCCCATTGGCGTGGAATTTAGTACTTCCATCCCTAGTTTGCGCGGGGTGCCAGCATTTATCAGGAAGTCTAATTCAAGTCGCTGAATGAGCTTGGCAGACACAGAGCTATTGTGGTTCTCTACGAAATAGCACGCCGGACCAAAATCTTCGAACGCATGCATAGGAATAGCTGGCATCTGATCTCTGGTTCGCTCTTCATGGAGGCCAATGTCTTTCTCAGATATGGTCTTGGAATCAAGAAATATCGCATTAGGGTACATCTTCCTGTCAATCAGCGCGCGGAGCTGGTAGCCGAGCAGCGGCGCGTCGATAGTGCTCAGTAGACCAAAGCGTTTCTTAGCCATCAGTTTGTCACCTTATCGAGGTTGTTGTTACGTGTGGCTGGGAGTCTCGTCGTTCGCCTTGCATTCAGGAGGGACCTTCTATATCTGACCAGCGACCCCGCCGTCTTTTCTCATCAACCAGAGCAAGACGCCTTAGAAGCCGTGCCGACTATCGGGGCCATAGTTCGTAGGACCGTTGGAAGCCACAGGTAAAGGCTCAAGGCGGATTCATTGCCGCGATGAGTTTCGCCAATGATTCAATTTCAGGCTGAGGGAGACCACAAGCCTTACCGCCCGGGGGGATGCAACTTATTACGCGACGTCCGGCGATAAGACCGACCACCATTGCCATGCTCTCGCAGCCGGCAACCACATCGCTCTCCAAGACCTCCTCCAGCAAGAGTCGATCACCGCCAACGACTATCCGCTCTCCGAACTCATCCCTGACCCAATCATATTTTTCAGTAGGTTCCGAGGGGTGCGGGCGCACGACGACGATGTCGACGGGCTTTCCGAGCGCGAAAAGATTAAAAAGAAAATATCGCAATGCATCATATTCGGTATATCCCCAATGGCGCTCGTCACCGAACTCAAGCAATCCGTGTTCGCTCAGTGGTTCGCATACGAACAATACTTTCAGGCCTCTGCTAATGGAAGAATCTGACGCAATAAGTTTTCGATGAACTGCAAGTTCTCGCTTGAGGTCTTCGACATAAGGGTTAGGTACTAGGCGAACCGGAAGTCGCGGAAAACACTTCCGGGCGGTATCCATGGCAATGGAATCCCCAACCCAAACCTCATCCGGCAATCGCTCTTCGCCATTGCGAACGAATCTTTCGCGGTAATGTACCCAGTGATCGAGAAAGGCGACGGAGCGTTTTCCTTCGCGCCGTGCTATACCCATAGCGGTCCACTCGAGGTCTGACTGCCAACTGGTACCGCACAAAAGTAAATCGCACCGTCCCAAAGCTTCTTCGAGGGACGGTATTGCCAAGCGGCCAAATTTCCGTTCGAAAACCAAAACCGCAGGTCCGGCGAGAACATAGGCGCACTCCAAGCTATGCTTCGCAATGTAGCCCGCCAGCACTTCCGCGCCACCGGCATCGTGGGAAACTACACAGATCATCTGGTTAGCAGGTCTCAAAAACGGTCCGATTATTGCGGCCTTGTTGTCGTACTAGGAAGCAACCGATCCGGCATGGCAACGACAGTACGCACTGAGAATGTCGTCCGCGATCGTACACAGCGGCAACGCAAGCATGTGGCATGAGTCATCGGCGACCCAGGGAACAATCCCTAAACGCGGAGAACAGGCACATTTCCGATAAGCGGCGTTGGTCCGAAGCGATCACGGCACACCATAGAGGGGGCGATATTGATGAAATGCGTGGCGGGCATGATCGGAACCAGATTAACGAGCCCTCTAGACGCCCATGGCCCGGCAACCCAAAACTTTCATATTTCGTGCTTTATGCGTAGCGATGTGGTGAGTTTCGGAATGCGCAGTGCGTCCAAATGCCCCGACGGGGCATACTGCATGGCCGACAATCGAATAAAATATCACATAAAAATTGGCTTGAAAAGGCTGCCGCGAAACGACTGACCACGGCATCTGCAAAGCATGCAGAGTTATTGCTTTATGAATAACGATAAAATGTTAGAAACCTCAGGCGGTATTTTTTCATCTGTGACCGGGCCATGTCCCTAGATTTGTTTGAGTTTTCCGAACCAGCGGAACGCGACGTTCAGACCGAGATATTTTGATGATATTGGCAATTTTGCAAGCCCGTGTTTCTTCTTCTAGACTGCCCGGCAAGGTCCTTAAGCCTCTTCTTGGTCGGCCTGTGCTGGATTTGCAAATCGAGCGAGTGTTGAGGGCTCGGCGTATCGACAAGTTGGTGGTCGCTACCAGTACGGGAGAGGATGACGAGGCAATTGCATCATTGTGTAAGGATCTTGGAGTTGTGTGTTTTCGAGGGGCTCTTGAAGATGTCCTCGATCGCTTCTATCAAGCGGCGCAGCAGCAGCATCCGACGACAGTAGTGCGGTTGACTGGCGACTGTCCGCTTACTGGTCCGGAGGTGATCGACGGATGCATCGATTTCTTCGGGGCGGGACAGTTTGACTACGTCAGCAATGCCATTGAGCCCTCGTTCCCGGACGGCCTCGACGTGGAGGTGATGCGTTTCGATTGCCTGGAGCAGGCGTGGCGCGAGGCGCGGTTGCCCTCGGAGCGTGAGCACGTGACGCCATTTATTCACTCGCATCCGGAGCGCTACCGCATCGGGCATTTCCGCAATGATCGTGATTTGTCGCACCTGCGCTGGACGGTTGACGAGCCGGAGGATCTGGAATTGGTCCGCGCCATTTACGAAGCACTCTACCAGGACAATCCGGCCTTCTCGACGCGGGATATCTTGGCCCTGCTCGAATCGCGTCCCGAACTGGCGGTGCTGAATACCGGCCACCAGCGCAATGCAGGTCTCATGAAGTCCCAGCAGCAGGATGCCGCCTGGCGCGCCGGCGGCGGTCGTTATGCCCGGTCCGAGGCATTGTTGGAGAGGGCGCTGAAGACCATACCACTTGGCTCGCAGACCTTCAGCAAGAGCAAGACCCAATATCCATACGGCGTCTCCCCATATTTCATCCAGCGCGGCCAAGGCAGCCACGTCTGGGACGTCGATGGCAACGAGTATGTCGACTTTATCAACGGCCTCGCTGCAATGACGCTGGGTTACAACGATCCCGACGTGACGACCGCAGTCCGCAAGCAGCTGGAAGAAGGCGTAATTTTCTCCTTACCTCATCCGATTGAAATGGAGGTGGCGGAAAAGCTGGTGGAGATGGTGCCTTGCGCGGAAATGGTGCGTTTCGGCAAGAACGGTTCTGATGCCACCTCGGGCGCGATTCGGCTAGCCCGCGCATGGACGAACCGAGAGCGCGTTGCCGTCTGCGGCTATCATGGCTGGCAGGACTGGTACATCGGCTCGACAGCCCGCTGGCGGGGCGTACCCAACAGCGTGCGCGCGCTGACCCACAGCTTCCCCTACAACGACCTCGACGCTTTGGACAAGCTGCTGGTGGAGCATCCCGGCGAGTTCGCCGCCGTCATCCTGGAGCCGATGAATACCACCGAGCCACTGCCAGGTTATCTCGACGGTGTGAAAGCGACGACTCACCGGCACGGTGCACTGCTGGTGTTCGACGAGACGATTACAGGTTTCCGCTATGCCAACGGCGGCGCGCAACAGCGCTTCGGCGTGACACCCGACCTCGCCACCTTCGGCAAGGGCCTGGCCAACGGCTATCCGGTTTCTGCTGTCGCCGGCCGTGCCGACGTGATGCAGCTGATGGAGGAGATATTCTTTTCCTTTACTTTTGGCGGCGAGACCCTTTCGCTGTCCGCTGCGCTGGCAACGATGGGCAAGCTGCAACGCGAGCCGGTCGTCGAAACCATGTACCACCAGGGCGCCAAAATCATCGATGGCATCCGCGGCCTCATAGAGCGCAACGAGATGGGTGACTTCATCAGTATCTGTGGCAATCCGACCTGGTCATTCCTGCTCCTGAAGGATATTGCGCCGTATAGCCAGTGGCAGATCAAGACCCTGTTCATGCAGGAGATGCTCGCCCGAGGCATCCTGACCTTCGGTACGCACAATATCAGCTACAGCCATAGCGACGCGGACGTTGCAGTTCTGCTGAAGGCCTACGACGAAGTGTTGCCGCTGCTTGCCGTCGCCGTGCGCCAGCGCAAACTCGAAGCCATGCTGCGCTGCAAGCCGCTAGAACCCTTGTTCAAGGTCCGCTGAGATGCGCGCAGCTATCCGTGTCGACGCCTCTACGCAAATCGGCTCGGGCCATGTGATGCGTTGCGCGACACTGGCCGACTGTCTGAAGGCTCGCGGCGCAGAGGTGGTATTCCTGTGCCGCGAATTGCCGGGACACTATTGCGACTGGCTTGAGTCCCGCGAGCACGAGGTGCGTCGCCTTCCCGCTGCCAGCGAACTCTATCAGGAGTTACCCACCGGCGGCCTTGCTCATTCGGCTTGGCTGGGCGTGCCGCTACGGCAGGAGGTATCTGAAGCTAAAGAAGCGTTGGCCGGAGCAAGGAAGTTCGACTGGCTGGTAGTGGACCACTATGCCCTGAGTGCGGCTTGGGAAACCGCGATGCGTTCCGTCGCAACCAACATCATGGTGATCGACGACCTGGCCGACCGCAATCATGATGCAGACATCTTGTTGGATCAGAATCTGCCGGCTGATCAGGCACGTTATGACGCCTGTGTTGGTACTACCTGCATTCGATTGATCGGGCCTGCCTTCGCCTTACTGCGTCCGGAGTTCGCCCGGTTGCGTTCGGACCTGTCACCCAGGGAAAAGGGGATCAGGCGCTTATTGGTATTCTTGGGCGCGGGCGATGTGCGCAATGTGACCGGTAAGGTTCTCGATGCCATTTCCGCCGCTGCACTGCGAGGTGTGGCCGTAGATGTAGTGATGGGCCAGACATCCCCCCATCTGGATTCTGTCCGGGCGGCTTGCCAGGCGATGTCCGATTGTGAAATCCATGTCCAGACCAATGACATGGCTAGTCTGATGGCCAAAGCGGACTTGATGATCGGCGGTGCCGGTAGCACCACCTGGGAAAGGTTTTGCCTTGGCCTACCGGCAATCACGGTTAGTATCGCGGCCAACCAGGAACGTGTCGCAATTGAAACGGCACGGTGCCGCGCAGGGATTTACCTCGGTGGCGACGAAAGCCTTGCGGCCGACCAGATCGCATCGGCACTGAGCCGGCTTGCTTCGCGTCCGGGCCTGGTCCGACGTATGGGTTGCAGAGCCTTGGCTATGGTGGATGGCGTCGGGGCGGAGCGCGTTGCGTCCATTCTGCTAGGCAACAGCGATCGCGATGGAGAGTTGTTGTGGCTCAGACCGGCAAACCCTG
>Ga0172380_10005539_pt1 | contig 15250 bp, 13 predicted proteins | sample Leawe162metaG_FD_119747 | JGI IMG/M metagenome (GOLD analysis project Ga0172380, IMG submission 119747) | Leachate microbial communities from a municipal landfill in Southern Ontario, Canada - Leachate well 162 metaG | ecosystem: Engineered > Solid waste > Landfill > Unclassified | place...
GGCGGAAAGCTGCATCAGCTTGTCGCGGATGGGCTGCCATTCGGGCTGCGGGTAGAGCAGGAGGCAGCCGTCCGCATCGGCAGTCAGCACCAACTGACCCGCACAATGCGCCAGCAACAAGTCACGATACCGCGCTGGTATCGTCAGCCTGCCTTTGCCATCCAGATTGAATTGCGCCGCCCCCTGGAACATGCACCCCCCCATTTATTCCCACTTTTTACCACTTGATCCCACTATATTGAAAATATTTTGGGCAGTCAAGGCAAATAACAGGATTTCTCTTTTCGGGACAAGGAGTTAGCGCAGAAAGTTAATGTTGGATAAATATGCTTAAAAAGCAATGCATTGCACAAACAAGCTAAAGTTGTTTGTAATGAGGCATATTTGTTCTTGAGTTGGCGCGGGGGTGATGATGGCGAGTAATAAAGTCTGTCGGATGAGAATAAAGTCTGTCGGAGGGCGACCGAAAATCATTAACATCATGAAATATCGACAAAATAGGGAGTGACATTGAGCGAATAGCCCAGACGCTGGGCTTTACCCTAAGGCGTTAATTTATGGAGCTATGAATGAGGGACCCTACATACAATGTCATTTAGATTTCTCTTACAGCGCGATTCCCAGTCATTTAATCCTTAGCCACCACTGTATCGTAAAGACCATAGTGGCTTAAACCCTCATGACTCTCGATTCCTGTATAGCGAAGTGATGCATCTTCATAGCGACGGAACGCGAAGACAGCTTGGTTCATCTGCTCGGTGTTGAACACCTTGAGTCGAACGAGCAAGTGGAAATCCGATACGGTCAGACCAGTCACGGTCAGGAACAAGTCCGGCTCCAGCTTGGTGATCACGTCCTGCAAGGTATTCTCGCGGAAGTCGGTCAAGTACATGAACGCCGGGATGCGGGTAGCGAACTTGATCAGCTTCTCCTGAATCTGTTTTCGCTTGGACTTGTACTCTCTCTCCTCATCGGTAAGTTCCTTCTTCTCCTTCGCTGTCAGCTCGCCGGTTTTCGCCTTGTTCTTGAGTTCTTTGACCTTCTCGCTCTTGTTGATGATGGTCTCGATGATGTTGTCGCCCAGAGCGCGCCAGCCCTCGATTCGCTCCACGGCAGCCATTGCTTCAGCGCTGTCCATGATGCGTCGGAGTGTATCGTTGTCCACGTTCACTAGCAGCGCACTCTCCCATTTCCGCGCCAGCAGGGTGGCCGAAGTGCCCGCCATCGCTATGTCCAGAATGCCGCCTGCGTCGATCTGGGTCATGTTCGCGCCGTCATAGGCCAACACCGGCAAAAACGACACCAGCTCCTTCACCGCATTTTCCGGGTTTGACTCATTGGGCGACAGCCCGATCCCGTACTCCGAAAGTTGCCTCAAAGCGCGAGTGGGTGCGAAGTCGAACACGAAGCAGACGGGCTTGAGGATTTCCTCCTCGTTCGGGTTATCGCCGTTCGGATTCTTGATAGACCACGGCGACTGCACGCGGAACGCCGCCTGGAAGTAAGTCTCAGGCGACTTGAGATTGCGCAGCATCAGGATGGACGACCACTGCGCCACGGTGACGCCCGTGGTCAGCTTGCCGCACGACAGCGTGATAGTTTTGGTCTCGAAGCCGCTGCCGATGGCATGGCGAACGGGTGGCAGTGCATCCAGCCCGATGCCCGCCGACGCCCCTGCTGCCACCAGCACATCGTAGTCATGCCAGAAGGTGTTGTGCTTCTCAGCTAGCAGGTTCGCCATTGCATGGCAGGCCGCGACGTTGGGCATGAACCAGAACGAGTGCTGGAGATACGGCAACAAACGCACGTCAGAATACGGAAACGGCGGCCGCGTGCCTGTCTTCAGATGCTCGACCGATTTTTGTGCGTATCCCCCACGGATGATGTCCAGCCACTTCTGCACATCGTTCTTGTGCTTGAACTTCGCCGCCTTGCCTGTGCCCGATGCCTCGAAGAACGCGTTGAGATCGAATTCGTCGAATTCCCCGGCGCTGGCGATGGCTACCAGCTCGTCCGGCATCTGGTAGGTCAGCAAGCGCATCTGCGGCAACGCACCGTAAGGATTACGCTTGCCGGGGTTCTTGGCGGCGAACGCTTCCTTGGCGCGCTGTTCATCGGTGTAAGTCCAGTTGAATATCTGCTCCTCGATGAACTCGCCTGTCGCCAGCGCCTTGAATGGCGTGCCGGAAAGGTAGAGATACGCTTTTGTGGTGATGGGCAGGAACTCAGATTCCCTTTCCGATAGCACGGTGAATTCTTCGTTCACCTCCTCCAGATCGGCGGCGTATTCGAGCCTAGCTTCCTTCTTTGCGACAGTATCCTCTTCACCCTCGAACAGCTCCTTCGCGGTCTCGCGCCACGCCCCGAAGTGGTATTCGTCGAACACCACGAGATCCCAATTCTCAGTGTGAATCCACTCGTTCTTGGGCTTGATGTTTCCTGCCGTGTCGCGACCGAGCAGGTCTTGAAAAGAACCGAAACAAATCACTGGTTTCTTACGATCAATTTGCCTTGGATCGCCCCCGGAAGATTTCGATAGATACTGTCAACCGTTGAAGTCCACATGGCTTTCCAGGTCGGTCTGCCACGCATCCTCGACCGCCGGCTTGAAGGTGACCACCAGCACGCGCCGGGCATCGAGCTTCCTAGCCAACTGGTAGGAGGTGAAAGTCTTGCCGAAGCGCATCTTCGCGTTCCACAAAAAACGTGGCGCAGCGTTCTTGCTCTCTGCCCAGATCGACTGGTAGTAGTCGAAGGTCTTGTCCACCGCCTCGGCCTGCTCTCGTCGCATCGAGAAGGTTTCGTGGTGCGTACCCGTAAAGCGCTGACCGGTGCGCAGCTCGGTCAGCACGGTTTTTACTTCTTTAAGCGAACAGCGCATCCACTCCAGCTCGACGTTCTCGAACCCCTTCCTGACAAGCGCCGCGCGCACCTCGTGATCGCTGAAGATACTGCCGTCATCGCGCTCGGCGGATTCGTCCAGCGCGATGGTGTAGTTCTTGATTGCGGCAGTCTTGAGCTGCTCGGCGATGCGCTGCTTCACTTTGCGCGTGGACTGCCCCACCTTGAGCAGTCCCTTGTGCGCCGCGTCGTCAATGGAGTAGGCATAGATACGAGGCCGGGCTTCCGGCTTGGGCGTGAGGATATCTTCGATGGTCTTACTCATCACCCTCGCCCATAGGACGGATCATGCTTTCAATGAATGCGATCTCGTTTTTCGTGATGCCGTACTTCTTGTAGAGTATCTCGTCTGTCCATTCGCTTGTCATTGGAAGATCAGGCACAAATTGGAAGCGCTCGTTGTAAAGATGCTGCGTATACTTTCGCAGAGAAACCAAGAAGCGTACGAATCGTGTACGAAGGTACGCGGAGAACCGCTTCGCATGAATCTCCTTCTTGAAACGGTCAATGACCAAGTAGGTTTCAGTGCATGCCGTTCCAGGCCCTGCGATGATGGGGTAATTGTAGATTTGGTGCGGAAAGCTATCGCCTGCACCATAGGCAGCACCGAGTAATACTTTCCACTCATCGATCCAAGCATCATTGCGCGGGACTTCGGCCCTTTCGATGTAGGTCTCGCTGTTATTGCCAATGAGCAAGACCGGTTTTTTCATCCCCGACTTCTTCTCCGCACCCCGAAAATTAGTGCGGATGCTGAATGGCCGATACCTTTTGAGCCAAGTTGCCGTAACCGTCCTTCTTGTTAACCTTAAGCACTTTCTCCAAGATTGGAACCGCTTCATTACGACGAACTAAAACATCATAGTCGCCCAAGAACCGCATCATCGGAGGTGAGGTGGGTTCACCTCCGTGGATGGTGGTTACTTCGCAGCCGTCGTTCCACTTGCTATCCCAAAGAAAATACGACACACCGCCCTTGATCTGAGTGCCAGGAAATGCCTCTGTCGGATCAGGAAAATCGACGAGTACACGCAGTCGCTTGTCGGCCAACATTTCACTACGGTATTCGTCTAATCCTCTCCCGCCTGCGAACCAACGAGATGGCGTTACCATCACCACAAAATGCGGATCGAGACTCTTAGCCGCCTGAACGAACTTCTGGTAAATCGGCATCGCAAAGCCACCCACTGAATCGCCACCACTCTGTCCAAGCTGGTACGGCGGATTGCCGATAATCACGTCAAATTGCATATTGCCTCCAAATATCCCCTTCATTTGCGCATTCATATCGTCGGCATGAATAAACGCATAGGCGTGTGTTTCCAATCCTTCACCACGGTCGTAGTCACGCCGGTTAGCGCCGCAATATCTGCACTTTTCACTTTCCCATCTATGTTCGATTCGCTCGAACCAGATGTTGCCCGCTTCATTGTTAAAACCCTTTGCAATGGAGTGCTCACCATTGGCGTGCTTCGAGCAATACACACTGCGTCGAGCCAGCAGACTGGTGAGGTGAGTGATGCCGATGCCGAACACTTGTTGGGCCAGGATGTGATTGACGCGTTTATCAAGATTCGGTATCTCATTCGCAAGCCCCTGGGTGAGGCGGCTGGTGATCTCGCGCAGGAACACGCCAGACTTGGTGCAGGGATCGAGAAACTTCACCGTCTTGTCCGCCCAGAGGTTAGCCCCGTCGTGGCTGGCCGCCCACGCATCGGCAAGGGTATCCAGCATCCGGTTGGCAAATTCGGGCGGCGTGAATACCTCGTCGTTGGAAAGATTGGCGATGCAGGTCAGCACATCAGGATTGCGTCCGCGCAGAGTGAAGTTGGCTTGTTTGTTCATCCAACCTCCTTAGACGTCATTCTGTTCGAGGCCTCCGACAGTTCGCGGATCGTTATGGGGGGATAGGTTCTCAATGGCGTGAATATTTCATGCTTGCCAAGGTGCGCAAACAGGGAGCCTTCCGCACTGAAAGCGGACGCCCCGGTAAGAACATCCAAGCGAAAGTCGCGCCGCTGAAACCTCCCCTTGCCTAAGTAGCCCCACTCCGCAAAGGTAATTGGCTGCCCATCGGTGGTTAGCATCTTCATGGCATCGCCTTGAACAATGTTCTGCGACAAAACGTAGTGCGCGGCGAGATACAGGTCATCTGGATCCTCGATCTCCAGATAGTCGGAGAGGATGTCCAGCAGGTTTGCATGGCATTCTGAAATGTTGTCGGCTAGGAGCTCAATACCGTAGATACACATCAGCGCAAGTAGCGCATAGTGCTGTCGCTCGAAGTTCGATTTTCCGTATTTGAGCTCGACAGCGGCGAGTTTGCGCTGAAGGACACGGACAAGAAAGTTGCCGCTCCCGCACGCTGGCTCAAGAAAGCGAGAGTCAATGCGCTCAGACTCCTCCTTTACCAGGTCGAGCATGGCATCGACCATCCATGCGGGAGTGAATACCTCACCATGGTCAGCGACACGTTTTCGAGATTTAATCAGACTCATAGGAAAAGCTTTCGTCTACAACTGTCACTATCGGCGCATTGTACATAAACCATTGTTTGAAGGAGCAGTTGAATTCCAAGCTCACTCACAGCTCATTCAGGATTGAGTGGTCAGAGGAGAGATTTGAATTAAGTGCTTGTGCACCAAGTTTTCTTTATGCATTTTCGACCTCTTCGGCGGTCTTTCTTTGTGCATATGTAGAATTACTTTTCGTGGCGCCACGACCACCATCTTCCAGATGGGCAGCATCTTTCTCTGGAGTTGTAGAATGATTTTCTTTTATTGCACGCAAAAACCTTTCGATATCACCCTTGAGCAACTTTTCAACATCGGTCTGACTCACGCCATTTGATTCACACGCCACCTCGACCGACATTCCAAGCTGAATCGCGGCTATCGCCCCTCCAATTGAGGCCATGTCCGGATCCTGCAATGATGGCAAGCCTGCTGCTGTAAGTTCTTTTCCTGCAAAGGTTCGATAAACACCTAGTGCTTCCGCAATTCTGCTGTGATTACCGAGAAGTTTCACATAAAGACGATATATTTCATCACTATTCCAATAGCCAACTTCGTATCGCCGATTCATCTTGCGCGTGTTCGGGAGATCATCCGTACTGCTAAACCAATAGTTGATAGCCTCGTCTGATGATTCAAACAATGATGCAAGACCAAGCACGTATACGTTGTTGGCAACGGGCCTTGCAGCAAGGCTATCTATTGAATGGAAATACTCACCCTGCGCTCTGTTGTTAATTGTGGGGTAATGGCTCTGCAACCAAACGAGTGGCATTTGATTCAACAGTCGATCCGTCAACGTTGGTCGTTGCCCATTCATCCCAACGCGAATCTGATCCACTTTCAGCAATTCCCCCATCCGATATATCGCGTGGATGGATGAGAGTGGCTTTTTTGAATTCAGGACTGAGAAAACAATATCGGCATATCGCTGTATGACTTTGTTTGAGGAAATATCACTGAAGTCGGCTTCACTAAACTCATACTGCGCTTCCATATCCGAAGTAGGCATGCCGTCAAAAGCAGCAGTGTTGAGCGGACTTTTTGCTAGTTGTGTTCCATGTTTTGAGCACCAGCATATTCCTGGCAACTGATGTGATCTATGCCAATAAGCATAACCCTTAGCCTCAGTTTCTTCTGAAACGCATTCCAAGCAAAAACGAGCTCCGATTTGTTCCCAAGTTTTGATTCCATACCAGGCTGTTATGTCGAACTGCGCAGAGTCGCCGTGGTTGGCTGATTTTTCATAGGTAGGAACCATTTGAAAAAATGGCAGCAGGCTATGGGATTCCAAAAATATATCGATTGGCTGGCCAGCGGCGAGCGCCAGAATCTCAACATCAGAGTAACGCTCCGAATCAACGCCTTGCGGAAGTAGATTTGCGGATAGCGCCTCCATGAATTTCTTTGACTGTCTGAAGCTGTTGAGAGTCTTTAGGCGCCCCCGGTAGCCACGACCAAACTCATCCGGCTGCATTTTTGATGTCAGCAATTCATTTTTACTAATCATTTTTCTCTGTATCCACCATGGGTTAGCTGGGCTCAAAGCCTATTTTTAACTGGGCAAATTGATACCCGACCAAATTACTAAGCTTATCAATAAGTGCAATAAAATCCTTTTATATACAGATTGTTACAAAATTTAATCCTTGACGCCAGCAAAATTTGATGCTTACCATGTAAATAGAAATTGATTTCTTGCAGAACAATGACCAGGAGTTCAGAAATTCGAAGTATGGAAATTCAGCCAAATAAAACTGGAGGGTTTGGTGGTTGCTTATTGGGCCTGCGGCGCAGTCGCAATCTGTCCCAAAAAGCACTGTCTATTTTGGCTGAAATGGATCAATCCTATTTGGCCGGCCTTGAAGCCGGACGGCGAGCGCCGCCAAGAGAAAAACAATTTTCTCGATTGATAAGCGCTCTTGAAACTTCCGAATCAGAGGAGCAAGAGCTGCGTGCGGCGCTAGCCGTTTCAAAGATGCTGAATGTGACTAGTGGGCTTCAGTCTGGGAAGGGTAAGGTTCTGGCTTCACTAACCGAGCACCTGCAGGACCTGTCTCTGGATCAGATCGGCATGGTTGAAAGCTTGGCATCAGAACTTCAACGACAAACCAACAGCAGGGAATTAAGAAATCTTATGACCTAAAAAAAGAAAGACCGATTACCCATAGGGTGAATCGGCCTTCCGCCTCCGGAGAGGGCTTTCTGCTGCGTGAGACCTTCAGTTTCCCTCCACTCCGATAGGCAGTCAAGAGCATTTTATTGACTCAGGGGAGTCCATTCGCCAAAAACAAAGCAAACGCAAAGTATTGCGTGATATGGAGTGGAGAGATGGCTGCTCGAAAAGGCATAAACACAGCTCGTCTTAAGACGATTTACTCACGGCAGGACTCACCAAGTTGGGGGCCTGACTATTTGCCATCGATAATGGCGACCCCACAGGAAGCGCCCTCCATTTCGCGTGCATTCATTTTAACGCCCGCCAAACTCAATGGCCGAGAAACACATCTGCTTTCAACTCCCGAGCGGAACGCCTGCCTTCTTGGACTCTACCATCCGCTAGTTATTGGCTTGCAGGAACAGAGAATGCTATCGCCAGAACCGGGTCAGCATCCGCTATGGACCTTTCCCGGAATAGATAGGACTGATCTGCCTCCGATAAAAGGCATCATTGACGTCGCTGAGAGATTGGGACATCTGAGTGTTCTTCCTAGATTGAAAATTGACAGCCAAGATCCGACCATCCCCTCCAGGACCGTCATCTTCCCTTACGCCGGAGATCTCTTGTGGGCAATACAGCCATCCCAGGGGAAGGTTTATTGCGTTAACTGGAGCGTCAAGGACACGTACTCAGATTTCAAGCGTCCAATTTCAGCAACCCACGGTAACTCTATAAGTAACAAACAGTCGCAAACGATCTTAGCAAGGCATGCGATCGAGGAGGCCTATTACATAGACGGCGGAATTCGTACGGTCAAAGTGGCAGATGAAGCTATTGATCATCATGTCTCTGCCAATCTTAGGCAGCTATTTTTACATCACAGACAACCTCTCCATCTAACGCCCGAACAGCGGGAAGAAATTCTACACAAGTTCCATTCAGCATTTGAATGTGAGATTCCTCCTGTCGAGGTAATCATGCATTTTGTGGAACGCGGACGTTACTCGGTTTACCAATGCCGATCATTGTTCTACCAGGCTATTTGGAATCGTGAATTAAGAGTCGATCTATTCCGCCCCATACTGATAAATATCCCTCAGAAGAACGAATCACGAGACGTCATTGATGTTTATGCCGAATGGTTTAAGGGGTAACTGAGATGCACATCGGTGTACAAATTGAGGCCCCTGAGGGTTGGAAGCAAATGGCCAAGGGTGTCAAGTATCACTTCCTAAGAAGCGATGCAACGCAAGGTCGCGTTCTGCTTGCTCACTTCGAGTCTGGCGGCATAAACAAGTCGCCGCAGGTACATCTCTTAGTCATGCATAGGAATCTATTCGAGGAAGGGGCTGGAGGAGAAAAGATTGTTCCATGCGAAAATCAGCAACTTCTACCGCCTTGGCTTGAGCCATGGAGTGGCATCGATTTATCTCAACTTGATCACTTCCGTCCCAAAGCAAAAGTTCTCCATTCTGAAAGGGTTGAAGATCGATATTTAATCATCGCTCCAACCATTCGAGATATAGCGCAGGTTCTTTCAATGGACAATCCTGAATCTGAACTCAATCGCCGAGCCAGACTTTGCAATCCACCGCAAAATGAAAGTCGGTTCCGACTTTGGGTACTGACTTACCTATGCTTTGGTCGAGATATATGGACGCTCATACCGCCATTCCACAGGATTGGACTTTGGTCGCGTGAAAACTTTCCAAACACAAAGTTCGGGGCGCCTTCAATCGCTTATGGGAAAAGCTATGGCCACGGATGCAGTAAGGAATTGGCCGAACAGTGCGTAAAGAGTTATGAGAAACGCAAAAAGCTCGGCAAGAAAATGACTGCAATTTATGCAGAGTCAATGATTGAAGATTTCCAATGCCGCATTGTGACCCTGCCGTCCGGAATGAAATTGTATATATCAATAAACGGAGATCCATTCCCTACTTATTGGCAATTTGTATCTCAAGTCAAAAAAGCTAACCGTACTGTAGATATTCAGAAGACCCTGTATGGCCAAGTCAGACATAGGGCAAAACTTGCCGCATCAAAAGGGTCATTCACTGAGGAGTTGACGAATCTGATGGAGCGCATCGAGGCCGATGGCTACTATACAAATGAGCTGCCAAGGGGCTATGTTGATGGTACTAGCCTGCCTCCTCTGTGTGTAGTGGTCGGTCGTGACGTTCTATCTGGGTTGAAACTTGGAATCGGATTTTCATTCAGCAAAGAGCGAGGCTCTGCCTACCGAATGATGTTGTTCAGCATGGCCGTTCCAAAAGATTTTTTCTGCATGTTGCTCGGGATTACATATGTTGAAGGGGAATGGCCAAGTGTTGGCTTGCCAGGTCACTTTGGGATAGATCGCGGACCAGGCGCCCGCAAAGATCTAATTGAGGAGCTAGAGAAGAGATTTCCCATCAAAGATATAGCTCCCTCTTGGTCTGGTCAATCCAAAGCAACGGTTGAAGGCTCTCATCCCAAAGAACTCCATATCGATGGTCAGCCAACCTATATTCAAAGTGACTTTACGCCTATCCAGCTCATGAGACGTGAAACTGCCAACCTGATTCGATACAACATCATTGCTGACATGGAAGCCCGATTCGAACCTGACAGCGAGCTGGCTTTCGTCCAACCGTCCCCCCACGGACTTTGGAACTATTACGACAAATTGTTTCGGAATGATGCCATTCCAATCAGCATCGCAGAAGCAGTCAGAACTTTCCTGTCGCCAGTAGAATTTTCTTTGAGAAGTGATGGTGTTTGGCTAGATCAACGGCGCTTCGATTCGGATGAGTTACGCGAAACTGGACTCCTAGACAAAGTCTCTCGCACTGGTAGCGAAGGAGCCAAGATACAAGGCTACATGATGGACATGTGTCTGCGGAATATATGGATCGAATATGAAGGACGCTTAATTTTCCTGACTGCAAAGTTGCGCATCCGTGGCGACGAAGAGACAACCTATCTTTCACTTGAGGAACTCAATCAGTGGAATGAGGCTCGACAAAAAGTGAACTCCGCATACTCGGTTCATAAGCACGCAGCATCTTCCGAATTTATGGGCCGGTTTAAGGATGATACGGGCAAAGCATGGGACTCGACTACGCGCCGCGCGGGAAAACCAAAGCGTGATGCATTGTCTCAACAAGAAGCAGCTGAAGCGCAACAAGCAACATCAAAACGAAAGGCCGCCTGATGGAATCTCAATCCAATAACCCATGGGCAGCACGATTTGAACCGCTACTTGATCGGGACACCATAAAGGAAAGGGCCACTGTCGTTGTCCCAAGCCTTCAGGGACTTCACGACATGACTACGGAACATGCATGCAAGCAATTAGAGAATGCGCTGAAAACTGTTTTCTATCCTACATCGCAGTGTGTCGAAATACTGCACCGCTTCGTAGATATTTCTTACGCCCATTGCCAAATTACCTACCCGAACAACAAAGCATTTATTCAGGGGGTTTACTCCGAACATCCACCGCTCCCGAAGTTCGCGTTTCCGATCCTCTTGACTGGTCTGGCTGGGGTGGGGAAGTCAGAACTCATGACTGCGTTAACTCGAATCCAAATGGATGAGCAATCAATCATCGTTGACGCTGATCACGGGCCATTTACTCTTAAGGGAGCCTGGCAATTAATTGTCGATGTTCGCAATACCTCAAAGGCAATTCTGAACTCTCTTGTTCCATCCGAAGGAGCCGTTAAGGATTTAATCAAACTATCCAGAAAAGTTGCCTTCAGAGATGGGATTCCATCTTTACATGCGGACGAATTTCAATATGCGACTACCAGTTCGAATTCAAACGCTTTAGTTACTCAAATGTTGCTCTCGCTGGGATTGATTGGAATCCCTTGGACCTATAACGCCAACTTCAGCCTTGTACATCGAATCTTGAAACGCCCAGAGGAAGATCGTCAACGCCTAATAGCAGACTTCATAGTTCTACAGCCAGATTCGCCATACAGTGAGGATTGGATCAATACGCTTAAAGCTCAAAAATCTGTTGCAGAGGACATCCTGACTTTCAACCCGGAGAGGGATGCAAAAGAATTGCATGTATTTACCGCAGGTCGAAAAAGGGCAATGGCAAAACTCTTGGTACTGACATTAAGGAACGAGCACCCTAGAAAAGGGAATGTTAATCTTGCTGCAATCAAGGAGACCTATCTTTCCCCCGGTTTTGCGAGCTATCGTGAAGAGTCGGAAATTATCCTCACGCAGACAATTGAAAAAAGACCCAACAAAAAAAGACCAGATCTATGGTGCCCACTTCCTATTCCATCTGACGCATCAGATGCGTTTCTAAAGCATGCGACTGAACAACGAAATGAACGCGTTGCGGATGCAGAGCTTGAATCTTCACTCAACAAGAAAGAACGAGAAGCACTTCAATCTATAAAACGATCTGCCAAGAAAGCCGTTAAGCCAACAGGCGAAGTGATTCCGATTCGCAGGAATGCCCCTCCAACAGCCGACGAGTTGAAGCAGAACTCTAACTGGTTCAAAGATCAGCTCTAAAATTTCAATTGGCAGATAGAGCGCAGCTTCTAGCACATGGCCTTTCAAACCAGACTATTTGATTCGGACAGCACTCACTTTCCTAATCCAATCGAGGGTGAATCCCTCTATAGCTGGTGTGTACGATTCCACAGGCTGAGCACAAACATCAATCCGAATCTCACAAGCAAGCAACTGTTTGACCATTATTCAGCTGGTTTTAGGCACGACTTCCCAACTCGCCTTTCCAGTTTTTCAGAAATTACGAACCAAATTTTGGGTTCTGTTGAAAAACTGATTTATGACCGAACAGTTTTCTCTATATTTGCACCATTCCTGTCTCAAATCGCCATCGAAGATGTTTTTCGGAATATGCACAATGGGGTTCACTCGAGAATTGCATATCGTATTGGACTACGAGGCACTCCAATATCCACAACGGCCCCTATTAAGGCGTGCGCTCAGTGCATGCAAGAAGACAAGATCGCGTGGGGGACGGCTTGGTGGCATATAGAGCATCAATTCCCAACAGTACGAATATGTCCTGCGCACGGAACATATCTTCTAATGGCCACTCAGGAATTCCACTCTAGCGGCTTGAAGGATTGGTACACCCCTGCAGATATTCCCGGTGGCGGCTGGCATAACATGCCGCCCCTAGACGCTCAAACCATAGAAAGGCTACGCAAGTTGAGCGACTGGACCCTCTGGCTGGCCAAACACTATGACAACTCCCTAGATTCTGGTCTATTGCGTCAAGCGTACCAGTTGCGAGCGATAGCTATGGGATGGTCATGCAAAGATGGAACCTTGAACTTCACTCAACTCAGGATTGCCTTTCGTAATTCCTATGCCTGCCTGGAAGGGTTACCCGGTTTTTCATTCATCAAAGATACCGTTCACGACCATGGCGGATTTTTAGGATCGATTCTGCTTCGAATCGGCGTTAACAAACATCCGCTCAGAAATTTGCTTTTGATGGATTTTCTGTTCGAGGACCCCAATGTGTTTCTTGCCGAGTACAAACTCGTACTTTCAAAATCGCTCCGTTGTAGCAATGCTGAACTTTGGCCTGAACTCGTCAACTCAGAGGACCTACTCAAAATTCTTGTTACGGATGCCGGCTACACAGTCAATGCGGCCGCACGTAAGCTACATATTCCAGTGAGAATTGCGATTCGCTCTCTTAAGCAGAATAGCATTGTGTTCCAACAGGGACGCATGATTGACCCCACATCTGAAAAGTTGATGATTTCATATCTTGTTGCGGGTGATGGCATTGAAGAAATCGCATCCAAACTCGGCATCAGGAAGAGACTAATCATCAGCTATCTGACACGAAATCCAGCGTTGCAGAAAACCTGGCGCCAGGCAGTTAAAGATCGAACTATTGCAACGCATCGCACACTATTCCTTCAGTTTTTGAATGACAACCCAAGTATGTCCGCTAAAGACATCCGAAGGTTTCCTGAAAGTGGCTTCCGATGGCTAAAAATTAACGATGGAAATTGGTTGAAGGAGAATTTGCCTGGCATATGGAATCAAGCTGCCAACACGGATTTTGGCCGGTAACCGCCCCTTCTTCCTACTATCTTACAAAATCTTATTTATGTTCTTCTGCAACCGGAATGGGGTTCCTTTTGTAAATCAGCATGGCTGGAATCATCTGATGCGTTTGCTCGAAAATGTGACCAGCCAGATCATATGGCAGGCAAAAGTATCTACGAACCCAATATAAGTAGTCGTGGTATGTAGGAAGCTCTTGCCTACTGCCGGGTACAACAACTTGGTCTTCCACACTCAATTCAGTTTTGTGGTGCATCCAACTGTTTCTCTGAGCCATCAAGTGTTCAATAGACTCATAAAGACCGGATGTTTTGCATAACTCATATTCATCGCAAATCAGCTTGGGGCACTTCTCCCACTTTTCTAGTAAATTCTTCCGCTCAATTTTGGAAAACTTTTCGGCTTTCCCGACCTCATACAGCCCAACAGCTAAGATGGCATTTATCTCGGCTTCACACAATGCCTGAGATAAAAGTGCCACCGTTACATATAGAGTCATTATTCGACTCGAAAATCTTGCAAAGAACTGCCACTCTGGTGAAGTATTTCCAGAAATTATGTCCGCCGCTTGGCGATGCACCTCTTCACTAGGCATTGTCGGATTTAACCTCATAAGCCCAGCTGCAGTTTTCTCTCGCTCTTTATCGAACTCAGACAAAGAACGGGGCACAAACTGGTCGACTTCTTTTTTTAGTTCAAGATATGCTGGCCAGTACGACTTAAGCGCTACATCAAGATGCTCGTAGTCAGCTGTGGCTGTGTATCCATTGCTCATAGATCACTACTCAATATAATCAACTACGAGCATAGTACATGGACAAACATTAGGACGGATTATTTAGAGTTCGAATGGAGCGTGTCTGACTGGCTCGCAATATTTTTCAGCCAGCTAGACCGCATAGAGGTCCTTTCGATTGATCTCGAGCCAAGCGAAGAACCTAGGGCCTTCGCTCGGCAAGGAGCGGTCGTGAGCGATCAGGTTCGAGATTGCGCGCACGATGTATTGGATGGCCTCAGTTTCCAACTCCAAGTGAATGGCCTCATCGTCTTTCATCCCGAGCCAATGCTTCACCCAATTTTTAGCTCGATTCAGATGCAACTGAGAGATGGCACTCTCGGGGAGGCCCGTTTGCGCGGCAATTCGTTGCTTGAGAAGAGCGAAAGCAGATTGGTCGCCGAGAGTTTGCCCAACGATCTCCTCGGCGGCACCCGCAAGGGTGATGGCGGGAATGTATGCACAGTGATCAAGAAACAGTCGAATAGCCCAATCAAGTTGATCGGTTGCAGCTTCAATCTTTAAAACGGTGTATTCCATGCGGTCTAACATAGAAGTGAGAGGCACGAGCGGCTCTGCCGCGAAGCGTCCCTCTCGACTACTAGGTTAGAGCCCTTCATTTCGATAGGCTCTCGTAGATATAGTGGAGCCCGACATATAGTGCAGCAGGATCTTCATCAATACTAATTGGGTCGCCATGCTCCGGGTTGCGTATTCCAGACCAAACTGGACACGCATTCCACGGCAAACTGGACAGTCATTCCAGACCAAACTGGACACTGATTCCACGGCAAGTTGGACAGTGATTCCAGCGCAAACCGGACAGACGTA
>Ga0172380_10005540_pt1 | contig 15250 bp, 30 predicted proteins | sample Leawe162metaG_FD_119747 | JGI IMG/M metagenome (GOLD analysis project Ga0172380, IMG submission 119747) | Leachate microbial communities from a municipal landfill in Southern Ontario, Canada - Leachate well 162 metaG | ecosystem: Engineered > Solid waste > Landfill > Unclassified | place...
CCTCTCCTGGTCCCACCAAGCGCTATCTGCGCTATTCCCAGGAGCCCTCTACGGTCGGTGTATACCCCGCCGTATACTAGCAACGGTGGGAGTCGAACCCACTATCTCTAGCTTATGAGGCTAGTATGGTAATCCGTTCCACTCCGTCGCAATGGGCCTGCTGGGACTCGAACCCAGAACCGCCGGTTTATGAGACCGGTGCTCGTAACCAGTTGAGCTACAGGCCCTTAACTTCTCCTTGATTGTCGACGACTAGAAGCACCATTGACCAACTATCTTAAATCTTGGTAGTTATAGAATAATCCTATAGAGTTACGGGGTCATTTTATAATTACCAAAATAAGAAGTCGGGAGTCTTGCGGCTGACCCCCGACTCTATCAAACATTATAGCCAAAACTTAGCATAATAGGCATGTCCGCAGCGCTACTTCAATGGCGTGATCCTGGTCTTTCAGAGGCTCGTTCACAAAGAACAACTCTTGTATTACAGTTTTTGTTATCATTTGTTAGTTCCACTCCAAAAGAAGCCACACACCTCCGTCTGACACACGCGAATAGTAGTGAAACACCTTTTCTTCACCACCAACTTTGTTTATCAGATTCCAATCATGGATATAGTCCTCAAAGAAAGCGTTGTTTAGATGTTTTGGTACGTATGGAAGGCTTGGCGGTTTGTTTTCGTCGCACTGGCCAATCAACGTCCAGACGCGTTTCGGCCTTTCGGATGTAGCAAATGGCCACGTTCTAATGGCATGTTGCTTGTCCGTGGTTGATTCGCGTATAAACAACAATGCTTGCATATCTACTCCGTTGTAAAGAGTCGTTATACTGTAACCCGTATCATCTTTTTTGTTATTGGAATACATAGAGCAACACTCAGCGAGACGAGAATTGCTTTATGTACTTCAACTATTACTGTTGACTTTCAGGTCTTAAACCAACAAAACATGAGATACTAGAGTTTTAGGTCTGCCAAAGCCTGATATATTTGACTTTGGAAGATATCAGACCAGGGGGAAGAAACTCTTAGCAATTATTCGTCCGGCTTGGCGTTTTAGCGCTACCGCCTGCCTTCTACTGCGACCCTCTCAAGGTGCCGATAATTGCCGCCTAACTCCACTCCCCATTTAATCACTTGTGTGATTTTTGAAATGCTGCTGACTTGCTGGTTTTTGTCCTTTCCTTGCCCGAAATCGAGGGAACATATCCCTTCTTATTTGTTTACCAACAAGTACTTCCATTTCCTGTTCTTTTTTGACCGCCTCATCAACAACAGCACTGTCGACTCGTGAACAGAGCCGAGATGGCATCTTGCGTTTTCGACATGCAGTTTTTCTCGCGCTCTTGAATATGGGACTTCCATCAGCCCCATCAACTAATACCACCCCATCCCGTTGCGGTCTTACACGATAACCAAAATGCCTGTCACCGACAGACTTATCTAGGCTTGTTGGATTCTTCTTTTGTGGGCGATATTCGTTTACACGAACCCCCCACGAACCATCCGCGAATTGTTTTGGCATTATTTTCTCCGTCTAGCCTAAACTATGGTGGTTTATCACTGTTTGCGGAACAATACCGGAACCGGCGCAGTGTTCCATGTTTCCGAATCTGTGATCGTCTATGACGATTATACTCGTTTCTCCGGTTATGGCCTTTTCTTCTGGAGTTGCCGCAACCAGTTTTACCATTGCCTTTAACTGACAAACGGCACATACCCCATATTGTTGTTTCATTGCCTGTTTCTCTATATGCGCGCACATATATAACAGAACTATGCGCTGTATGATGTGATCATACACCATACATGTTGTGTCATTTTTTGGGTTTGATCCACTACATCTTGTGGTTTGTTTGTTGATTTACGGGTTGTGTCGTTGTTGTAACATATTGATATTACTACCTCTTACATTCCCCTATAACACACCCCATACACAGTACTATACGGGGACGAGACGAGTGGGGCGAAGTGGGGGAAGTGGGGAAAGGTGGTTTGTACACACATTTTGCACTTAACACCTTGCTACACAACGACTTATGTCACTTTCTTTATCGGCTTTAACCGTTTTTTGATCACTGATTAACCGATTAACTGATTAACCACTTGGCGTTTTTTCTGATTAACTAGTCAACTGATTAACCACTTTCTGGTTAATTCGCCGATTAACTGGTTAATTACTTTGTTTTGACTACTCAGGATGGGCGAAAAGTGTTTCCCCTAGGGCGAAAATGTCACCCAGGAAATTTTCAACAATACTTAAGTACCTCGGGGAAAAAGGACTTACGTCAAAAACACCGAAGAAAAGAAAACGCCCCTGACAATGGTGAGTCATCAGGGGCGAAAGACATATAAACACAGGATCGAATCTGGCCTACGCGACTAGGTATAGTGACGGTAATAGCGGTTATTATCGTCTGACCGTTATCGCTTGTAGGTTGGTATTGGGCGCTATAAGCGCCTACCGTTCGACGCTGTATCTACATGGGAATAAGCCACTTAAGGAATGAACATTTTTACATCTTCACGGCACGAGTCGGCTTAGTTGACTCGACTTTGCTCCGTCGATGCGCTATTGTCATCTCGCGTTACCCTAATGTCCAGCGCGACAGCATAGACATCGGCACTACCGACTAGAGAAACTAACATCCGTGCGCCGTTTAACATCTAGTGGACCGGTAAGGCTACCACCAATAGCGCTTTCGTTCTAGGTTTGGATAGGTATACAGAGACCGCAAGACTACTATGCAATACATAAGCCTTGTGTTAGGCATGACCTATGGTCTATGCGCATTGCAAGACAATTGCAAGTCTAACAGGACACCTTACAGTATACCGACCCCTGTTTTGACAGACTAACATCCTACGCCGAAAATCTGTTTTTCAGCGCGGATTATCTGTTTTTGCGCAGGGAATCTCCCCTAGACGCTTACCCTTATGGGACGTACCGTACCCAACCATATTCAACATTATAAGACCAAGCGCTAGCAAGACCCTATAACGCTGATACAACGTGATACGGTCACGAACGGACATACCGGTATTGTTGTCCCTATAATCCGTTATATTTACCGGACTTACCGATAACCCGTGTTGACGCGCTCCGCGCGCCTGATAACCCGCAGTAAACCGCTAACATTATCGGCTATGAACGGGCGACCAAAGGCGCGCCGTCGGGTGTGTGACGGGAAAAGACGGCGCGATTATTGGTAGTCCGAAAACCGGTAGTAGTGTGCCCAGCGCGTTACTGTTTCCAATGAGCTACCATTGGCGAACGATTCGTTCTGTCCCGACGCTAGCCCACATCTGGCGCATTATCGTTTCTTTATCAATTACACACTACCTATAGGGGTATAGGGACTTGCACCCCCTACCAATTGCGGCTATAACCCGCAATACCCCAAGACGTTGCGTTACGCGCTGCGACCGATCTTGCGCGCCAAACCGCGAATACGTGCGGTACTGGTTCGCTTGCCAAGAATGGCCATCGCGATTGTCGACGCATTCTCTGAGCCGAAACCCAACGTCTCGGCTGGGGTGTAACCCTTGCCCGAAGCTTCCATTGACCTTAGCGACTCGATTACCGAGAACGCCTCTTCAATGTCGGCCGTCGGGTTCTGGCTCCCCACAATTGCGTCAACGAGCCGCGCGTGCTTGGCGTAACCAGACAGGTTAGCCAAAAACACCTCACTCGTAACCGCAACACCTGCATCCTGCTGCACTTCTGTCATTCCCAAAACTCCCATAATCGGGTATTGGGCAATCTCCCGGTAGTGCCCCGATAACTCACTATTCGGTTTTCGGTCACAAGACCTATTGCCCCGAATTCGCAAGGTGTATCAGGTGTTGTCCGTCCCATCCCGTTGGATGGGCTTTGTTGTCTGATGTATAGTAGCACCCTGCCGGAAACAAGTCAACGGGTCAACCGTGTTTTTTCTTTTTTTTCTTTAGTCTGATAAGATATCTTTTGCTAGTCTTATAATATACAATAGTTATGGGTCTGTTCTACATGAATGATGTTTATGGTATATAGAACTAGTTACCTAAACAGCATCTCACAACCATATAGAACTATCTACCTATTCCTCTTGTTACCTCTATCTTGTATCATCTTGAGTTAGACCGATAACAAATGTTTCTGTATAAAATTATAGGACCACTAGCTACATGGTCCTATAAATCAGTCATTGTTTGGTAACGCTGTATAACACATCTACTATATAGTCGTATCCAACGACGTTTTTATAAGCCCAGTCTCTAGCTTCCTCAGGACTTCTGAACGTCCCATAAACATACGGCTGTGGTTTGGTCACAATAACTATAAACCGTCCGTTCATCGTTATCACTCCTTATGTTATCGGCTACTTGGAATGTAGGATTCAACGTACCATATCGGTCTATGACCGATAATAAGTGTTGCAGGTATCACTCGTGATAACTGATACGTCTTGTTACGTCTTGTCTTGGCAGCAGTTATCGCACCACGTTCACTTCCATACCGTCCGATATTTTTCCACATTGTTATTACCCCTTATATTCGTACTTCAACGAACGTCCCATCATCCTGTTTCACGACCAGTAGTAGATAGTCCGATAATTCGACCATTACAACTACCGTCCCATAAACGGATTGCATTGGTTCGCCAGGTAATCCACCAAACACCATACCCCGATAACCTTTGTAGTATCTGATATGGTGTGCTATCATTCTCGCCCTTGCTGGTTTCAATCTCATATTATCACCCCTTAATATCCAAGGTCCAATAAAACCCGCATATCACTTATCGGTACAATGCAACCCGCATTAGTAAGTCCTAAAACCAAACCATTCAGCGTGTTGCAGGTTATCGAACCGTACTTGCCATCGTAACTGAACGTCTTATAACGTACTGCCCCTTTGTTCGTTATCGCCACTTTGAACGTCCCATAGTCAGTTTCGTATTTAGTCTCATAAGTAGTCATCGGCAACCCCCTTGTTATCGGCTGTTCTTGGCAACTTGTTCCGAAAACCGAATCCGTGCCAATCTTACAGCCTCTCTGGTAAGAGCACTAAAGCCCCGTTTTTCCCGGCTGATCGTCAGCCATCCACGGGCAACGTCCAGTCTGTACTGTTGTATAGGCGTCATTTTTATCATTGTCCATCGGCGATTGTAAGAGTTTAACATATAATGGTTTTTCTGTCAAATATTTTTTTAAGTGGTTGTGGTTTCATGAGTTAAGTTAAGGTCCGTCGTTTTTATTGCGAGAGGGAAGATATTATAGGCGTTTCCCGTTCCAGGTTAGCTAGTCCTATAATATAGATTATGTGATTAGTTATCGGGCTAGCAAAATGTATCTTATAGGTCTTTGGTGCGTCGGCTGGTCTTGGTCCTATAATCCGTCCATAGGGGTATGGGGGTTTTATAGGTCCGTCCGATAATGGTGTGATGTGTCCGATAACGCGGGGGCCTTTTGAAACATTCAACGGCCCCAAAAAACAAAATCTTTGTTTATATACACAAACTATTTACAGTCTAGGGTGGGGGTCTTAATCAATAGGCTCGATTGCATCTCGCCAAAATGGTGTTTGTCAAAAAAATCCGGGGGGCTAAATTCTAAAAACTCTCTTAACACTATTCTCTTCAACAATTCTCTTTATATCATCAATACTATCTACAAAATACGTATCTCCCATCAACGTAATTTCTCCACAACCACCATCATATATACTAGTTACAATATGCATCAAATTTATTGACATATAAACTATCGCATCACCAATCCTATAATTCATCATTTCGGCAATCACGTCCATTCCTCACCTTGAAATACGCGGAATAGCGGGCAAATCGACGTTCCGCCAGCAATCTGCTCATGGATGGGATAACGATACAAAGCACCATTTCCGCGACGGCCCCGATTCCTGGGACTATCAAGCTCCATACCATCATCCGTCAACGGTGCCGCCCATTGACACTCCTATCGTTCATATTCGCACAAACACATTTTCTCGTCACGCACCAGTAATTATTAATAACAATTAGTTGTTTTGAAAAACGAAACTATCAAATTAATTAATCTTCTTATTCTCATCATTACGGAATATCTCCCAAATAAACAGCATCCCCACACACAACTATAAACTTCCCCATTTGGTTTAATGAATCTAAAATCAGCAGGACAAATATGTTGCAACCCAAACGAGGAACGACCAAGATGCGTCACTTTATCGTCACTAATCGCTAACACATATCTTCCGTCATGCAATGAATTTCTCTTGGTGTTTAAGTACATCTCTAATACTCTGGGGTCGATAACGTTATGGTATTTGTCTAGAGATAGTCCTGCTCTTAATATCCCTCTCTTGGCTAGTCTACCTAATTCCAATGCTGTGTCGGTCATACTTCCATTGGTTACTATCTTTACTTTTTTCTTTTTTGGGTGAGAAACAACTATCTCAAATATTTCCCAGAAATCCGAATGAATAGTCGGTTCGCCGCCGCCAATTGTTATATAACCACTATTCCAAACACTATCTAATGTACGACGCACCATATCCGGGGCCATGTCATCGCCAACAGATGTTGCAGATAACATACAATGGTCGCACGACATATTGCAGCGTTCAGTTATTGAATGTATGTATCAATATTAAAGGGCGTCCTTATTATTCTACTATCCATCCCTTTCACATCCTTTCAATTTCAGCAACTTTATCATGAAATTACTTATCGACTTTGAATAATATGGGACATTGCAATACTTACAGAAGTGCTCCGCCTCGTCATCTATCAAGTAGTCGGCAGTTGGTCTCTCGCCGCTATCCTTACTTATGAAACCGCTGAATCCCATGAGTGCCGCCAACACAGATCCATCGTCTCGCGAACTCCAGATTATTACTTCATGATTGTTATCCTTGACCCATTTCTGAAAGTCGAAGAATCTAGAGTGTAGCTTATTGTTGATTATTACAGTATCGTCTAGATCTAATAGTATTCTCATTCTCCAATATCCCGTATTACGGCTTCAACAGCAACGTTTCTCATTCTATTCCATGGCTGCGGGAATATGATTGCGCCACCACAAGCTTCTATAAATTGGTCGCAATTTTTATCTCTATCATCTATGAGTACGCGGTTAGCACCAGCCAATAAATGTTTATGTTGAGTTATAATCAAGTTATCGTGTAATATTTCTGGCAGATTTGTATTTACCCATTCTTGTTTGCCAGACGGAGAATTTGTGCTATGGCCTGGGTCTGTCAACAAATACGTGTGGTCTAGTCCGAATCGTTTATCAATCGCGAGTAATAGGTCGGGAACCCACGGGTATGGTTCCATGTTTGCCCAGAATGCTTTACCTGCCAAGTCCACGAGCGCCCACATTTCCATTTTGGTGATACCAACAAATTGGTGGATACCCCATGACTGGCGTTGTGTCATTGCACTATATGAAACGTTAAATAGTTTAGACATACTTAAGTTAAAGTTGGCTAGCACACCATCCATATCCAAGAAACAAATTTCTGTTGCTTTATTCATTTTCTTTTCCGATGGTTTTTAGTGCATCTTTAATACTATCTATTATCGTGTGGCCGAATCCTTGATAAAAATTTTGATTCATCAATGGTTCAGAATATACTATAGTTTCCCATCTCTTTGGCCCAGTTCCTGGATGGGATTTAATTTGAATATTCAGTTTTTTCGCCAAACTTACTAAAGATAGCAATGTGTAATATTGGTCCATAAGAATATTCATCGCGCCTTGAGTTACGACCTTACCCTCTCTATCTCGCAGCACTAGCTTACGTAGATGCTCTACCTCAGATATTAGCCACGATACGTCTTCTCTCGCATGCTCAATAAACTTAGCGTCTGGATGTTCAATCGTTTGTAACCAGCTACTGTTGTGTTCTTGTCCAGGAATTGAGCTACCAAATTCAAAAGCCCTTGTCATTAAACCGAGAGATCTGAATCGCGCAGTCGCACCATTCATGCCCCATCTAACAAAATCCATTACGTATTCACCACAACGAACACAGGATTTAAGATATAGACATTTCCCTTTGAAGTTTAGATCCCATTTCCACGGCCCCTTGGTCGCCTTTTGTTCTCGTTCTTTTATTTCACTTAGCTTGTCCATGTTTACTATATTCCTATGGTTGACGCTTCATTCAACAAGTTACCCCATTTGTCAATTGATGGGTACAGGGCAACAAATACTTGGTGCTCTTTCTCGTCTTGCGATAATGCGTGATCCGCCAGCCCACCGAATAGTCTGTAACGTCCGGAAAATCCATCTTAAAATACCACCTGATACGAACTGTTCCACATGCGCAAGTTCGTGTGATAAGTCCTGTATAAAACCGTTTGTAGTACATTTGGATATATATTCTTTATCTATATATACTGTTACCAGTACATGTCATCGTGGCCTACAGATGTCTGACATTGTTATACGCCTTCCTTATCTGATTGTCAGCAAAGATATCTATGTGCAATCCTCCGCATGTACTGCATTTGGCGACACTAAACTCCGGGACAATTACCCTTTGATCTCCAACCTTTGTCTCAAAATTCTTGATAACACATTCGTATACAGTATAAGTCTTACAGTCAAAACATCTCCAAGGAAATGGTCTGCGATGGTTATTCATATGTTTAGTTTCCTTGGGATTTATTGTTCCCGATAACGATATCGTATCCATTATATTCCAAAGTATGTCAAAATCCATATCAAGATCATGAATATCAGTATTTCAATTATATAGAAATACGACGATTCTAACACGAGGTAAATCATCTATCTTTTCCATGGCAAGAAACTTTATCGAATTGCACTCCAGTTTCTTCAACGACAACAATCATGTGTTGCGGTAACTTTGTTTCGGAACGACATATCCCTTGTATTTTTACGTCTATCAACAATTCATCCACAAGATCCTCGACAGAGATATCGTCGTGTGTTGTTATGTAGTTCTTGAATCGGTCAAGATCATCCTTTGTCACTGGTTTTGATTCGCTCCCGATTTCCCATATTGTTACATAGGACATTTGATAATACCCTCCACGCACAGCCAACAGCAGTTATATCTTTCTTCTTTATCAAACCACCCGCATAAATAAGATGATCCATTTACTGCATCTGATTGCTTACCCACAATAGTCATAGCAGGACCACCGGATTTGAACCTAACGATATCTCCGGGACTAAACTTTGTAATCATTATCAAGTTCTCCTTGTTTAACCAATTCTCTTAGTGCCTGTTCTCTGCGCTCTTTTTCAACTTCTTCTAAGAATTTTTTATGTTCACTTGTCTCAAACCACGATGGCTTGTGACCGAACGCATCATCGAACCGTTTTGCGAACACTTCTTCGGTTACACTTTTTGGTCTTGGCCTGTCGCCTTTTCCGTTTACTGGTTTGTCCATGACACTTCTCTTTGTGTTTGATATAACACGATTGACACAACACAATCCCACAGACACAAGTAATTGTGTCTTCTTTTTCTTCAAGACACATTTTGCAAAGAGAGATACTATCTATCCCTTTACGCCGACGCATTGCTTTGAGCCCTTATGTCGTTTGTTGTCCATGACATATCCGATTTCACCCCACATCGAACCTCTAATGTGTTGGTTGCCAGCGATTTATAAAGACTTTGTGTGCCAATAGAATTTGCTGTGTAATTTAACGACCTATCACGACCAATACCAAGTTGATTGCCAGACAATATCGCGTCTTGATTTGCGCCTACAAAAACAAACTCCCAATTGTATGTTACCTTTTGATGATCCACTATGTTACGGATTTGTTCCCAGGAAAACTCTTTACTATAGTTCTCGTTTCCATCGGTGACTATTACAATAATCACCTTATCCGGCCTATTCCCCTCACTCATACTGGCTAGGCGACGACCAGTATCATTAACCGTCTTTCCTATGGCATCGAGAAGCCTAGTATAGCCACGTGGGACAAACGTGTCTTCAGTTAATGGCTCGACCTCATTGATTAATTTTCCGTCATATACCACTTCGTATCTGTCATCGAATTGTATCAAAGAGAACCTGCATTCTCCTGGTCCGTTTTTTTGTGACTCTACATATTGATTGACTCCACCGATAGTATCATCTTTGACACTTCTCATAGATCCTGATCTGTCAAGAATTAATGTTATGTCAGTATAGTCCTTTTTCATTTTATTTCACTTTCTTCAACAAGAACATCGGCCCCTGTTTTGCTAATCGCCTTATAGAGCATGTCGGCGAACCATCTTGCATTACTTTCAGATACACCGGTCTCTATCGTAAAGCCCTGGGTGTCTACCCATAATTGCACCCTGTATTCATCATCGATTTTTATGATTCTAATAATTGCCGGGAACTGTTTCATGTCATCTTTCCTCTACGTCAAATGCGTCCCTACATAGTTGTGCGCTAAACCGAATATCATCGTTCTTTGATTCTTCGAGCGTTGCACTGGAAAAGAATATCAGTTCTGTGTCCGGGGTGAGTGTTTTGAACCCATTTCCATAGCCAGGAGGGATACAAAATATCGCTGGCGAACCACCGCTTAGAGTAGCTTGTGTGAAGTTATACATTCCATCCATCATATCTTCTGGAAAATGATTATTGACAACTTCAAGTTCAGACAACGGAATAGCAACAACTATCGCAGCACCTCTAATTGCCATGACGTATTTTCGTTCTCGTCTGTGCGCGTGCCACGCACGAATAAAGTTTGGCTGGTGATTCTTGACTATATAGAATCTCTTAACATCGCTCATATCAAAGTCGTTAACAAAGGATATGCACCCACGATTGTCTACAGAAACTTTACCCTGAAGCAAGACTGGTTTTTCGTTATCCACTATTAGATCTCCAAAGAGTATTTCTCAAATATTTTATGTTGGAATGGTTTATTTTTTAGTAGCGATACCGACACTTTACACAAAAAAGAAAATGCTAATACCGGACAGTCGTAATTTATTTTGACAATCTCAATCTTTGTTTGTTCGTTAAATAATTCACTTATATATATAGGGCACTCCCCAATAATTTTTCCGTCAATTCGTAATAGCCTTACGTAGTTATCACCATTCTGATCGATAGTTACTTTGTATTGTTTGTTTTTGTCAAGACTATTAAGGACTATTTGATTGGCCCGACGAATAAAGAAAGTGCTGGAGTATACGCCGTTAATTGGATCTACATCTATGTCGGGGAATACCTCCAGCGTGTCGGTGACCCTTCTCCCCCCAGTGCGCGTCAGTATCGTTAATTGATCGGCGTCTGGTGGTAGGTCGCACCACCTTAGCACATCAGCGAACTCTGGTCTTGACGGCGAAAGAATCCTATTGGTAAATATAGGGAACAGTTCGTCCGACTCATATGTCTCTAGCGGGTCATTGAATCCTGGTAGGTAAAAACCATCGCAGAACTTTATCCCATTGGTGTAACAAAAACTAAATACTTTTCCGTCGTGCGACAAGATACCTATAGGGAGCCACTGCCCGGTTAACGGGTTGGTGCATGCGACAAATGCCCTTTTTGTTACCATCCGATTTCCTTGCTCAATGCTGGAGTCATACCACCCATCGCTCTAAATCTATAACATATAACATCCATAATATGTCCCTCTGACCGTAGTTGGTTTCCGAAGTTTTTAGTTCCAACGGCAGATTGTCCAGGAGATGGAAGAAATCTATACCAGATACCAAGTTTTCGTTGATCAGCGGCGTAAACCTCGTCTATTGTCGGATATGTCATTGCTGCTCAAATTCCTTTAGTATTGCCAAACTACTATTACGGCCGATACCGAGCCTAGACGCACCAGCCGCTATCATGACCCTTACATCTACCAATGTTTTTATTCCGCCAGACGCCTTGACACCAAGATTTTCGCAATGGGATTTAATTAGTAACACATCATTTGCTGATGCACCGCCAGCGGGGTGAAACCCAGTCGATGTCTTCACAAAATCTGCGACACCATAAACCGCACATTGGCACGCGTCGATAACTTGATTCCTTGTGAGGGCGGCTGATTCTATGATTACCTTAAGTACGTTGGTTTTGGCGGCGCTATGTACTTCATTCGATATAAGTTCTATTTCTTTTGCTACCGATAATGTATCCCCACTAACCAACTTGCCGAGATTAATGACCATATCGATTTCTGTTGCACCGTCATTAATTGCCCGTACAGCTTCTCGAATCTTGGTAGACTGATGATTTGCACCCATTGGAAAACCAACGACACAGCAGATGCGCACCGGCGATTTTGCAAGAAAACCACTGCATTTCAATACGTGTGTCGGATGCACACATATTGCCCCGAAACCTATCCTACTTGCTTCGTCACATAATTGACGAATCTCATGATACGTTGCTGCTGGCGATAGTAGCGTATAGTCTGTTATCTTAACGAAATCGGCCTTGTTCATATCCGTCGTCCTCTTCGTTATTTTCCTCGAAACACTTTCTACACACTGGTCTACCATCCACCCTAGTGATTTCCCACGGCTTTATTTGCCTACCACAAATACTGCACTTTGTGTATTCTTTGTGATTACTTTTGTCTATTTCGTATCTCATCGTTCACTCGATATATGGTAGCCTCTTAAAGCCTTCGTTTTCGCTTGTATCAAATACATCTATCTCGGAATCCACTTTGTTCTCGCTTGTCGGATACTCAATTGGAACCAGAGACAATGCGTCCTCGTTTGGGACCGGTAGTGTTGGGTCTAACAGAAAACTCATACCAATATTGTCTACCCACTTCTTAATTCGGCGAACCGGAACAATAAGGTTGTAGGTTTCCCCACTACCAAGCACGATCATGCCAACATACTTCCCGGTATCTCGTATGAACATGCCGCCACCGCTAGAACCTGGAAATGCGGTACACGAAGTTTGGTCGTAAACACTGCCGTTATAGACCCTCCCTATGTAACTAATGAGGCCGTCAGACAAACTATTAGACCCGCTTTTCCCCTTAAACGAACCAACGTGATATAGTTTAGCTCCGTATTGTGGTACGCTATCTGTATCGCAAAACTCAATTGCCTTATACGAGAAACCTTCTTGTCGAACGAGCAATATTGCTAAGTCTTCGCCATATGTTGGGTCCGAATAGCATACAACCTTGGCGGCGACTGATGTTTGACCTACCTTTCGACCATATGACGATATGTCTCGTAACACGTTAACGTCGTCGAATTCAATCACATCACAGTCGTTGATTGTTCTCCTAATTGTCTTAGAATCGCTAATCACATGTCCTGCCGTCAAGACAAAACTATACTTACCACGATTAATAATAACCCCCGAACCCTGTGCCGAACCAGTATCTATTGTTACCGATAATTCGGCGATATCATTGACTATATCGGTAGATACCTTTGATAGTGGTTGTGATGACTCAAGATTATTCGCGAATTCTAGGATCGCTAGTCCGAGAAAAGGTGACGCGCCAATTACGACCAGGATAAAAAGAAAACCGAAGGCTAGTTTTGACACAAGATTTTTCAACACTACAGGACTCCTCTTTGTTTTGACTACTACACAGACACATCAATGTATACTCGCTTACGCAGTTTGAATTTCGCGATTATGCGATATATACATGTCCACACACACTTTCTACCTCTTGATCTGTCGGCGGTTCCATGGCATTACCAATTCTAAGAATGACTTCCGACCACCTTCGTTTGTCGTACCCACGGCTATTTTTCATACGCCTTGATAGAAGTAAGTCAAAATTTTCGTCGCAATATGGCCAATAAATAATGTTGACTGGGACATTGAACTGTTTTGCCAGATCGATGATTTGCCTTCTAGTGCTTGAAAGATTGTTACACCTATCCACAACTATATCTAAATGAGCTAGCAATGCCGATTGGATAATATTGTTCTGTATCGCTTTATATAGTCCATTAAGATTTTCGTCGTATTGCGTGTAATCACCACCATGCAACATAGTTACTATGGCGTCTAAATCCACAACTATCCATCCAATCCTAGCTTTGGATTTTGCATATGTGCTTTTTCCACACCCTGGAACACCAACGAGGATTTCTATCATGCTAGATCTCCAAACACGCTCGGGGCAACTTCAATAAGCTTATCTCGAATCATTGTTGCAATCTCTATCATTTGTGGATGTGCAGCCTTAGATGTTCGCAGTTTAATGAAGTGACGCCATTCCCTCATATTAGCGGTCATAATCAGTTCGCTTGCTAGACATAATGGTAAAACAGAACGGGCTATTTGTGGAGACATTCCTTGATCTATCATTTGCATATACGAATCCTCGGCTCTTTGAACAGATGCTGACCACGAGTGCCATGGACAACATGACAGGTCTGTTCTAATACAACCATGAAATCTTGGATCGTAACATTGTGATAATCCTGGCGGTTCGATCACAGAAATTTCTTTATTAAATTTACCATTGGAGTAATTAACATATCTAGTGCTGGTTTGACTATAGCTTGCAATTCTATGTCTGACTACCTCATTTAGTACGCCGCGATCTGAAACTATTTTGAACGACGCCGATGCATGTTCAATTACCGACTCATGCCCTCTCTCAAGAATCATTTTGATAAACTTAGCGGCAGATCCGCCGATTATTTTGTCTTCGCTTTTATAACATGTTCGTCCTGCGCGTTCGATTAGTTTTTCAGCATCAGGAGTGATAGATATCAATTCCACACTAGGTTTTACTATCTTCATGACGATACCTTCAAAAGAAATTGGGAGACCATGGGCCGTCTCCACCAAGGAATATTAGCCACAACAACGCGTAATATATAGACAATACATATGCTATTATCATTTGCGCCCCCAAAAACTTTCCCTTTCGTATCGCTCGGCCTTATCGTCTAACACACAAAAGACATGTGCCAATGCGAGACCTGTCAATCCGACAAAATCTCGTGTTATGATAAGCGGGTAGTAATAGGTCCAATCCATAATTAATTGTCTCATTTCATTCTCCTCTAATAGGATCTGATTCTTGTTGGCTCATTGTTGACACCCTGATGGCGCGAACGTTATTGCGTAGTCCATTTAGATCCATGGCATTAGCATATGTACACGCAGATTTTATCGAGCCTTCGTACTCAAGAATTGTATCTCCAACCTTCCCTTTCTCTGGAATATCGAAACTTACTCCTTCCGCCGTTACGTCAAATCTTCTACTTACATTCCTACTTGACATTCCCCTATATATTCGTCTTGGGATATCAACAGCTTTCCATGGAACATC
>Ga0172380_10005541_pt1 | contig 15249 bp, 16 predicted proteins | sample Leawe162metaG_FD_119747 | JGI IMG/M metagenome (GOLD analysis project Ga0172380, IMG submission 119747) | Leachate microbial communities from a municipal landfill in Southern Ontario, Canada - Leachate well 162 metaG | ecosystem: Engineered > Solid waste > Landfill > Unclassified | place...
AGCACGCAAAGCTCGGTGCAGGGCATGGATCTCTCCAGCGCCCAGGTGCAGGAAGGCATGCGCATGGTGGAACGCTCCGGGGACTCCATGACCCACATCGAGGCGAGCACCGAGAAGGTGCGTGGAGCGGTCAATGATATTTCCTCGGCCCTGCGCGAACAGAGTTCCGCCGCCAACCAACTTGCCCAGGAGGTGGAAAAGATTGCCCAGAAGAGCGAGAAGAACGGCTTCCTCGCCAAGCAATCGTCTGGCGCGGCGAAGCACCTCGAAGAGCAGGCGCAGACCCTCAAGCAGGCGGTGGACCGGTTCAGAGTCTAGGCCAGCAGCGCTTCCAGGTAGATGTCCACGCCGGCGGCCGGTTGAACCGCCGACGCCGGTATGTCCACACCCGATCGCCATGCGGCGACGGCCGCCGCCTTGGCGCTACCCGTGACCAAGAAGATGGCCTGGCGCGCCGCGCTCAGGCGCCTGACGCTGAGCGAGACCCGCATGGGCGGCGGCTTGGGCGCATCGAACACGGCGACCGCGGCCTGCGCCGTGTCGGCCTTCACCTGTCCTGGAAACAGGCTGGCGGTGTGCCCGTCCTCGCCCAGGCCGAGCAACACCAGGTCGAACAGTTTGATCCCGGCGAGGGTGCGCGCATATGCTGCGGCCGCGACGGCAGGGCCGCGCTCGGCGGCGATGGGGAAAATCTGCGCCGAGGGAATCGCCACGCGCGACAGCCAGGCATCGGCTGCCATGCGGCTGTTGCGCTGTGCGTCGTCGGCCGGCAGGCAGCGCTCGTCGCCGAAGTAGATGTGCCAATGTTGCCAGTCGGCAGGCGCGGCGGCGAGCGCCTCGTAGATGCGCTTGGGCGTCGTGCCACCGGCCAGGACCAGGTGGAAGCCACCGCGCTCGGCGATCGCCGCCCGCGCGGCAGCGAGTATCGCCGCGACAGCCGCCGTGGCCAAGCTGGTCGGCGAGTCGAAGACGTGCCAGCGGCGCTGCTGTGGCATGGGTGGGGCGCGCATGGGTTTTTGAAACCGGTTTATAGTACAGGACCTATCAGGGCTCGGGATATAGAAGAAGAAAATGAAGACACTGGATCCATGCACGCTGGTCATCTTCGGCGCTGGCGGCGATCTCGCCCAGCGCAAGCTGATACCCGGTCTGTTCCACCTCGACCTCGTCGGGCGACTACCGGAAAACATGGTCATACTCGCCTGCGGTCGCAAGGACTGGAACCGCGAGACCTGGATAGACGAGGTTCGCCCGCTGCTCGAGGCAAAATTTCCAGCGGACGCGATAGCCAAGGGCTTCGAACGCTTTAGCGCACGGCTGCAGTACCAGTGCATTCCGCGCGAGGAGGGAAACGCCTACGATACCCTGCGCGATCGGATGGAGACCGATCCGCAGATGCCGCATAACGCCGTCTTCTACATGTCGGTGCGGCCGGGGGAGTTCACGGCGATCATCGACAAGCTGGGGGATCGGGGCCTGCTCAAGGAGACCAGCGGTTGGCGTCGAGTGGTCATCGAGAAACCCTTCGGCTATGACCTCCTCAGCGCCCAGACGCTGCAGCGCAGTCTCTATCGCCACTTGAACGAGCCGCAGATCTTCCGCATCGACCACTATCTGGGCAAGGGCACGGTGCAGAACGTCATGGTCTTCCGCTTCGCCAACCTCCTGCTCGAGCCGTTGTGGAACCGGCATTACGTCGACCACGTGCAGATCAGCCACTCCGAGACGCGAGGCATCGAGGGCCGCGCCGGCTACTACGAGGGCTCAGGAGCGCTGCGCGACATGATGCAGAGCCACCTGCTGCAACTCTTGGCGCTGGTGGCGATGGAGGCGCCGGTGTCGCTCAACGCCGAGCACCTGCGCGACGAGAAGGTGAAGGTGCTGAAAGCGATCCGCCCGATTACCCAGAACTCGGTGCACGCCCACGCCTTCCGCGGCCAATACGGCAGCGGCACGGTGGACGGCGAGTCGGTGCCGAGCTACCTGGAGGAACCGGGCGTTGCCGCCGAGAGCACCACCGAGACCTACGCCGCGCTGAAGCTGTTCATCGACAACTGGCGCTGGGCGGGCGTGCCCTTCTATCTGTCCACCGGCAAGCGCCTGGCGGAGAGCGCCTCGGCCATCTACATCCGCTTCAAGAATCCGCCGCAGGACCTGCTGCGCGCAACGCGCAACGCGCCGTCGCGGCCCAACTGGATCATGCTCGGCATCCAGCCCAGCGACTGCCTGAAGATGGAGATCCAGGTAAAGGTGCCGGGACTGGACCTGGCGACGCGCACCATCAGCCTCGACGCCTCCTATCACCGCGACGGCGACGAGACCCACGACGCCTACGAGGGCCTGCTGCTCGACGTGATGCAGGGCGACCACTCGCTCTTTCTGCGCATCGACGAGGTCGAATGGGCCTGGCGCGTCGTCGATCCGATTTTGAAAGTGTGGGCCATGGAGCGCGACTTCATCAGCCCCTACCCGGCGGGAAGCCGCGGCCCGCGCGGCACTTACCGCCTGTTCGACAGCGACGACCAGTTCTGGCGCTATTCGCTCAATCTCGACGGTGCCGACCTGCAGGCGTACTAGATAGGCATTCCCCCCGGCCCCCTTTCCAGGGACGGCTTTGCACAGCCATCCCGCTTCGGCGGCGCGGAGCAGTGCTCCGCGAATTCCCGCCTACGCCCAAGCAAGGGGGTGACGGTGGTTCGTCCCTTCGGGACTCCATGTGTCACGCTGCACCGGGCTCGGGGCGGCCCTTCGCCCGGTGCTCGCTCCGAGGCCGCTGGCGACCAGTTCAGCCGGCCTGATAGAGGCGCCGACGCTCTTCGTCCTGCTGCGCCACCTTGACCTCTTCCAAGACGGCATCGACATCGGCGATGCGCTGCTCGACCTCGATGCGGCCCGTCAGTTCACAATCGGGGCTCAGGCGACCGGCCTGGTAGAGGCGCCAGATTTCCTTGCCATATGCGCTTTCCCCCAATTGGGGGGCGTAACGGCTGAAGTAGCTCGCCAGGTTGGCGACGTCGCGCTCCAGCATGGGGCCGGCGTTGCTGTTGCCGGCGGCATCGACGGCCTGCGGCAAGTCGATGATCACCGGACCGTCGGCTCCCACCAGGATGTTGTATTCGGACAGGTCGCCGTGGATGACTCCCGCACAGAGCATGCGCACCACCTGATTGAGCAGCTCTGCATGAAATTCCAGAGCCTGCTCCATCGACAGTTCGACATCATTGAGCCGTGGCGCCGGATTGCCGTCGGCATCGGTCACCAGTTCCATCAGCAGCACGCCCTCGTAGCAGATGTAAGGCTGCGGTACGCGCACCCCGGCGGCGGCCAGGCGATACAGTGCATCGACCTCGGCGCTCTGCCACGCTTCCTCCTGCATCTGGCGCCCGTAGCGCGTGCCTTTCCCCATGGCCCGCGACTGCCGGCTGTTCTTGACCTTGCGGCCTTCCTGGTAGGTGGCGTTGTTGCGGAAGCTGCGTTGCTTGGCGTCCTTGTATACCTTCGCGCAGCGAATCTCTTCACCGCAGCGGACCATATAGACGTTCGCCTCCTTGCCGCTCATCAACTGGCAAATAGCCTCGTCCACCAAGCCCTCGGCAACGAGAGCTTGCAATCTCTTCGGGGTTTTCATAAAGGGGGCTTAGTCGGCGCTGCTCGGCCGTTCGGGATGCATGCGCGATTATAAAGCTTTGCCGTTGCGGCCAGTCGGCAATCGCGCCGCGTGAATCGACTGTGCCGGCCCCGACGGTCTCGAGACTATGCCGCCTGACTGCGTTTTTGAATCAACTCGATCTTGTAGCCATCGGGATCCTGCACGAAGGCGATCACGGTGCTGCCGTGCTGCATCGGCCCCGCCTCGCGCGTCACCGTGCCTGCGCGGCGCTTGACCTCGGCTACGGCCGCGTAGGCATCGTCGACTTCGACGGCAAGGTGGCCGTAGCCACTGCCGATCTCGTAGCTGGCGACACCCCAGTTGTAGGTGAGTTCGAGCACGGCAGCGTCTGTCTCGTCGCCGTAGCCGACGAAGGCCAGGGTGAATTTTCCGCCGGGGTAGTCGTTACGCCGCAAGAGCTTCATGCCCATCACCTCGGTGTAGAAGGCCAGCGACCTTTCCAGGTCGCCGACGCGCAGCATGGTGTGCAGGATTCTCATCGCGATTCCTTTCAGAGTATGGGCATGTGCGCTGCGCCTTCCTTCAAAGCTCGCCGCAGCTCGCGCCAGTCCGGACAGAGACGCTCGACCACCGCCCAGAAGCGCGGGCTGTGGTTCATCTCCAGGAGATGCGCCAGCTCGTGCGCCACCACGTAGTCGATCAGCGCCAGAGGCAGGTGGATCAGACGCCAGTTGAGACGGATGCCGGTCTTCTCGCTGCAACTGCCCCAGCGCGTGCGCGCGGAGGACAGGCGCAGCGCCGGCGCCTCCCGTCCCAGGCGCTGCGCGTAGTGGGCGATGCGCTCGGCGAAGATGACAGCGGCGTGGCGTTGCAAGGCCCGCCGCGCCAGCGCATCGCAGTCAGCATCGGGGCGGGCCTTGAGGACCAGGGTGCCGTTATCCCAGCAGACGCGGTTGGCCCCCGCGACGATGCGCACGCTGGTCTCGCCACCGAGCAGCGGCAGGCGGCCGCCGTCGCGCACGGAGAGGTGGCGACGAGCGTGGCTGGTGGCGTACTCGTCCAGTTTCTTGTGCACCCAGGCGCCGTGAGTCATGATGAAGGCTTCGATTTCCTTCAGCGCCGTGCGCAGCGGCGCGCCGACGGTGAGACCGCGTTCGTCTATGGTCAGCGTCAGCCGGCGGCGCTTGCCCTGGCGCAGCCTATAGGCGACGACGCGACTACCCAATTGCACGTAGCGCTGCCGGTCACCGCTCGCTGTGTCCGGCGGCGCGGTGCTGCGAAACAGGGGCAGTTGCTCGAAGAGGTTCATGCCGCGAGCAGGTCGTGTAGGGGTGCCGGCGCAGCAGCGCTCAATTTCGTCAAAGCCAGCGCCAGGGCCTGTTCTATCAGCGCCGGCGGCTGCTCTATCAGGCGCCAGTTCAGGCGCAGTGAACCGTCCGGACGCAGCTCGGTCCAATTGCCGCGCGCAGCGAACGAGAAGCGCCAGCGCGGCGCCTCGCCAGGACAGAGACGGGCGAGCGCGGCGTCGATGAAACACGTCGCCTCGCGGCGCAGCCAGGCTTCCGCGGCATCCTGAATCTGCCGCGGCGTGGCCCCCGGCGGCAGGGGAAGATGCAGGACCTGGCCATGGCTGGCTGCGGAGGGCTCTCGCGTCGCCAGCGTGAGCAGCAGATGGCTGCCCAGAAAAGGCAGTTCGGCGCCCTCGTGCCAGCGCGTCACGGCGGCCGGTGCGGCCTCAAGCCGCAGGCTGAACTGAGGGCTGCGTACTTTCATGGGGATAGTGGCGCGGGCTGATGCGCGCCATTTCGGCTTCCATCCAGGTCTCCGCCAGCCGATTGACCTCTTCGGCGGTCCGCCCTTGCGGGTCTATCGCCGGGCCCACGCTGACGGTGATGACGCCGGATCGCTTGAAGAAAGCGTTGCGTCCCCAGAACTCGCCGGCGTTGTGCACCAGGGGCAGCGCCGGGGCACCGGTCGCCACCGCCAGTTGCGCGCCGCCAATCTTGTAGCGACGATGCTGGCCCAGGGGTACGCGCGTTCCTTCGGGGAAGATTATGACGGGATAGCCCTGCGACAGTCGCAACCGGCCCTGCTCGATCAGTTGCAGGAGCGCGTTCTTGCCGGCCTTGCGGTCTATGGAGATCATCGGTATCACCGCCAGCGCCCAGCCGAAGAAAGGCAACTGCCACTTCAGTTCCTGCTTCCAGACGAACAGCGCCAGCGGAAAGACTTCCTGCAGCACCACGGTCTCCCAGGCCGACTGGTGCTTGGACAATATCACTGCCGGACGGTGCGGAATGTTCTCGCCTCCGAGCAGACGATAGTCGATGCCGAGCAGATGCTTGATGAGCCAGATGGTGAAGTGCACCCAGGGCACCGCCGTGTAGCGACGGGCGCGGTGCGGCAGCGGGAAGCAGAAGATCATCAGCAGGGCATAGGGCGGCGTGACGAGCGCCAGAATAAGCATGAACAGGAAGGAGCGCAGTGCGGCCATGTTCAGCTGGTCAAGTGCGCCACGACGGCGGCGAGATCGGCGAACAAGGGTGTTCCCGGCGGCAGTCCGGGGTCGGCCGCGGTCTTGTTGCCCTTGCCGGTGAGCACCAGTATCGGCTGCGCCCCGGCCGCCACCGCCGCCTGCAGGTCGCGCAGGCTGTCGCCGACCACCGGCACGCCGGCGAGAGAGATGCCGTAGCGCGTGGCAATCTCCTCCAGCATGCCGGGCTTGGGCTTGCGGCAGGCGCACTGATCGGCTTCGGTGTGGGTGCAATAGAACACAGAATCGACGCGGCCGCCCGCCTGGCTGACCGCCCGGGTCATCTTGTCGTGGATGGCGTTCAAGCTATCCATGTCGAAGAAGCCGCGGCCGATACCCGACTGGTTGGTGGCGACCACGACGCGGTAACCCCATTGGGTCAAACGGGCGATCGCCTCGAGGCTGCCGCGTATCGGCTTCCACTCGTCCGGCGACTTGATGTACTGGTCGGAGTCGTGGTTGATGACGCCATCGCGGTCGAGGATGATTAACTTCATAATTTCGAGATGTCTGCTACCTGATTCATGAGTGCTGCCAACTGTCCGAGCAGGGCCAGGCGATTTTGCCTGATCAGCGGCTCATCCACCATCACCATGACGCCGTCGAAGAAAGCATCGACGGCGCCGCGCAGGCCGGCCAGCGCGCACAAGCCCGCCTCGTAGTCCTCGCTGGCCATCAGCGAACGTATCCTCGGCGCGATTGAGTTCACCTGTTCGAACAGTTGCTTCTCGGCTGGCTCCTGCAGCAGTTCCACGTCCACGTCGACGGACACCGTTTCTGTCTTCTTCAGTATATTAGTGATGCGCTTGTTGGCGGCGGCCAGCGCCTGCGCCTCGGGCAGGGCGAGAAAGGCGCGCACGGCGGAAAGCTTGACCGGTATCAGGTCGATGCGTGTCGGCTTCAAGGCCAGCACCGCCTCGATCACGTTCTGTTCGTGGCCGGCATCGCGCAAGAGGCCGCGCAAGCGCTCGAACATGAATTCCTGCAGCGTAGCCTTGAGTTCGCCTTGTAGCAGGCCCGAAGGGAAGAAGGTCGCGGCATCCTCGATCAGGGACGTGAGATCGAGCGGCAGCGGCGTCTCCATGAGGATGCGCAGCACACCGAGGGCGGCGCGGCGCAGGCCGTAAGGATCCTTGTCGCCAGTAGGTACTTGGCCAATGCCGAAGAAGCCGACCAGGGCATCGAGCTTGTCGGCCAACGCCACCGCGCAGGCGATGTTGCCGACGGGCAGGGAATCGCCGTTGAAGCGCGGGTGGTAGTGCGCTTCGATGGCGTCGGCGACCGCTTGCGGCTCGCCATCGTGGGCAGCGTAGTAGCGGCCCATGATGCCCTGCAGTTCTGGAAACTCGCCGACCATGTCGCTGACCAGATCGCTCTTCGCCAGCAGCGCGGCCCTGCCGGCCTGATCGGCATTCGCCTGCAGCTTCCCGGCGATATGGTGCGCCAGGCTCGCCAGGCGGCGCACGCGATCGCCCTGGCTGCCGAGCTTGTTGTGATAGACGACTCTCTCCAGCTTCCCCAGTCGGTCTTCCGACCGCGTCTTGCGGTCCTGATCGTAGAAGAACTTCGCGTCAGCGAGCCTCGGCCGCACCACGCGGGCGTTGCCGCTGATGATATGCACCGGGTCCGCCACCTTCATGTTGGAGACGAGGAGGAACCGGTTGCTGAGCCTGCCCTGCTCGAACAGCGGAAAATATTTCTGGTTGGCCTTCATGGTCAGGATCAGGCATTCCTGTGGCACGGCGAGGTACTCTGGCTCGAAGCTCGCCTCATAGACCGCCGGATACTCCACCAAGGCCGTCACCTCGTCCAGCAGCTTGTCGTCCTCCCGCCACTGCAGCGCGCCAGCGGCCGCGTTCAACTGCCCGCGTATCATCTCCTTGCGCTTGGAGAAGCGGGCGATGACGCGGCCTTCTTCTTCCATGGTTTGCTCGTAGCTCGCCGCATCGGGGATGCCGATTTCGCCACTGCTCATGAAGCGATGGCCGCGCGTGATCCTGCCGCTCTTCAAGCCCAGCACTTCGCCGGGCACCACGAGAGCGCCGTGCAGCATCACCAGACCATGCACAGGCCGCACGAACTGGTGGTCGGAATCGCCCCAGCGCATGATCTTGGCCACCGGCAACTTCTTCAACGCCTCGGCGACGATGCCGCCGAGTACCTCGTCGAGCTTGGCCCCCTTGACTCGCGCAGCGTAGAAGAAGGTCTCCGACTTGCCGTCCATGCGCTTCTCGAACTTGGGCAGTTCGGATAAAGGAATGCCTTTGGCCTCGAGTTTCTTGAGGAGCGGGATGGTCGGATTTCCGGCGCCGTCCAAGGCCACCGCAACCGGCATGATCTTTTCTTCCACAGTCCGGTCGACAGCCGCCGCCTCGACCTCGCGCACCAATACAGCCAGGCGCCTGGGAGTGGCGAAGCCCTGCAGGTTTTGCGGCACGGGGAGGCTCAGTTGATGGCGCACCAGGCCATTGAATACTTCCTGTTGGAAAACCTCGCCCAGAATAGCCAGTGATTTCGGCGGCAGTTCCTCGGTCAGCAGTTCGACCAGCAATGTCGCGCTCATGATTGGCCGTCCGCTTTCAACATTGGAAAGCCCAAAGCTTCGCGCGAGCCGTAGTAGGCCTGGGCCACCTCGCGCGCCAGGGCGCGCACGCGGCCAATGTAGGCGGCACGTTCGGTGACCGAGATGGCGCCACGCGCATCGAGCAGGTTGAAACTGTGCGAGCACTTCATCACCATTTCGAAGCCGGGCAGCGGCAGCCCCAGGGCTATCAGGCGCTGCGCTTCGGATTCGAATTTGGAGAACTGGGCGAACAGCCAGTCGACGTCCGAGTGCTCGAAGTTGTACTTCGACTGCTCCACCTCGTTCTGGTGATAGACGTCGCCATAGGTGACGCCGGGCGACCAGACCAGGTCGTAGACGTTCTCCACATCCTGCAGATACATGGCCAGGCGCTCCAGGCCGTAGGTGATCTCGCCCAGCACGGGCTTGCAGACCAGGGAACCGACTTCCTGGAAATAGGTGAACTGGGTGACTTCCATGCCGTTCAGCCAGACCTCCCAGCCCAGGCCCCAGGCGCCCAGCGTCGGCGACTCCCAGTCGTCCTCGACGAAGCGCACGTCGTGCTGCGCCGTGTCTATGCCCAGGGCGCGCAAGCTGTCGAGATAGAGTTCCTGGATAGCGTCGGGCGAGGGCTTCAACACCACCTGGTACTGGTAGTAGTGCTGCAGGCGGTTGGGATTCTCGCCGTAGCGACCGTCCTTGGGTCGGCGCGAGGGCTGCACGTAGGCAGCGCGCCAGGGTTCGGGACCGATGGCGCGCAGGAAGGTGGCGGTGTGAAAGGTACCGGCGCCCACCTCGATGTCGTAGGGTTGCAGCAGGACGCACCCGCGCTCGTCCCAGAAGTTCTGAAGTCTGAGGATGACCTGTTGAAAGGTCGGTGATGCACTCATGAAATTCCTTGCGCGAGAAGCGAATGCGCGATTTTACCGGGATTCCGTCCAGGCGCGCGGACGCCGCCGGCGCAGGACCGCGGGCAGCAGGGAGACGACCGCGAGCGCCAGGATCAGCCCGTTGCCCACCCGCACGTAGGGTGTGGTGCCGCCGTAGCCTTGCACCTGGGCGGTTAGCGCATCGGTCACGAAAGGCGGAAGCACCGCCTGCACCCGCCCGTCGGGCCCAACCACCGCCGTCATGCCGGTGTTGGTGGCGCGCAGCATCGTGCGTCCGGTTTCCAGCGCGCGCAACTGAGCGATCTGCAAGTGCTGTGGTTGGGCCAGCGAAGCGCCGAACCAGGCGGTGTTGGAGATGTTGATGAGCAGCGTTGCCTGCGGCAGTGCGCGGATGATCTCCTCGCCGAACAGATCCTCGTAGCAGATGTTGGGCGCGATGCGCTGCCCGGCCAGGGCCAGCGGCGGCTGCAGCGCGGGGCCGGCGGAAAAATCCGACATGGGGATGCGCATCAGGGCGAGCAGCCAGGCAAATCCCGGCGGCACGAATTCGCCCAAGGGCACGAGATGCGACTTGGCGTAGCTGGCGCCGGGCACGCCCCCCTGCAGGGCCACGGCGGCGTTGAAATACCGAGCGCCCGAACCCCGCCGCACCACCCCGGCCAGCACCTCCCCGCCCGCGGTCAACTCGGCGAGATAGGCGCGCGGCACTTCGTCCAGAAACAGCGGCAGCGCCGTCTCCGGCAGCACCGTCAGTTGCGCCGGATGTTCGCGCGCCAGCTGCGCGTACGTGGCGAGCGATTGGGCCTGACGCTGCGGCTCCCATTTCAGGTTCTGCTCTATGTTTCCCTGTAGCAGACTGACGGTGAGCGGCGCCCCTATGGGCTCGGTCCACGCCACCCGCTCGAGCGCCAGTCCGGCCGCCAGCAGTACCACCACGGCGAGCGCGCCTCTGCCCCGCAGAGCCACGAGCAGAGCGGCAATCAGAGCCACGAGGAAACCGACGCCGTACACGCCGAGCAAGGGCGCGAAGCCGGCGAGCGGGCTCGGCGGTGCCTGCGAGTAGCCGAGCGCGAGCCAAGGGAAGCCGGGGAACAGCGTACCGCGCAACCATTCGCTCAAGGTCCAGGCACCGGCGAAGGCGAGCGCATCTGTCCCGGCTCGCCCGGTGGTCAGCCGCCGGGAGAGCCATCCCGCCAGTGCCGGATAGAGCGCCAGGTAGGCGCAGAAAACCAGGGTCGCCGCTGCCGCCAGCGGCGCCGGCATGCCACCGAAGTCGTGCATGCTGACGTACACCCAGGAGACGCCGCCAAGAAAGCACCCCAGGCCCCAGCACCAGCCCAGCCAGGCGGCGTCGCGCGGCGTCGGCGAACGGCGCCAAAGGATGAAGAGCAGGGCCAGGGACAGCGGTGCCAACGGCAGCCACGCCAGCGGCGCGAAGCCCAGGACCGCAAGAGCGCCGAACAGGGCCGCCAGCAGCCTGGCCACAGGCCTATTCATCCAGCGCGATGGCCCGTTGCGGGTCGACCAGCAGGGTATGCACGCGGCGGCTGTCGGCGCGCAGCACCTGCACGCGCAAGCCGTCGATCTGCACCGTCTCGCCGCGCTTGGGCAGACGGCCGAGTTGGGCGATGACCAGGCCGCCTATGGTGTCGAACTCGTCGTCGGGGCAGTGGCTGCTGAAGGCGGCGTTGAAATCGGCGATCTCGGTGTCGGCCTTGACGCGATAGCGGCCGGCGTTGTCTACGACGATGTTGCCGGCGTTCTCGTCGAAATCGTATTCGTCCTCGATGTCGCCGACGATCTGCTCGAGCACGTCTTCGATGGTGACGAGGCCAGAGACGCCGCCGTACTCATCGACGACGATGGCCATGTGGTTGCGCGAGACGCGGAATTCGCGCAGGAGGACGTTGAGCCGCTTCGATTCGGGAATGAACACCGCCGGACGCAGGGTATCGCGCAGATCGAACTCCCGGCCGGCGAAGTAGCGCAGCAGGTCTTTGGCGAGCAGGATGCCGATGATGTCGTCGCGGTTGTCACCGGTAACCGGGAAGCGCGAGTGCGCGGCGGCGATCACCGCCTCGGCGACCTTCTCCAACGGTTCATCGATGGCGATGACGTCCATCTGGGCGCGCGGCACCATGATCTCGCGCACCTGGATGTCGGAGACGGCGAGTGCGCCTTCGATGATGGACAGGGCGTCGGCATCGAGCAGATTGCGCTCGAAGGCGCTGTGCAGCAGATCGAGCAGTTGCTCGCGGTCCTCCGGTGCCCGGGTCAGTAGCGCCGAGAGCCGCTCGATCAAACTGGGTCGGGTCGATGGTTCCATCAGTAGGGATCAGGATAGCCAAGCTTCGCAAGAATATCGCGTTCCCGTCCTTCCATGCGCGCGGCGTCGATGCCGCTCTCGTGGTCGTAACCCTGCAGGTGCAGCATACCATGCACGACGAGGTGGGCGAAGTGGGCGAGAGCCTCTTTGCCCTGGGCCTGCGCCTCGGCGAGCACCAGCGGAACGCAAAGCAGCAGATCGCCGGCAAGTGCGGGCGCCGGGTCGTAGGGGAAGGAGAGCACGTTGGTGGGGCTGTCCTTGCCGCGGAATTCCCGGTTGACCGCCCGGCTCTCCTCGGCATCGACGAAGCGCAGGGTGATTTGCACGCTGCTGACGCTCGTGTCCAAAACCTTGCCCACCCAGCGCCTCAGCGTGGACCGCGAGGGCACTGCGGCGTCATCGCAGGCGTATTGCACCGCGAGGGACAACCTTCCCCCCGCCCCCCTTCCCGAGGAAGGGGGTGATGGCGGTTCGCCGCCTGGCGGCGGCTCCGCGTCTAACGCTGCGCCGCGCTCGGGGCGGCCCTTCGCGCGGCGCGGCCCCATCTGCCGACTATTTCTGCTGGCCATGCTTCTCGTAGGCCGAAACGATGCGGGCGACGAGGGGGTGGCGCACCACGTCCTCGGCCAGAAAATCGGTGAAGGCGATGCCGCGCACTTCGCGCAGGATTTCTTGCGCCTCGATCAGGCCGCTCTTCTGGCCGCGGCCCAGATCGATCTGGGTGATGTCGCCGGTGATCACCGCCTTGGCGCCGATGCCGATGCGCGTCAGGAACATCTTCATCTGCTCCGGCGTGGTGTTCTGCGCCTCGTCGAGAATGATGAAGGCGTGGTTGAGCGTGCGTCCGCGCATGTAGGCCAGCGGCGCAACCTCGATCGCCTGGCGCTCGAACATCTTGCCCACCTTCTCGAAACCCATCAGGTCGTAGAGCGCGTCGTAGAGCGGTCTCAGGTAGGGATCCACCTTCTGCGCCAGGTCGCCGGGAAGGAAGCCCAAGCGCTCGCCCGCCTCCACCGCCGGCCGGGTGAGGACGATGCGGCTGCAGAGGTCGCGCTCGAAGGCGTCGACGGCGCTGGCGACGGCGAGGTAGGTCTTGCCGGTGCCGGCAGGACCGATGCCGAAGGTGATGTCGTGCTCCTGAATCTGGCGCAGGTATTGCACCTGGCGCGGCGTGCGCCCATGGAGATCGGGCTTGCGCGTCAAGAGACCCGGTGCCGGCGGCATAGCCTGGCTACGATTGGCGAGTTCGACCAGGCCGAGCTGGATGGCGTCGACCGAGAGATCCTCCTGCGCCTGCTCGTAGAAGTGGGAGAGCGCCGCGCTAGCCCGGCTGGCGGCAGCACCGCTGATACGGAAGCGCTCGCCGCGCCTGGCGATGACCACGTCGTAGGCAGCCTCTATCTGGCGCAGATTCTCGTCGAGAGGGCCGCAGAGATTGGCCAGCCTGGCGTTGTCGAGCGGCTCCAGCGCCAGCTCTGCGGGACGCGGCTTCATGATGCCACCATAGCCAAGACGCTATCGCTCAGCAGTTCTCCACGCAGCGTATGGGCCTTGGCGGCGGTGATGCGCACGTCGACCAGGTGGCCTATCAGCGCTTCATCGCCGGGAAAGTTGACCACGCGATTGTTGTCGGCGCGGCCGGCCAGTTCGGCGACATCCTTGCTGGCGTGGCCCTCCACCAGCACCCGCTCGACGCGCCCGAGCATCGATGCTCGGGCCTGGGCGCCCTGGAATTCGAGTTTTGCTTGCAGTTCGGCCAGGCGGGCCTGCTTGACCGCAGCAGGGGTGTCGTCGGCCAGATCCGCCGCCGGCGTTCCCGGACGCGGGCTGTAGACGAAGCTGAAGGAATCGGGAAAACCGATCTCGTCGACCAGGCGCAGGGTCGCCTGAAAATCGACATCGCTCTCGCCGGGAAAACCGACGATGAAGTCGCTGGAAATGCACAGATCGGGGCGAGCCGCGCGCAGCCTTCTGACGATGCTCTTGTACTCCAGCGTCGTGTAGCCGCGCTTCATCGCCGCCAGCACGCGATCGGCCCCCGATTGCACCGGCAGATGGAGGTGCGACGCCAACTTAGTCACGCGCCCATAGGCCTCGATCAGGCGCGCGCTCATCTCCCGCGGATGCGAGGTGGTGTAGCGTATGCGCTCTATGCCCGGCATCTCGGCGATGGTCTCGATGAGGAAAGCGAGGTCGGCGTGGGCCTCTGCCGAACCGTCGTGATCGGCCAAGGCGCCGCGGTAGGCATTGACGTTCTGGCCGAGCAGGGTGACTTCCTTGACCCCCTGCAGGGCCAGCCCGGCCACCTCGGCGAGCACGTCTTCGAGCGGGCGCGACACCTCGTCGCCGCGCGTGTAGGGAACGATGCAAAAGCTGCAGAACTTGGAACAGCCTTCCATGATGGACAGTTGAGCCGAGGCGCCGTGCACCCGTGCTTGCGGCAGATGGTCGAACTTCTCGATCGCCGGAAAGGAAATGTCCACCTGGGCACGACCGCTCTCGCGCCGCGCCGCGATCAGTTGCGGCAGGCGGTGCAGGGTCTGCGGCCCGAAGACGAAGTCGACGTAGGGCGCCCGCCGCAGGATGCGATAGCCTTCCTGGCTGGCGACGCAGCCGCCGACACCGATCAACAGGTCCGGCTTCGCCTCCTTCAGCGGGCGCAGGCGGCCGAGATGATGAAAGACTCTCTCCTGGGCGTTCTCGCGCACCGAGCAGGTGTTGAAAAGGATGATGTCGGCGTCGTCAAGCGTCTCGGTCCGCTCGGTGCCGTAGGCGTGAGCGAGCACGTCGTTCATCTTGTCGGCGTCGTATTCGTTCATCTGGCAGCCGAAGCTGCGGATGTATAGCTTCTTCATCAAGGCTGCGCTGCTTCCGCCGCGGTCAGTATCCAGACGCGGAACAGTTGCCCCTGAGCGTCGGTCACGTACTTGACCAGATGCGGTTGGCTGAGAGAATCCGAGAGGACGATGCGATTGTGCGTGTCGCGGATCTGCACGCCCGGTGCCATGCGCATAGCTGTGCCACCGATATTGGCGAGGCCCTGTGTCGGTCTTTGCATCACCCCGCGCTCCGCCTCCGCCGGGATGCTGCGGACGAGCGCGGCGGACAGCGGCAGGGGATCGAGCGCTGGTTGCGCAGCGGCGGCAGACACGCCGAAGAACGGGGCGTAAATCGCACCGCCGACGAGCAGCGGAATCAGAGAGCGCATGCGCCCATTATAGCAATCGCGCCTACGCCGCCCCGGGGGTCGGCGCTGTGCGGCTCAAGCCGCGCCCGGGGCCTTGCCCGACGCCCTGACCGCCCGCTTGGCCTTGGCGGCGTGCTGCG
>Ga0172380_10005542_pt1 | contig 15248 bp, 13 predicted proteins | sample Leawe162metaG_FD_119747 | JGI IMG/M metagenome (GOLD analysis project Ga0172380, IMG submission 119747) | Leachate microbial communities from a municipal landfill in Southern Ontario, Canada - Leachate well 162 metaG | ecosystem: Engineered > Solid waste > Landfill > Unclassified | place...
GCCCCCTGATTCAAACTTGCATTTTGGATGATCATCACCGATCTCCTTCACGCTAATAGCCTGACCGGTTGCCCGGTCAGGCACCTAGCTAGCGGCTTAACGCAACAGGGATAGTACTGTGTTCGGCGTTTGGTTCGCTTGCGCCAGCACCGCCGTTCCAGCTTGTTGCAGAATGTTGTTGCGGGTCATCGCGGTGGTTTCCGCCGCATAGTCGGTATCCATGATACGACTGTACGCAGCGGACAAGTTCACCGCAGCGATCTGCAGCGTGGCCACTTCGGACGACTTTGCCGCCATCGTGGCGCCGAAGGCCGCGCGTGCCGCCCCTACCGCCGTGAGGTCCGCGGCAACCGTCGCATACGTGCTCCCGATGGTCGGCCCACCTGCAAGCACCAACGCGTTAATTCGGGTGTTTTCCGCAGCCAGGGCGGTGGTCTCAGCGTTTCCGCCGGAAACTCCGGCAAGAATTTCCGACATGCGCTGCAGGTTCTCGGTGATTTGCCCGAGGTATCCGTCATAGGTCTGCGCCGTCGAAATCGCGTCGCTGGCGTTGCGAATCTGCACGTTTGTGGTGCGAATCTGCGTGTCGTAAGCGGTGGCAGCTGCCAGGCCGGATGCGTCGTCTTTGGCGGAGTTGATGCGCAGGCCCGAGGCCAGGCGCGACTGAGCTGTCTGCAGTGCATTGGCCGACTTGTTCAGTGCGGCTCCGGCGAACAGGGCTGCGACGTTGGTGTTGATGACTTGTGCCATGATTTTTCTCCGTTATTGGATCAGTGGCTTAACGCAGCAGGGACAATACTGTGTTCGGCGTCTGATTCGCCTGTGCCAGGACAGCCGTTCCCGCTTGCTGCAGAATGTTGTTGCGGGTCATCGCGGTGGTTTCCGCCGCATAGTCCGTATCCATGATGCGGCTGTATGCGGCGGACAGGTTCACCGCAGCGATCTGGAGGGTGGCCACTTCGGACGACTTCGAAGCCATGGTCGCGCCGAAGGCCGCGCGCGCGCTCCCCACTGCGGTGAGGTCGGCGGCAACGGAACCGATGGTGCCGGTCAGGGACGGGGCACCACCACCAGTCACCAGCGCATTGATACGGGTGTTTTCAGCAATCAGCGCAGTGGTTTCTGCGTTGCCGGCGGAAACTCCGGCAAGAATTTCCGACGTGCGCTGGAGGTTTTCGGTGATTTGCCCGAGGTAGCCGTCGAAGGTCTGAGCCGTCGAAATCGCGTCGTTGGCGTTGCGGATTTGGACGTTCGTGGTGCGAATCTGCGTATCGTAAGCAGTGGCAGCTGCCAGGCCGGACGCGTCGTCTTTGGCGGAGTTGATGCGCAGGCCTGAGGCCAAGCGCGACTGAGCCGTTTGCAGGGCATTGGCCGATTTGTTCAGAGCGGCTCCAGCAAACAGGGCTGCAACGTTGGTGTTGATGACTTGTGCCATGATGATTCTCCTTTATTACAGATTAAGTTGGTGATGCCGTCTGTGACACTTCGGTTCGCCTTGGGTTTTCAGCGAAGCCTGCAAACCGCTGTTGTTGGCTTTAACGGTTGATCGGCTGAAAACTTTAGGGTGAAAATCAAGCATCTGATCTTGCATCCGCCCTACAGATGTTTTATCGGTTGCGATCGCCAAAGCTTGAGGCAACATTTAACTTTTTAAAGGATGTTGTTATTTATCAATATATTAATTAATTTCACCGGTGCATCACTTGCCTGATTCCGGCGACTGGTCGGCAGTTGCCGACCCGGTCGCTTCGAAGGATTCCGCCGCCGCCCCCCCGCACCAGCGTTCCCACATGATGCGCAATGCCTGATTTAGCCCGGCGGCAATCAATGCCGGCTGACCGATTGCGGATTTCTCAAGACGTTCCCGCAAGCATTTCCTGATATCGTGCAGCGCGGCAAGATCACCCGTTAGCGACAAGCCTTTCTGCACGAAGTCCTCGGCATCATGGGCAACAAACGCCTCCAGGCCGACGTGACCGAGAACCGATGCGCCTGACCTGCTGGCCGGTGTGTCGCCAGCCAAGGTGAGTGTCGGCACCCCCATCCACAACGCGTGACGAGTCGTCGTTCCGCCGTTATATGGAAATGTGTCCAGACATATATCGACCTGATGATGCAGCCCCATGTAATAGTCCATGTTGCTGCGCACATGGAAGCTCAGGCGACCGCGCTCAATGCCTTCCTGCGCAAACCACTCGGCCAGCGTGTCGTCGCCAACCGCAGGCATGCCTGCCAGCAACATGCGCGAGCCAGGTAACGACCGCAAGAGTCCCGCCCATAGCGCGACGACGGATCGGGTGATTTTGCTCGGACGGTTGAAACTGCCGAACGTGAGATAGCCGCAACTCATGGCAGGCAGTTCATTTACCGCAGGCGCGGCCTCATAAGGCAAGAATGGGGCACTGGCCGGCAAATAAGCGAATGCCTCAGTAAACTGATCATCAAACTGGGCCTGAGGTACAAAAAATCGATCCGTCAAGAAATAATCCATCGCCTGCAGGCCCGTGGTTCCTGGATAGCCCATCCAGCTAGCTTGTACAGGTGCCGGTTTGCGGGCAAAGGTCAGCAGGCGATTGCCGGCGGTGTGTCCGGAGAGATCAATCAGGATGTCGATCTTTTCGTCACGGATTTTTTGCGCCACCGCCTCGTCGGATAGACCGACGATCGGATGCCAGTGCTTCAGATACCGTCGCAGGCGTTGCGTAATGATGTCTCCGATAGCGTGGTTGTAGAACGCATGCAGTGTCAATTGTGGATAAGTTGCGAGGTGGGCCAATACCGGCTCGATGAAGTAGGCAACAGCATGGTCGCGCAGGTCTGCGGACACAAACCCGACATGTAAATCGCGCTCCGAAATCCGCGGATTGCTGTGTAGTGGCCAATCGGCGCGCAATTTCGTCTCGAACTGTTCGCCAAAACGGCAATGCTCGGCGAACAGCCTTTGCGCATCGAGTGCTTCACACTGACTGAAATAAAATAGCAAGTTGCTATGCGCCGCCGCGAATTCGGGTTTGACTTCAAGCGCCCGACGATAGCTCGTCATCGCCGCATCGACCTGCCAGAGTTCCAACTGGATATTGCCGAGGTTAACGTGAGCCGCGGCGCAATCAGAATCGAGTTCCAGCGCGCGGCGACAACTTGCCATCGATTCATCGAGTTGCCCGAGGTACTTTTGAACGGCGCCTAGATTGCTGAAGGCCTCGCTGTACTCCGGGTTGGCTTGGATTGCCCGGCGGTAGCTGGCTTCGGCCAGATCTAGCTGGCCCATATTCATGAGCAAGGTCCCCAGATTGTTATGGGCCTGACTGAAATCCGGATCGCCCTGGATGGCGCGGTGGTAGCAGGTTTCGGCCATGTCCAAGCGGCCTTGATTCATGAACATGGTCCCCAGGTTATTGTGTGCGTCGGCACAATCCGGTTTGATTTCCAGCGCCCTCCGGCAGCTGGTTTCTGCCTCGTCCTGTCGCCCTTGGTCCATGAGACTGATTCCGAGATTGTTATGAACCTCGGCGTAATCCGGGTTGATCTCCAGTGCTCGCCGGTAGCTGGCTTCAGCCTCTTCCGGCAGGCCTCGCTCCTTAAGGGCAATGCCCAGGTTGTAATGCGCCTCCGCAGAATCCGGGCTGATCCGTATCGCCTGACGATAGCTGGCTTCTGCCTCGTCGGGCCGTCCAAGCGCTTTCAAGGTATTTCCCAAATTGATATGAGCCTCGACGAAATCCGGCGCGAGTTCCAGCGCCTTCTGGAAACTGGCGGCAGCCTCATCCAGTCGCCCCATAGCTTGCAAGGCGAGGCCCAGGTTGCTGTGGCCATGAACGAAGTCCGGACTGACTTCAAGTGCTCGCCGGTAGCTGGCTTCAGCCTCCTCCGGTCGCGTCAGGGCCATCAACGTGGCGCCGAGGTTGCAGTGCGCGTCAGCATGATCCGGACTGATCGCCAGCGCACTGCGCAATAAGGCTTCGGCTTCGAACAATCGCCCGGCGTCCTTAAGTGCACGTCCCAGGTTGTTATATGCCGCGGCGAAATCCGGCTTGACCTGGAACGCCATTCGATAGCTGGCTTCTGCTTCGATAGATCGGCCCAAATCCTCAAGGACGATGCCCAGATTGTTATACGCATCGGCAAAATCCGGATTGATGTGTAGCGCCCGTCGATAGCAGGCTTCTGCCTCATCCGGCCGACCCAGCTCCTTAAGGGTGTTGCCGAGATTGTTGTGCGCGTCGGCTAGGTCCGGCGAAATCTGCAACGCACGACGAAAGCTCGCTACGGCTTCGTCCAGCCGCCCAAGGTGCTGCAGCGTCAAGCCCAGATTGCCATGCCCGGAAGCTGAATCGGGCTTGATCTCCAACGCCCTGCGAAGGCTCACCTCGGCATCGTCCAATCGCCCAAGTCCATGGAGGATCACTCCCAGGTTGCCATGTGCATCTCCATATTCCGGATTGAGCCCAAGCACACGCCGGTAGCTGGCTTCAGCAGCGTCCATGTGCCCCAAGCCCTGGAGAATGACCCCCAAGTTGTAGTGCGCCTCGATATCCCCTGGCGACAACCAGACCGCTTTCTGCATAGGCGCCACGGCGTCGGCAGTTCGTCCCATTTGCTGAAATATTGCACCCAGCGCCTTCCAGCCAAACTCATGCCGGGGGTATTTCCGGGTCATCGCTTGCGCGAGCGTCGCCGCTTCTTTGAAGCGCCCCTGCTCAAACGCGCTCAAGACGCCTTCAATTGCCTTGCGCTCGGGGGTTCTTGCACCGGGTGATGCGGCAATTCCGGGCGCCCCTTGCGGTTTGTCCTTCTTTCGAGGCCCAGGAGCGGACCGGGGTGACTGAGGCGCTACGGCCGCTGATGGCTCCGGAGCCTGGGGCCGCAGATGCTGCCAATCATCCGACAAGTGCTGCGCCAAAGTTTCGACCTCCTCCCCTTCGAGGCCCTGTCGCCGGGCCAGGGCCAACACCTCCCGGGCTTCACCTCCCTGGCCGGCGCGGGACAAGGCGTCGATATAGCTCAGCCAATATCGTGCGCAATGCGGATCGGCGTCCAGCGCCGTCACGAAATACGACAACCCTGCGGCCGGCTGGTCAACCTGCACCGCCATCACACCCATCCCGTGGTTGGCTTCGGCATGATTCGGATCTGCCCGAAGAATGGACTGGTAGAGTTCCACTGCCGTGTCCAGCCTGCCAGCCACATGATCCTCAAGTGCCTGCCGCAGACTTTGTTCTATGTCGGAAGTCGCAGAGTGCAGTGCCGACTCGATGTTTGTCATGAAGAACTCCTCCAGCAGTGTCCGGACAGGTGGTGAAAGACTCGTCGGCAAGTTATCAAGTCCATTCGGTCAATGGAACCGCGGTTCGGACGATAAATCCCATTTCAGTTGAGCGCACCTGAGATATAAAACCAACTACTTGAATATATTATTGTTTTCAATTCGACCGAAGCGTCAATTGGTCTGAAGCAAAATCGACTCATCGCTCCAGCGAATAAAGAGTGCCTTGCCGCATACAAATGCCCGCTCGATGTGCTCGGCTTCGCGCTCAAGCAACTCGTTTCCCGCACGATAGGGGCCATCGCCGTGCGCCCAGACGTAGTCGTCAAGTACCAGCCAGCCACTGGGCACAATATGAGGAACCCACCGACGGCAATCATCCGCAACGGCATCGTAGTCATGATTTCCATCGATATGGATCATTCCAATACGACCTGACCAGGGCGGCGATACGATTGGGAGATTCAGCGATTCATACTTCGCAATCGCCACACTGGAAGGCAGTCGCAAATGACAATGCCGCCCCTGGTCCATCAAGGCCGTGCTCGCAAGGAACCCCTCGCTCAATACCTCATAATCCCACTCGTCGACAACGGCCTGAAGTTCGGACGGAGAGTCATCCTGCGTACATTCTAAGGACGTCCAGGGATCTATCGTCAAAACCGGGCCCAGCCGGTAGCGCGTCGCCAAAAATAGCATGACGAAAGCCGATCGCCCCATCAGACAACCGATTTCGACGACATCCTGCCGAGGTGCAAGACACGCAATCGCCATCATCGCGCCCAGTTTGTCATCATTCGACTCTCCGTAGATCGTCGCCGAGTATTTCAGGATCGAAGCAATTTCATGCAGTGACAGCGTATTTCCATCGTCGCCTATGGAGCAAACAAGTGCATGTACTCGACGAGCGCGGGCCATCAATTCCTTGTGCCCCAAGATCTGCTGTGCGACGGGAGATTCGCCGACCATATTCAGGGGCAATCGGTTTGTAGCGATGAACTTTGTCAAAAACGCATACACCGTCGCAACCGGGCAATAGACCCGCGCGATCGAGTGATCGCGAATCAACGCGAGAAAGCGGGCAGGGAAGGCGTCCTCGTAGATCATCGGCAGCCAGAATTGTTCCTCGGCTGTATCGATAAGGTCGAGCGCCCCCACTGAAGACGCGCAGATTGTTTGTTCACCACGCTGCGAGGCAGCAGCCCGATACTTGGCCGCCTCATGATCTACCGCAGGAAAAATCAAGGTCACGTGCGCTTTGGCGTCAGCTTGACGCACGACAGATTCACTCATTGGACTCCTTTCCTCTGATCCTGCGCTGAAAGAACGCGTAGATCGCCGCTGCGTCAAGTGCTGCTGGGCCAATCCGATGCCAGATCGAGCTACTCGGTCAATCCAAGATCCTTGCGTGCCGCCTGGAGAACGACCTCATCGAGCCAGTGATGCATGCTCTTGCCTGTCTTCGCTCTGGCAGCGAGCGCCAGTTCCTTGGTTTCGAGCGAGACTCCCTCCAGTTGCCCATACAGCCGCGTGCGGTGCGTACCCCCACGTACCCCGGGGATCGGAAAGTCAAAATCCGCCCTTGGCTGCCCCTCACCAACCACGAAGTCGATCAGGTAGAACACGCCGCCGATGATCCACTCGACTGAAACCTTTCGCGCCTCAACCGGAAGCATCTCCAAGGGGAGAGGATAGGAAAACTCAGGATTCGAGTTGATCAGGATCCTGGCGAACTCTGTTTCACGAAGCCAGATCGGCATGTTTTCATCACCGACCACGACCTTTCCACCAGGCTTGGTTACCCGCGCCATCTCGGCAAAAGCACGCTTGATATCGGCAAATCCATTGATTCCCCCGAAGCTGAAACAGGCATCGAATGAGTTGTCGGGAAACGGCAAATAGTATCCGTTGGCAAGTGCCGGTTCCGCGGAAGCGCCAATCTCACGCATGCGTACGACATTGCGGGCGAGAAACGACGGCGAAATGTCCTGAATGTAGAGTCGGCCATTCTTACCAAGGCGTCGGGCTATGACTTCGGAGTCTCGCCCGGTACCCGCGCCCACCTCGAGGACAATCGAATCATGAGCCAGCCCCAGTTTGTCGGCCATCGCATTACGAACTTGGCTTTCGTCCTCGCCGTAGGTCTGAAACGTCAGCGGCAAGTAACGATCATAGGCATCGACTCGGTCTTCAGACAACTTCAAAGATCTACGATCAATTTCAGGCAGTTCAAACGGGTACACGAAATTGGGTATTCCGTCGCGAATCTGGAACAAATTCCCGGCCTCGCTTACCAGTACACCTTCAACAATTTCCCCTTCGACCTCGCGCCCATCCCGAAGTGCTAATCGGCCCCGTGTTACCGGATCAACATAGAAGTTCTCTTGTCCTGATTGCATCGCGCCGATTCCCGTCCGTGTAAGAATGCTGAAGGTGGGATATTGTAGAACGGATGGTCCTGAAGATTTGTCGAAATCGCCGGCAGAACACCAAGCCACCGACCGTGGTACCACGGCGATAAAACAGAAAGTGTCAATCATGAAAAAGATAGTTGTCTTCGGGCTCGGCATGATCGCCGATGTCGCATATCACCACATCGTTCGCGATTCGGCGTATGAGATCGCCGCCTTTACCTGTGACCGCGAATGGTTCCCTCATGCCTTGAATTCGAATGTCTCCCGATTGGGGCTGCAGGTAATTCCATTCGATGAAATCGAGCACGCCTACCCGCCCGACAGATACGCCATGTTCGTTGCAATTGGTTACCACGCTCTCAACGGCGTGCGCGCTGACAAGTGCCGCCAGGCCCGAGAAAAAGGCTACGAACTCGTCAGCTATATGAGTAAGCGTGCGGATTGCGGATCATGGGTTGATGTTGGCGAAAACTGCATGATTCTCGATGGTGTGGGAATTCAACCTGGAGTGACCATTGGCGACAATGTTTCACTTTGGAATAATTCACTGATCGGACATCATTCGGTAGTCGAAAGCCACTGCTGGATTGCGGCAGGAACAATCATTGGTGGCAAAGCTACCCTTCGAGAGCGCTGCTTCGTCGGACTTGGGGCAACCATCGGCGGGGATCTAACGATCGGCGCAGAATCGCTTATCGGTGCGGGAGCGCTGGTTACCAAGGATGCTGCAGCAAAAAGCGTGTTCGTACAACGCGACACCGACTTGTTCCGGCTAGATAGCCAGACTTTTCTGCGGATAACCAAACTGGCAACAATAGGCGACAGCATCTGATGACCAGGCCGCCTTACATGTTGCATTTACAAATCGCGTAGATCGCCGCAACAGAGACGGGCAATCTGCTTGGGCACTCAAGGACGCGAGAAGCGAAAAAATATGTTCCATTGGACTCACATAGGAAAGATATTCGATCCTCAGGCGCTTCAGCCTTATTCCTGGATGATGGAATATGCGCAGTGCCCAACACCCTTCCTGCTCGATGCAAATACGGTGCGTGTAATCATTTCAACGCGACCACAGCGTGGTACCGACGGTTTGTATGTATCACGGCCAGGTTATGTCGACCTTTTGCGACGAGACTTCAGAAGGATTTTGGCGATCTCTCCCGAACCATTGCTTGACCTCGGCGATCCTGGATCGTTTGACGAGTTCGGCATAATGCCGAGCGCACTCGTCCAGAATGGAAATGTTGCCTATCTATACTATACGGGGTGGACACGGATGGCGTCAGTACCCTATACGACCGCAATAGGTGTCGCCATCAGCAACGACGGCGGAAGGTCGTTTGTCAAGCTTGGTCCAGGACCTCTGCTAGGCATCAGCCTCGACGAGCCCTACATGGTCAATAGCCCGATAGTAAAAGTCATTAATGGAAAATGGCACATGTGGTACGTCGCCGGAAAGCGCTGGATCGATACCGAGCAGAGTCCGGAAATAGTCTTGCGCCTATCGCATGCCACATCTTCCGACGGACTGTCGTGGAAACGGAGCAACCGACCGGTGGTCACACCTGAATTTGACGACGAATGTCAGGATCTTTTCTGCCCCATTGAGATCGATGGAAGTTGGCATGCATTCTTTGCCTATCGTCGTGCGGCCGGATTCAGAACAGATAGCGACTGCGGCTACCGGATTGGCCATGCGACTTCAGGCGACCTCCAGATGTGGAAGCGCGACGACCGCACCGCCGGAATATCGCTCCCGGAGTCTGGATGGAATTCACAAATGATGTGCTCGACCCAGTTCCTGGAACTTGACGGTCGACGCCTGATGTTCTACTGCGGCAATGAATTTGGTCGCGGTGGATTCGGAATCGCCGAGCTTACTGTGCCCTAACGGAGCCAAGCCTGAAGCGTTTCTACATCATTCCACATCATCCAATCGACGATCGACAGATCCGGAACAAACTGAAACGAGCCGGTCAAGTAAGTAATTGGGCGGTGTTCGTGAAATGTGAGCTTGATGCCGTGGCGAGCATACTGACTTTCATCAAACAATGACTTGCCACCCGATGGGTTTCGATATTCAGTCGCACCGAGCCTCTTCGATATGTGAAGAGCCCATTCCCCGGGATCGCTATCAGATGGCAAATCGAGTGGAAGTTCCGAGCAAAAGCTGATTGGCGTCTTTATCGCCAAATGTTCGCATGCCATTTTTAGAAGCGCTATGTTCAGTTGCGAAATGGTCTGAAAGTCCTCTGCCAGAGTGGCAGTCAGCAACGCATTGACCTGCGCAAAATGCGGCGCGTCGCTGCGGTATACCAGTAGCCGATCGAGCAGGCTTCGTCGCCAGTTCTGTCCGCAATCCAGGGCGGCATCCCCGATGCGCGTCGACAAGCCCGTGTGTCGTACCGGAACAGAAATGTACGCAGTACCCTTGTCTCGATTGAGGATCCGGTTGCGGGTGATCCACGATTTCCGGGTGAACTGAGCAACGTCGAATACGACCCAACGATCGCATGCTGCAAGCAACCGGAAATGCTCGAAGTACGGCAAGAAATACGGCTGCATCACGCCAAGAATCACTTCGAGTTCCTCGCCTGTCGTGCATCGATTGTCGGCTGCAATGCACTCATCCTCATTGAACCAGCACGGCGGCCCCAAACCCATAGCGCCCAAACTGATTGCCGTTGTAAAGCATGTATATCTGTTCGTCCGATTCGAAAACGTGGGGATAACAGATCATGTCCGAGTCCCATGCACCGGGCGTCGGTTGAATCAACATCGACTCGTCATCCCGGATCCAGGTGACGAGGTCAGTCGAACTGGCATGACCAATGCGGTAGGACCGATTCCGGTTGGTGCGAAAGTCGGACGAATAGCGAAAACAGAAGAACATGTGATAGCGGTTCTTCAGGCGAATGACCGTCGGCATCGCCTGACACTCCGTTGCACCAAGGCGATCTGCAATGATTGGCCTCCCCTCGGCAGGCTTGGTCCAGACGATCCCATCAATTGAAACTGCGTGGCCGATCTTGTATAGGCGATCAGGCTCCTTGGCCGAGTCAGAAGGATTCCAACCAAGACCGAAAACGTACCACATGTGAAATTGATTCTCAAAAACCTGAACGAAGGGATCGACAGCTATGCAGGGTTCCTTAAGCGACGGCGCCAGAATCGGACCATCCCCCAATCGCTGAAAAGTTCGCCCCTCATCGCGGCTGACGGCAAGACCGATCGCACCATCCACAGGCACCGATATACGACGATTTACGCCGGATGTATATCCGCGGATCTCACCTTCATGGCGAAGAACATTCATCGGAAAAATGCCATGTTCGTCAAAAGTGCCGCGCTTTCCGAGCGGAATTACCTCGTGTCGGGAAACATCCAGAATGGTTTCCAAATCCCGGCTAAAGTCCGCGTATGCGACATGGCTCAGGTATTTTCCGCTTGAGTGGTCAAGCCAACGTGTCGTGAAATAGACCCGGATTCGATCACTGAGCAGCAAAGCCTGCGGCGCCTGTGCAAATTCGTTGCACCCCAAGGGCAATGAACTCTCGGACGCGTCAAATATCTGCCTGAGTTTCTTCCAATGCACTTTCCGTCACCTCAGATATGGCTATCCGTCACAGATGGCCATTTTCGTCTGGGCATTGTCACCGACACCACATTCCACGAAACAGCTCCATCACATCGTCAGACCGCCATCGACCGATAGCGTCGTGCCTGTAATCATGTCATTCTGCAGGGCGAAGATAACCGTCGCAGCAATGCTCTCAGGCTTGCAAAGGCGGCGTAGCGCCGTTTCGCGGCGCAGATTTTCCAGAATATCTTCCGGCACAGCTGCTCTGGTGGATGGAGTGTCGACATAGCCTGGAGCTACGGCCACGAAGCGTAGACCGAGCGGTCCGAGTTCTTTAGCCCAAACCCGGGTCATCGCCTCGACTCCCGCCTTGGCGGCCGAATATGCCGTCTGTCCGGCATTTCCCTTCGCACTGACTGAACTCATACTGACAATAACACCGCGAACCCGCCGGCGCGCCATTCTGTCAGCCACGGCCCTCGTAACCAAAAAGACCGATGTCAGATTGGCCGCCAGTACCTCGTTCCAGAGTTCGAGCGAATGCCGCGGATTTTCGGCATTGCCCAAACTCAAAAGGGGAGCGCTGCGCAGGATTCCTGCATTGTTAACCAGCCCCAGCGGAGTTCCGTGCTTTTCGCAAACAGCGGCAACTACAGCATCAACGGCAACGGAATCGGTCAGATCGACCGCGAATCCAGGGCAGCCTAGCCGGGTAGTAACCGCGTCGAGCATTTCGCGATCCCTGTCCAGGATGATCGGAATTGCCTCGGCTTGCTGCAGCGACTCTGCCGTTGCCAGCCCCAAACCGGAGGCACCTCCGGTAACCAAAACCAGCGCACCTGCGAGATTCATGCGACTGTCTTTCGATGGTCTGCCAGCACTGCTACCAAGCCATGAAGACTGGTCATGCGCACAATGTCATCCATCGTAAGCGTCACGGCGAGGCCCTCTTCAGTAAGCGCAATTAGCTCCATATGCGCCAATGAATCCCATTGCCTGAGGGTCTTCATGGCTGCATCATCGGGAATTCGTCCAGGGTCCAGACGCAGTGCGTCGGCCAGCAGGGATTTTGCGTATTGGATTTCAGACATCATCTGCGAGCCTCTGACGGTCGATTTTCCCGTTGGGATTTTTGGGAAGCTCGGTCCGGATTTCAAGGTGGGTGGGAATCATATATGGAGGAAGTTGCGTACGTAAACTTTCCAGCAGGCTATCAGCATCAAGGGTGGATGACGAACTTGCGACGTAGGCAAAGAGATTACCAAACTGGGATCGTACGCGTTTGTAGATGACTGCACATTGAGAAACCCCGGGAATCAGAGCCAGTGCCGCCTCAATTTCCTCGAGCTCGATGCGGTAGCCCATGTGCTTTATCTGATTGTCGGCCCGACCCACAAAATATAGAAGCATATCCGTCGGATCGAAACGCATGAGATCCCCGGTTCGATACATAGATTCGTGGTGGGTGACACAGCAGGGATTGGGCACAAATGATTGTACGGTGCGCTGCGGATCATTGAAATAGCCGAGACCAACATTCGGGCCCAGCAGACAGAGCTCACCAACTTCCCCCAAGGCGACCGGGGTGTTTCCGGCGAGAAGAAGCCCGCGAAAATTCGCTGCCAGCCTGCCAATCGGCGGATAGCCCTTCAGGTCGCTTAAGTCCCGGTCGCAGATGTCGTACGCTGAACATATGCAGGTACATTCGGTGGGGCCATAGACATTGACCAGTCGCGCACGATCACCGAATATGTCAAACAGTTTACTGAGTTCAGGCTTTGGATAACCTTCTCCACCAAAAACAAGGGCTCGCACCGCTGGCCACGCATCCTTCGCAAGACTACGCGTTGTAATAAGATAAATCAGCAAGGAAGGGACCGAGAACCAAATCGTGCAACCCATCTCGCGCACCTGTTGCACAAGCGAACGGGCATCGCGCAGGGCGGAACGTGGAATGGCGGCAAGCGTGGCTCCATTGAACAGCGCCGCATAAAAGTCAAACACCGAGTTGTCAAAGTACATCGGATTGACATTGGAAATCACATCGTCACTGGTGATCGAGAACTCCGATCTGGCCCAAGCTACGAAATTGATTACTTGAGCGTGACTGATGGCTACGCCCTTGGGGATCCCGGTTGATCCTGAGGTAAACATCAGGTAGCCAATGTCGGACCCAATGACTTGATCGGAAGGAATCACGGCGGAACCATTGGCATGGTTGCACACCCATAGGGGTGAAAGCATCCGAACTTCGACTCCATGGCATTTGCATGTCTTAAGTGCAGGAGATGAAATAGGACCATCGACGAGCACCACGACCGGATTACAAGATGCCAGGATTCTGCCAAGCCTCTCGGGTGGATTATCCTCGTCGAGATTGACATACGGCGCCCCGATGCTTAGGCAAGCCAACATGGCCGCATAGCCATCAGCCTGCTTGGAGTGAAAGATTCCAATCACATCCCCGCGACGGACTCCCATGGAAATAAGGCGGTGGGCGATGCTCTCACTAAGTTCCAACAACCGGGCATAGGAACAGACAGTGCCGTCGGGCAATCGGAGGGCCACCGCATCGCCGCGCCACGCAGCCACGGCGCGAAATGCCCTTCCCAGGTCCGTCTGATAGATGGCATCGGAATCCATGCTACGTCGTACATCCCCGGATCAAGTCAACGATTCGGCGCACCTGCTCGTGCTCGAGGGCCGGGTAAAGAGGCAGGCACAGCACCCGCCGCGAGACGTCAGTGGCAACTGGCAATGCGGAAGGATTTGCTCCAGGAAGTCCGCGATACATCGGAAATTCACTGATCAGAGGAAAAAAGTAGCGGCGCGCATAGACACCGGCAGTTCTTAGGTTTTGGTAAAGGGCATCCCTGCTGACAGGGAATTCATCTTCCACCAGGACCGGAAAGTACGGATAGTTCCAGCTTACGCCCGGCGAGGGAAGCGGACACAAGATGCCATGGACGGAAGCCATTTCCTGCCGATAAAGGCAATCCAATGCACCACGCCTCGCAATAGCATCGTTCACGCGCTTCAATTGCAGGAGTCCAAACGCCGCCTGCACTTCATTCATCTTGCCGTTGATACCCGCAGCCACGACCGTAGTTTCGTCGGCAAAACCGAAGTTCTTGAGGTCATCGATGCGTTTCTTGGTTTGTGCGTCGTGGCAAACGATCGCACCGCCTTCGAAGGTATTGAAGACCTTGGTGGCATGGAAACTCAATACCGACAGATCTCCATGCCGGAGTATGCTTCTGCCATCAAGCCTTACACCAAATGCATGCGCTGCATCGTAGATCACCTTAAGTCCATAGTTGTCTGCGATCGCTTCGATGCGGGCAACATCGCAGGGATGTCCATAGCAATGAACAGGCATGATCGCTGTCGTCTGCGGCGTAATTGCCGCTTCTATGTTGTTCGGGTCGATGTTGAATGTCTTCGGATCGATGTCCACAAATACCGGCCTGATCCCGTTCCACAACAGGGAGTGGCCGGTCGCGACAAACGAGTAAGGTGTAGTAATCACCTCACCGGTGATGCGTAAAGTCTGAAGAGCCGTAATCAGGGCCACGGTTCCGCTCGTGAGCAGGGCAACGTGCTCAACACCCAGATAGTCGCACAAGGCCTGTTCGAACTGCTGATGAAAGGGGCCGTTGTTGGTAAGGCATTTGCTGTCCCATATCTGCTGGAGGTAGGGGATGAATTCCTCCAGAGGAGGCAATAGCGGTTGCGTCACATATATCGGCGCAATCCGGGAAGATTCAGACATGTTCCGGTCCTTTGCGTTGCTTGGCTGACTCCATGCCGTTAAACCTTCTACTCATCCAAGGATTCCCCTCACCCATTCCTTCCGCACCGACCCGGATCGGCAAGAATTGCCGACAAACGGCAATTCTTGTATGCGGGTCGCGCTCCTGAATAATCAATTTCGACTCCTGCCGACAAATGAAGCATTGCTTTGCATGAGGCGTGCCCGATATTGCGC
>Ga0172380_10005543_pt1 | contig 15246 bp, 20 predicted proteins | sample Leawe162metaG_FD_119747 | JGI IMG/M metagenome (GOLD analysis project Ga0172380, IMG submission 119747) | Leachate microbial communities from a municipal landfill in Southern Ontario, Canada - Leachate well 162 metaG | ecosystem: Engineered > Solid waste > Landfill > Unclassified | place...
AAATTACCAATTACAACGTCAGAATCTACGTATACACTTTTACCAATCAAAACATCGTTTCCTATTTTTACACCCTCTCTTATCTGCGTAAAATACCATATTCTAACATTAGAGCCTATAACTGCCCCGTCACCAATTATAACTTTTCTACTAGGAACATAATTATCCATTTATTTCACAACCCCTTTTTATTTTTAAATTCTCTATAGAGTTCATTCACACTATCACAAATATACAAAACGTCTTCAACCGTCAAATAAGCGTGAATAGGTAAAGAAAAAACGGACTTACACAACTTATCCGTTACATTATCTTTAGTGGATAGATACTCAATCTCATTACGAGGTACAATGCCCAACATAACATCTAACGTAGACGCAGGGTAATGTACTGCACAAGGGATGCCATAACGCTGACTCAATTCTCGGATAAAAGCATCCCGGTTTAACACGTCGTCTAACACAAGAGTATACTGCGCATTAGCAGACCGAACCTTACACGTACCTATAAACATAAACCTTTCACTCGCCAAATAATTAGATAACAATTTATCGTACAATCTAGCGACCGCTTCTCGCTTATCAAAATCATTTACAAACACATTTTGTAAATTCCACCTTAAAATTTCCGATTTCAAAACATCCAGACGGCCATTAAAACCTAACACTTGATGATTATACTTTGAAGCTGCGCCATGATTAATTATAAACCTTACTTTCTCAATTAGTTTTTTATCGTGAGACATAACCGCACCACCTTCTCCGGCTGTTCCTAGTGGCTTAACTGGATAAAAAGAAGTTATAGCTGCGTCCCCATAAGTTCCTGCAACTTTAACATGCCCAATTTTATTTCTATAATACGCACCGAACGACTGTGCTGCGTCTTCAACAAGAAACACGCTTGTATTTTTCTTTTCTATCTCACTCCTAAACCAATCAATTTGTGACGGGTCAAACACCCTACCAAATATGTCAGTATAAATAACCGCTTTAGTCTTGACTGTCACAGCGTCCGCCGCTTTTTCTAAATCCAACATAAAACTAAAAGGTGAAACGTCAACCATCACCGGATTAGCTCCTAGCAATAAAACAGCCTCTAATGCAGCTATAAAATTAAAATCTGGTAAAATTACCTCGTCTCCCTTTCCTACCCCTAAAGCCATCAACAAAACATAAAGAGACGTGGTTCCTGAATTACACAAACAGATGTCTAACTTATCTCCACTCCCACGCGACGAAATAAAATCTGAAATAGCACGTTCTGTCTTACAAATACTCTGATTGTTGTACGCCCCTATAAAATCAGTGTTCTCTAACACCTGATCAAATATTTTATTATATTCTCCTCTGTGTTCTTTATATTGCTGTTTCAAACCGGTAAAAGATATCTCTCGCATTTTATTTTCTCCTCGTTATTCTTAATTTGTTATTCAAATCCCAAGCTAACCACTGCGTATGTAGACCGTAGGGGTCTCTAAACTTAACCGAACCCCTATTTAAAATAAATTCCTTATCCTGTGCGTAAATAGGCTCCATCTTAACAGACGTACTTTCTTGTCTGCCTGTCACCCTATTCCACACAACAACAGTTTGGTTTATTAAGTCTGCTTTAATGACCGACTTCTCCAACATAACTGTTATCTCCCTCTTCTTTTCTGCCGCCACCCAGGATAAGAATAAATTACAAGGGATAGACCCGTCTAACGTTAAACGACCATTAACATGAACTAACTTTCCATCATCAATTACACCCACCCCGTCTACAACCTCCACTTTAGAAAAAAGCTGATTCAAAATATCAATGTCGTGTACACCTAAATCGTGAACTATGTTGTCCGCTCTCAAATCTTCTTTAACCACCGAATTGACCCGTAAAACATCCACGTTCAAAACAACGTCTTTATCACATACTGTGGCGTGTACTAACTTATCGTAAAGCACATTAATAACTTTATTAAACCGTTCAACATAACCGACCATTAAAGAATTAACCAAAAAATCGTCTGTCACAAATTCCGATATTCCTAAACTGTCATCGACGGAGTCAACTCCATCAACCAAATAAATAAACGGCTTCTCACACAAAACAGGAATATTATAATATCTAAATAACTTCACATATTTTAAATGCGTATCTGTGGGTGATGCAACGATGACCTTATCCAAACCTTCAACAAACAGATCAAAATCTACCCACGCTTTCAACCCTACTTCGTTCGGGACATCGACTAAATTGGCGTACTCCCACATAACGTCATAGACTCTTATCTTATCGATCAAACCTTCTTTCTTCAAAGACTCCAAAGTCTTAAGGTGAATTTTCCCCATCTTCCCGTAACCAATTAAGCCAACAACCATTTTATTTTTTCTCCTCTTTTTTAAATACGTTAAACGACCCACCTATTTGCTCAACTAACGTTTGATTATCTAAATTCGAAATTAATTCTTTCTTTATTTTAATGTCTTCTTTAGACCCATCCAACTGAGAAATAGCCAAACATCTTACCTTATCTGCGGATATACGCTTTCCAAATTTATCATAATACACTGTCATTTTTCTAACCTAACCTTTACCCATTTGTTAATTTTGAATTTAAGAAAGAATAAAAAACCAAAATACCGCGTATAAAAATCAACTACAGAAACATTAAATTCATTAATGATCTGATATTTTGTTCTTCTACTTTCAAGCAAATAAAAATAAGGATTATAAAAAGACACGCTGCAAAAACTTATTTTGTTCGCTTTAAGACAGCTACACAAAGCATTCAGCCTATTCGACAACGCTTTAGCAGGCGCCATTACAATCAACCTAACTCCTAATTTATTGAGCTTACTTAAAAACCTACAAATACCACTCCGAATAACACCTCTTGACGATTTATCAGACTGTTTAAACACGACATACCAAGATAACCTAACAGTCAACATTTGTTCTTTAACCTCTCTTCCATCAACACCCAAACTTTATTTTTTTCCTTATCCCTCTCGATAACCTGCATACAAGGGAGATAATCTATCACAGTACGTAAAAACTTACGTCCAAACTTAGAATCGACCCAAAAGGAATTAAAACTTTTTAATTCATTATCTCTTTCAGCTCGCGTTTTAATAGCAGCAATCAACAGTAAGTACGCTCTAACAACATTAACACTGTACATCTCGTTCCGTTACAACGTCAAGTATTAAATCTTTTTTCCTTAACACATAAGGACTGTTATCTATCCAAGAAAATGTAGGCAGCCTATTTTTAGGTAATTTAGAATACCCACAATTAACAAATTCAAACCACGCATACACTTGCATACCTGTCGGATATTTCCCATCCTCTCTAATTTCAGGAGACAGCATCGGCATACGCACAAAAATATAAACGTGTTTTAATTTAAACCCGTCAATACCTTTTAAAAATATTTTATCGAACCTTTCTTTCCCGTGCAAATAAACTAAAGGCATGAGAAAAAAAGTGCGCTCCAAACAAACTGTAGATGCTTTAATAATAAAATCAGTCGCTATTTTAAAAGGCGGATTAGTTATAATAACGTCATATTTTTCATTTTCATTAAAAAAATTAAATGAGCTTACTCTAACGTCTGCCCCTTCTTTCCTTTGATCAATATCATAACTACTAACGGACACGTATCCGTTATCCATTAATACTTTTACAATCGCACCTTCGCCACACGCAGGCTCTAGTATTCTTTTACTCTTTTCAATACAAAACACGTCTATACCCTGCTGAGTCATGCTGTAAGGTGTTTGATAGCCATCCGAACCGATACGCTGACCTCGGTTCACTTTAGAAAAACACTTTCCTTTTCTCACCTTTTCTTCAACTAACAGACTGGGAATGTCTGCGTCAATCTCTTCTATACCCATTATTTAATAACCTCACTTTCAATTTTTTTATTTAATTCTTTGTGAATTCTACTGTTTGCTATTTCAGTGTACGCAGGAGAAATTTCACAGCCCTTAAACCGTCTATCTAACCTAACAGCCACAGCACCTACCGTACCTGACCCAGAAAAAGGGTCACAAACTAGATCACCCTTATACGATAACAGTCTAATACACTTATCCGCCAAATCCTCTGAAAAACAACACTTAGTTTTAGGTTTAGTTTCGTTCTTTATTTCCCATATCCCACGTGTCAATTTTACAAAAGTATCTTTATCAATATCGGAAACGCCTTTTTTATTTTTCTTCCACTTATCGTTATAAAGGATTAACAAACCTTCATTAGGTGAATTTACATAAGGCGCGCTTGCAGACAACCAACTCCCCCAAGCAGACGCTTTCGCTAACGTCCTATCAAACCAAACAGCCACACTGTGATGTTTAAACCCCATCGTCAGAGCTATTTCATTTAATCGCATCAAAGGCGCTGTACGTTCTTTAGCATTTCCTAAAGATAAATAGTGATTTATGACTATTCGACCATCCTCTTTAAGAATTCTCTTACACTCACGCAACCAAACACCACACCAATCATAATAAGCTTTCCAAGATAATTTATCTTTATAAACATCGTACTCTATCCCAATATTATAAGGCGGACTAGTTACAACTAAATCAACAGAACCGCTCTCTATATGTGAGTTAAGAAAATCAACACAGACAACTAAATTTTCTTTTTTCATTTCTTTACCAACCACTCCTTCAATAAATTTCTTTCGTCTAACGTCAACTTTAAACTAACTTTAGATATCAGATTAGCAACTTTACTTTCTTTTCCTTCCCCCCAACTATTTATAACGTGCGTATCGACCTCCATCGGAATAGGAAGAATTTCTAACTGAATATTGAAAACTTCTTTTACAATTTCGGATACTCTTTCTACTTCATTTTTAGGGCAGTCAATTATTATACAGTCGTGAATGGAGTGTACAATAATGGCTTTTAATTTTTCTTTCTTTAACCTAACAGATATACGATTCAAACATACACACGTATACAAGGCCGCAGGCGTCTGTATTTTCACATTTCCTGCTTGTCTCTCCATTCTGGCAACAGCCCAAAAATCATCTATTGCAATATCAGGGAATCTTCTCTTTGAATTAAAGATAGTCCTCACATACCCATTCTTCCTCAAAAACTCATTCGTCTCTTTAAGAAAGACCTTAACTTTTTTCATACTGCCAAACCAGCGTTCATAGTATATTTTCGCCTCTGATAGCGTCTTTCCTGTTCTTCTTGCCAGTGCTTTGATCTGCATTCCATAAATAATTCCAAATGCAATTCTTTTTATTGCTGTTCTTTCTTCCTCTGTCGGAAATTCACTTTCTAATTTATCAAACATCAAACGCCAAGTAGCAACATGAGGGTCTATATTATTTCGGAAAGCGTCTAACAACGTTTCTTCCATAGCAACTACAGCCAATACTCTTATTTCAGCCGCTTTAATATCTGAATAAACAAAAACATTCCCTACACTAGGAATGTACATCCCTTTTATTATCCCGTCTTTAGGTATGTTATGTGTACAGGGATTACTGCAACTTACTCTTAGTGTCGCTGTCCCTGTCGTATTATAATTTGTATGGATAAACCAACATTCACCTAACTGTCTAGCATTATTCAAAATAGCTTTCACAAAAGTACTGTGTTGTTTTGTAAGATAACTATGATCTAACAAAAGATTAGCGATGTCCGCGGCTTTTCCTTTTTTCTCTCCAATATATTTTAACGTATCGCCATCGATACTAAATCCAGTCTTTGTAGCTTTTATCGGCTGACATTTTAACTCTTTAAAAAACAGATTCTGTTTTTTTTGCCCACTCTTTAAATTAAATTCATAACCTACTTCTTTATATATTTCTTTCTCTACTGCTTTTATTAGTCTGAGCATTACACGATCAACAGCTTTTACTCTCGGCATATGGACTCGCATACCGTCAAACTCCATTCCGGTAAACACTTTGCGAGAAGGGTGTAAGATATTATTGCTTAAAGAAGACATACCTTCTTTTCTCAATTCAACATTAAACTTCTCGTACAGCTGCATAGTAGCAACAGCGTCTAACGCAGCATAAGGGGCTAACACGCTTCCTGGAATTCCCTTAAAACCCTTGATTTTATTATCTCTACGATACTCGTCCAACACGTAATCATACCCTCCAAAATTCAGATTACGCCAAGTAAGATTTTTTAATCCTTTATAAAAATTCTCATCGAGTAAATGAGCGTCTAACATCGTATCGTGAATTTTATCATTTACCCGAAAACCTTGACTTCTTAACAATTTTATATCGTAAGCTGAATTGTGGAATACCTTTATAGAATCACTAATCAATAAATTCTGGATTCCTTTTCTTATTTCCACATTGTCAACGTCTAACTCTTGTAAGTCGATAAAATAACCTTTATTCCCGTACTCTAAAGCAGATAATGAAATTCCAGTCAACTTAGTCTGCCACCAATCAAGACCTTCCGCCTCAGTATCTATAGCAAAATAAGGTAACTGACAAGCTACCTGCATAAGATTCAAAGCTTCTTTTTTATTTGTTATATGGTATGTTAAAGGATAAATTTGAACAGGTAATTTCTGACAAGACAAACTAAAAGCCAATTCCAAGTCGGCTATAGTTTGTTTAGTAGGAAAATGAATCCCATTATACGCAGATAAACAAATCTGTGAGGGGTTGTACGCAGGCACCACCCAACAATTCAAATCACGGTGCCATAATTGTTTCCCTCTCCATTTAGTTATACCAGACATCCCACCGTCTTTTTTCTTTTCTCCTTTTTCTTCGTCTGTCACTTTCACACCGTCAAGATAAAGAAGAGAATACAAAGGAATGTTGCCCATAGCAACAACTACTTTAGGTTTCATATCTCGAATCGTTTTAAATAAGTACTGTCTGCAATTTCGCATTTCACCGACAGACGGCTTCTTATTTTTTGGAGAAGCGCACTTCACTGCATTATCAAATGCAATTTTACTTTTATCTATTCCAGCAGGCAACAAAACTTGTTTATCTAAATATCTCGCATAACGCCCTGCAAACGGTAAACCCTGACCGTCTGATTCGTCGGTAGGGAATTCGCCTACAATTAATAAATCAGATTTTTTATTTCCTGAAAATGGCATACAGTTATTTTTAGCATGTTTGCATAAACGATTACAGGAGTCACACCTCATTTACCAGACTCCCTTTTTATCATCTTTTCTCTCAATTGATTAAAATAATTTAACCACGATTCCACTATAGACAAATCTGCGTTAGACGAATTAAAAAAATGAGCGAAAAATTTAAGCGTAGGATAGTGCCCATAACGCTGCACAAACGTACTCAAAATATTATACAGACAGTTCGTATGCGCCTCTTCCATCACATCGTGTATAAATACCCGAGAATCCCCCTTTTCAGTATATAAAAGAAATTGATCCCCCTCCTCTAATAATAAAGAAACCGCACTCCGAATTTCAGGTCTAGCATCTATATACTTTAACGAAATATCATCAACAGGTACATTGTCTATTGTCACTTTTTCTCCTCTAAAAAATTCGGTGCTAAAGGAATCGAACCCTTGCTGTCTATCTCCGTTTCAGACAATCGCGCGTATTACTTGACAGAGCAAACACGCAAACAATAAAAATCATTCGCCTGTTCTCCGCGATCACGCTTCCACTGCGCAAAACACCGATTTAAAACTTACTCTTTTAACATAACGATTACTGTATCCGCAATAAACCGCGCCACTTTACTTTTTATTTCATCACTTACAACATAACGGTCACCAAGCATTTCTTTTTTCATTAAACCACTAGCCAACTCTAACACGTCTATTTTGTGTTGTGTAACAAGTTTCTCAGCTTCCTAGATAACGGCTTCTTTTACCCACTCGTGAATATCGTCTTTCGTTATTTTCAATTCGTTGTACATAAAATTCTTAAACGTTAGCCATTTATTTTTGTCTTCGTTCACTTTTACTTTTCTCCTTTTAAAAAATAAAACAGTACAGGAACAGAATTGAACTGTTCACATGTCAGTATAGTGTGTTTGACCTAACAACAAATAAACATAAGATTACACCATCTACGGTCAGAAAACACCATTACCGACCGCAATTAAAAACTAACCGCTTACTTATTGACTGCATTCCCAATCTGTACTAATTACATTATCGTAAAAAATAAACAAAAACTTTAACCTTTAACTGAAATAATTCAAAAGACTTACCATTTTCTTTTTTTCCAACAAATTCATAAACCCCACAGTGTCCGTCTTTAGACAAACCTGCTCCAAACTTTCCCCGTTTATTTTAGCAGAGTCGTACTTCATCAAGTCATACGCAAATTCCACCTGTCTCTTACTTTCCTTAAATTTATCTAACCACTTCGACCAAGTATTAACTTCCGACAGACTCCAGTCAGCACTCAGTATAACGTCAACTATAGATATTTTATTCTGTAAACAACTATTACAAATAAACTGTGCTAGTTTGTGTGGAAATCTGTCTACCCCCTAACGTTATCACTACTGTCCCCCGTCAAAGATTTATAGATCACAATTCGCCAAGGCGGAAAACCTAATTCTTTTTCCACACCCTCTTTAGACTTAATTGTTTTTAAATCAGATTGAATTCTGATTTTATCCGTCGTCAAATACTGAAACCAATCTTTATCGTTAGATGACAACAAAATATTTTTAGTACAAAATTGACTAACAAAATAACCTGCGAGGTCATCCGCTTCAACCGTTGAACCTGTCACCTGTGTAACACCTAACAACCGTAAACCTTCTTTAAGTACTTTTATACTCTCGTTAAACAATTCATCGTTCCCTTGTTTCCTATTTCTGTTCTTATACTCAGGATACATTACTTTACGGTAAGACATTTTACCTTCCCACAAAACATAAATTTTAATTCTTCTTACTTTCTTTCGCCACTCTAGAATATACTTGAAAATTCCATAGGGTGCACCCATAGGAACACCGTGATCGTCACTTAAAACAGACAACGCATGATGATACCTTTTTGTCAAATTCATTCCATCAATCAACAAAATATCTGGAACAAAATCTAAATCTTCTTTAATTAAATCTTTCATTATAAACCCCTCGCGTTAAATTCCGCTATCACATCCCCTAACGTAACAACTACCAAAACAATCGCATTACACCTTTTCATATTTGCTTTAAATTCAATTTGATCTTCGCTTAAAACTTCTGACTCATCTTTTTTAACTTCTATCTCTAAACGAATTCCTTTTTTTGTTACGCCTGAAATATCAAATTGACCTTTTTTACCGAACTTTCTGTAACCTCTAGCGCCTACAGAATTTCTATAAGCGTAGTGACCTCTACTATTCACAAATTCGATTATAGGCTTATATCTATCTACTTCTCCCATTAACCTAACACCTGTTCCTTTCTTCTTTTTACATTTTTACGTGGTTGAATAACGACGGGTTCAACTTTACGTAAACCTTGCAATTCCTCGTATCTACTCGGCGTCATTATCGATTCTTTGATATAACCAGGGATAAACTGTTTATTCATATTATAAAACTTTTGAAAGTCAGCGTCTAACACGTAGGTAACCGCCGTATCATCTTCGCTTCTCACCGATCTTCCTATGCTCTGCACAAAAGATAAAGCCGTCTGATAGCCGTACCAACCTTTATCTATTTCAAGTCTTCTTTTTACCCTCTTGTCCCCTAACGAAGGATAAGGCACTTTAACAATAATCTGCAACCTGCTTAAATCGCCAAACAGGTCAAGACCTTCCTTTAGTCCAGACGCTACAATAACACTCCCTTCTTTTTCGGCGTGTACTTCCAACATATCGTTCACCGACGGAAAATCTTTATTGAACGTTAAGCGCCTATCTTTTAATTTCTCTTTAATGTAATTAGCCACCCTCTCTGACACCGTGTGAATAATTCCTTTAACGCCTTTATTTTTTTCTAAAATAAGCTTTAAAGCTTTAACCATTAAAGGCAATGTGACGTTTATATTATTATAATTCATCGAACCACAAAACGACATCAATATCGGTCGATGTACAACAGGGAAAAAAGAAGGGATAGAAATAAATTCCGCTTCGCTTTCTTTTATTCCGACTGACTTACAAAATATTTTTTTATCCAACACTGTTGCAGACATCAACAAAACTTTCTGACCGTACGGAAACAAATGTTCTACAATAAATTGATCAACAAACACCGGCTTAAAAGTAACTGACTGATACATACCTTCGTGATTTATAAACTCATGAATAAACTCATTTGTTTTCTTCTTTTTAAAATAAACATTAATCTTTAGGATTAACTCTTTTACTTCTTCTAACTCTTTAAAAGTTTCATTTGTTAACTCTTCCAACTCACCTAACAAATCTTCTTGTTTTTTTAACTCTACTAAAACACCTGTCAAAAATTCATCGTAGTCATCCACCCTATCAAAATTAGGGATTATTAAATTCGGCTGCCTTTTATTACTCACTGTAAACGACGTGTAATTCAAAAACTTATTCTCTAAAGCATGGCACTCATCACAAATTAAAACCTTTCTGTCAGAATAACAACCTATATTCGATTGATAATAAAAAGAATCAAAATTGTGTACTGTTATCCTCGCGTCCTCTGCTTCCTTTAAAGCTAATTTATACGGACAATCCCCGTGCTTGATCGCCTTGTACAATTTACACAAGCCGTCTGCACACGTTCTACGCTCACCACTTTCTTTTTTTTCTATACAAGTATACGCTCGGCGACCTTTCATAACGTACATTTCATCTTTAAAGTCTTTAGCGTATTGATCCTGCAATATCTTTTGCACTGTGAGAATATGCGCATTACCAAACCACTTGGCAAAAGTAGCCGCAATTTGACTCTTCCCTGTACCCGTAGGACTCTCCAATATTACAAACCTAACACCCCTATTAAATGCGTCTTCTACTTTTTCAATCGCCTCTTTCTGTCCTTTCCTGAAATCAGGCTTACCGAAAAAATCTATTGCACGTGTTTCCATATTTTATTTTCCCTTACTAATTTTATTGTTGATTTACTAACACCAAACAAACCAGAATAAAATTCATCTGGCTTAACAAACCCATCATCTTTCATAAGCTTTACGTTATCTACAGTTAATTTAGCTGTACTTATCTGTTCACCTTTCGCTTGTCTATTTCTATCTTTCATCTCTTGCATATTTTCATCGTGTGTCCCTAAGTGTAAATGTTCTGGATTTACACACGTTCGATTATCACAAGAATGTAAAAGTAATTTTCCCTTCATTTCTTCGATATCGATATTGTGATAAAGAGAAAAAATAAAATGAGAAAGCCTGTACGTTACATTATTAAAAGACACTTTAGGGTAACCGTCTACGTTAACGTTATGTGACACACAGTTCAAACAACCGCCTTCTTTTTTCTTAACTAACAGAATATTTTTCTTACAGTACTTCCAACAAACAGCTATCCCACCATGTTCAAAAAAATAACCTCGCTCTATCGTATAATCATTTTCCTTAATCGACTCTATCGTTATCTCTTTTCCCTGAAACACTCGACCATTTAACTCTACTAGTTCCATAAATTTACATATTCCTTTCTCACCTTGCTTAAATGCTCTAACACACCGTATAACAAAGCGCCCACAAATAAAATAGCGTACCGCCTGTGTTCTTTAGGTGAGGCTTTATCAAAAGTAGAATGGTGTCGATTGCACAAATTAACACCGTTCTCTGTAATCAATCTTGTATTTTTATTTCCTCTTCTAAAAATGTGTGCGGCTTCTGACTTACTACCGCACAGAATACACTTATAATTATTTTTTTCTTTTACTTCTCTACTCCATTCAATATCGTTATCTGCTTTGTGTAATATTGAATTCTCGAATTCTATTTTTTTCATTTAAAAACCAATTTGCATCAGATTACCAAAAGGATCAGCTCTTTCACAAGCAAAAACTACTGGTCTTTTCTTTTGCGAAAATATAGCTTTATCTATTTCTTCCAAAGATAAACTTACACTTTCAACCGCCACGATTTCAGTCACTTCCGATTGCTCCACCATATTAATCTCCTGTACAATAATCGTATTCACGACATTTATTCTCCCCGTCTTCTAAAACCATTCGCAACTTACATCCCTCATTAAAATCTACACCCCTACACAACCAACAAACTTTAGAATTATTTTTCTTACGCCTAAGTACATCTCTTTTAAGAGCCTGCTTAACAGACTTATCGATCGAAACAAAAAACAAACATAAACCTAATTTATTTAGCGCCGTTACAGACTTCTTATAGCTCTCTCCCGTAATAAAATTCACAAATTTATTTCTTTCACTATTGCAATGGACTTTTACTTTACCAGTATCCAATATTTCAAAACAAGCACTCTTACAATCTTTACAAATCCCCATGTGTAAAATAACCTCCTCAATTATTTTTTTATTGTACTTTCGCCATTAACCAAACTTACACTGTACGAAGTATCAAACACATCTCTCAAAGGACTATGACTTATAACAAAAATCTGTTTGAAATACTTTTTCAAAACTTCCACAATAAAAACAACCAACCTATCTCTTTTTAATTCCGACAGATTAGCCGCCACCTCATCTAACATTAACACATCTGTATTAATCTTTAACTGTGAACGTAAAATAAAGGATACCGCCAAACGCACACACAAAGGAAGTAGAACCTTTTGACCTGTACTTAACTGCTCATATTCTCTCGAACCCATAACGTCTGTCAACTGATAACTTATTCCTGGCTTTCCTCTGTACTCTATATCCTTCACTTCAATATCACCGTCATTGAAATATTTATAAAGCCTTGACGCCTCTTTACTTATTTTATTCTTCAAACCTTTTAAAAGATCAAAAGGAATCCCATACCGTGAATACGCTTTACATAACAACAAACACCCGGCAAGATCGTCTTTTAACTCTGTTATCCTTTCTTTAACTCCACCTAACTCTTTAGTCAAACTCTTTCGTTCTTTAGAGATAGTCTGTAAATCTTTTATCTCGACAGACAATACCCCGTAAAGTTTTTTACCTTCTGATATTTCGGTATTTACTTTTTCTATTCTCTCTTCGATATCTTTTGATTTACCGATTGAAGTATTCAACACTTTCACTTTTTCTTTTAAAGTTATTAGTTCAGGATTTAAAATATTTAAATTCTTTTCTATTTCTTTCAAATCCTGATTTATTTTTACAACGTCATTTGTACACGTAATTAAACTATTATCTACGCTACCTAACTGACTGACTAACTTTTGTTTATTAGATAATAAATCTGAAATTTCATTCAATCTTGTTTTTATCCGAGAAAGCTTAACTCCGCAATTCTTTACTTCGTTACCCCAAACAACTAATTTCTCTTTATCTACTTCGTTCCCACATAACGGACATTCAGGTATCAGGTTCCCTTTACCTGATAAAGCTTTTTCACTTATCAACAAAGAAGACTGTCTCAAATCCCGATCACCTACAACTTTCCCTTGCTCCTGAGTAAGTTCAGTTTGCTCTTGTCTAATAATGTCTTCATCTTTAATCAACTCTAAAACTTCGTCTAGTTCCACAGTCAACTGTTTTTTCTGTTTTTTATACTCTATAACTTTTTCATTTATTGTTTTTAACCGCCTAACAAATGAATCTTTGTTGTCTGAATAAGTTTTTATTTTATTACTTACTTCTATAACCTTTTTATTATAGTTAATCAACTCGTTTAACATGGTGGTTACAGACTTAAATTCTTCCATCAACACATTACGTTTAGTGTTTAATTTTACAGTCCCACTTTCCAACGATTCCAATTTTTCTTTTTTACTTTTTATTTCTTTGTCTGTTCCAAGCGTATCACTTAATCTTTTTGTTATTTCGTCTAACCGACTGTTACTTTCTGTTATTTCATTTTGAATTTCTACTTTCTTTTGATTGGCTTTTTCCAACAATGTGTTAAACACATCCACTTTAGAAATAGTCTGCAAAGTCTCTAACCTAACAGAAGGTAACACGTCAATCAAAGTGTCACTTACGCCCGACCCAAAAAAACTAACCAAATAAAAATTATCCGCTGACATACCTATCAACTCTATAATCTCAGCTTGTGCCTGATTACCTGTAGACAGAATATTTCCTTCGCTGTCAAGAAGATTTAAAAACCCTTTTCCATTAGACTTCACCCCCCTAAAAATTTTGATTGTTTTATTTCCTTCAAACGACAAAGTGCCTTTACAAAACATCTCATCCGTTCCGCATTTAACCAGTTTATCGACTGACACGTCAGATATTCCGTATAACAAATAAGCTACAGAAGAAAGAATAGCACTCTTGCCCGCCCCAATGTCCCCACTAACGTTAATGACGTTACTGTCAGAAAAATTAAAAGCGACATCCCGATACGATTTATAATTATGCAATTCCACATTAATTAACATTCGCAGTTATCTCCTTACAAATTCTCATTGCGCTTTTCTTCACTCTCTCCGTTACACCTTCCTGACCGCCTAACCAGTGTTTAAAAAGACCACTATAATTTAACTGTTCGTAAAGAACTTCTTCTTCTATCTCATCCATTACGCTGACAGCATTTTCAATTATTCTTTTTTCAAATCTAACAACTGTACAAAACGGCGTCAACAATTTACGAATTCGTACTTCGTCTACTTTAGCGATACTATCAGAATCGACAATGACCTTTACAAGTTTACCTGTCAATTTACTTTTTATTTCTTTCGTCACTTCAAAATCTGTTTGCGTTAACAAGTTAACATTTAACTCCCCGTATTCCGTCACAGGCGTTTTGAATTCTTCAAACTTCCAACTTAAGTCTTTAACGATAACATAACCTTTAACATCGTTCACTTCCCCAAAGTCATTAACAATAACCGAACCACAGTTCACGATTTCTTGCTTTCCTTTTTTATCTCGTATAACAGAGTGTCTGTGTTCATGCCCAAAAATACCTAATTTAAAATCTGGAAAAAACCCCTTTTCGTATAGCATCGCATTACCCGACTCCAAAGACTGTGTCTCACTCGTCAAACTACTGTTACACGTCTGCGCATGAGTAATCAAAATATCAAACGAATCTTTTCCAAAAAGTTTTTTGCATAAATCTCTCGGTGAGCCGATCTCCTGCAATTTACTTTTAGAAAAATGAGGAAAAAATAAAACCTCTTTGTCGTCCACTTCCAATAACATAGGATTATGCAAAACTATATTTATTCTTTTTCCTTCACATACGTGCAACACCGGCTCCAACGCCGACCACACAGA
>Ga0172380_10005544_pt1 | contig 15245 bp, 19 predicted proteins | sample Leawe162metaG_FD_119747 | JGI IMG/M metagenome (GOLD analysis project Ga0172380, IMG submission 119747) | Leachate microbial communities from a municipal landfill in Southern Ontario, Canada - Leachate well 162 metaG | ecosystem: Engineered > Solid waste > Landfill > Unclassified | place...
CACAAAACCTATCTGCCCGCCAAGCTCGCCAAGCAGCCCACCCCTAGACTTCCGGACGGGGATCACCTCATCAAGCCATGGGCAGTCGGCCAGCAATTCAGCCGCCTTATCCCGCACCGCCACGGCCAGGCGGGCATCCGGAAAAGTATCACGTAGGGCGCGGATACAGGGAGTGGACAACAGCACGTCGCCGAGATCCCCCAACTGGATGAGAAGGATCCTCTGCGGCCTGACCAACGGCGCCCCGTGCCCTTTGGCAAACTCCGCCGCCTCTTTCACGGGCACCCCCGCAGATGCCAAAAGAGCAGGTACAGGTAGAGGCCAAGCCTACCCCGGCACTCTTGCACAAGGCCACCGGTCAATATGGTCCCGGCAAGATTGAGCAGGGTATTGGCCAACAGGCGTAGCATGATGATCGCCACCCAGACGGGCAAGGTCTTTGGGTGCCATTTCCTGATGTACTGATAGCGCGCCCGGTAGAACATAATCCGGGCTCGAAAATTGTGCCCCGCGCTTTGGCCTTGGAGATGGTAGATCCGGGCCTCAGGCACAAAATAGGATTGCCAACCGGCCTGGCGCATGGCCAAGGCCCAATCTGTTTCCTCCATGAAGAAGAAATAGCGTTCGTCAAGGAGGCCTACCCGATCCATGGCCTCTTTGCGGACCATAAGGCAGGCGCCGATACAGGAGTCAACCGCCATCGGCTCCGTATAGGCACGACGCTTGCTGGGATAGTGTCTGGGGAACAGAAGCCGCAAGATGGTTTCGTTACAGAGGAGAGGGGCGAGGTGGGGAAAGTTGGCGATGGAGTTTTGTTTCGAGCCGTCAGCGTTGAGCAACTGGCCACAGGCCATCCCCGCCACGGGCCTTTTTTCCATGAAGGCGTGGATTTTTTCAATGGCGCCTTGAGTCAGGACCGTATCGCTGTTCAACAGTAGGGCATATTGTCCTTTAATTTGGCATAAGGCCTTGTTGTTGGCAGCTGCAAAACCGAGATTCCGACTGGTTTCTATAATAGTTACCTGCGGATACACCTCGCGCACAGCCTGCACGCTACCATCCTGCGAGGCGTTGTCAACAACCCAGACTTCAAAAGATATCTCGTGTAAGGTGCCATAGACAGACGCGAGACAGTCCAGCAAGAGCTGCCTGGTATTCCAATTTACAATAACAATTGATATATCGACGTCCATCGACTCATCGGGGTTTGACTTGTCTATGATGATAATTCCATTGTGCGGGCAATGGGCATAGGATCATAGCGATAACGACTTGTGAGTCGCCAGAAAATTGGTGGTCCTGAACTGTTCAAGGACCTCTCGGTATTCGGTGAGTGGATATAAATATCCAGAGGGCGTAATTCTGAATAGATCCATACCCACGTCCTTAAAGAAATAAAAAAAGTCCTGAAAAAACGTCTTGGTGTCTATATTGCAGCCGCCGAACTCAAAGCTGACCATCTTTATAGCATTGTGAGCAAACATTTTTTTCGAACCGGACAAGAGTACATCAAGCTCATGACCCTCGACATCAATTTTCAAGAGATCGATTGTCGAGATACCATTCTCATCACAATAGTTATCTAATGTCTTTATCCGTACTTGCTCAGATTTGGAAAAATCGATATTAAAGTGGTCAAGTCGCCTCTTGGTCAGGGAGGCAATCCCCGTCCCAGGAGTATTATAATAAAGCTCGAACTCGCCGGTCTCTTTACCCAGGCCGAAGTTATTCAACACGACGTTAGGGTTCTCTTTGACATTAGCGGTCAGTATGCCAAAGGTATGGGCCGACGGTTCGAAGCAATGGATCTTGTATTGATCAACTTTAATATTTGATATTAAGAGGTTAAAAAATTGTCCCTGGTTTGCTCCGACATCAAAGATACAGTATGGGGGAGAAAGGAGCTGTTTCAGCTTGCCAATAACGGCAGTCTCTCCACTCTCAGTGACATCTCCTCCTGATCCTACGCCGGTGAGTTCCATGGTTTTTTGAATAATGCTTTCAAGAAAATCTTGAGCAGCACGGTTCCCTGACAAACACACCATCAGCTTTCTTAATCCTGACATCTTCACCCTTCCACGGTAATAGTTATTTTGCACAATACATGACAAGCCTTCTCTTCTTGGTATTGTTGTTTATTCAATAATATCAACGAGGAATGGCCTTGGCACACTACACCAATCTCGGTCTACCTTCAACCGAATTACAAGCGCCTATCCCCGGAGGCCAAGTCTTCAAGGGCTTCACGGTTCAGGAGAGTGATGGCTGGTCCATTGCTGGCGATGAAACCCAGCTTGTTCATTTTGGTGAGGATTCTGGAGAGAGTTTCGGGGATGGTGCCGAGGAGGCTGGCCAGGTGGGCTTTGGTCAGGTCGAGGTGAATTTCGTCCCGTTCCTGCTCCTCAGCCAGCAGCAGCAGATGGACCGCCAAGCGGCCAGGGACCTCTTTCAGGGAGAGGGACTCGATGAGATGGGCAAATTTTTTGAGGCGTAATGACAAGGCGGCCATCATATTCATGGCCAGGGCTGGATTCTCCTGAATCAAAGCGGTAAAGGCCTGGCGTGGGAAAAAGAAAATCCGGCTCGCCTCCAAGGCCACGGCATGGGCCGGGAAACGGGCTCCGGCAAAGACCGCCGCCTCGGCAAAGGGCTCTCCACTCCCAAAGACATGGAGGATCTGCTCCTTGCCCTCAGACGAGATTTTGAAGATCTTGACCCGTCCGCTGATCACCACATAAAAGCCCACCCCTTCATCGCCTTCCGCAAAGATGCTTTGGCCGCGGGCATATTTTTGATCACCAACGATCATGGAGAGCTTTTGCAGTTGTCCGCTCTCCATGCCCTGGAAGAGGGGGCTGGTGGCCAGGGCGTCGATAATCTTCATGCTTTGGTCAAACGGCTAAGTCGATTCGCTGCGTTGCCATGACGGCGGGGCGTTGGGACTGAAGTGCCTGTTGGGTTTGCTGTTGCATGGCTTGCCTTTTGTCACTCTCGCGAGCGCTTGCCGCCTTCTTTGCGGCGGCTTCTTTCTGAAGCGCTTGAGCTTCGGGAGAAATGGCCACGGTCAGGGCTTTGTCAGTCGGGCTGGGTCTTGGGGCCTCCTGGGCAGTCCTTGCAGGGTTGCGTTGCAGCCTCTCCTGAGTAGTTCCGTACAGGGCGCTTGGATTTTTGGATAAATTGATTTGCATGGCAGCATGCCTCCCTTCTGTGATTATAAGACAACTATGGGAATTTGCAAAATTTTTCTGCTGCCCGCTGTTAGCTATTGGAAAGGGGAAGAGCTAATCTTCGCTGCTCTTAATGGAGGACTGTGATGGCGCATACAACATCTTCTATGATAGTCAGAAAAGCTGGCAAGGGGGGCGATTTTAGGCGTGGACAGGAGAAATGGCCAACCATTCCACCGCGGAGATCACCCGTCAAGCTCTGGAGGGTGATCTCGGTGAAACCGACGAGCGGGTGGCAGGCAATGGCCTTACGAAAGGCTTCCTTGGCAGACCAGAGGAGGGTGAGGGCAGTTGCCTCATCATCCGAATCCAACTTGTCGCAGATCAGGTCCAGGTTATCGTTGGGCGCCATGCGCTCACGAAATTTGAGGATCTTGGGGGTGATCCGTTGGAGGTCCAGGCCGCAAGGCTGGGCCGTCACCGCCAACCCCCCGGCAAAGTTGCCGCTATGGGATATAGAGATCCCTGGGAGGCTGGCAACTCCTTCATCTGTGCGGGATTTTAGGTAGGGCCGGCCTGTGACAGCGGTTTCAATCCGTAAATCCTTGTAGTGTGTTGGCGGCTGCGACGTGCTGCCCAGGAGTTCCATGGCGGCCTTTTTTACGGCAATTCTGCCGCCCAGCCATTCGATGTGGCGCTTGGCAAATGTGTATGCTGTTAAGCGTTCCTGCTCTGTTTGATCAAGGTATTCTGTGGTCAGGGCGTGACCTCTGGCCATAAGATCGGCGCTGAGGAGCGTAAGGTCAATGACTGAAAGCGCTAAGCGGCTATCCGCACCTGGGAATGTTGCGCGGCAAGTGTTGAGCTGTCTGTCCGATAGAAATGAGTCCTGCCACCAGTGCTTAGCGGAAAAGCCCTTGCTATTTTTCAATTGAAAATGTACCTCATGTGAAGTATTCCCCGGGGCCTTCGGGAAGGCCGCACCCCTCGACTTCGATATTAGGCGTTTATCGTAACGGCGGGCTCTCAGCCGGACCTTTTGCCATCAACAGCACACCCGTATTCCATAAATATTTCCTGACACACTTATGACCGCACTGGATATTGGCGTTATTGTCGTGGCTGTTTTTTTCCTGGCCAGGGGGGTCTGGATCGGCTTCATTCGCCAATTCGCCTTTTTGTTGGCCCTGTCTTTGGGGTATGTGGCGGCGGGCACATACTATGCTTCGTGGTCTCAGCACCTCAGCCAAATTAAGAATCCGCAACTGCGTTTCGTGGTGACCTACGCCCTGGTTTTTTTCACCACCTACGTCCTGATCATGCTGCTGGGCGTAGGGCTCAAAAAGGTGATGCAGATTTCCTTTTTGGGCTGGTTTGACCGGCTCCTAGGGGCGGTCTTCGGTGTGGGCAAGGCAATTTTTATTGCGAGCCTCATATTCATGGCATTGACCGGCATGTTTTCCAGCAGCAGCGCCTTCATCGAACGGGCTTTTTTTTCAAAATATTTGTTGATCAAATCCCAATGGATTACTTCAATCATCAATGACCAGGATTTGGAAGACGAGTTATTGCCCAAGCAGCCTGCTATCTCAAAATTTTTGAGCGATCCTGTACCAGCCCTGCAGTCGTTTGGGCGAGATGCCAAATAGCTGGCCTAAAAGTATCGCTTGATTGATGAGGCTGGTCTTGATGACCCCAAGGCTTCGCCACCTCCGGCCCGAGGTCACCACTGCCGAAGTTGCGATGCCGATGCGACCAGTTTTTTTCAAGCGGCGGATGAGCAACACATCTTCGAGGATTGGCTCATCAGGATAGCCCCCTACGTCGATAAATTTTTGGCGATAGAGAAAAATCGCTTGGTCGCCATAGGGCAGCTGCAGGGCAGTGGCACGAAAATTTGCCGCCTTTTCCACTAAGCGCAGCGCAATCCCAGGGAGATCAATGGCCAGAGAAAAGGCGCCGGCAACGGTCCCGGGTCGGGTTAGGATGGCAGTAATCTGGTCTACAAAGTCAGGAGGCAATAAGGTGTCGGCATGCAGGAATAGCAGGATATCCCCTTGGGCTTTCAGGGCGCCGGCATTCATCTGTCTGGCACGGCCAGGTGTCGATGCAACCACCTGGGCGCCGAGCTGGCTAGCGATCTCCCTTGTTGCATCCGTGCTGCCGCAGTCCACCACGATGATCTCTTGAACGGCCCTGTGTTGTGCCCGTTCAACCACGGTGGCGATAGCTTCGGCCTCATTGCGGGTGGGAATGATAATTGTAATGGGCGAGATCTTCCGGGCGGTCGATGTCATACAGTGCTGCCAATTGGCTTACTTTCAGGTGATTGGCCTTGGCCAGGGTTTGAGCAAGTACCGATGGAGTTCCCCATTCTATATCGTTAAAGAGATAGGGTTTTGGCCCAGTGAGGCCGATCAGGTAGTATCCACCGTCCACGGCTGGGCCTAAGACCAAATCGTTGTCCTGGAGGGCGGAAAAGGCTTTGTGCAGTATCTCCTCGCTGAGGTCGGGGCAATCAGTGCCGACAATGACCACGTTGGTATGGCCAAGGTCGAAGGCCTGAGCAAAGGTCTTCGCCATCCGTTCGCCGATTGAGCCTGGGGGTTGCGGCTGGAAGATATGTGCCCCAAGCCATTGGCTCATTTTTGCATGATCACCGCCCTGAAAATGGATTTCGGAGGCTATACCATATCGGTGGCTGAAGGTCTCTGCCTTGCGCACCGTTTGTTCGGTCAACTTCCTTTGCAAGGTTGCTGCCCCATCAGGACCCAGGGCCGGGATCAATCTGGTTTTTGTCGTCCCGGGCTCCGGAAAGCGAGTAAAGATAATCAGGGTTTTCCTGTCTGTTGCCATGTAGTGGCTGCTTCTTTGCGGAAGTTCAAGAATTATTGAAATTGGCGACGATTCTCCACCCGTATGTCGAAGAAGCGCTGCCCCTTATGACCTCTTTCAGCTAATCATAATAGCATTGACGGCTAAACAAACAAAGACCAAACCTGCCCCAGCCTCCTACCGGGAGCGTACTTACCGACGGTTGGTTGGCACCGACCGGCTTGTTGCTTTTGAGGTTAGCCTGCGGGAAACAGACTTGCAAATTCTGGCTCCTATGGATGTCTCCGTCACGGCGCTTGATCTTGTTCGACTTTACCGGAATCAGTTGGAAAATTATATTTCCAACAATCCTCTGTTTCTACCAGCCATGTGCCCATTACCCCTTGACCGCTTGGCCCCCGCCCTTGTTCAGGAGATGTATCGAGCTGCTGCTGCGGCCGGAGTAGGGCCCATGGCGGCTGTGGCCGGCGTGATGGCGGAATTTGTTGGCCGCGGACTTCAGGAGCGGCACGGACTTTCCGAGATTATGATTGAAAATGGCGGCGACATCTATCTGCAACGGGAAGTGGCCGCTACGGTGGCTATCTTTGCCGGGGCCTCGCCCCTGAGCAATAAGGTTGGTATTCGGCTCCGAGCCGACCAGACACCAGCTGGAATCTGCACTTCATCGGCCACGGTGGGTCATTCCATCAGCCTGGGGCGAGCCGATGCGGTGACGGTGTTGTCGAGTTCTACCGCCTTGGCCGATGCTGTGGCCACCAGAGTCGGCAATGAGACCAAGAAAGACCGAGATATCAATCAGGCTTTGGCCGTAGCCTCTGCCATTAGCGGGGTGCAAGGCGTGTTGATTATCAAAGGTGAGACTTTGGGGGTATGGGGAGACCTTGAGCTGGTCGGGTTGTGACGAAGTGGGCGATGTTAGAGCCACATGGTTTCGTCCGGCCCGTTTTGGGTCAGCTTGGCTAGCATGGCGTCTTTTTGTTTGATTTCGGCCTGTAGCCGGAGGACTTCCTCATTGGTTAGGCGAAGTCGTTCGGCCAAGGATTCAGCGAAGAGTCGGAACACGGTGTATTGGAAGACGCTGGCCAGTTCTTTTTTTTGTTCATTGAGATTGGAACAGTCGAGCCCCAGGACCATGGTCTTGGTTAACGCCCAGACACTGGCTGAACGCGGGGCACCATCGATAACGCCCATCTCACCAAACAGGTCACCACTTCGTTTGAAGATGGCAAATGTTTTTTCACCCCTGACAATTTTGACTTCTCCTGAAATTAGGAAGTAGACCCAGTGGTCTGAGTCACCTTTTTTGATGATCGTCTCCCCTGCTTCATATTCCTTCAACTTTCCCACCTCCAGAAATGAGTCAAGGTCAGCGTCTGAAAAAGCCTCGAAGCGGGTGATGCGCCGCAGCAGGTCTAATGCTTTTTTGTTTTCTTTGAGATAGCTTGTTTCGCGCATAATATACGGTCCTCAGTGTCACAGCGTTCTCTTTTTATTGTACTCTTTAGAGCTTTTACTATATGGGTCTGAGTTTGAGTTGTCAATCAATTGTAAAGTATGCCGTTTCTTCCACTTGAGGATTTTGCGTTGTCCACACGTAAATAATATTTATCTGGTGTGGGCTTCTGTCGATATTATACTACAAGAGGGCAAGCCATTGTTTTTCAAGGTAGGATTTGAACGGGTTTTCTAACGGGATAATTTCCAATGGTACAAATATTTATTGGTGTTTTATGGGGTGGCTAAGGAAACATCCTTGGTCGACAAACCAGCAGGATATTATGGAGGCCGTCACGGCTCTTATTGACGACCAAATCCCGATAACTTTACAGCGGCAAGGTGACAGACCCTTGCAGAGTCGCATCGTTGGAGTTTATTCACATTGTCATGTCCCCTATCTGTTGATTGCCCGACCAGCAGGACTAACCAATGCCTACCAAGTACGTGATCTGCTTTTTAAGCTAAATGGACTACCGATTTTGGGGTTTTCTTGTCCGATTACCCGTGAGGGCGACTCTATTCTTGCTACTATGTTGCCAACGGCTCTATTTGCCCTTGAACTTCGTCAAGGGGCAAGGCATGAGGCCCTTCCTGGTTCAATCGCTACTTTTTTCGTACCAAATCGACCCTTGGTCAATATTTGCGTGATTGTAAATATTAGCATGGGTGGCGTCAAATTGTCTGGTCATCCGACCCATATCATTAAGCTTAAAGATCGGGTCGGTCCTTGTACTTTATCCTTGGCTGGGCCGGATTCATTAATTCACCGGGAAGTGACCATCAACACCGCCTCTGTCGTGCGGGTCGAGCAACAACAAGGTCGGCAACAAATCTTTGGCTTTAAGTTCGAATTAAACGATGGTGAAGCTCAGGAAGTTCGTGAACAGCTCGATTTTTTGGATAAGGTCAAATAACCCCCCTACGTGATGAGGACAGTTGTGGTTCAAAGGGGGCTGCCCGTGCCCGTGCGGCATTTTCTGGCATGCTTTTCACCTGCCCGCCTCATTTTCTATGCTTTCGTATCTTGCGGCAGAGTTAAAACTGTTTGACTTTTTTTTATAAAAAATAATACACTGAAATTCGTTGATCGCGACTCATTTGTTTTTAATGTAGTTTCCTAGGCACTCCTTGCAAATATGAAAATACTTATTGTTGATGATCAAGATTCGATCCTTAGAATCATTAAAGGCCTCTTGGTAGAGCTTGGATACAATGACATCCGAACCGCATCCAATGGGCAAAAAGCCTGTGCTGTTCTCAAACAAGAAAAGATTGAAATGGTAATTTCTGACTGGAACATGCCCCAAATGTCTGGGATTGAATTATTAAAATATGTTAGGCACGACCCCCAATTGCTTAATCTTCCATTTATCATGGTTACCGCCGAGGCGGAAAAAGATAACATTGTTGAAGCAATCCAGGCCGGAGTCGATCAATATGTCGTAAAGCCATTTTCCGCAGATGACTTAAAGAAAAAAATGGACCTTGCTTTTAGGAAACGAGTAAAAAAATAGTTAATTTATTAAGTAAATCATTTTTCTTTTCGAGAAATCCGACCTCCTTCGGCCTCATTGAAATTCACCATCGTTACTGGTTTTCTCAGCCCTTTTATTATGTTTTTGTGCCCCGTGACGTACAAGCTAATTATTACATCTGCCTTGATATTAGTCACTGTGTTGGTGGTTGGTGATTCTTCCGCCGTTTTGGCAGACATCTATTTTTTTACCGATCCCCGGGGCGTCGTTCATTATACCAATGTGCCCACCGACCCCCGCTATAAGCGTATGCCTGGGATCGTCAGCTTCAGCAGGCCTTTGCCTCGGAGGCAAAGGCTCTCGCCTTCAGAACGCTCCTTTGACGCTCACATTCAGGAGGCAGCTGAGAAATACGATGTCGACCCCCTGTTGATTAAAGCCGTCATCAAGCAAGAATCAAATTTTAATCCAAACGCTGCATCCGAAAAAGGTGCCCTTGGTTTGATGCAACTTATGCCGGGGACAGCTCAGGATATGAATGTCGTTGACGTGTTTGACCCAAGAGACAATATTTTGGGCGGGACTCGATATTTAAAACGCCTTTCCTCGCAATTTAACGGTGATCTGGCCCTTGCGCTCGCTTCTTATAATGCTGGACCCGACAGAGTGTCACCTGAAAACCGTATTCCCGATATTCCTGAAACAAGAAATTATGTGAAGTCTGTTCTCGCTTTCTATAATTCCTTCAAGCGGCATAAATGATCCTGTCGTTTTTTCTACAGGGAGCAGCACACTTTGTGCTGCAACGACAAGGACCGGGCTTCCAAGAAAACGTGTAAATTTTTAGTCTTGACATACGTTGTGACGGCATCTATAGTGCCCTAGAAATTTGCAATGCCGGAGTGGTGAAACTGGTAGACGCACGGGACTCAAAATCCCGCGAAGGCAACTTCATGTCGGTTCGATTCCGACCTCCGGCACCATGTAAATTTTGTAAATAATTCAGCTAAAATCAAAAAACCCGCAATCCATACGGATTGCGGGTTTTTTCGTTGTTGAAAGTCGCATGCGCGCAACCTTCAGCTTCTAGCGTATTAGAATTGTGCGGTTCATCGGTTTTTGACCAACGACAATCGGTCTCCCAGTACGGTTTTGTTTGGTTTGGGGCGCCTTTTGTGCTGTCAACCGCGCAAGAATACAGCAGAAAAGCATGATTGTTTCACGTGAAACAATCTGTTGACAACAACCCTTGCGCGTGGTTTCTATAAGATCAACAGAAGAAGGTCTTCCGTCGCTTATAACAAATAAAAAGAGAGCAAAATGGATCAAGTGCCGCTGGGAAAAGGAAAGATATTCAGTTTCGCCAATCAGAAAGGAGGTGTGGGGAAGACCACCAGTACGATCAATCTCGCCGCGGCACTGGCCCAGCTTGGGCACAAGGTCTTGGTCGTTGATTCTGACCCGCAGGGGAATGCCTCCAGTGGCCTCGGTGTCAATACGGCTAAAATGGAGCAGCATCTCTATCACTGTTACATGAATGAGGCGGATGTTGCTCAGACCGTCCGGCAGGTTGACAAAGATGGCTTTCTGTTTATACTGCCAACCCACATTGATTTAATTGGCGTTGAAGTTGAGCTAATCGCCACGGCCAAGCGCGAGCGTTTTCTGAGCGAACTTTTGGAGCCACTGCTAAATTCGTATGAGTTTATTTTTATCGACTGTCCTCCGTCTCTGGGGCTGTTGACCATCAACGCTTTGACCGCCTCAGACGCCGTTATCATCCCTCTGCAATGTGAATATTTTGCGTTGGAGGGCTTAAGCCAGTTGGTCCGGACTATACGTTTAGTTAAAAATTCGTACAACCAGCGATTGGCAATAGAGGGTATTGTGCTCACCATGTATGACCGTCGGAATCGACTCACCCATCAAGTTGCCAAGGAGGTCAAGCAGCACTTTAAAGATCAAGTGTATAACGCCGTGATCCCCAGGAATGTCCGCCTGAGTGAATGCCCAAGTCACGGACAGTCGATCCACCAGTATGATAGCCGGTCTGTTGGAGCCTTGAGCTATATGAATCTAGGCAAGGAGTTTATCAAAAAACAACGGGAGCGAAATAAATAAAATATGGCAAAGACACTATCTCCCCTCGGCAAAGGACTAATGGCCCTACTGCCAATCGAGACGGAGGCCGATGGACTGTCGTTGCGGCCAGAAGTTGTTGCGGCCGACTCCCCGTACTTTGTGTGCTCCATTGGCTTTATCCAGCCAAATCCATATCAGCCGCGCAAGGTCTTCAATCTTGAAGAGCTAGAAAGCCTTGCCGCATCCATCAAAGAAAAAGGTGTTTTGCAGCCATTGGTTGTACGGAAGGTTGCGGAAAATCACTATGAGTTGATAGCCGGAGAGCGCCGACTACGGGCCGCCCAGTTGGCAGGTTTGGAAAAAGTGCCAGTCTTGGTCAAAGATATCGCCATTTCTGATCGCCTGGAACTTGCGTTGATTGAAAATATTCAACGCGAAAATCTGAGTCCACTGGAAGAGGCGGAAGCCTATGCCCAGTTGGTCGAAGAGTTTGGACTTACTCAGGAAATGGTTGCCAAGCGGGTTGGAAAAAATCGTTCAACAGTGGCCAATAGTCTGCGTATTCTCCAGTTGCCTGATTATGCCAAGGTTAGTCTGAGCAATGGCGCCCTTTCGTCAGGACACGCTCGGGTTCTGCTGAGCCTGAGTGACGAAGGGCAAATTAAAGAACTGCATGACAGGGTTATCTCTGACTCCTTGTCTGTTCGTGAAACTGAAGTGTTGGCAAAGAAAATGAAAGTCCCTGCCAAAAACAAACCTAAAGTCAAGCGTCCAGAACCAAATCTTCCCGTCCCATACTGTCAAACCGTGACTAAAACGTTGACCGACTATTTGGGCACGAAAAGCACCATAGTCCAAAACGGAAGCAAGGGTAAAATTGAGATCGAATACCTTTCGGTGGACGAACTCGAACGACTCTTGGCCCTTATGATCCAGGTAAGTTAATGGAACAATGCGACGCCACCATTGTCAATCTTGAGTACTTGACCCCCGATATCGTTCGTCTTACACTTCAGGTTCCTCCATCGGTCGTGTCTTGTGCCAAACCAGGTCAATTCGTGAACCTGAAGGCTGGCCCGGGTTTCGATCCCCTCCTCAGGCGCCCTTTTTCGATTCATCGAATCCAAGGTGAGGATACACTGCAAGTCGTCTTTAAAATTATTGGCAAAGGCACCAACGCCTTGGCTAACCTGCATGGTGGGCAGTCTGTCAGCTTGGTCGGTCCGTTGGGGAATCATTTCGAGATCGGGGAGTCTATTTGCCTCGTTGGCGGTGGTCTCGGGATCGCGCCCCTTGTCTTTGTTGCCCACGCGATCCTTGAAAAGAAAACTACCATCAACCTCAAGGTCATCCTTGGCGCCCGAACTCGAGACGAGCTTACCTGTTTCAGTAAAGAGTTCGATGCCTTGGGAGTCGAAACCCATCTGGCCACCGACGACGGGAGCCTCGGACACCACGGCGTGGTCACCGATCTTATGCAGGAAATTCTGCGAAACAAGAAAGAGTGGCAGGTTTGTTGTTGCGGCCCGCACATGATGATGAAGAGCGTGGCCAGCATCTGTCGGACGCATGGTTGGTCTTGTCAAGTCTCGCTGGAGACGATGATGGCCTGCGGGATTTCCGCCTGCCTGGGCTGTGCAGTCGAAGCGAGTCCAACAAATAACAAAGCTAAAAGCGGCCAATATCTCCATGTCTGTCAGGATGGACCGATCTTTTTTGAAGGTGATATCGAATGGAATCGGTAAGGTCTGGTCTTGAGGTTAGTATCGGCCCATTACGTCTACCCAACCCTGTCATGACGGCCTCCGGGACCTTTGGCTATGGTCGCGAATACGAATCCTTTGCCGACTTGGGACGCATCGGTGCAGTGGTGGTAAAGGGGATTTCGCTACGACCGAGGCCGGGTAATCCGCCGCCTCGGATAGTTGAAACTGCCTGCGGTATGCTCAATGCTATTGGCCTGGAAAATGTCGGCGTGGAGCATTTTATCAGCGATAAAATGCCCTATTTATGCAGCCAAAAATGCAGGGTTATCGTCAATGTTCTGGGGGACAGCATCGAAGAGTATTGCCGTTTGGTAGAGAGGTTAAACGGAGTCGAAGGGGTAAGTGGCGTCGAACTCAACATCTCGTGTCCCAATGTCAAGAAGGGTGGGGTGGCCTTTGGCACCAGCGAGGCCATGGCCCACGCCGTAACGAGCGCTGTCCGCAAGGTGACAAAACTGCCCTTGATCGTCAAGTTGTCGCCGAATGTGACCGACATTGGCGGCATGGCTTGCGCGGTCGAGGAGGGCGGGGCTGATGCGGTATCGCTGATTAACACCTTGATCGGCATGGCAATCAGCGTCAAAACCAAAAAACCAATCTTGGCCAACACAATTGGTGGCCTGTCTGGTCCGGCCATCAAGCCCGTGGCCTTGCGCATGGTCTATCAGGTTGCTGATCGCGTCAAGATCCCCATCATCGGGATTGGCGGCATCAGCACCTGGCAGGACGCCATTGAATTTATCTTGGCGGGGGCAACGGCCATTCAGGTCGGCACGGCCAATTTTGTCAACCCAAAGGCGGTAGATGAAATTAGGGATGGGATGGCGGCCTATCTTGCTGAGCAGGGGGTGCGGTCGATAACCGAACTTGTCGGGGCTGCGAAACGATGATCAATTGGCAGGAGATTGAGACGGTGTTGCTTGATATGGATGGCACCTTGCTCGATAAACACTTTGATGACTATTTTTGGGAGCATTTTGTGCCGGAGATCTATGCTGCCAAGAACGGCATTGATCAGCGCGAGGCCCGTAAAAAACTCCTTTCGACCTATCAAGCCAGGGAAGGAACCCTGGACTGGACAGATCTTGATTACTGGAGCGAGCAGCTTGATCTCGATATTCCGGCCTTGAAGATCAAGATCGACCATTTGATCCAGGTACATCCCTACGTAATCGACTTTTTGGAACGTCTCAAGGAGATGCGCAAACCGGTCTTCTTGGTCACCAACGCGCACAGCAAGACCTTGGGTATCAAAATGACAAAGACTTCGCTTAGCGGTTATTTTAAGGGGGTAGTGTGCGCGGAAGAAATAGGTGTGCCAAAGGAGCACCCTGCCTTCTGGGCAAAATTGAAGCAAAAAATCCATTTCGACCCAGAGACTACCATGCTGGCAGAAGACACTGAAAAAATTCTTTTTTCAGCTCAAGCTTACGGAATCAAGCATCTCATCTTTGTGGCCAGGCCCAGTAGTCAGGCACCCATAAAAGTGTCAGAGAAATTCTCCTCCATTGTTTATTTCAACGAACTCCTATAAGTCAGTTTTCGTTATAAAAATTACGGGATTATAATGCCCCATTGACCTTTGACGGTCGAACTCGCTGTTTATCCTTGGCCATATCAAGATAGCGGAGAAGCATCTCGGATTCGATAGCAGAGGTGAAACGCAGATTTTCTCCTTCTGAATCAGTCATGATGACGCCCTCTGAGTCGAGAAATAGGAGCAGACATTCCTCTTTGTAGTTGTATTTTTCACCGAGTATTTCTTCTTCCTTGGTTAACTGTTTGGTGAGGTCGACCCTGATTGGGATAAAGCCAGCAGTGATCCTTTGAATAATGGCTTCGCTCTTGTACCCTTCCTTTTCCAATGCTTCGCACCGGGGGCAACCTGTTCCATAAAAGAAGTCGACAAGCATTGGCTTCTTTTCAGCTTTGGCCTTTGCTGTCCCCTCGCTTAAGGGCAACCAGATTAGGTCATCTTTAGCCGTAGCGGCCAAAGATGACGACAGCCCCAACACTAAAAGCATAATCACCAAACGCACACCTACCATAACTATTCACCCCAGCCGAAAATTCTTATTATAGCTGTTACTATTTCCCTTCATCGCCAGTAAGATGTAGCGGGAAGGTCAAAACAGCGCTGTTGGCGTTGTTTAAGAGATCAAAACCACTGCTGTTCAGGACCACGCCGACATTTAATTCAGCGCTTATCGACTGGGACTTGCCGTCTTGAGCGGGAACGGTCTGGACGGTGCCCAGTTGGTAGTCGGCAATATAGCCATCTATCTTCCGCGTCCGCCATAATTCGGTGAGACTGATGCCGTTCCAAGTCAAAGCGTGGATCTCGCCATTTGGGTAACTTCGTACGCGGGATAATACACGTGAGGCAGAAGAGAGGTTTTTGTTAACAATGACATCGGGCA
>Ga0172380_10005545_pt1 | contig 15244 bp, 12 predicted proteins | sample Leawe162metaG_FD_119747 | JGI IMG/M metagenome (GOLD analysis project Ga0172380, IMG submission 119747) | Leachate microbial communities from a municipal landfill in Southern Ontario, Canada - Leachate well 162 metaG | ecosystem: Engineered > Solid waste > Landfill > Unclassified | place...
ACGAGAACTTCGCCAATGCGCGCTATCATCTTGCGCTTGCATATGATGAACTTGGTAGGAGCATTGACGCTAAGGAGCAACTCGAATATGTCTTGAAACTTAACCCTGGGAATGCGGATGTAATGAACCTCATAAATGTTCTTAATACTGAAGGCTCGCTTCAGTCTCTACGCGCCTCAGCAAGCCAAGCAGTGACTGAACAGCAGCCAGTGACAGCGGAGGACGGCACCGTGCAAGCAACAGGAGGAGGGGACTCATCACTAATAACACCAGTCAACACGCCACCGCGCGAAGTCGAGAACACCTCTGACACTGCTCCAGAATAAGTAAGTAGCTATGGTGCAACAAGTGCTTAACACAGTCTATAAGGAGATACGCGGCCTACATCAGGCCGCGTATATTCTTGCATTGTTCACCGTCGGCTCACAACTTCTTGCACTCATTCGTGATCGCGTACTTGCACACCAATTCGGTGCAGGTCCAGAGCTTGATCTTTATTACACCGCCTTTCGTATCCCTGACGTACTGTATGTTCTGTTTGCATCGACACTGTCCGTGTACGTACTGATTCCTTTTGTCTCGAGAAAATTAGAAGCTGGAACCGATGCTGCGCGCATGTTTCTTTCGCAATTCCTGTCACTCTTCGTTCTCTTCTATGGGGTGGTAGCGCTCTGTGCAATTATTTTCACGCCCGCCATCGCAAATTTCTTCTTCCCTGGTTTTACTGATTCACAAGAGACACTGGTACTCTTGATACGTATACTGCTCCTCCAACCGCTACTGCTTGGTATATCGAGCCTCTTTGGTGTGGTGACCCAAATTGAGCATCGATTCATTATCTATGCGATAAGCCCTCTCTTATACAATATGGGTATCATCCTCGGCGCTGTCTTGCTCTACCCGTATATGGGTCTTGCAGGGCTTGTAGTAGGTGTTCTCGTCGGTGCGTTGGGTCATGTGTGTATACAGATACCCGCTATTGTCAGGAGTCCGCTACGACCTCGTCTTGTACTTGGATTCAATATGTCTGACATTGTGGATGTCCTCCGCACCTCGCTCACCCGTGCGGTGACTCTTTCGCTCCATCAGCTTGTACTTCTGGGTCTCTTTGGGTTCGCGAGTATCATGGCGGTTGGTTCTGTTTCGGTGCTTCAATTTGCATACAATTTGCAGTCAGTACCACTTGCCATTATTGGTGTCAGTTATTCAGTGGCAGCATTTCCACTTCTGGCACAGTTGTACGCTGAAGGAAAATATGATGCGCTTCGTCGCAACATCACGATGGCACTTAAGCACATTCTCTTTTGGTCCGTGCCGGCAATCGCACTCCTCATTGTGGTGCGCGCACAATTTGTCCGTGCCATTTTAGGCTCAGGTGCCTTTGATTGGAATGCAACGCGTCTTACCGCAGCAATCTTTGCCGTGTTTCTTATATCTCTTGCCGCACAAGCATTTCATCTTTTTATTGTGCGAGCGTTGTATGCGGTAGGAAATACGCGCCTGCCATTCTATGTCACGTTATTCTCATCCGCCTTGGGACTGGTATCGGCATTCTATCTGTACATGGCCTTCATATCTGGCGCGCGCATAGGTGAATTCTTCGAGAGTATGCTCCGCCTGCAGGGAGTGTCAGGTATTGAGGTGTTAGCACTTCCTATGGGGTACAGCTTTGCACTTATCGTACATAGCGTAGTGATGCTCGTGTGTGCACGGAAGATGATCTTTGTCTCACTTCGTGAAGTATTTGTTGCACTTCTAAAGTCACTTGTTGCAGCGCTTGTAGGAGGATACGCTGCGTATGTCGCATTGAATCAATTTGTGCGTTTTTGGGAGACCGACACCCTTATGACTATTCTTGCACAAGGTTTCTTGGCAACGGTTTGTGGAGGATTGGTGTATGTATTTGTTCAGTACCTGTTCCGTAATACCGAGCTTCGTGAAATATACGGGACATTCCACCGTCGATTCGGTCGCGGTACGGTCGTGGTGCCACAAGACGAGGACAAGCTCGCGCTCTAACGAGAGGCTCGCGCACGTTCATATATATGCTAGAGTAGCTCGACTATGAGCGAGATTCGCAACTTTTCAATAATTGCCCACATTGACCACGGTAAGTCGACCTTGGCTGACCGCATGCTCGAAATCACTGCGACGGTGGAATCGCGCAAGATGAAAGACCAGGTTCTTGATTCTATGGATCTTGAACGTGAACGCGGCATTACCATCAAGATGCAACCCGTGCGTATGGCTCATACCTATGCGGGAAAGCGGTACGAGCTCAATCTGATAGATACTCCAGGACATATCGATTTTTCGTATGAGGTCTCGCGTGCGCTCAAGGCAGTTGAGGGGGTTCTTCTTCTTGTCGATTCTACGCAGGGCGTTCAAGCACAGACTTTGTCGGTGCTCCATATGGCAAAGGAGCAGGGACTCACCATCATTCCGGTACTTACCAAAATAGATGCATCGCATACGCGCAAGGAGGAGGTGACTGAGGAAGTACTCAAGCTCCTTGACTGCGATATCTCTGCGGTACGCTATGTCTCTGGTAAGACAGGAGAGGGCGTGAAGGAACTTCTCGACATAATTTGTGAACGCATTCCTGCGCCACGACCGCCATCAGAGCAATCATTCCGCGGACTTATCTTCGACTTTGAATATTCAAATCATCGCGGCATCATTGTGTACCTGCGTGTCTTTGACGGTGCTGTGCGTAAAGGGGATACGCTTCGCTTTCTTGCGGCCGAAAAGAATTTTACTGCACTTGAAGTTGGTATCCTTTCTCCAGAAGAGTGTGCTGTTGCTGAGCTTGGTGCGGGAGAGATTGGCTATGTGGTGACTGGTATCAAAGAGCCAGGGGTGGCATCTGTCGGTGACACGCTTGCACTTCAGAAGGGTAATGCTGAGCCTCTGGTTGGCTACCAGTCAGCTCCGCCAGTAGTATGGGCCTCAGTGTTTCCTGAGAGCCAAGATGACTTCACCATCCTCAGACAGGCACTTGATCGCTTGAAGATGTCGGATTCCTCACTTTCATACGAAGAGGAATCGTCGGGTGTCCTTGGGCGTGGATTTCGATGCGGGTTTCTAGGCATGCTTCACTTGGAGATTGTTACCGAGCGTTTGCGTCGCGAGTTTAATATTCAGATTATCATCACAGCGCCGTCCATTGTGTACGAGATAACGCATCAGAACGGCACCGTTGAAGAGGTATATGCAGCTTCTCGGTTTCCTGAATACGGAGAAAAGGTAACTGTGCGTGAGCCGTGGGTTCTGGCGCAGTTAATGGTCCCGCCTGACTATCTGAGTGGCGTGATGTCACTTCTTTATGATCATGAGGCAAACATGCTGGAGACGGAGGTGTTTCCTGATGGACGAAATCTTCTTACGGTGGAGATGCCGCTCCGTGAACTCATGCGCAACTTCTTCGACAAGCTTAAGAATGCAACGAGCGGATACGGCTCACTTTCATACGAAATTGCAGAGTTGCGCGCTGCTGAGGTGGCACGTCTCGATGTACTTGTTGCAGAAGAACTTGTTCCTGCATTTTCACGAGTTGTTGGTGTTCGCCGCGCCGAAATCGATGCGAAGGCGATTGTCGAGAAACTCTATAACACGTTGCCACGACAGATGTTCGTCACGAAGATTCAGGCAAAAGCACTCGGACGTATCATTGCATCGCGTACGCTTTCAGCGATGAAGAAGGATGTAACAGGATATCTCTATGGAGGTGACATCACCCGTAAGATGAAATTGCGTGAGAAGCAGAAGAAGGGCAAGAAGAAGATGCTTGCGCACGGCAAGGTGACTATCCCGCAGGAAGTCTTCATGAAAATGGTTAAATCTGACTAAACGTCAGATTTAAGACCTTGCGAGATAGATTACGACCGAAGGGAAGTAATATATCCGCAAGGTGTACTGTTCCTGTAAGGAAAAGAGTGATTAGAGAATCACTCTTAAGACCTTGCCTGATATTCTTTGAGGCGCATGCCGAAAGTAGAATATCGACAAGGTGTACTGGCACCCGTAGGGTGAAAAGTGATTAGAGAATCACTCTTAAGACCTTGCCTGATATTTTAGAGTGAAGCGACCAAGAACACACAAACAGCCATCCAAGATCTCAGTCTTGGATGGCTGGTGGCTTGCGGGTCAACTAGTAACCAGTGCCTCCTGAAAAGGCAAAGATCATGCTTATAGCGATCAGGATCGCGAAGAACGACCATATCCACTTGATTGCCGTCTTTGTTTTTTTGCTAAAAAGAAAGCTCATAGAGAGTGCTACAATAGTACCACATGTTTGATTTCCACGAAAAACGGAAGATTCGGAGCATGTTGTACTCCAAGCCAGTGATTGCACTCTTGTTTTTGGCTACTGGACTCTTGCTTATGTCTGCATATAACCGCTATGAGGCTGCGGCAGAGACAAAACACCGTTTGGATACGCGTCAAGCCGAACTCAATGCGCTTTCAGACCGGGCTGAGGTTCTTGAAGCAAAGGTCCGCTACCTTGAGGATGAGCGGGGTGTCGAAGAGGAATTGCGTAGCCGTTTCGATGTAGCAAAAGAAGGGGAGGAGGTCGTTGTTATTGTGGATGATCGACCTGCTACTAATGCTAATCTCGAAACCACAACTCTGCCAGAGAAGCCTTCATTCTTCGCGCGACTCAAGTTTTGGTGAGCTATTTTTTTGTGATATACTCACTCAACATTACGTATAATTCGATTTGTATATGGATACACAGGTAACAATTTTCAGCACCCCGTCGTGCCATTTCTGCCACGCTGCCAAGGAGTTTTTTGATGAGCACGGCGTAAAGTATGAAGATATCGATGTTGCTGTAAACCTTGAGGCACGTAAGGAGATGGTTGATATGACTGGACAAATGGGAGTTCCTGTAATTCGCATCGGTGACGATGTTGTTGTTGGTTTTGACGAAGGAAAGATTCGCGAACTTTTGAAAATCGCGTAACCAATATTGGTATGAGTACAAGGGACCGATGCCTTCGGCGTCGGTCCCTTTTGTGCTAGAGTATCTCCGCTCGCCCTCATAGTTCAACGGATAGAACAGTTCCGTCCTAAGGAAAAAATCCTGGTTCAATTCCGGGTGAGGGCACCTAAATCATGGAAACACCAGCCTTGTTCTGGTGTTTCCACTATTCATAACGTGGAAACATTTTGGGACATGTGGTCTGCTATAATAATCCGCATGGCCACCCCTGAAGAACATACGGAAATGCTTCGCCTTTTGCGCGAAAATAATGACCTGGCACAGCAGAATAATAAGCTTCTTCGTACGCTCTATCGTCACAGTGTCATTGGATTTATAACTCGGGTTATTTGGTTCATTATTCTCATTGGACTTCCATTCGCGCTCTATTTCACGATCCTTGAACCATACTTTGAAGCGTTCGGTTCTAACTACGGTACTTTCCGTGCAGGAATAGGGGAGATACCTGGTCTTAAGGGACTTGAGCAAATGATGCAGTATTTTGAGCACGGAACAGGCACATCTTCGGGGCAGTGAGTATGGATGCGGACGGCTGTACTGATTGGCAAAATATGCTAACATCAGAGGGCTCTATACAGGGCACAAGCTAAGAGTAAGAGGAATCTTACCGTAGCTCCATTTGGAACTTAAATGTAGGAACATTCGTCCTACGCTTAATTCCTCATTTGCTGGGGTAGCTCAGTTGGTAGAGCATCTCCCTGAAGAGGAGGGGGTCGGCGGTTCGAGCCCGCCCCCCAGCACATATAACAAAACACGCCCTTCATGGGCGTGTTTTGTTATATGTTTAATGGAGACAGGGCGAGAAAGGCGTAGTCGCGCATCCGGGGGATGAGTAAGCGACGAGCCGGGGTCGAGAGCACTTAGTATATTTTGCGCTTAGCAAAAATGTACTTAGTGACTCGTGACCGAGCCCGCCCCCCAGCACATAGCGTAGCGAACGATTATGCTTAGCAACTTGACCCCAAAACAAAATCGTACGAGCCCTGATTCTTAAGAATACTGATGTGAGCTGCGCCGAGCCCGCCCTAATACACAAAAAGCCCCGGAAGGGGCCTTTTGTAGTACTTGCTACTTCGCTGGATGATGACTCTTCACCGTGAGACGTGCACTCCGACCCTTATCGAGCTTTGGAAGGATGATTTCAAGGAGACCATGCTTTTCGCGTGCTTCAGCCTCATCGATGACAATTTCCTCAGGGAGCACAATAGAACGAGAGAATGAACCCCAGAAGAGTTCACGGTGGTAGTAGTCTTCATCAGCTACTTCCCGTACCTCCTCACGCATGCCTTTGAGGGTGACCATGTCACGAGTAATAGAAATGTTGAGGTCTTCAGGACTCACGCCTGCAACAAGGGCGCGAATAACGATAGCATCACGCGTCTGGAACATGTCGACAGGAAGCTCACCATCCTGAGGATCTTCGGTGCCACCGGCCCAGTCTTCTGGTCCTTCAGTATATTCTTGGTTTATCTGAGGCTCGGAAAATCCGTCGTCTTGAGTCTCAAGTTTTATTGAGCCAGTTAGGCGTTCAAGAAAGGATGGTTTTTTCATAATGATGCATTAGCGCGACGATGTTGCCTCTCGAGCTGCTTGACCCGTTCAAAGAACAGGAACAGTACGATGATGCCCATCCAGACGAACATAAAGACGCCAAGAACGGTTTCGCCACTTGCATCCATTATAAAAAAGTTGAATAGCGCATGCAATACGATGGCAAGGCATAAGCCAAGTGTTGCGACGGTGATTTTGATCCACCGCGACGCGTAATAGGCGAGTGCCATACAGACTCCAACCGTTCCCGAGGCGAGTACGTGAAGCAACATTGCACCAACAAAGCGGAAGTTATTCGAGATAAAAGAGTAGGCATAATCACCTGACTGAAGTGGACCAAAGACAAAGAGTGCATTTTCAAGTGCTGCAAATCCAAGCGCAATGGTGATCATGTAGATAATCGCATCAATAGGTTCATCTACAGCACGGTTCCAGAGGACCACAATGAGTGCAGCACAGTATTTCACCACTTCTTCAATAATTACCCATGCGAGTATGAGATTCTGTCCTTTAAAGCGCTCGAGTGCGAATTGCTGTAACGGGAGAACGAGCGGAACGATGAGCATCCCAGCAATGAATGCGCTGATGATGAGTACGCGTGGCTCAGGTCGTGCGGTATCTTCACGGAGCCAGAACCAGAGCCAGAAAAGAGCCGGAATGACTCCGGCGAGGAACGCTATAGCAAAATGCGTCGATTCCATGTGGGTATTGTATCATCGCCAAGAAGCAAAATCCCCGCACTGGTGCGGGGATGTCGCTATCTCTTTGGCCACTCTGCGACCATGAGTATCTTGTGTTCCTTGCCACGAACGGATTCAGGAAGCTGTTGCCATATTGCTTCAGTCACGAATGGCATGAAAGGGTGAAGTAGTTTGAGTGATGTCACGAGAATTTCTTGGAGCGCACGCTGACGTGACTGCTTTGTTGCTTCGTCGGTGCCTGCAAGGATTGGTTTTGAGCTCTCGATGATTTCATCAGCGTACCGCTTCCAGAGATACTGATAGAGGGCATCAATAGCGAGATCGATGCGATATGCATCAAAGTGAGTATCGACTGATGCAATCACGCCTTTGAACTCTTCAAGTATTGCAACATCCTCTTCCGTCAGGGTAGCTTCAGAAATAGAATGAGCATCGCTGATTCCGGTCAGCACGAAGCGGCTAATATTCCAGAGCTTGTTTGCAAAGTGTTTATTTCCACGAATTTTATCTTCTGAGATACGACTGTCGGTCCCTGGCGCCATTCCCATAATGAGGGAGACGCGCACTGCGTCCATACCGTATTTTGCCGCCATGTCGACAGGGTCGATATTGTTACCGAGAGACTTCGAAATCTTTCGTCCTTGTCCGTCGCGCACGAGTCCGTGCATATAAATAGTTTTGAAGGGCACTTGTCCAAGCAGGAATCCGCTCATAAGAATCATGCGCGCTACCCAGAAAGGAAGGATGTCGTACCCTGTCTCTATGAGTGTCGTTGGGTGGTATGTTGCAAGGTCCTGTGTTTTCTCAGGCCAGCCAAGGGTTGTGAAGGTCCAAAGTCCCGATGAGAACCATGTGTCGAGTACGTCAGGGTCTTGCGTCCAGCCATCGCCAGGAGAGTCTACTTGTACTTTTGTCTCGTCTTCTCGATACCAAACAGGAATACGATGACCGAACCAAATCTGTCGTGAAATACACCATGGGCGAAGATTCTTTGCCCAGTGAAGGTACGTCTTTTCAAAACGCTCGGTCACAAATTTCACGCCCCCGTGTTCGTGAGCACGCAACATAAGCTCTTTGAGTGAGAGTAACTCACCTGATGCGACGCCAGGAATCTTTGAATCTTCAATCACAAATGGCTTCTCAACGTCGATGAACCACTGAAGCTTAGGGAGCGGTTCCACGATGCCACCAGTACGCTCTGCAGTTGAGATGTTTTGGGCGATGTCTTCCTCCTTTTCAAGAAGATCATTTTCCTTGAGCCATTGAACGACAGATTCACGCGCATCGGTCGTTTTGAGTCCCGAGAGTCGTCCGGCAACCGTCATCTTTGCATATTCGTTGATGACCTGTGGACGAGGAAGATTATGGCGGTCTGCGATTTCCCAGTCGCTGTGGCTGTGTGCGGGTGTTACACCCAAAGCGCCAGTGCCGAATTCTTTCTCGACAGTGTAGTCAGCAATAATCTTAATCGTTAGCGGTACATCACAAAAAACCACATTGTATTCTTTTCCTATGAATGACTGGTATCGCTCGTCATCAGGGTGTACGGCGACTGCGGTGTCACCAACCTTTGTCTCAGGACGCGTGGTGGAGATAGCGATAGGGAAGTCTTTTGCATATTTAAAGGTGTAGAGCTTTGCTTGGCGCTCCTCGTATACAATTTCATCGTCTGAGATGGTGGTCTGTCCCTTCGGGTCCCAGTTCACCACGCGATTCCCGCGATAGATAAGTCCTGCATTATAGAGACGCACAAAGGCCTCCATGACCGCCTTGTATCGTGGCTCGTCCATAGTGTACGCGTAGCGACTCCAATCGAGGGATGCACCAATAGCACGCATCTGTGAAAGGATTGTTGTTTTGCTTTCTTCTACAAATACGTCGATGCGCTTCAAAAGCTCTTCGCGTCCGAGATCGTGTCGCGTCTTCTTTTCACTCTTCTGTATATCCTTTTCCACTTTTGATTGGGTAGCAATCGCTGCAGAGTCAGTGCCAGGAATCCAAAGCGTTCGTTTTCCTTGCATACGCGCGCGACGAATGAGTATGTCTTCAATAGCAAGCATGAGTGCGCTACCCATGTGGAGTGTTCCCGTCACATTTGGTGGGGGTAACACAAGAGAATACATAGGAGCGTCTGCCGACGTCACTCCTTCTTTGATACAGGTATCAGGGTTAAAGAAACCAGACTCTTCCCACATCTTGTACAGGTCAGTCTCGACGGCCTCTGGGTTATACGGCTTCAGGAATACCTCAGGTATGTTTGGGTTTTGAGGCGTGCCTTTTTGAGTATTTTCGCTTTCCATATTACGCGATAATACCACGAAATTATGCTCAGGCGAGGGATAGATTGCCGTCTGCTTTCAGATTGGAAAGTTCGCTATATCGTCGCGCGTCCCGCACACGAGCATGTCCCGCCAGTGCAATCATCACGCTGTTATCAGTTGAGAGGTGTCGTGGAGGGAAGAATACTGCAACATCAGGATACTCTCGTCCAAAGTATTCCATGAAGCTCGCACGTATATGCGTGCTGGCCGAAACACCGCCTCCCACGATTATTGTACGCACACCATATTCGTCGATTGCACGCCGTGTCTTTGCAAGCAGTACTTCGGTTACCGCATCCTCAAACTCTCGCGAGACTGCTTCAATGTCGTCTTGGCTCAATTCTTTTCCTTCAATCGCATACCGTACCGCAGTCTTGAGTCCTGAGAATGAGAATTCATACGTATGAGTATTAATCATCGGCCGCGGTAGTGTGACAAAGCGCGAAAGGTCCTTTTCACGCGCACGTTTTGCAGCGGCACCAATTTCCGGTCCGCCTGGATAGGGAAGTCCCATCATACGTGCAACTTTGTCGAACGCTTCACCAACGGCATCGTCACGAGTCTCACCAATCTTTTCATATTGAGACCAATCGCGCATGAGTACGAGTTCCGTATGTCCTCCCGAGATCAAGAGTGCAAGTGCAGGGAACTGTATTGCGGGAAGTCTTGTCTCCGTAAAGATGGAGGAGAGTACATGCCCCTCCATGTGGTTTGTAGGGACGAGTGGAATATTCCATGCGTATGAAAGTGCTTTTGCAAAGTTGAGTCCGACCCATAATGCTGGTTCAAGCCCTGGTCCACTTGTGACGGCAATAAGGTCAATGGCAGGGGTGTTGTGTTGCTCAAGAAAAGTAGTGAGTGCCTCACCGAGTCCTGGTTCACGGTAGAGAATAGTGTTGAGTTCACTGCGCACCTCTTCTGAAAGCATTATAGTGCTCCTCTCAAGAAGCTTTGCTTCAGTGAGTGCGCGCTCAAGCATCGGTGTTAGTGTCTTTGCATGTTCGCGCTTTGCGACTGCAGGAAAGACACCGCCGTATTCGCGGTGTATGTCGACCTGTGAAAACAGTGAATTTCCGAGAACCGCGTATGTTGCGGTAGGGAATTCACCAGTCGCTTCGACGATACTAATCGCCGTCTCGTCGCAGGATGTTTCTATGCTGAGGATTCTCATGGTGGCAACTATATAGGAAACTACTTCTTTTTTCTATGGTGTAGATACAAAATCGCTCCACGTGCACAGCACGTGGAGCGGGAAGAAGAACAAGGTTTCGTACGCTAGGATTCCACTCGTTGAGTGTTACGCATGACGGTATCAGCACGACACCGAAGCTCATGTTCCTTTGCGTAGTCGCGAAGGTCAATGAATTGCATCAGGTCTGCCGCGCGCATGTAGATAGCTGCGGACATCTCGGGGTCATACACTTCCGCTTCCGTGGCGATTTCAAGCGCATGCCGAACGTCATGTGCAGCCATTTTGCGTTTGCCTTGGTGGCATAGTATCTCAGCTCGACCGAGGTGGAGCATGCCATACGTAGGTGTGTATGCGCCCTTGCGCAGTCCCAGCTCAACACATGTCAGAGCTTCAGACCACTTACCCCGAACACGGAGGATCAGATGAAGCAGATCACAGTGTTCTGCTGACATCCGATTTTGGATGCACAAGGTCATCTCAGTAGACAGATGACGCATCCGAATCACGCACCATGCGATTAGTGGAAGCCAAATCAGGCACCACTTGAAGAAATAGTATGGTGCGCTCCACCGTTTCCATGAAATGGATTTCAATTGCTGAAGTCCAGTTTTGAAGGCGCGGTAGTGGGTGGTGCACAGTTCAGCGTATCCGTCTGCCCGTACACTGGAATTATGTGAATCAAGCAAAGACGCGACTCTCTTCTCGTCGCGACGACACCACTGCAACACGGCGAAGAACGATTCGTCAGGCAGTGGGTGGTAATGCAGTGGTTGGAACAACTGATTTAGCTTCACGTCACTTCTCCCCGTCAATGAACAAAAACGGCATTGACTATACAATAGAATCCAATCCTCGGCAAATTAGTGTCTAGTAAAAGTGGTCACGTGTTGCTAGATTTTTTATTTCGCGTTGCTTATAAAAAATTAAGCACACTCGACCCCGGCTCACGGTTTCGGCATTCAGAATAGCCGAAACATCGTTCCGCCTCGCACAAACGTAAAAATCCTGCCGCAGGGCAGGATTTTTACGTTTGTGCGCGATACAGGACTTGAACATTACATGTTCAGTGCCCGTTCAGGATATTTTTGTTCGTCACTCGACTCCAAAACTATCTCTGAACGGCTTCAAGTCCAGGGCGACTGTTTACTAAAAAACCAGACGCAAGGTCTGGTGATTTTAGTAAAAGTGCGCGATACAGGACTTGAACCTGTGACCCCCACAATGTCAATGTGATGCTCTACCAGCTGAGCTAACCGCGCATGGGTGCGGTCAATATATCAGAATCCCAGGTACAAATAAAGCTGATTCCAAAGATGTATACCATGCCACAGAGCGCACATTCCTTTTGGATGATAGTAAAAGAAAAAGCCCCACAAACTGAAGTAAGGGGGCATTTCATATGCATATACGGTGATGCTGTCAGTCCGTCAGAATCTCGCGAGCGGAGTCTGGGGACACGACGGCATTGAGCACTGCACTGATTGTCTCGCCGATGAGGCGGAGAAAAGAAAGAACTTTGTTCATCGTTGGATCCTCGTGGTTGAATCTATTTCCTGTAACCAAGACACGTGTCAATAGGTTGCGTGCAGAACGCTCAAGAATGGCGAGGGATATCAGAATAGATCAGGTCCGGTGGTAAACGCCATTCTCTGAGCCTTCTTCGTACCCCATTTTTGTCCAGAACCCTATAGCGGAACTCTGAACCTTTTTTGCCATGACTTCAAGCTCATAGTCATCAGCGACGCTGTGAATCGCGGTAACTATGTCTGATCCCATCCGACGAGCACCATGGGTCTCGATATTGAGAATCTCAAGGGTATCGTCTGCAATAGCAATCGAGAGTGTGTAGTCATCGCCGTCAGCGATATAGGTGCCATCGCAATCGGTGAACGGTACATGAGTACCAAGTACCACCTCGAGGAGCTCTTCAAGGTCTGCAATTACGGAAAGATCTTCTCTCTGCTTCATAACGGTCCTCCGATAGTTTTTCCGAGCGCATAATGCCACAAATACTTCACCATGGCAATAATAGGCAGAATGGCACGATTCGTCTATACAAAGAGCGTGCTATTATGCGCGCATGAAACCTGAGGAGCTAACAAATAAGCCGATTCCATTCAGGACACCATTCCAATACATGCGCTTCATCTCAAAGCCGCATTGGGTTTTTGTATTGAGCGCTTTTCTGGTAGTGATTGTGGCATCAACCATTAGTCAATCGACCAACTATCTGTTCAAGCTCATTATTGACGCAGTGGAAGGAGGTCGCACGAACCATGCTCTCTTGTGGGGGTTGGCATTCCCTGTAGTGGCCTTTGCAGTGCAATGTTTGTATCGCCTCAGTGGTTATTTCACCATGCAATGGACCACGCGTGTGCGACGAGACGGATTCAATTACCTTTTTTCGCACACTATCAAACACAGCCACAATTACTTCATCAGTCGTTTTGCAGGATCAATCCATAGCAAAATCAGGAATGTGGTTGAAGGATTCGATCACCTCATTCCCGATATTATTTGGACTTTCACCGACTCAGTGGTGTCGATTACCGTTACGTTCTTCTTTATTCTATCGGTAGACACTCTCTCCGCACTACTTTTCTTGGCGCTCATTATGGCGCTCTTGCTCGCAAATAAATTACTTGCCCCGAGGAAACTGCAACTTGCAAAAGCAAATGCACAATCTTCATCCGCGCTCCACGCAAATATGATCGACATCCTGTCTAATGTTGCTACAACGCGTCAGTATGTTCGACAAGGATTTGAAATAGGACGTGTCGAGGGGCTTGCTGATACGCATCGGAATGCGAATGCTGCAACATGGCTCTATACCGAGTGGATGCTTCTCGTGAACAGCGCGATACTCTTTATATTCAGCTCAGGGATGTTCTATATACTCGTGACTCGATGGAGCGTTGGAGACATCAGTACGGGTGAATTCATTCTCGTTGCGTCGCTTATCTCGCATCTTGCAAGAACCCTACTCTTTATTGGTCGTGCGTTTAATGGCGCAGCGCGTACCGTTGGCGAGATACGGGAGGGATTTGAAGAACTGCTTATTGAATTCGATATCGTGGATGTACCCGATGCAAAGTCACTTGTTGTATCTGAAGGTCTCATCGAAGTTCGTGATGTTCTCTTTGAATACGATAAGAATCGGGTATTTGATAGGTTTAACTTGTATATCAAACCAGGAGAACGTATCGGTCTCGTAGGTCCTTCAGGGGCAGGCAAAACGACGTTCGTCTCGCTCCTTCTCCGGCAATACGATTTGACTGATGGCGCTATTTTGATTGACGGTTTTGATATTCGTTCAGTGACACAAGAATCACTTCGTGCCGCGATCGCGGTGGTTCCGCAAGAGCCTATGCTCTTTCATCGAACGATCAAGGAGAATATTGCGTATGGTAATCCACAGGCAACTGACGACGCCATTATTGAAGCAGCAAAACGAGCACAAGCACATGAGTTCATCACCGCATTACCACTGGCATACGACACCATGGTCGGAGAGCGAGGTGTGAAGCTTTCAGGTGGACAAAAACAACGCGTCGCAATCGCTCGTGCAATGCTTAAGAACGCGCCGATACTCGTGCTTGATGAGGCCACTTCTGCGCTTGATAGCGAGAGCGAGGTGGAGATTCAGAAGGCACTCCACGTCCTCATGGCAGGGAAGACGGTGGTCGCAATCGCTCATCGCCTTTCTACACTTCGTGAAATGGACCGTATCCTTGTTCTTGAAGGAGGAAAGATTGTAGAGGATGGTCCCCATGAAGCACTCAAAGATGCAGGAGGAACCTATGCACGTCTCTGGAATCATCAGGCAGGCGGTTTCTTGCAAGAATAGGTCGAGCGCCATCATCTCATGAAGATGGTACGATGGAGTTCTATGCAACACTATGCAAAAACTACACAACTTCTAGAACAAGGAAGAGGGTACTGGATGCTGTGCACTCTCGTACTTCTTTTTATGGTCATGCCGACATACGCAGACGCGCAGAGTAGAGAACGGTATCGCGGTGTTGATACACGATCACTTGATAACGATAGTGTGGAATCACTCCCTATACCAATTTTGTTTGGTATCTCGTATACCCAAATCAATCCTGACTTTGGTGATCCGCGCGGTGGAGGTACCCGAGAACATGAGGGTGAGGACATATTGGCACCAATGGGTGCGCCGATAGTTTCTCCAACGGACGCTATTGTGACCCGAGTAGGTGACGGAGACGATTCAGGACTGTACGTCTCCACCGCAAATCCAGGCGGCGAATCCTTTAGGTACATGCACCTCGATACGATTGCTGAAATACGTGCAGGCGACAAGCTCAAGGCAGGTGATTTCATTGGGACGGTAGGGAACACCGGGAATGCTTCAGGTGGCGCAGCACACCTTCATTTTGAGATACATGAAGACGGCGACCCCACTGATCCCTACCCACGTCTTGATGGAGAGTTTACGTTCAAAGAAAAA